>Ga0265340_10001701_pt1 | contig 12629 bp, 13 predicted proteins | sample 4CB225metaG_FD_202082 | JGI IMG/M metagenome (GOLD analysis project Ga0265340, IMG submission 202082) | Rhizosphere microbial communities from Carex aquatilis grown in University of Washington, Seatle, WA, United States - 4-CB2-25 metaG | ecosystem: Host-associated > Plants > Roots >...
ACCGTCAGCCTCCAGCGACGTCAGAAAGTGATCATGGCCGAGCAGGCCACTCGGCAGATGCAGCTCGAGATCATGCGCGAAGCTTGGGAGCGCCCAGAACTCCTGCAGTCCCTGGAAGTCGTCCCGCCCGGACAGGAGGAGTTGGCCCAACGAGTCGCCTTCCTCAACGTCTACTTCATGTACCTGCGGATGGGAGTCAACACCCACCACATCCGCCTCGCCGAAGCGGAGGACCTCGCCTTGCCCTGCTTCAGCACTCCCACCGGCGCCTTCTACTGGGAGAGGGCAGCCGCCCATATGCGCCGTCCCTTCGAGCCGGGGTTCGTCCGCGCACTGGATTCTGCCTATCAGCTTTCGCGGGTGCGGCCCGAGGGAGTCTTCCTTCCCGAAGGTGAGGAGCCGCAGGAGAGCCGCCAGGAGGACTGACAACTCCCCTGCGTAGCGTTACAGATCGAATTCCCCAGCGGTGACTCCGGAAACAAATGCCCGCCACTCTTCCCCGTTGAAGCAGAGACAGAGCTCGTCGCGATTCTTTGAATCGCGGATCAGCACCCTTTCACCGTCGTCCATCATCGCAACTTCGATGCAACCTACGACTCCGCTGAAGCGACTCTTGCGGAAGTGCGACTGCCCGTTGCCCCGGCCACTCATTGTGTAGCTCCCTCTCTCGGCACCGCCCGGATTCCCGGGCGGTGCTGCGGACCGAAATCCCAGGGTAGCCAATCGTTTTGAACACCCCTGACGACGTCCGATCGACAGGACACATACAGGAAAGAGCATCTCGACAACTTCTCACGAACCATATCATCGAAAATCCTTTAAGACGCAAACCTTGCTTTGAGAGACAGGGATTCGATGAATTCATGTCATGACTAGGCGTCTTGAATGAAACGAATTCGGCGTGAGCACGGTGATTCATCTCTGCCCGATGCCGTCCCCATGGACGATGAACAACGCCATGCCTGAATCGGATTGGCCGCGCTGACAACCTCACACCAACCAGGTCACTCTGAGTAAGCCTTACCCACGACTCTCGCATTTGCGGGGTTGCGATGTGACAATGTCATCCTGCGGGTGTCGGATTGGTCCTTCCCAAAGCGCTGGCTTCATTTGGATCTTCGCAGCCGGCGTCGGCATCCAGAAGGCACGACGGACTGACGATGTGATCGGAGGTGCGCCTCACACTGATCGCCAGAACTCGACCGGGCAGAATCAGGGTCCACCCACCGGGGGTGCACCTTCAGAGCCGACCGAACGGCGGTCAATACCGCAGGGGACATGGCGGAATGCATATCGACTGCCGGCCGGCCGCTGCGTCTTTCTAGTGATGGGAGCCTACGATCGTGGAAGAGCAGGATTCAAGACCAGCCGTACAGTGGAAAACAGCGAGCTCCCAGGGACAATGTGTAGAAGTAGCCCACGACAGAGCAAAGGAACGAATCCGTGTGCGAGACTCCAAAAGACCTGCGGTCGATCTTGCCTTCACATACGCCGAGTGGAACGTATTTCTAGAAGGCCTGCGCCTTGGCCAATTCGACATTGACCATCTGTGAGCTTTCAGCTCTGAATCATGGCAGGCTCTCGATGGCTCTGGTCACAGCGTTCCCGAATTCCTGCCGCTTTGCGATCTGTTCTTTCTCCCAGAAAAATTGAAGAGCGCTGGCGGGAGTGAGGCTGGCCGGAGTTAGGGGATCCGGTTTCGAGGAATTTTCTCTGAGCATCTCGCCGAGAGGTGGCTCAAGATAAAGAATTTCTTCATCTTCAGGATCGCTGAATTCCAGGAGCACGAAAGCCACGCCCAGATGCTGATAGAACCCTGCACTGAAAGGCATAACCCGTAGGGTGACTCCCGGGTGTTCACCGTAGTCTTGAAGACGTCTCAGCTGATCGAGCATGACCTGCGGACCCGCGACCATCCGTCGCAGCACGGATTCGTCGATGATGCAGTGCAGTTGCGGAGGATCCGGTCTCACCAACAACTCTTGTCGCTGCATCCGCAGGTCGACCAAGCTATCGACAGTCTCGGAGTTTCCACCGAACCAGGTGGAAATGACAGCGCGCGCGTAGTCCTCGGTCTGCAACAGGCCCGGGACAGTGATGGGTTCAAAATCCCGAATGATGGCCGCTGACGACTCATAACTACAGTACGTGATGTACTCCGGGGAAGCCGCGTTCTTGTAGACATCCCATTGCGTGCCTTCTCGGGCTTTCTTGGCGAGCTCGATCAACTCAGAGATCCGCTCCTTATTCACCTCGTAGAACTCGAGAAGAACACGGAGGTCGTTAGTGCGGATGCTCGCACGACCGGTTTCGATGCGAATGAGTTTCGAAATCGACCAGTCCATGGCGGTCGCAACGTCGTGTTGTGACTTTTTGGCCACCTCACGCGCGTTTCGCAACTCTTTGAAAAGCCGTCGCCTGTGGATGGCTGGGTCAAGAACCTTGGGGACTTCAGCAACCATCGGACTTCCTTCAGGCCGGACATACTGATGTGCGGGCGGCGGTTCACGCCTCGGGCACCGAGGATTCCTGTGGGTCGTCGTTGACCGAGACGGCCATCTTAGAGCAAGCAGGGACATCACCTTCGATCTCACCAAAACTCTCTCCGATCCCGACCGGACTCTGCGGTCCACGGCATCAGGATCGCGCGCTGCCGCTCGGCAGGGGTTATTGAGGTGCCTCTGGGTGGCGAACTGGGCTGGACCGGCGCTGAGGGCGGCTCAACGAGATTCTTGATCGCGAGCAAAGCGTCGTCGCCCTGCTCGGTGAGCCGGGCGACGGGCCGGGACGGTATCGATGACGTGGATCAGCTCCCGCAGGGCGTGAGCATTGCCCAGCGCGTGGGTAGCGTCCGGGTAGCTGTCCTGCGGCGCCCCACTCATCCTGAACGGTTCTCCGCAACCGCGGCAGACCGCCGGCCGTGCCCGTAACTTCGTCCCGCTGCGGGAGAGCGATGAGCAGGAAGACGCGCGCTGGCTGCGACCAAGTCATCGCAACCGCGAACCAGGATCTATCCGGTCACTCCGGGTGCCACACTCTCGGCAAGTCATCATGAATTCGAACGATCTTGTGTAAGCCGATCGATCGCATCGTCCACGAAGCGAGTGAAATCGTCCCGCGATGCGGCTTCCTCCAGTTCCCAGAAGGACGCCAGATAGGTCACAGGTGTAACGCTTCCCAGCCCCATGACGTCCTCTCTAAGAAACACCTCACCAGTAGGTGGCTCAAGGTACAGGACGCTCTCATTGTCGGGGCCGGACTCCAGCACCGTAAAGGCCACGCCTTCGCACGGCGAGAAGGCAGCGCCCTTGGGTATGACCCGTATCGTCACGCCTGGGTGATCGCTGTATACACGAAGGTGCTCCAACTGGGTACGCATCACCTGAAAGTCGCCGACTCTGCGGGTCAGGACAGACTCGTCGATGATGCACCGCAGTTGTGGAGCATCTTCCTTCGCCAACAGCTTTTGACGCTGTCTCCGCAAGTTCACCAAGGCGTCAACTTTCTGGGGACCTTCGCTACCGAACCACCGCGAAAGCACGGCGCGGGCGTACCCCTCAGTTTGGAGTAGGCCAGGTATGACGAGAGGCTCGTAAGCCCGGATGACAACGGCTGATGACTCGTAGGCGCATAAATTGATGTAGGCGGGAGTGGCCGCCTTCCGGTAAATGTCCCAGGGGCTTGGCCGCCCCGCCTTCTTGGCCAGCTCTACGAGTTCACCGGTGTGTTCTGGCCCGACACCATAGAAGCCGAGCAACTGCCCAAGATCTTCTACACCGACAACGGTCGTACCGGACTCGATGCTGATCAGCGCCGACATCGACCAGTCCAGATCGGCCACGACGTCGCGCCGGGATTTCCCGGCCGCCTCACGGGCCCTGAGCATTTCCCGGCTGAGCCGCCGCCCGAGAACGGCGGGAGCTACGGACTGAGAGGCGTTAGCGATCACGTCGGTTTCCTTCGGAGAGGACACGCTGTCCGCGGGCAAGGGATCCAGCGTGGTTTCGAGGGCATTTCCTGAATCCAGGCTGTGGGCTAAACCCTAGAGCACAGGTGGCGTCATGTCCCGCCCCAACGCCTGAGCCCGGAGAGTCCTTTCTCCAGGAAACATCCTGACAATTGCCCGATAAAAGAGAACGTTCTCGGTTAGCGCCGATTGGGTCGGCGATCTGGGCCCAGATCTGGTCCAGGAACAGCCATCACCGGCGCTAACCCCTGGGCTGGGGCGTCACGGTGACCGGCGGACTGGCGGACTGGCGGAGAGCGCTTGTTCAGGCCGGGAGCACGCTGTGTTCGCTCTCGACCGTGCGGGCGGCCCGCTCGGCTCCGGCCCGGGCCGCGTCCGGCAGGCTGGCCCCGGTGATCAGGGCGGCCAGGGTGCCGGCGATCAGCGCGTCCCCGGCGCCGGTGACGTCGACGGGAGTGGCCGGGACGGCGAGAATCTCGTGCACCGAGTCACCCTCGACGGCGATCAGCCCGGCCGCGCCCCGGGTGAGCAGGACGGCCGCCGCCCCGGCAGCCTGAAGGCGGCGGGCCAGTTCGACGTCGTCCCCGATCGGATCGAGCCGGTGATGCGCCAGCCAGGCCCGGGCCTCGTCCCGGTTGCAGCTCAGCAGGGTGAGTCCGCGCAGGTCGGCCGGCAGCCGGGTCACCTTCAGGGCGGAGACGGCATCGACGGCGACGGCGGTACCGGATTCGCGGGCCCGGCCCACGATGTGCTCCAGCACTTTCGCGGACAGGTTGCCGTCACAGAACAGCCAGCCCGCCGGCCAGGCCGCATCCACCGCGGCGACGTCGATCCGGTCCAGCACGCTCATCGCCGCGGCCCCGATGGTCAGGTCGCCGCCGGGCTCCAGCAGGGCCACGTACTGCGCGGTCGCCTCGTCGGGCCGGACCTGCACATGCCCGACCCCGATCCCGCACTCGCGCAGGTGGGCCAGCAGGGCCGCACCGGCGACGTCGTCCCCGACCGCCGAGACCAGGTCGACCCGCAGGCCGGTACCGGCCAGCAACCCAGCCAGGCCCTCGGCGACGTTACGGGCCACCCCGCCGAAGGACGTCGAGGCCGAACCCGGGTTCGAGGTGCCGGGCACCGAGGGCGCCTGGAGGCGGATCTTCAGATCCAGGACCGCCCCACCGGCACAGACGATCCGGCCCGCTGTGTTCACCCGCTCTAGGCCTCGATCACCAGCGGAATGATCATCGGACGCCGCCGGTACGACTCGCTGACCCAGCGCCCGACCACCCGGCGGACCACCTGCTGCAACTGATGGGTGTCGACCGAACCGCTGTCGGCCGCCTCCCGGATGGCTTCCACGATCCGCGGCCGCACCTTGTCGAAGACGGCCTCGGTCTCGGCGAACCCCCGGGCGTGAATCTCCGGCCCGGCCACCACCTTGCCGCTGGCCGAGTCGACCACGACGATGATCGAGATGAAGCCCTCCTCGCCGAGGATCCGGCGGTCCTTGAGGTCGGCCTCGGTGATCTCACCGACGCTGGAACCGTCGACGTAGACGTAACCGCAGGGCACCTTGCCGACCACGGTGGCGATCCCGCCGACGAGATCGATCACGAAACCGTCCTCGGCGATCATCACTCGCTCCGGTGGGACCCCGGTCTTGACCGCGAGCTCCGCGTTCGCGACGAGATGCCGGGCCTCGCCGTGGACCGGCATCACGTTGCGCGGCCTGATGATGTTGTAGCAGTAGAGCAGCTCCCCGGCGCTGGCGTGGCCGGAGACGTGCACCCGGGCATTGCCCTGGTGGACCACCTTGGCGCCGAGCCGGGTCAGGCCGTTGATCACCCGGTAGACGGAGTTCTCGTTGCCCGGGATCAGGGACGACGCCAGCACGACGGTGTCGCCGCGCCCGACCTGGACCCGGTGGTCACGGTTGGCCATCCGGGACAGCGCGGCCATCGGCTCGCCCTGAGACCCGGTGCACATCAGCACCACCCGCTCGTCCGGCAGGTCGTCGACGGCCTTGAGGTCGATCAGCACCCCCTGCGGGACGCTGAGATAGCCGAGATCCTTCGCGATCCCCATGTTCCGGACCATCGAGCGGCCGACCAGGGCGACCCGGCGGCCGTGCGCATGGGCCGCGTCCAGGACCTGCTGCACCCGGTGCACGTGCGAGGCGAAAGAAGCGACGATGACGCGGCGTTCGGCCGCCGCGAACACCGAGTTCAGCACCGGGGTGATCTCGCGTTCCGAGATCGTGAACCCGGGCACCTCGGCGTTCGTCGAATCGACCATGAACAGGTCGACGCCGGCCTCGCCGAGCCGGGCGAAGGCCCGCAGGTCGGTGATCCGCCCGTCCAGCGGGAGCTGGTCCATCTTGAAGTCACCGGTGTGCAGGACGGTTCCGGCGCTGGTCTGCACACAGACTGCGAGCGCGTCCGGGATCGAGTGGTTCACCGCGACGAATTCGCAGTCGAAGGGGCCGAATTGTTCCCGCTGGCCCTCTTTCACCGCGAGCGTGATCGGGGTGATCCGGTGTTCCTTCAGCTTGGCCTCGACCAGGGCCAGGGTGAGCTGCGAGCCGATCAGCGGCAGGTCGGGTTTGAGCCGGAGCAGGTAGGGGACGGCGCCGATGTGGTCTTCGTGCCCGTGGGTGAGGATCACCGCGACCACGTCGTTCAACCGGTCGGCGAGGTAGGAGAAGTCGGGCAGGATCAGGTCGACGCCGGGCTGGTGGTCCTCCGGGAACAGCACCCCGCAGTCGATGATCAGCAATTTGCCCTGGTGCTCCAGGACCGCCATGTTCCGGCCGACCTCACCGAGCCCACCGAGAGCGACGATCCGCAGGGTTCCGGGCTTGATCGCCGGCGGCAGCCCCAGTTCGGGGTGCGAAAGGCTCATTCGCCCACCCCGCCGAGCAGCCGACAGCGGTGGGTGCGGGTAACTTGCTCGCTCAAAGGAGCTTGGCCTCCTCGAGGTCGGCGCGCAGGGCGGCGACCTCCTCGTCCGTGGCCGCGATCAGCGGCAGTCTCAGCTGACGGCCGGACAGCACACCCTGGAGCTGGAGCGCCGCCTTGGCCATGATCGCGCCCTGCGTCCGGGTCATGATGGCCCGGACCGCGGGCAGCAGTTCGGTGTGAATCCGCCGGGCGGTGGGCAGGTCGCCCGCGTCGACGGCGGTCACCAGTTCCCGGTACCGTCCGGCGGCGACATGCCCGACCACACTGACCACGCCCGAGGCGCCCTGAGCCAGCCAGGCCAGGTTCAGCTCATCGGTCCCGGAGTAGATCTCCAGGTCGGTCCGGGCCAGTACCCAGGCCCCTTCGTACAGATCGCTCTTGGCGTCCTTCACCGCGACGATCCGCGGGTGCTCGGCCAACCGGACCAGGGTCTCGGTGCGGATCGGCACTCCCGAGCGGCCGGGGATGTCATAGAGCATCACCGGTAGCTCGGTGGCGTCGGCGAGCGCGGTGAAGTGCGCGATCAGGCCGGCCTGGGGCGGCTTGTTGTAGTACGGCGTGACCGCCAGCAGCCCGTGGGCACCGGCCTTGGCCGCCTGGGTGGCCAGCTCGAGGGTGTGCGCGGTGTCGTTGGTGCCGACTCCGGCCACGACCATGGCGCGGTCGCCGACGGCCTCCAGGACGGCGCGCAGCAGGGCTTCTTTCTCGGCGTCCGAGGTGGTCGGTGACTCCCCGGTGGTACCGGAGACCACCAGTCCGTCACAGCCGCCGGCCACGAGGTGGGAGGCCACCTGCCCGGCGGCCTGAAGGTCCAGTTCACCCCGATCCGTGAACGGTGTGACCATAGCCACGAGCACGGACCCGAAGGTGCGGGTGATGGGGTCAACGGCCATAAGCCAACCGTACCGGGCGACGCCGACCGGTGAACGGGGGCAGGCCTTCGGACCCGCGGGAACATGATGAATCCCGGCGCTGCCCGCTCGGGGGTTCGAACAGCACCGGGATTCAGAGGTTTCATCGACGGACCTCAGGCCGATGTTACGAAGACTCCCAGCCCTGCCATGTGACCTGCATCACTGATCATTGACCCCTGATTCGGTGGAATTCGGTTACCGCAAATCGCAGGCCGTCGCGGGAGAGCGACCAGCCCTGATCCGGACGGCGCTCGATCTGGCGCCACTGGGGTCCCAGCACCGGGGCGAAGGCGTCGCCCTCGAACCTGGCGTCGACCTCGGTGCGCACCACGTGATCCGCATGCGCCGTCATCGCCTGGTAGACCGCTCCGCCCCCGATCACCCAGCAGTCCGGAAACCGGTCGAGCACCTCCTGCGGCGAGCCGGCCACCTCCGCCCCGGGAGCCACTGCCGGCTCCGGGTGAGCACGACGTTGCGACGGCGGGGCAGCGGGCGCACCGCGCCCGGCAGTGACTCCCAGGTCAGCCGGCCCATCACGACCGTGGAGTCGAGCGTGAGTTTGCGGAACAGGGCGAGATCTTCAGGCAAATGCCAGGGCAGGGCACCGTTCGCACCGATCACCCCGCCCTGGGCCTGGGCCCAGATCATCCGCACCGTCACACGGCCACCGGGGCCTTGAGCGCGGGATGGTGCTGATAGTCGACCAGGCTCAGATGCTCGTAGCTGTAGTCGAACAGGGAGGGGGCCTGCGCCAGCTCCAGTCGCGGGAACGGCAGGACCTCCCGGGACAACTGCTCCCGCACCTGCTCGAGGTGGTTGTTGTAGATGTGGCAGTCGCCGCCGACCCAGATGAACTCCCCGGGCGCCAGACCGGCCTGGTCCGCGACCATCCGGGTCAGCAGGGCGTAACTGGCGATGTTGAACGGCACCCCGAGGAAAAGGTCGGCGCTGCGCTGGTAGAGCTGGCAGGACAGCCGCCCGCCGGCCACGTAGAACTGGAACAGCGCGTGGCAGGGGGCCAGGGCCATCTCCGAGAGTTCGGCCACGTTCCAGGCCGAGACCAGCATCCGCCGCGAATCCGGATCGGTGCGCAAGGTGTCCAGCACCGTCGAGAGCTGGTCGATGTGCCCGCCGTCCGGAGTCGGCCAGGACCGCCACTGGACGCCGTAGATCGGCCCCAGGTCGCCGTCGTCGGCCGCCCATTCGTCCCAGATCGTGACCCCCTTGTCGCGCAGCCAGCGAACGTTACGCTCGCCGCGCAGGAACCAGAGCAACTCGTAGGCCACCGACCGGAAATGCACCCGCTTGGTCGTGACCAGGGGAAAGCTGGTGGACAGATCGAAACGCAGCCGCTCACCGAAGGTACTGATGGTGCCCGTACCCGTCCGATCGGCTTTCGGCGTCCCGGTGCTCAGTACTCGCCGGAGCAAGTCCTCGTACTGGTGGTCGGGTTCGGCCCGGCCCGCGGATTCTTCAGTCGTCACCCGGCGAGGTTACTTGGACCGGCCGCCCTGCGCCCGCACCGGAGCCTCTTAGGGTGCCGACCTGGACCTGCTGGCCCTCTCCCCGGACCCATAACTCGGCGGCGACGAGATCGTCGACGTCATTCACCCGGCCGTTCGCGCGTGATGGTGATGCGGTGGCCTTGCTCCAGTCTGGCGGCGGCGCGAGGCCACGGTGATCATCAGCGATGAGGCAGTTACCGTGATGTGGTGGTACGCCTCGGCACAGACCCGCCTGGTCTCGGCCGCGACGATCGCGTGCGGCTCGGGTGTGCCCTCGACAAAGGTGTAGTGGCCGGGCTCTCCGGTCTGGGCCAGCTTGCGGTCGGCGCCCGGGACGTAGAACACGGACTGAGCTCGATCCTTCAGGCCAGGCCGATCTGGATTCCGCCGGAGGTGACGGTAAACCGGATCATGCTCAGATCACCGATGACCGCGTCCGCCTCCAGCCGATCGGCCGGATGCGTGGTGCTCACCGCCAGCCGGGCCGCCCCCGCCGCCTTGGCCGCGGTGAGCCCGGCCGGCGCGTCCTCGATCACCAGGCAGTCGGCCGGGTCCACCCCCAGCAGTTGGGCGGCGAGCAGAAACGGCGCCGGATCCGGCTTGCCCACCGGCACCTGGTCGGCCGTCACGATCACCGCCGGCGGCTTCAGCCCGGTGGCCTCGATCCGGGCTGCCGCCAGCGGGCGGACGCAGGAGGTGACGATCGCCGCGCGGCCGGCCGGGATGGCCGCGAGTGCGTCCGCCGCCCCGGGCAGCACCAGGATGCCCTCGACGTCCGCGACCTCGATCTCGACGATCCGGCGGCCGGCGGTCTCCCACTGATCCTGGGGCAGCAACTTCGGGATCACCTGGGCCGCGGGCACCCCGTGCCAGGCACCGAACCCAGTCAGCTCGATCCCGAACTCGGCGGCCCAGGTCAGCCAGGACCGTTCCACCGCCGGGGTGGAATCGATCAGCGTGCCGTCCATGTCGAAGAGGATGGCGGCGAAGACCCGCCGTTCCAGGACGCCGAGGCCGGTCGGGGTAGTTGTCTCAGACACCCACCGAGCGTAGAGCCCGGCGGCGACCGGAGGCTGCCCCGGGCGGCAACCAGAGGCGGCCCCGGGCGACGACGACCGGTGGCCGGCCCAGGCGGCGACCGGAAGTCGGTGACAGGATGCCGGTCATGGCATCGATTGCGACCACCCTGGTCCGGCCCGCTCGGGCCGGCGATCCGGCGTCGATCAGCGCGATCCAGGCCCGGGCCTGGCGGATGGCGTACGGCAATCTGCTCCCCGAGACCACCGTCGAGGCCCTGACCCCGGAGGCGCTGCTACCGGCCTGGCAGCGGGCGGTGGACGAGCCGCCGTCGCCGAAGCACATCGTGCTGGTCGCGACCGCGGACGACATCGTGGTGGGCTTCGCCGCCGTGGTTCCCAGTGCGGACCGGGACGCCGTCGCGACCGACGGTCAGCTCGCCGTGCTCGCGGTCGATCCGAGCCACCAGCGCAACGGGCACGGTTCGCGGTTGCTGTCGGCCGTGGTCGAGCATCTGCGCGCGCACGGGCTGACCGCCCTGACGGCCTGGGTCCCGGAGGGCGACCTGGCCCGGGAGGCGTTCCTGCGCTCAGCGGGAATGCTGCCGGACGGCGCTCGGCGCGGTTACCAGGGGGCCGGCGAGTCCGTCGTCACCGAGATCCGGTTCTCGGCCGATCTCGCGGAGGTCTAGCGGATCCGCGCGAATCCGGCGGATCTCGCGCGGGTCCGCGGATCTCGCGAGACTAGAGGTAGTTCTCCAGGCCCACGGTGAGGCCGGGACGGTCCCCGACCGCCCGGACGGCCAGCAGTACCCCGGGCATGAACGAGACCCGGTCGAACGAGTCGTGCCGGAGGGTGAGCTGCTCCCCCGGGCCGCCGAGCAGCACCTCCTCGTGCGCGACCAGGCCCCGCAGCCGGACCGAATGCACCCGGACGCCGTCGACGTCGGCACCGCGGGCACCCTCCAGGCCGGTATTGGTGGCGTCCGGGGAGGGCGCCACCCCGGCCTCGCGGCGGGCCTGCGCGATCGCGGTCGCGGTGTGCCGGGCCGTCCCGCTGGGGGCGTCGACCTTGTTCGGATGATGCAGTTCGATCACCTCGACGGACTCGAAATGCACTGCGGCCTCGGCGGCGAACCGCATCAGCAGCACCGCGCCGAGGGCGAAATTGGGGGCGACCAGCACACCGACGCCGGGTGCGGCGTCCAGCGCGTCCTGGACCTGCCGGAGCCGCTCGGCGTCCCAGCCGGTGGTTCCGACCACCGTGTGCACACCGGCCCGCACACAGGTCAGCACGTGCTCGAGGACGACGTCCGGGACCGAGAACACGATCGCGACGTCGACGCCTTTCAGACCGGCCTCAAGGTCGTCCCCGAGGTCGATCCGGGCAACCAGATTCAGTCCGTCGGCGGCCTCGACCGCCTCGCACGTCGTCCGGCCCATCCGGCCGGCCGCACCGACCACGGCAACTGCGATCATGTACTGCCTCCGAGGTGACTTGTTCCACTTCCACACCGCGCACGGGGTGACTCCACGCCGTCCGGCAAGCTACCAGGGCCCACCCGGCCCCTGGCTCCGACCCGGACCTACCCTCCGGTAGCCTGCCCGCTGCCGGTCCATCGAGAGGAAGACGATGCGGTACGTCGAGATCGGTGAATTCATCGATCCCCGCCCTTACCTCGCGGTGCTGCCCCTTTTCGCTGACCACCTGCCGCCGCAGGCCCGGGCGTTCGCCGTGGACCCCGCGCATTACGACTTCTCCTCCCGGCGGTGTGTCAAAGATCTCTTCGTCCGGCACGTGGCCTGGGCCGATTCGGGCGGCGAAGAGGGGCTGAGCCTCACCCTCCTGCTCGGGGCCAACCCCTGGCGTCATGACGACGACCTGCTGTTGCGGTACACCGGCGTCCGGGTGGCCCGGGTCGAACTGTCCGACACCCCACCCCCGGGCCCGCAGCGCCTGGGCAGCGTGATCATGGATGAGCTGCTGCCGACCCAGGACGGCTGCCTGCACGAACTGGCCTTCTTCGGCGGTGACATCGTGGTCCACTGCTCGGATGTCGCCGCGACCTGGGTGCTGACCTCGGCCCTGTCGAACCAACCCTCGGCGTGATCAGGTCAAGGGTGGCGGCAGGGCACACTCGCGGGAACGGTCCTTGAGTTCGACTCCGGAGCGGCCCAGGGCCCGGGCCGCCAGCACGAGCGCGCTGATCACCTGAGCCGCGGCGGCGTAACCCAGGCCCTCGGGCGGGTGGATGTTGGACACGCAGTTGCGCTCG
>Ga0265340_10001703_pt1 | contig 12620 bp, 14 predicted proteins | sample 4CB225metaG_FD_202082 | JGI IMG/M metagenome (GOLD analysis project Ga0265340, IMG submission 202082) | Rhizosphere microbial communities from Carex aquatilis grown in University of Washington, Seatle, WA, United States - 4-CB2-25 metaG | ecosystem: Host-associated > Plants > Roots >...
ACTCCTTCACGCGGCTTTGCCCACCAGCAGTCCGCTGCAGATCCCTGCCTATGCCGTCACAGTTTTGGGCAAATTTGCCTGCTTTGCCATGGCGGCGATCGCAATGGACCTATTGTGGGGCTACGCGGGGGTTCTGAGCCTGGGTCAGGGAATCTTCTTTGCACTCGGCGCTTACGCCATGGGTATGAACCTCATGCTCTCAATCGGTAGCTCTGGCGTGTATCGTAGCAAGTTACCTGACTTCATGGTGTTCTTGGACTTGAAGACCTTGCCGTGGTTTTGGCGCCCGTTCGACAGCTTCTGGTTCGCTATATTTGCTGCGCTCGCAGTGCCTGGTACTCTCGCTTTTCTGTTCGGGTACTTTTCGTTCAGGTCACGGATCCGTGGCGTGTATTTCTCGATCATCTCACAGGCGGTTACGTATGCAGCCATGCTGCTGTTCTTTCGCAATGAAACTGGCTTAGGTGGCAATAACGGCCTCACCGATTTCAAGAACATTTACGGCTACTCCCTGCAAGCCGATGCAACGAAGGTCGCGTTGTACATTCTATCGGCTGCGGGCATGTGTGGCGTGTACCTTCTGGCACGTTGGGTTACGACCTCGAAAGCGGGCCGCGTTCTCAGGGCCATCCGCGACCAAGAAGCTCGGGTTCCTTTTACGGGTTACAACGTCGTTCACTTCAAAGTATTCGCATTTACGTTATCAGCCGTAGTCTGCGGGCTTGCCGGGGCTCTCTACGTTCCGCAAGTAGGCATCATCAACCCGAGCGAACTACAGCCTGCTAACTCGATCGAAATGGCGATTTGGACTGCAGTCGGTGGTCGTGGTACTTTGATTGGTGCGGCACTCGGGGCTTGGGTCGTTAATGCGGCAAAGAGCTGGTTCACCGTGGCGTTGCCCGAGTGGTGGCTCTACATTTTAGGCACGCTGTTCATAGCAGTTACTTTGTTCTTTCCGCGCGGTCTGTCCGGTCTATTTGCAAGGAGCAAAGCGTGAATCGCATACTGTCGCACGTAGACGTCGGTTTGAAGCATTTACTCGAGCGTCGCTCGGATGCACCTTTGCCCAACACGGGCAGGTCTTCCGAGCGCAAGGCATCTTGGAACGTTGGCACCCGCAGCCGAGTCGTTGCACAATCGCGTTACGACCATTTGACCCGTGGTCGGAGGGCCCAGCTATGCGTCGATGACGTCAGTGTCTCGTTTGACGGTTTTCGAGCACTCGATGAGTTAACACTCATATTGGATCAGGGTGAGCTCCGGTGCATCATTGGTCCTAACGGTGCTGGCAAAACCACCCTCATGGACGTGATCACTGGCAAGACGCGGCCGGACTCGGGGGCGGTATTCCTGGTCGGTGATACGACGGACTTAACCCATCTCAGCGAGCATGAGATTGCGAGGCGCGGAGTATGCCGCAAGTTTCAACGTCCCACCGTGTTCCAAGGCCATACCGTACTGGAAAACTTGGAACTAGCGTTACCCGTCGAGCGTGGCGTATTTCAGTCCCTCTTTGCGCGACTCTCTTCGGAGCAGCGCTCGGCCATTGAACAGATACTGGAGACAATTGGACTGAAAGAGGAGCGAGAAAAACGCGCTGGGTTACTGTCGCATGGCCAGAAGCAGTGGCTGGAGATTGGCATGTTGCTCGCGCAGAAACCGCGCGTGCTGTTGGTGGACGAACCCGTAGCAGGCATGACGCACCACGAAGCAGAGCGCACAGCGGAAATCCTCGTGGGTCTTGCCGGCACCCACACGGTGGTCGTCGTGGAACACGACATGGAGTTCGTGCGCAGTATTGCGCAGACTGTGACGGTGCTTCACGAAGGCAGAGTCTTGGTTGAAGGCCCCATGGACGTGGTGCAGAACGATCCGCGTGTGATCGAAGTGTACTTAGGAGAATCGTGATGCTGGAAGTTCACCATCTCAACCAATCGTATGGGGAAAGTCGGACACTTTGGGATATGGACCTTACCGTAGAGCAGGGATCTTTCACGTGTCTTATGGGGCGCAATGGTGTTGGCAAGACAACGCTGCTGAAAACAATCATGGGACTGCTGCCCGCTAAGTCTGGTGAGATCAGGTTCGGGGACGCAGAACTCGCACGTGAAGCCTGTGAGCGTCGTGCTGCACGCGGAATCGGCTATGTCCCACAAGGACGGGAAATCTTCGGGCAGTTGACGGTGGCAGAGAATCTGCGAATTGGACTAACCACACGAGGCCGTCGAACAGCTCGAATTCCAGACCGGGTCTTCGAGTTTTTCCCGGTGCTCCGCAGCATGCTGAACCGACGCGGCGGCGACCTGTCGGGCGGTCAACAACAACAATTGGCGATCGGCCGCGCCTTGGTTCTCGACCCGCAGATGCTCATCTTGGATGAACCCACCGAAGGCATTCAACCCAACATCGTTGCTCACATTGCTGAGATACTCACTGAGTTGAACCGGAATCATGGGGTGACCGTTCTGCTCGTGGAGCAGAAGTTACCATTCGCGAGAAAGCTGGCGGATCGTTTCGTGGTGATGGACCGTGGGCGAGCCGTCGCGTCTGGAGCAATCGCTGACCTGTCGTCGGAGGTCGTGAGCAAGTACTTGACTGTCTGAGCGTCTTGAGCGGCTACGTGCCTAACCCTCGGGCCCCTCCCCATGGACGTATGGTGTGGCAACGACCCCGCAGCAAAAGAAACCGTCCAAGACTTGTTGACCCAATTGGGTTGGGATAGCGAGGATATGGGCCAGGTCGAAAGCGCCCGCGCAATTGAGCCGTTGTGCCAGCTCTGGTGCATCCCGGGTCTCAGAGGAAATGGCTGGACTCACGCCTTCAAGTTGTTGAAGCTCTAAGCTCCAGAAGCGCCGAGATCCCGCGTTTCTTTGACGGACGGAACGGAGCGCGTCGCCGAGCAAGCAAATGTCGCTCAATTCATGGAACCCGGTACTCGCAACACGAATGGCGGTATGGTGACATCGAATTGTTCGCCATTGTGATTGACCATTTGATATTCGCCGTGCATGGAACCAAAGGGTGTTGTCAATGGGCAACCCGACGTATATTCGAACGCTTCGCCCGGTTCGATTACTGGTTGCTCACCCACGACTCCCTCGCCGTTGACCTCTTCGACGTGGCCACTGGCATTAGTGATGACCCAGTGCCGCGCTAATAGCTGGATTGTCTCTGCGCCTTCATTCGCAATGCGAATGCGATAGGCGAAGAACCACTGATGCCGAGGTGGGGCGCTGCGCTCGGGAATGTACTCGCTCCGAACGTGGATTCGAATGTTGCGGGTAATGGATTCGGAATTCTCCACGCACGGAGGCCTGGGACAAAAGGGTGTTTTTGGCAAGCCCCTGAGAGCTCAGCAAGGTCATTCACTTGGAGTGGAATTGGGATTGACTTGAACGAACTGACTTCGGAGCTGTCATTGCCGGTTCTTGCGTTATACTGGCCCAATGGGGTTTTGCTCGGCTGCTTTATTCATCGGTGTCGTCTGTGTGTCCGGAGGTTGCTCACGCAGTGGGGCGCTTGTGGATCGCAAACCAGAGGCCACTCAGGAGCCGCTGGTTGCGTCTGTCCTGACGCCACCCGAGTCGCCCGAGCATTCCGGAACTGACGACAACGACCGCAGTGGGGTTTTGTTGGACGGGGCGGCACTCTCACGTGTATTGCCGGACCGGGCGGGTGACTTTGGGGCGGGGCCACTCCAGGTTGAATCTCAATACGTGCGACGCGAATACACCCGCGGAACTACGAAAATCTCCGTGACCATTGCGATACCCGGCGCGACCCCGCTGACGTACGCAGAGTGGGTGACGATGAGCGGTTCTTCGCCCCAAGTGACTTTAGATATCTTTCCCAAGTTGGGTTCGGGCTTCTACGATTGCCCGCCTCGGGGCGCAGATGAACTCTGTCATGTCCACATCCACTTGCGATCCGGGCACCACGTCGAGATGATGGGGCGACAAAATGCCCACCGTGCGGACTTTGACGCCTTACTCAGACGGCTTCCGTTGGACACGCTGTCGAGCGTGTAATCGACTGCATTGCGACTGACGAATCACCATCTCCCCTGTAGACCCCAGCACTGGGTGTTGGTATGAGAGGGTGCAATGCATCGCTATCTATCTGTTGCGTTACTTGTCGCTGGCTGTACTGGAACCCAAGTCACTTCGGCTCCGCCGCGCACCTCACCGCCCGCGGTTCGTACACCGGAACTCGTGAGCAAGATCCCAAGTCAGTCTACTGCCAAACCTGAACGGCGTGTGCTGGCGGCTGTGCCACCCGCACCTAGCGAATGTAACGATTTTCGCGCTCATGCGTTGGGGGCGACGTTTGACTGCTCCGATCGCAAGCACGCTCTAACGGCACTGGACCGCGCGCTGCAAGAGGCGAATGCAATGGCACGCGATGCCGCATTAGCCGTCCTCGGTAGCTGCAGTGGTTTGGAACCAGGAGTCGTGCTTGCCCTTAGAGCCGAGTATGCGCCTGCGGCCTGTGGCGACGTAATCGTGGGCGATTTCGTTGAACTCAACAAGCCCAAATTGACTTCCGGCATTGCTGACGCATTGAGCGGACTCAAGCTTGCGGCGCAGCTCACGCGGCTCGTTCGATCCGCACCCCAAATAGCACAGCCTTACACGAAAGAACGTATCGACGCTTTCGTTCGAGGAGTAATGGCAACGTGGGCAACCGAGCAGGCAAACGCAATTGGCGAGCTGTCGATCAAGGGCGCGCGGCTAACTGGTTACGGTAAGGGGTTGGTGGCAATTGACGCGGGATTGGCCGACATGCGCTTTGTCGAAATCTTTCGACAGGTGCCATTGCCCGAAGAGTTCGCCAACGACCCCGAACTCGCAGAGGCGTACTACTCGGCCTTGGATCAGGGACTAGAGCCGCGAAAGGCTCGCGGGCGGGATGCTGCGCTGGTTGGGCTACGCCTGTTCTCAGAAGTGGGTGCGCTTCATGACTCGCGAGTAGGTGAGGCGCGCAGGCAACTGAGTCGCCTGTACAACGGGCGTCGCATCGACGCTCTCGACAGTTTGTTGCTTCCTCCTCTTGAGGCACCTACCCTTGCAGATGAAGAGCATCGTCTTGCGGTGAAGCTTCCGACGTTCTACGTCGCGTTCGTGTTGGGCGCTACCGACCCTGCCCAAGTAGACATGCTCAGAGCATTGTTCGAACAGGGGCTGCCCGCTGCCGTGCACATGAGGCTTGAGCGCGCAGTTCTGAGTCCAGTGATGCAGCAGCTGTATGCGCGTTCACTTTTCGAGCTGGGACGCACCTACTGGCGCGCGGCTGATTTTGCGGCGGCGGCCAAGATTGGCACCAATCACTCAACGGTTTCTGAAGTCAATACGCTCATTAGCGCACTCTCGCATGCCCTCGAGAACGGACCCAGGGATGCGGCTGCGATGATGCTCGGCGGCACCCAGCTCGGAGCTCTGGGCAGTCTTTCCGAGCTTGATTCGTTGGCGAAAGGCAAGGGGCTCAATGCAGCGCTGGCTGCCTACGATGCGGCTCTCGTTAGGGAACTCGGACCCGCGGGGACTGCGGACGTGGAGTTCTACAAGGATCTTGCGTCTCGCTACGAGCGCGCCGCAGCACTGCTCAAAGATCCGGCACTCAAGAAAGTGGCGCGAGAACGGGCGGCAGCCGCGGCCGAGACCGCAAAGAAACTACACTGAGCGCGCCGTGCAAGACAAAGCAGCGATCGCGGAGTGACAGGCAGTGAGTGTCTGATTACGTTTGCCGTTTTTCGCAGACGGAACGCAATTGACGCAATAGAACTCGAACACCAAAGCGCAGTAAACCAACCTGCGCGAATGCCACCAAAGTATCGTAAATGGCCAGCGGTGCCGACTGCGCGTGTGGAAAGGAAATGTATATCGGGCAGCAGTCGCTTGGGTAGAATTTGGCTCTGAATCGCTCGATGCCAGCAAAGTTGTAAAGTGACGTGCCGAGACGTTTGGCCAAGGTTAGCCAGAATCCAATGTCACCAGCCAGTGGTGCCAGGCCCAACGTGAGAAAACCACTCCCGGTCTTGGCCGCTTCGCGCATGGCGCTGTCGATCAATGTCTCTATGGTGCCATTGGGTGCTTGCGGGGCTCTCACCAGATTTTCCAGGAGCCAACCTTGTCGCTCGTACACCGGTACCATGGCGCCGAACCCGACAATGGCTTCTGCTTGTCGGGCCACGAAATAACGGCGTTCTTGCATGAACGAGAAAGGTTGGATTGTGGCCAGAAACCCTAATGGAGGCAGTCGCTTGTCTGCCAGCCAGCGTGCGATGAGCGCATCAATATCCAATTGCAGAGCTTTCCACGACCGCGCCAGTTGACCAGGCAAAAGATGCTCCACTCTCACCCCTTTGGCTCGGGCTCGGCGCAATTGCTCGCGCAGGCTGGGGTGCCTGGTTACTGACGACAGCCAGTCTCTTGCGTCGAAAGTGGTCTGACTGCCTACGACAATGGACTTGAACCCAACGCTTTGCACGAAGCGAGACTCAGTGCCAAAAAATACGACGCGTCGATGATTGCGCTGCGCGTCGCTTGCGAATTCTCGTGCCACGATGCCCAAGCAATCCGAATCAGCCACCGGCGAACCCGCTACGACCCACGCGCTTCCGGTATCCACATAGGCTACGCAGGCACGATGACCCGAAAACCAGTACTTGAAGTGGTCTTGCAGGATTTGAAATGACGTCGCGTTCCATCCATGTTCACGCAACAGTTGTAAGGCTTGCTGCCTTTGGTCTGAGTGTGTGAAATCATCGCAAGGTAGCCGGTTCGGAGTGGAGTCATTCCGACGCCCTCTAAACATGCGCGGCCTTGGATTCGCTGGCTAGCTCGCGCAGAATGTGTCCCAACGGTTCTGGGAAGGACTCGGCCAGGGCCAAGCTGTGACCGGCTGGCGACATCTTCAGCCAAGTGCGTCGCAATATCTTGAGCACCTCCGATTGCTCGTGTTTGGCTGCGAACTCAAGCGCATCTAGTCGCAAGAAGCTGAGGCAAAGCGCATCTTCCATCGTCTGTACATCGGTACGATGTCTTCGATCTTGCTTAGTCAGAATCGCAACGACTTGTTCCACCAGTACCTCGTCGATACCGCACTGTTGCATGATGGAAGCCGATTCATCCGCTGATTGGAGAGCGGCGTTGGTGCGCCAGGCGAGATAGCCATCACGTCCCGCAGCAAATGCTTGGCGGGGGTAGGCGAAGCGACGCAGGTGTTGACAGTGGGCAGAAATTTGAAGTGCCGCAGACGGGCTTGGACTCAATCGTTGGATATAATGCCAAAGACACGCACTCTCGCCCAATTGTCGCGGCAGTTCCACGCCGTCCCATGTGATGCGGCGCGGATCACTGTCGCCAATTGTCGCGAATTGTCTGATGGCGTTGTCGATGGCCGCGGTCATGCATCATGACTCCTTGCGGTCAGCCTAGAGCCGTTATCGGCAATTGGACAGCTCCGGCGCCCGGCTGCCAGTGGGTCAGGTTATTGGGGCCGGGGGCTGAGGGGCGGTTCCAAATGCAGTGGCAAATGGCGACGAGGAGAAGGTTACTCGTGGGTCCACGAAACCTCGCTGCCTGGTTCTGCGTACCAGACGTTACTTGGTCTTGCAGTTTGCAGCCTTCAGGAGTGTGCCATGGTACGGAGTCTGATAAGCAATTTCGGTTTCTTCGCGATTGTTTTCGCAATGGGACCTGTTGGATTGGTGGCGTGTTCCGCTCCTCCTGGAGAGGGTGGTAGTTCTGCCGGTGGGCAAAGCACGAGCGTACAGGATTCCACGGGTGGCTCTAATTCTACGGGTGGGTCTGGAATGGCCGCAGGTGGCTCTACTACTACAGGTGGGTCTGGAACAGCAGCTGGTGGCCATGCAACCGGGGGGGCAGTGGCCGTTGGCGGGGCAAGCAAGGGTGGCACGACCGCAGCTGCTGCGCCGACTTGGTCGCAACTGTTTTCAAACTACTTTGGCCCGAACACCGCAGGAGACTGCGTGACTTGTCACGGCTCAGGCGTCTCCCCAACCTTCACGAGCGCATCGAGCATGTGCTCGGCAATGAAGAGCTACGGCGTCATCGGCAATGGTACTGCGCACTTCGAGACAGTTCTCAAATGGTTCAATCAAAACGGCATAATGCCCCAGAACAACAATCCAACGCCCGCCAATGCGGTGGCTGATATAACGGCTTGGGAAAATGCCGGAGCGGTCTGTCCGTAGGCGTTGAAAGCTGGCGATCCGCAGAGGCCCATATCCAGCGACATCCCTTGGTCCGCGCCGTAGAGAGGCGTCTATGTTGCAGTGCGCGCGTCGAGCCGAGGCTCGCCCGTGACGTAGCGGTGCAGTTCGTCGAGTGCATGGCTTTGTTGAATCAGCGTTTCGCGTACGACGTCGCCAATCGAGATAACGCCGAGCACTTGGCCTTGCAGCACCACGGGTAGGTGGCGAATGTGGTGCTTGGTCATGAGCTGCATGCAGTCTTGCAAGCTCGTGTCATGACCAACGATGATTACATCCTTGGTCATGATGGTCTCTACCGGGGTTGACCGAGACGAGCGACCAACGAGAATGACCTTTCTTGCGTAGTCGCGTTCAGACAGAATGCCGAGCAGGTTCTCGCCCTGCATCACGAGTAGCGCACCCACGCGAGCTACAGCCATCAATTCGATTGCGCGATACACGGTCGCATCGGGTTGAACACTCCAGACTTTGACAGGCTTCTGCGACAGCAAGTCCCGCACCGGGATGTCTGGGAGAATGTGTGCAGCTGGCGGATAGGAAATGACGGACATGTTTGACCCCCTGTGGCTTTGGTTTAGTTGTCAGATAGGGCCGAGACGCAACCGGGCAAGGGGGCCTTCAACGACTCTTTGCGGTCATGGCATCAAGTGCTGCAGCCAAGAAAAGACATACTAATGTCGTTTCTGAGCAGCCGTGCTGTAAAAACGACTGATTTGGGTCTCCGGTCAGTGGAATACCCCCTAGAAAAGACATTTTTGTGTCGTTTTTGAGCAGCCGTGCTGAAAAAACGACTGATTTGGGTCTCCGGTCAGCGGAATACCCCCTAGAAAAGACATTTTTGTGTCGTTTCCAGGGGGTGAACCGGATTCCGATGCCACTTGCGGGTCGTTGGAAGCGCAAAATCGCTCGTGTACCACCACGGGTGAGTAGTACAAACCTACAGCGCCGCACTTTTCGTTCGCGGGGATAAAGGAGCGAGTGGGGCGCGAGCGCAGCGAACAGCGAAATTCGATGCGGCGACCACCCGGCACGCGTCCGCGCTTGCAGTACTCAGTGCTTGCGCAACAGAGATACGTGGAGGAATATCCGCCTCCTTAGACGATGCTTTCGACCGCCAAAGCCGGACCAACGCGGGCTCCATTGTGCCGTATTGCGTGCGTCCTATTTGCCGCTTTATTGGCGTGGCCTGCAGTCGTCCAGGCTGAGCCCGGAAGTGACGTACCTGCCGCCGCCGCGTTAGGCGATGCAGCCAGTGACCCCGAGCTCCCAGTGGTTGCACCACTGCGTCCGGTGCCCAAGCTCAAGCTCCGCTACCCTGGCGGAGCGGCAATGGTCTTCGACCGCAGGTCTTTCGATGCCGCGACACTAAGCCTCGACATGCCGTCGTACCGGTTCACGAGCGATGCTCCACTCGAGTCCCAGAGCCGTCGTCGCCCCCTATCCTCGGAACTGGCCACGGAACCCCGTCTGAGCCCCTTTTGGCCTGCGTTTGGAAACGGGTCAACGACTATTACAAGGCAGCTGGCGCGTCCTTTGACTCTGGAAGACGACCGCTCCGCATGGGCTCGCTGGCACAGCAGCCTCTGGGGGGTCAGCGCAACCGTAGGAGTCGCCATGGTTGCCACGGTGGTGACGCTGTCGTTTCTTCCGTCAAAATCCACCGGTTGGAACAAGCCAAAGTTCATTGGTTTGAAGAATAACTTCACCAAGGGGCCGAGTTTCGACTTCGACAACTTCTACTTCAATTACATTGCCCACCCATACGACGGTTCCGAATTTTACCTCGTTGCTAGAAACCGAAAACTCACTTGGTGGCAAAGCCTTATCTATGCGGCTGCCGTTAGCACGACCTTCGAGTTTCTCATCGAGAGCGCCTATGAGGGGGCAAGTTGGCAAGACCTCTGGATCACGCCAGTCTCCGGCGCCGTTATCGGCGAGCTGCGTTGGCAGGCGAAGAAAGCACTCGAGGACCCCCAAACCGGCAAACCTGTTGGAACCGTCAACAAGATCCTCCACGTTGTGGTCGACCCAGTGGATGCGGTGCTAAATCTCTGAGCTAGGTCGCACGCAACAAGCGCCAAAAATGCCGTGAAAACTACTCCCCCATTCGCTCACCAGATGATATCCCGCGGTTCTAAATGTGTGGGCTCAGTGCTTGTTGTGGGCGTACTATTCAGCCACCCGTCAGCACTTGCTGCAGAGGCTGATCCGCAGCCACCTTTGGGCAAGGCTGTGGAGTCCCCGCCGGGCGAGGCCGTGCAAAATCGGGAACAAACGCAAGTGCCCCGCGGTCAGGCGGCACTGACCGTCGGAGTCCCGTTGTTCCTGCATAAGTATCTGATTGGCGAGTTGTCGGTCGATGTTCGTTATGGCCACAAGTTCTGGTGGCTCGTCCCCTATGTCTCCGGCGGATTTCGCCAGACCCGATTGGACCAAATCGGGTGGCCTTGGGCAACGCGGATGCAGAAGCTCCTTGCCTGGCACGTCACGGTGGGCACTCGCTTGGAGTTCCCTGCGTCGCAGAAACTGCTGCCCTTTATCGGCCTCGCTGTAGAACAGAGCTATTGGGCGTACACGGACGACTCGACGTCCTACTGCCACGAGGCCTACTACCCCAGTGACTGGCGCTGCTACAAAGCCAGGGATTGGCAGGTAGGGCATGCGCTCAAGCCTCAAGTCGGGCTGCTATACACGCCAGAGCCTTCGTTGGCGCTCGAGTTCTGGGTCGAATATATCCATGTGGTAGCTCCGGGCATGTTCACCCGGAGCATTGGCATCATTCACCCAGCGCTCGGCCTTGCTTGGCACCACTGATCGGAGTGTAACTCGATCGAAAAGTCGCCAACGAAGCCGTTTCAACTCATGGCTTGAGTCGCCCGTCCAGCGAGATGGCAGCGCAGGCCATCATCGAGGCTTCACGCACCAGTTGCATCGCGGCCACGCGATCGTTCGAAGCCGGAACATTGTCCAAGATGATACGAGCAAACTGCCTTGCCGATGCGTGAATCAACTCATATTGTTTGAGTTTCTCAGGCGTTGCGCTGTGATGGGAGAAAACATAGTCAGGGTCGAAATCCTCTAGGATCATAGTGGTGCCTGAATACTACGGGAGTTGTTTCGGAGTCAGGCCAAAGACCACCTCACCCGCTCGAAATCGCACTGACCCTGGCCGGGGAACCCCATACCGTGACGTCCGCTTCATGTTGGCCATTCTATTTTGTCGTTGCGACACGGAAAGGCCGTGTGCGGCCCTGTAAATCGCTCACTTGGACAGCTATGTCGTGCCGGCATCATCAGGACCGGCAACCGAAATCGCGCTCACGGCCTGCAATTTTGGGGACCGGTGGAACCCGGGCACGCTGTCTCGCGTACTTGACCTACGTATCGGTACGATGCATCGGCCATCCTGTACTGGGGAGGAATTCGAAGCTCATGATCACCAGCAAAGTTCCTAGCCTCGCCATTGCCGTCAGCTTGCTGGTTTCGCTCGCGATTGGGGCCTGCTCGAAAGATCCGCCGCTCGACACGGTGTCGAACGTCGATCTCAAGCGCTATCAAGGCAAGTGGTTCGAGATCGCAAAGCTGCCGCGTGCAACTCAGACAGACTGCTACGGCACTGTCGGCATGTACACGCTAACGGGCGCCCAGACTATCAACCTGGCGCACCAATGCAACGTGGGCAGCTTTACCGGTCCAGCGCATCTGTCGCAGGCGAACGGGCAAGTAACTGATCCGAGTGTGGCATCGAAGCTATCCGTTGACTTCGGTGGCGGCTACTATGGCGACTATTGGATCATCGACCTTGGCGCAAACTATGAGTACGCCGTAGTCGGTCACCCAACGCGCCAGTACTTATGGATTCTGAGTCGCACTTCCACGCTCGACGCAACGACGTTGGCGAGCATACTCAAGCGCGCCCAAGACAAAGGTTTTGATACGTCGCAACTCAAGTACACGCCCCAGGCGTCATGATGAACCCGCGGCTGCGCGTGGGCACGATTGGTTCGGCAATCGCCATCGCGGTGGGCTGCATATGTGCCGGGTCGATTGCGCAAGCATCGACTGCATACCCGAGCCAACTGCGCGATGCACTTGGCCTCATGTACACGCCCAGCTGCACCCTCTGTCACAGCCAGCCTCCAGACGCGGCCGCAGCGGGGTCCGTTGATACGCCCTTTGGCAAGTCTATGGTTGCACGCGGACTTCTCGGTGAGCCAATGCCTGACGGCGATGCAGGCGCCCGTGTGGACGCAGGGACCATTGACCCGACAATGCTCGCCGCGTTGGCGGCCATGCGCCGGGACGGCGTGGACAGCGATGGCGATGGCGCGCAAGATCTCGACGAACTATCGTGGGGTGCCGATCCGAATGTGTTCGATGGTTT
>Ga0265340_10001704_pt1 | contig 12618 bp, 13 predicted proteins | sample 4CB225metaG_FD_202082 | JGI IMG/M metagenome (GOLD analysis project Ga0265340, IMG submission 202082) | Rhizosphere microbial communities from Carex aquatilis grown in University of Washington, Seatle, WA, United States - 4-CB2-25 metaG | ecosystem: Host-associated > Plants > Roots >...
CTCGACCTCGTCGTCGTCGGTGGCGCGGGGCACGTCGGCCTGCCGCTCAGCCTGATCTTCGCCCGGGAGGGCGCCCGGGTCGGGATCTTCGACATCGCCGAGGGCACCCTGGAGCGGATCCGGCGCGGCGAGATGCCGTTCATGGAGACGGGCGCGGAGGCGCTCCTGGCAGAGCTTCTGCCCACCGGGCGGCTGGTCCTGTCCTCGTCGGCGGAGATCGTGCGCCGGACCACGGCTGTGATCGTGGTCATCGGGACGCCGATCGACGAGTTCCTGAATCCGTCGATGACGGTCTTCGAGCGGACCGTCCAGCAGCTCGCGCCGGAGCTCCGGGAGGACGCCGTGGTCGTCCTGCGGAGCACCGTCTACCCCGGCACGACCGCCCATTTCGGCGACCTGCTCGAGCGCCACGGCGTGCGCGCCCACGTGGCATTCTGCCCGGAGCGGATTGCCGAGGGCCACGCCCTCGAGGAGCTCGGCTCGTTGCCCCAGATCGTGGGCGCCGACTCGGAGGTCGCCGGTGATCGGGCAACGGCGCTCTTCGCCCGGATCGTGCCCCGGATGGTCCGCACCTCGAGCCGTGAAGCCGAGATGGCCAAACTCTTCACGAACACCTGGCGCTACATGAAGTTCGCCGTTGCCAACCAGTTCTTCATGATCGCCGACGCCGCCGGTGTCGACTACGGCAACGTACTGCGCGCGATTCGGGAGGACTACCCGCGGGCCGCCGACCTGCCCGGACCGGGCTTCGCGGCCGGTCCCTGCCTGTTCAAGGACGCGATGCAGTTGGCCGCCTTCACTACCGACCACTTTCCGATGGGCCAGGCCGCGATGCAGGTCAACGAGGGTCTTCCTGCCTATATCGTGGCGGCCCTCGAGCGCCGCTACGGGACGCTCCAGGGCCGGACGATTGGGATCCTCGGGATGGCCTTCAAGGCCGACTCGGACGACACCCGGGCGTCGCTCAGCTTCAAGCTCCGCAAGCTGCTGACGTGGGCCGGGGCCGACGTCCTGTGCACCGACCCGCATGTCGTCGACGCTCGGTTGATCGACCTGGACGAGGTCATCGCCCGCAGCGAGATGCTCATCCTGGGCGTGCCCCACAGGGCCTATCGGAGCCTGCACCTCGGGGGCCGGGATGTCGTCGACATTTGGGGCGCCCTGGGTGACGGCATCCGCCTGTGAAGGTCCTCGTCACCGGCGCCGCCGGGTTCATCTGTGGCTACCTCGTCCCGGAGCTCCTCGAAGCCGGCCACGAGGTCGTGGGCGTCGACAACTTCAGCAAGTACGGGCGGCTGGCCAAGAGCTACGACCAGCACCCGCGTTATCGCCTGGTCGAAGGCGACGCGAAGGACGCCGCCCTGTTGACCGAGCTCGCGGCCGATTGCGACCAGGTGGTCGCGGCCGCGGCGATGATCGGCGGGATCAGCTACTTCCACGAGTTTGCCTATGACCTGCTGGCCGAGAACGAGCGAATCCTGGCCAGCACGTTCGATGCGGCGATTGCGGCCCGCCGGACGGGCCACCTCGGTCGAATCGTGGTGGTCAGCAGCTCGATGGTCTACGAGTCGACCGACGTCTTTCCCACGCCGGAAGGCGCCCAGCTGACGAGCCCACCGCCGCACTCGACCTACGGCTTCCAGAAGCTCGCGAGCGAGTACTTCGCCAAAGGGGCATTCGAGCAGTTCGAGCTGCCATACACGATCGTCCGGCCGTTCAACTGCGTCGGGATCGGCGAGCGGCGGGCCGTGCGTGACACCGATGTGATGAGCGGCAACATCAAGCTGGCCCTCAGCCACGTGGTCCCCGACCTGGCCCTCAAGGTGATCAAGGGCCAGGACCCGCTCCACATCCTGGGCGACGGCAGCCAGGTCCGCCACTACACCTATGGCGGCGACCTGGCCCACGGGATCCGGCTGGCGATGGAATCGCCGGCGGCGCTCAACGACGACTTCAACCTGTCCACCGCGCAGAGCACCACCGTGCTCGAGCTGGCCCAGGCCATCTGGCGCCTGGTCAACGGCGACCGGCCGTTCCGGACGGTCTCCGATCCTCCGTTCGAGCACGACGTCCAGCTCCGCATCCCGGGCACGGCCAAGGCGTCAACCGTCCTGGGCTTCGAGGCGACGACCAGCCTCGAGACGATGCTCGCCGAGGTCGTCCCCTGGATTCGGACGGAAGCGGCCGCAGGGCGGATCTGATGGCCGACCTGGACAAGGTCTACGAGGCCCGCTTCCCCGAATCGGCCGAGGCCAGCAAGGACCGGATCTGGCCCGAGATCGTGGCCTATCTCGAACGCTGGATCGACCCCGCCGCGCCGGTCCTCGACATCGCCTGCGACCTGGGCTACTTCATCCGCAACGTCCGTGCGTCTGATCGCTGGGCCAGCGACCTGCGCGACCTGGGCGCGTCATTCCCGGCTGACATCCGCTTCGTCAAGGCCAACGGCCTGGACCTGGCCGGAGTCCTGCCATTGGCCTCGTTCGGAACCGTGTTCATGAGCAACTACCTCGAGCACCTGGCCGATTCGGACGCCGTGATCGAGCAGCTCAAGGTGGTCCGGCAGCTGCTTCGGCCGGGTGGCCGGGTGCTGATCCTGCAGCCCAACATCCGGCTCGTCGGCGGCGCGTACTGGGACTTCATCGACCACAAGGTGGCCCTGACCGAGAAGAGCCTGGTCGAGGCAGCCCGGCTCGCTGACCTGCGCCCGGTGCGGCTGATCACGCGCTTCCTGCCCTACTCGACCGCCGGCCGGCTGCCCGCCGATCCGCGTCTCGTGCGCGCCTACCTCCGGCTGCCGCTGGCCTGGCGCGTCCTGGGCCGCCAAACGCTGCTGGTGGCCGAGCCCGGATGAGCCTTGAGCTGTCGATCGTCCTACCCGTGTACAACGAGGGCCCGGCGGTCGTGCCGCTCCTCCGCCGCCTCGCGGCTGTAGCGCCGGGGCCCAACGAAATCATCGTCGTCTACGACTTCGACGAGGACACGACCGTTGCCCCGGTCCGGGCCCTCACGCCCGAGCTGCCCGGCCTGCGCCTGCTGCGCAACGACCTCGGCCGAGGTGTGCTCAACGCGATCAAGGCGGGCATCGCCGACAGCCATGGCACGTTCGTGTTGGTGACCATGGCCGACGGATCCGACGAACCGACGGACATCGAGCCCATGCTCGAGCGTGGCCGGGCCGGGGCGGATGTGGTGGCGGCGAGCCGCTACATGCGCGGTGGCCGGCAGGTCGGCGGGCCGCGCCTCAAGGGCCTCCTCAGCCGGGCCGCCGGCCTGTCGCTGCACTGGCTCGGTTCCGTCCCGATCCACGATCCGACGAGCAATTTCAAGCTCTACCGGCGCTCGTTCCTGGACGCCACTCCGATCGAGAGCACGGCCGGCTTCGAGCTCGCCCTCGAGCTGACGGTCAAGGCCACCCTCGGCAGCCGGCGACTGGCCGAGGTGCCGACCACGTGGCGCGACCGGACGAGTGGCCAGAGCAACTTCAAGCTGCGCAAGTGGCTGCCGCACTACGTCCATTGGTACATCGTCGCCTTCCGGGGCCGGCTCCGGCGCCGACCGCGCGCAGCCTGACGCCGCTCAGCGACTCCCTGCGCCGGACCGTCGCGGCCGTCGAGCGGCTTCGTTCCAGCGCGCGTCGGGCGCGACGATGATCGTCGACAGGCGCAGCAGGGCGTCTTCGTAGTTCACCCGCCAGCCGGCAAAATCGCGCCAGGCCTGGTCGCGGTCCGTCCGGGTCGGCAGGCCGCCGGCGGCCAGCTCAGCCACGGCCGCATCGAACTCCGCCCTGGTCACCACGATCGGATCGCCGGCGGTGGCCGGGCGGGCAATCGTCGGGATCCGGAAGAAGCCGGCGATCGCGTCGAGGGCGGTGTAGCCGGCGGTGATCGCCAGGTCCGTTCGAGCCCCGGTCGGGATGTCGACCGCCGAGCGCAGCAACGACGCTGCGTCGAGCACCGCGCCTGCCGCGGTGATCCACGAGCGGCTCGAGCGGGGCGACCGGTAGAAGGGCAGGGCCGCCAGCGTCGTGTGGCTCTCCTCGATATCGATGAACCAGGTCTCGGCCTCTGCCCACAGGTCGGTCAGCGCGTCGGGCAGGCCCACCGACCAGAACCGGATCAGCAGCTCGGTCCCCGACGGCGGCGTGCCGGCCCGCACGGCAAGCTTGGCCACGAACGCCTCCCGGCGCTGGAACGCGGTGTACATCGTGGGCAAGTAGGCGATGAGAAGCGCGACCAGGATCAGCCCGATCGCCGCCTCGCCAAACGACAGGACGAGCGCCGGCCAGCCCTGGATCGGGGCGAAGCCGAGGGTCAGCAGGGCCGAGCCGCTGGCCCGCGCCGCTGTCTCGATCGAATCCGGCGCCAGGGCCCAGAACATCGCCGCGAAGCCGGCCAGGACCAGGGCCAGCAGGACGATCGGCAGGATCACCAGCCCGACCGGGGCGAAGAGCGCCAGGATCGCATCGCGCCGCTCGTAGGCCAGGCCCGGCCGGGCGATCCAGCCGAAGATCGTGCCGATCAGCCGGAACTCGGCCGAGCTGATCTGGTCGTACACGCCACGGGGCACGACGAACGTCCGGATCGCCGACAGCAGGGCGCGCAGGACGAGCAGCAGCCCGAGGGCGAAGACGAGGACCTGGACCGCGATCATCGCTGCCAGCGTAGACGGTGAGCGAGGCCGCCACGACGTACGATCGGGCCACAGACCACGCAGGAGATCAGCGATGCCCGTCTCAGACGAATCCCTGGCCGCCGGCCGGGCCTATCAGCAGACCCTCCTCGCCGCCCTGGGCGACGACGATCCGGCTGTCGCCCAGGCCAGCCAGGCGGCGATCCTGCGAGCCCTCGTGGCCGAGGCCGGCAACGACCTCCGGACCCGCCCGGAGCCGGCCGAGTGGTCGGTCGTCGAGCTGCTCGGTCACATCGCCGATGCCGAGCTCAACTCGTCGGTCCGCTATCGTTCGATCCTGTCGGAGAACGAGCCTGATCTCGTTCCCTACGACCAGGACCTGTGGGCGAACCGGCTGCACTCGACGAGCGAGTCCGCCGACGACCTGCTGGCAACCTTCGACGTCCTGCGCGCCGCGAACCTGCGCCTGTGGGCGGCGACCCCGGCCGTCGACCGGGCACGGGTCGGCAACCACCTCGAGCGAGGGCCGGAGAGCTACGAGCTCACGTTCCGCCTGCTGGCCGGCCACGACCGGGTCCACGTCGCCCAGGCCCGGGAGGGGCTAGCCCGCATCCGCGCCCGCCGCAGCTGACCGTGGAAGCCTGGTCCACGCCAACCTGATTCGATCCTGAATCTCGGGGCTTGTGCGAAGCGGTTTCGTGGTCTACGCTTGGTTCGTCCCCTCTTGGGGACCAAGTGAATCGCACGGCGAACACGGTCACTCCTCTCACGGTTTCCGCGAGATCGATCGCGGTAACCGGGCATAGTAGGAGTGATTTTTCATTGTACGCGGACAAGATCCTGACCTGCGCAGACTGCGGCCAGGAGTTCACATTCACCTCGAGCGAGCAGGAGTTCTACTCGCAGCGTGGTTTTAGCGAGCCACGTCGCTGCAGCAGCTGCCGAGCCAGCCGCAAGGCAGCCCGGGGCGAATCCGGTGGCGCGAGCTACAGCGGTGGCTCGAGCTACGGCGGCGGCTCTTCGAGCTACGGCTCGGGCGGCGGCTACGGTGGCGGCAGCCGAGATCGCGGTCCCCGCGAGATGTTCTCGGCGACCTGCTCGAACTGCGGCAAGGAGGCCCAGGTCCCCTTCCGTCCGACGAGCGGCAAGCCCGTCTATTGCGCGGATTGCTTCGCAACCCAGCGCCGCTAGCTTGGCGTCGGCCGGCCCCCGGGCCGGTTGACCTCGATCCGATCCAAACGCCTCGGCTTCGGCCGGGGCGTTTGTCGTTGGCGGCCGTGCCGGCCGGTCGAGTTCTGCCAACTCGGCGCTCCCTCGAGCCGATGACCTTGTCAGATTCCGTCCCCAGCGACGGTATGGTCAGACAGGCGAGCCAGCGAGACCCGATCCTGGCCTTTCGTCTCCATCCCCACGCACGAATCGAGCTCGCGCGGCCATGCCGTGGGCGATCCTGAGCGGCGACTCCGACCATAGCGCGGCTCCCGGCGGAATCTGACCGAAACTCGGGCGCGAACGCGCTCCGGATCGGAGTCGCTTCGGTCGGACTACGACGGGCCGGGATTCTCCGCCGACGGGGTCGGCACGGCGCTATCGCCAGGGGTCTGAGACGCGCCCGGTTCGCTCGTGTCCGTGAGGCAGGCGTTGACCCGTGAGGACTCGATCGTCACGACCAGGGGCTGGCCGGGATCGACGGTGAAGACGGAGCCGCACTTGGCCGAGACCGAGGGCGCCGGCGAGCCGGCCTCCTCGTCCCACGAGATCGCCGAGTAGATGCCCGGCGGCAGCGAGATCGTCTTGCTGTCCACGTTGCCGGCGGGCGGGAGGGTCGTCTCGGTCAGCAGCTTGTTCTGGGCATCGAGCAGCTGGAAATGGGTCGTGTGGGCAACGCCGGCATCCGGCCCGACGATCGAGTAGATGAACGTGACCGGCTGTGCCCCGGGAACGACGGTCGGGCCACTCGGGCCGCAGCCGGCAAGGGCGATGCCGGCAACGGCGAACGCAAGCGCGACGGCGGCGAGTGACCTGAATGCCAGGCCAGGCGGGCGGGGTCGATCGCTCATTCGATTGCGGACGCTACCATGCCCGCCGATGACGCAACCGACGATCCCGCCGCCGGACGCCGAAGTGCGCCTGCCGGTCGAGGGCGCGTACGACCTGGCCCGGACCCTCGGTCCGCTGGCCCACGGCCGAGGAGATCCGACGATCCGGGTCCAGGCCGATCGGGTCCAGCGCGCGACCCGGACGCCCGGCGGTCCGGCCAGCATCGAGTACGCCCTGGGCGGCGCCACGATCCGCGTCCGGGCCTGGGGTCCCGGTGCAACCTGGGCTGTCGATCACGCCCCGGCCTTCCTCGGGTTCCACGACCAGCCCGGGGCGTTGCGGCCCGGCCATCCCCTCCTCGACGACCTGGCCCCGCGCTACCAGGGAGTCCGCTTCGGGCGGACCGATGCGGTCCTCGAGGCGATCGTGCCGGCCGTCCTCGAGCAGAAGATCACCGGCGACGAGGCGCGGCGGGTCTACCGCACCCTGGTTCGGGCCCATGGCGAGGATGCGCCCGGCCCACTCCAGCTCCGTCTCGCCCCGTCGGCCGAACGGCTCGCCGCGCTCCCCTATTACGCGTTCCATCCGCTTGGGTTGGAACGTCGCCGGGCAGAGCTCCTCCGCCACCTCGGTGGCGCGGCAGCGCGGCTCGAGGCGCTCGTCGGGCTGGATCCGGCCGACGCGTCGCAACGGCTGCAGGCCATCCCCGGAATCGGGCCGTGGACGGCGGGCGAAGTCGGCCGGGTGGCCTTCGGCGATCCCGACGCGGTCAGCGTCGGCGACTACCACCTGCCCAATCTCGTGTGCTGGATCCTGGCCGGCGAGCGGCCGGGCAGCGACGCGCGGATGCTCGAGCTCCTGGAGCCGTGGCGCGGCCAGCGCGGCCGGGTGGTCCGCTGGCTGGAGCTCGGGGCGGGCGACCTAGCGGGACTTGGGCCCGCGCGGCGTGGTCCCCGCATGCCGTCGCGGTCGATCGCCGGCCTGTAGGGTCAGCACCTTCGCGCCCGGAGCGGCGATCCGGGCTGCTGCCTCGGGCGCCAGCTCGGCGATCGGGTCTTCGGCCGGATCGACCGCCCTGTACCAGCTGGCCAGCTCGCGGTTGATCACCAGGGTCGACCAGTCGCGCACGTCGAGCACTCCACCGACCATGAACGCGATCGTGGCATCGGTCAGGGGGACCATCAGGTCGCGCTGCTCGAAGGTCGCCAGGGGGTCGATGCCGGGGGGCTCGTGGAGCCGGCCCAGGATCGTGTAGGGCCCGATCTGGGCACGCAGCCGATGGGGCGCCGTCGCAATCCGCAGGGCGCGCGAGCCGCGCGGACCGGTGACCCGGACGGCACACAGCTGGCTGCGCTCGATCGTGAAGTCGGGCGAGGTGATCCGGCGCGCGTTCTCGAGGTCCTCGAGCTGGACGTCGACCAGGTGGACGAGCGGATCAGCGTTCAGCTGGTCCGTCAACCGGGGCGCCCGCAGGTCCAGTTTTCCGTTGATCAGGCAGTCGCCGGCAAAGCCGGTGAAGTCGATGAACATCGTGCCCTCGAGCGATCTGGTTCGCGACCATCGTGCCCGGCCCTGCCCGCGCTCCGACAGAACACGAAGGTTTGGTCCTGGTACGGTCGAAGGTCCGATCGAAGGGTCGGGGTCCGGAGGGGACGGGTACACTCCCGACGTGTCCGGACCGTTGACAGGAGTCGATTGATCGCATTGGCCGAACGATGACCCGCCCGCTCAAGGTCGGCGTCCAGCTGCCCGAGGTCGAACGGGTCGTGCGCTGGCCGGAGCAGCTGGCCATGGCCCGGGCGACCGAGGCGGTCGGCTTCGACACCGTCTGGGTCGGCGATCATCTCCTCTACCGCTGGCCGGGGATCGCCGAAGCTCGTGGGCCGTGGGAGTGCTGGACGATGCTGGCGGCGATCGCCGCGGTGACCAGCCGGATCACGCTCGGACCGCTGGTCGCCTCGACCAGCTTCCATGCCCCGGCGATGCTCGCCAAGCAGGCCGCGACCGTCGACGAGATCAGTGGCGGCCGGCTGATCCTGGGCCTCGGCGCAGGCTGGAACGAGACCGAATACCGCGCCTTCGGCTTCCCGTTCGACCACCGGATCAGCCGCTTCGAGGAAGCGTTCACGATCATCCGGACCCTCCTGCGCGAGGGCTCGATCGACTTCGACGGCAGCTACTACCAGGCCCGCGACTGCGAGCTGCAGCCTCGTTCGACGCGGCCCGGCGGCCCGCCGATCCTGCTCGGCTCCCGCGGCCCGCGGATGCTGGCGATCGGGATCCCCCATATCGACGCCTGGAATGCCTGGTACAACGACACCGGCAATCGGGCAACGGGCGTGCCGCCGCTGATCGCCACGGTCGACGCGGCAGCCCGGGCGGCCGGCCGCGATCCGGCCGAGATCGAGCGGACGGTGGCGGTCCTGGTCCAGATGCCGGGCGGCACGGGCCGCTTTGCCGGGAACTACACGGCCAGCGGGATTCCCGCCCTGGCCGGCTCGCCCGAGGTGATGGCCGACGAGCTGCGGGCCTACGCCCGGGCCGGGATCGGCGCCGTCCAGCTCGTGCTCGACCCGATCAGCGAAGCGTCGATCGAGGCATTCGGTCCTGTGCTCGAGCTGCTCGACGCCGACTGACAGTCGACGATCTGGCCGGTGAGCAGGCCGCGCACCGGGGCACAGGCCGTCCGGGCCCAGCGGATCACCAGGTTGGCCCCGCCGAAGTAGCCACCCCCGCCGCCGAAGCCGCCCACCAGCACGTAGCGCACGTTGCCCGCCGCCACCCGCGCCTGGAACTGCTCGACGGTCAGCGTCTGGTCGTCGCCGCTGTAGCCGCCGAGGGCCATCACCGGCAGCCCGGTGGCGATGATGATCGGGGCCGCTTCCTGGGCACTGGCGGTCGCCAGCGGGAACGTGGCATCGTGCTGATGGGCAAGGACGAAGGCGATCAACGGCGACGACGGGCTGAGGCCGCTCCCTTGCCCTGCTGGCCCGCCGGTCGCGCCGCCGGCGGGCAGGCCCAGGAAGCCGCCCTGGGCCGCAGACCCGGCGAGCGGCGGGCCGCCGACGGGCAGCACCTGGCCGGGTGGGTGGAACGTGGTCCAGGCCGACCAGCTCAAGGGCGCGATCGCCAGGGCGAGGACCGCCGCGATCGCCAGCCCCCGTCCGGCGAACCGGTCGCGCTCGATCGTGCCCACTCCGGCCCGGACCAGGAGGAGACCGCCGGCCAGGGCCAGCGAGAGCACCGCCGCGGCGCCCTGGAGCCAGTCGAAGCCGCGGGCCAGGCCGATGATCGTGGCTTCGACGATCCCGCTCGCCGCCACGGCGAGGGGCAGTAGCCAGCCGCTCGAACCCGCGCGGCGCCAGGCGCGCAGCAGGGCGACGCTCCCGGCACCGGTCAGGGCTGCGATCGGCGGGGCGAGCATCACCAGGTAGTGCGGGTGCCAGAAGCGGGCGACGCTGAAGAACACGGCGGCCGGCAAGAACCAGCCCGCCCACAGCACGATCGGCACCAGGAATCGCCGGCGGGCCGGCCGTCGCCGGAGCTCGATGCAGGCGACGACGGTGCCGATGAGGCCCAGGATCAGCCACCAGCCGATCTGGCCCGAGAGCGATGGGTCGAGCAGGCGGAGCGGGCCCACCCGGCCCAGGTTGGGGAACGTCTGGCCGCCGGCCAGCCGCTCGATCCCGTTGTAGTTGAGGGCCAGGTCGAGTGCCGAGTTGACCGTGCTGCCGCCGACGAACGGCCGGCTGGCCGCGGGAATCGCGTCGACGACGACCGCCCAGGCGAAGGACACGACGAGCAGCGCGGCCGAGGCCGCCGCCAGGTGCCCGATCCGCCGGGCGACGGACCAGCGCCGGTCGACGAGGACCGCCAGGCCGATCCCGGGCACGACGAGATAGGCCTCGAGCATCTTCACGTTGAAGCCGACCCCGACCAGGATCCCCGCCAGGACGAGCCAGCGCAGCCGGCCGGTGTCGCCCCAGCGGAGCAGGGCGCCGATCGCCAGCAGGACGAACAGGACAAGCACGCTATCGACGGTGTTGTTGCGGGCCGTGGCGACCGAGATCGGCGTTACGGCCAGGACGAGGGCCGCGATCAGGCCGGCCAGCTGACCGAACTGGTGGGCGACGAGCCGGGCGATCAGCCAGACCGAGGCAACCGCGGCCAGGGCCCCGGGCAGGAGCAGGCTGACGCCCGAGTAGCCGAAGATCCGGGCCGAGAGGACCTCGAGCCAGAAGCCCAGCGGCGGCTTGTCGAGGGTGATGAAGCCACCCGGGTAGAACGCCCCGAAGAAGAACGTCGAAGGGCCGGCCAGCATGCTTCGGACCGCGGCGGCGTAATACAGGTTCGAGAAGCCCTCGCGATCGAGGGCGAACAGTTCGAGGAAGCCGGCCAGGACGACGATCAGGGCGAGCGCCACGCGATCCGGCGAGAGCCGCGCCCGGCGAGCGAGCGCCGGGGACGAACTCATGGCCCTGTCTATACCAGATCGGGCTGAACGCGCGCTGACGGGCAGTCGAACGCCCGGCTCGTCGTGCTGGACAAGCCGGGCGCGGTTGATCCTGGTTTGGAGCCCGGGCGCACCACCCGGGGCCGTTGACGGGGGCTAGCTGCCGAGCAGGACGATGATCTGGTGGGCGTCCTTGCGGGCATCCACGAGCAGGGTGCGCGCCTGGTGGAGCGACGTCCGAGCGGCCTGGAAGACCGGCTTGGCGGCGCCGCTGTTCCAGTCGGCGGGGCTGAGCGGCAGGACGGTGCCGGCGACCGGGGCGATCAGGCCGTTCGCCTGGCCGACCTTGGCGTTCAGGTCGTCGAGCTTGGCCTGGGCGGCCGTGACGTCCTTGCCGTCGGCCTTGGCCAGGTTGATCAGGTTCTGGAGCTCGGTCGCGAGGGGACCGAACTTGGCCGCCACCTTGGCGCTGCCGTCGGCAGCCGCGACGATGTGCGTCTTGGGCACGACCAGCAGGTAGACCCGGTAGTCCGGGGCGATCTTGGCGATGTCGGTGCGCAGGCTGGCGATCGTCGTATCGGCGTCAATCGAGGCCTTGAGCGTGGCCAGGCCGGAATGCTCCCAGACGAACGAGGCGGGGTTGACCCCGCCGCCGGTCAGCAGGTCGGTCTTGTGGTCGGCGGTCAGGACGTCGGAATGGTTGACCAGGTAGGTCAGTCCATCGAGCGTGACAAAGCGGCGGTTGATCTCGCAGTCACCGGCGGCACGCAGGATGTCGGCGTTGCCGGGATGGGCCTTGACCGCGGCCCACTCGGGGATGCAGAAGTGGTGGACCGCCGCGGCGGTCGTCGAGTTGGTGCTGGTGCTCGGGTCGGCGGCGTAGACGGACCCGAACGAGCCGACCGCGAGGAGCCCGGCGGCCCCCAGGGCCAGGGTCATCCGCCCGAGTCGCGGCGAAAGCTTGAAGTTCATCGAGTTCACTCTCCTGGGTTGTTGGCAGCGGCGTCGGCGTTCGACAGCTCGCTATCCATTTCGCTGAGCAGGTGATCGACCTGCGACAGCAGGCTGCTGGCCTTGGTCGTGGAGATGACCGGCGGGGTGGTCGCCGCGGGCCTGGGCGTCGGCTGTGTGCCGCTTGGTGGCGTGGCCGTCGCGCCCGGAGTCGATGCCGGCGTGGCGTCCGGCGTCGGGTTGGGGCTGAGCAGGCTGCCGAGATCGAAGGTCGGCTCGGCCGAAGCCGGTGCCGCGGCGCCCGGGTCGCCGGCTGCGGCGGTTCCGCTGCCGGCACCGAGGTTTGCCCCGGAGCCGCCGTTGGCGGTCGTGCCGGTGGCGCCGTTGCAGGCGGCCACGACCAGGGTCAGGCCGAGCAGGGCCGTTCCGAGCCGAACCGTTCCGAGCCGGAGCGTGGTGCGAACTGACATGGCTGTCCTCGTTGCGTCCACGGCGTTTCGTTGCCGTGAAGGCAGCCTGTCAGTTGACCGTCAGCCCCTCCA
>Ga0265340_10001710_pt1 | contig 12588 bp, 11 predicted proteins | sample 4CB225metaG_FD_202082 | JGI IMG/M metagenome (GOLD analysis project Ga0265340, IMG submission 202082) | Rhizosphere microbial communities from Carex aquatilis grown in University of Washington, Seatle, WA, United States - 4-CB2-25 metaG | ecosystem: Host-associated > Plants > Roots >...
CAGCGATGCCCTGTCTGCTACGTCGGCGAGTGCGGCCCGGTCATGCCGGTCAATCGCAAGGCGCCAAACCTCGGTCCCCGTCTCAGCATCGTCGATCATCAGGGCAAGCTCCTCGCACGGATCGGCTATATCCACGCGGGCAACGCGCCTGGTCAGTTCATTTCGCCGCACGGTCTCGCGGTCGATTCGCGGGGCGATGTTTATGTCGGCGAGGTCTCGGTAACGGCATGGCCGAATCTTTATCCCGACGTCCCGCCGCCGCCGAACCTGCGCAGCCTCCAGAAACTCTCGCGCATCCAATGAGCGCTTCCGGACCCGCGATTAACGGAGAGGGGGCGAGCGCCCGGGTGGACCACGCGGCGGTCCTCCTGGCCAATGCCTGGCGTTCGAACGTGCGGCTGGAATCGCTGCCGCCTTTCGCCAGGCCGGCCACGATCGACGAAGCCCATGCGATTCAGGATGCGATGGCCCGTCTGCTCGGCGAGACGATCGCAGGCTGGAAGGTCGGGGTCTCGCGGCCGATCCGCGGTGCTGTTCTTGCCTCGCGTTTATTGTCATCGCCCGCGGTGCTGCATGCCGCCAAGATGATCCGGCGGGTGGTCGAGGGCGAGGTCGCATTTGTCTTTCATCGGGCGCTGCCGCCGCGCGAGCACGACTACGATCGTGAAGAAGTGGCGGAAGCCGTCTCGGCGTGCGCGGCGATCGAGGTGGTCGACTCGCGCTATGAGAATCAGGCTGAGCAGCCCGAATTTGACCGGATCGCAGACTTCTTCGGCAACAGCGCGCTGGTCCTCGGTCCGCAGGTGCGCGAATGGCGTCACCGGCCGTTTGCGACAGTGCATGTTTCGCTGACCATCGACGGCCATTCGATTGTGGATCGCCAGGGTGGTCACGCCTCCGGCGATCCGCTTCACGCGTGCGTCTTATTCGTCAACGCGATGCGCGTCTCCGCCGGCGTACCGGCAGGCATGGCGGTGACGACCGGAACGTATACGGGTGCTCCGGCTCTGCCCATCGGCTCGACCGCGGTCGTGGCGATCGATGGTCTCGGTCAGGCGCAGGTCTCGTTCATTCCCTAAGTGAAATTGCGAGGGACCACCGATGGCAAACCAAAATCCCCCGACCGCGCCGGCCGAGCCCGTCCTCAGGATTGTCGGCCTGACCAAGCGCTTTGGCGGTACCGCGGCCCTTCAGGACGTCGATTTCACGGTCGCCGCCGGGGAAATCCATGCGCTGCTGGGAGCAAATGGTGCGGGCAAGTCGACGCTGATCAAGATTCTGGCGGGCGTCTACACTTCGGATGGCGGGGAGATCGTCCTGGGCGGTCAGGCGCTCAATTCCGCCAACCAGAAACGCATCGCCTTCGTTCATCAGGATCTCGCGCTGATCGAAACGATGACGGTGGGCGAGAATATGGCGCTCGGATACGGATATGCCAAACGCTGGAAGCGGTTCATCAGCTGGCGGGGCGTCGACGCGGCCGCCAAACGCGCGCTCGAACTGCTTGGCACCGAATTGCCGCTCGATCAGCCTGTCGCTCAGCTGACGCGGGCCGAGAAATCGGTGGTCGCGATCGCGCGGGCGCTGGCCGGTCACGTCGATCTCCTGGTGCTTGATGAGCCGACGGCCAGCCTGCCGGAAGGGGACGTGGCCCGCTTGTTCGAGATCCTCAATCGCCTGCGGGAGCACGGCGTCAGCATCATCTACGTCAGTCATCGCCTGGACGAGGTCTTTCGCCTCGCCGACGCTGTCACCGTTCTTCGCGACGGCCGCGTGATTTCCAACTATCGCGCCGATCAACTGTCTCCCGCTCAACTTGTCACCGATATTGTCGGCAAGTCGCTGGTCTCGCGCACCGATGGCGAGCGAAACCGCACGGACTCTGTGACGCTGCAGGTCACCGACCTTACCGTCGGCTACATCGGTCCCGTGTCTTTCAGCGTCGGCAAGGGTGAGATCGTCGGACTAGCTGGCTTGCGTGGACAGGGGCATGAAGACATCGGGCGCGCGGTGGCGGGCGTGGTCGCGGCCGACGGCGGTTCCGTGATGCTGTCAGGTGTGGAAATGCGGGGCAAGTCAACGCAACAGAACATCAGTGCCGGCATCGGCTTCGCTTCCAGCAAGCGGGCCGAGGAAGCCATGGCGCTGCTTCTCGACGTCAGGGAGAACCTGTTTCTCAACCCGCGCAACTTCAAACGCGGCGCACTGGAGATACGAAGCCACACGCGCGAGCGTGGCGAGGCTTCGGAGATCATGACCCGCTTCGATGTCCGGCCAGCCGACCCCGCGCGTGGTATCAATACCCTGTCCGGCGGCAATCAGCAGAAGGTCGTTCTCGCCCGCTGGGCTGGACAGCACTACAAGTTGCTGGTCCTTGAAGAGCCCACGATGGGCGTCGATGTCGGCGCCAAGAACGAAATCTACCGCATGCTGATAGCTGACGCGGCGGCAGGCACCTCATGTCTCGTAATTTCGTCTGATCTTGATGAGCTGGCCCAGATCTGCGACCGCGTCCTTGCCTTCGGTCGCGGCCACATCGTCGCGGAAATCGACCGGGCACATCTCACGGTCGAGAGCTTGACCCACGCCGTGACGGGCGCCGGCGAAGCCCTGCTTCATACCGCCGAAGCACCCCAGCAGGCGTCGGCCGGCACCACGGCATGACGAGCACGGTCCTCACCGTCTCAAGCTGTTCCAATATCGGCGCTGAGCACCGCGGCGCTGTGGTGGTGTCGGGTTCCTATGGCGGCAATTACAACGCCTGGAATGCTGCGCGTGGCCGTGTGCGCGCGGTGATCATGAACGATGCCAACGTCGGCAAGGATCGCGCCGGCGTCCGTGGCCTGGATTATCTGAACGACATCGGGATTGCCGCGGCGACGGCATCGGTCGAAAGCTGTCACATTGGCGATGGCGCGGACATGCTTGCCAACGGCGTCATCAGCTATGTCAACGACGTCGCCGCGCGATTGCGCTGCGCCGCGGGGCAGACTGTGCGCGCTTGCGCCGAGTTGATGGAATCCGCGGTTCTCTCGGATCGATCGCCGCTCCCGATTGCCGAGGGCGGCCGCTTTCTCCTCGAGCTCAACCGTCCGCGCATAATATGCGTCGACACGGCCGGCATGATCGAACCGGCCGACGCTGGCGATATCGTCATTACCGGATCTCACGCTGCACTGCCCGGCGGCAAGCCCGACAATATCGTTCCGGACGGTCTCCTCGCGGTCTTCTTCAGCGACGGTGGCATCGGCAAGGACGAGGCAGGGGTGGCACGACTGGCCGATCTCGATCGGCGGCGGATGATCGCTGCCGCAGTTTCGGTCGACAGCGCTCCCATCGGTGAGTCGCGCGCGATCTATCGCGAAGGCAAACTGTCGCGCATGAATTCGGCGGCGCGCCGCGCCGGCGCGAGAGAGGGAATGCTGCTGCGGGATTTTGTGGACCTCGTCAGGTCCGCGGGGGTTTGATCGATCGCCGGCTGCCGTTCGGCGAGCGCTGATGCCACAATCGCCGCGGGCAGGGGATGGCGGGGGCAACGCGATGTGAGCGCGAGCACCGTTTATCCCGGCAGGCGGCGCCCGTGCGGTATGATGGATAGTGTGATCGCTCGATATCGGCTCGAAGAAGAATGCCCCGACCTGACGAAAACTCCTATCTCCTTGCCATCGACCAGGGCACGACCTCGTCGCGGGCCATCGTATTTACCGACGAGCTCGAGATCGTCGGCATGGCCCAGGAGGAATTCCCGCAGCACTACCCGCGCTCGGGCTGGGTCGAGCATGTGCCGGACGACATCTGGAAGACCGTGGTGCGCACCGCACGGGCGGCGCTGACTGCGGCCGACATTCCGGCCGGAAAGCTCGCCGGCGTCGGCATCACCAACCAGCGCGAAACGGCTCTCCTGTGGGACCGCAAGAGCGGCGAGCCTCTCCACAACGCCCTGGTCTGGCAGGACCGGCGCACGAGCGAGCACTGCCGGCGGCTGCAATCGGAGGGCCACGAGCCGCTGCTGCGCGAGAAGACCGGTCTGCTGCTCGATCCGTATTTTTCCGCAACCAAGCTCGCCTGGATGCTCGACACGATTCCGGGGGCGCGGGCGCGTGCCGAGCGCGGTGAACTCGCCGCCGGGACGGTCGACACCTTCCTGATCTGGCGGCTGACCGGCGGCCGCCGCCACGTAACCGACGCGACCAACGCGTCGCGCACTATGCTGATGGATATCGGCACCGGCCAATGGGACGACGGCCTCTGCAGCCTGTTCGGGGTGCCGCGTTCGCTCCTGCCCGAGATCCTCGACAGCGCGGCGGATTTTGGCACGTCGGAAACGGAAATTTTCGGTGCCGCGGTGCCGATCCTCGGTGTCGCCGGCGACCAGCAGGCAGCGGCGGTCGGCCAGGCCTGCTTCGAACCGGGCATGCTGAAATCGACTTACGGGACGGGGTGCTTCGCCCTGCTCAACACTGGTACCGAGAAGGTTCACTCGCATAATCGCCTGCTGACGACGATCGCCTGCCAGCTCGCCGGCGAGCGCACCTACGCGCTGGAGGGATCGATTTTCGTGGCGGGTGCGGTGGTGCAGTGGCTGCGCGACGGCTTGCACATGATCGAACGCGCGCACGAGGCGCAGAACCTTTCGGAGGAGGCCGACCCCGGTCAGGACGTCGTGCTGGTACCGGCGTTCACCGGGCTCGGAGCGCCGTACTGGCGGCCCGAGTGCCGCGGTGCGGTTTTCGGCCTGACGCGCAACTCCGGGCCCGCCGAATTTGCCCGTGCCGCGCTGGAGAGCGTCGGCTTCCAGACGCGCGATCTTGTCGATGCCATGCGCAAGGACTGGCCGGGTCGCGAGCTCGGCCGCATAAGGGTCGACGGCGGCATGACCGCCAGCGACTGGACGATGCAGTTCATCGCCGACATGACCGGCCTCGCCGTGGATCGGCCGAAGATTACCGAGACGACCGCACTCGGCGCGGCCTATCTTGCCGGTCTCCAGGCCGGTGTCGTCCCGGTACCGAAGGAGTTCCTTGCGACGTGGAAGCTCGATCGCACCTTTGCGCCGACGCTGCCTGCTGCCCAGCGCGACCGGCGCTATACCCGCTGGCTGAAGGCAATCGAGGCGACAATTGGCTTTGGCGGGCAGTAATCGAGAGGCGCCCCGCGCGGTCGTGACAGGCATGGCGACGACGGCGAAGCGTCATGAGTGACATACGGCTGTACGACGTTCTCGTCATCGGCGGCGGTATCAACGGTTGCGGTGTCGCCCGTGACGCTGCCGGACGCGGCTATTCGGTCTGCCTGGCCGAAATGAACGACCTTGCCAGCGGCACCTCGTCGAAGGCGACGAAGCTGATCCACGGCGGGTTGCGCTACCTCGAGCACTACGAGTTCCGGCTCGTCCGCGAGGCGCTGGAGGAACGCGAAGTCCTGTGGGCGATCGCTCCCCATATCGTAAGGCCGTTGCGCTTCATTCTTCCTCACGCGCCCGGAATGCGGGCGAGATGGCTGCTGCGCACTGGTCTTTTTCTCTACGACCACATCGGCGGCCGTAAGCTGCTGCCGCCGACCAGGACGCTCGACCTGCGCCATGACCCGGCGGCAAAGGTCCTGAAGCCGGTCTTTGCAATGGGCTTTGAATTTTCCGACTGCTGGGTCGATGACGCGCGCCTGGTCGTGCTCAACGCACGTGACGCCGCCGATCGCGGCGCCGATATCCGTACGCGCACCCGCGTGGTCGCGGCCGAGCGCCGCGGCGACGTCTGGCGCGTTACCCTGGCAGGGGCGACGGAGGCGGGCGGCGCGCGCGCGGCTGATGTCGTCGAGGCCCGGTTGCTGGTCAACGCCGGCGGACCGTGGGTGGACGAAGTGCTGCGCAACGCGCTTGGCGAAGGCCGGACGCACAACGTCAGGCTGGTTGCCGGCAGCCATATCGTGGTGAGGGGCAGGTCGGACGATCCGCGTGCCTTCTTTTTCCAGAGCCGCGACGGGCGCGTAGTCTTCGCAATTCCTTATGAAGACGACTTCACGCTGATCGGCACCACCGATCGCGACTACCACGGCGATCCCGCGGCGGTGGTCATCGAGGAGGATGAAATCGACTATCTCTGCCGGGTCGCCAGCGAGTATTTTCTGGCGCCGATCCGGCGCGAGGACGTGGTGTGGACTTACGCCGGCGTGCGCCCGCTGTTCGACGACGGGGCCAGCAAGGCTCAGGAGGCCACCCGCGACTACGTGCTGAAGTCGAGCGGCGGCGACGGCGAGGCACCGCTCGTCAACGTCTTCGGCGGGAAGCTGACTACCTACCGCAGGCTCTCCGAGCTTGTGCTCGACCGGATCGGCGACCTCATCGGATTGCGCGGAAAGGCGTGGACCGCGACGGCCCCGCTTCCCGGCGGTGCGTTCCCCGTCCTCTCGGTCGATGCCGAACGCCAGAGGCTGATCGCGCAGTTTCCGTTCCTCACCGACCGGCATGCCCGGCGGATGTTGCGCCTTTACGGCACGACGGCAGCGCGGATCCTGGATGGCGCGTCGTCGTACGACGACCTTGGCCGCTGCTTCGGTCGCGACCTCTACGAGGCCGAACTCAGACATCTGGTCGAACGTGAATGGGCGTTGACCGCCGACGACGTGTTATGGCGGCGAACCAAGCTCGGACTGTACCTCGACGATCGGCAGAAGGCCGAGGTCGCAGAGTGGCTGACCTCCCGGCAGTGAGCGCTTGCTGCGCCGGCGTCCCTGTGGTGCAAACGGGGGCAGGGCTGCAGACTGCAGGCGGGATGTTGCGATCGTGGAGCATGAACGATGACGACGGTTACCATCGTGGCGCAGGGAAGCATGGGCGCCGCGACGGCGGAGAGGCTGAGCGCGCACGGCGTTGAGGTGCGTACCGTGGCAGCCGGACGCAGCGCCGCCAGTCTCGAGCGCGCCGCCAGAGCCGGCATGAAGCCGGTTAGCGAAAGCGAAGCCGTCGCCGTTGATTTCTTCCTGTCCATCGTCCCGCCCGCCGAGGCCCTGCCGTTGGCGGAACGCTTCGCGCCGTTTCTGAGGGAGACGCCGAGGAAGCCGGTCTACGTCGACCTGAACGCGGTTAATCCGGAGTCGGCGAAGAATATCCTTGCCGTCGTCGAGAACACGGGCACACCCGCCGTCGACGGCAGCATTATCGGCCTGCCGCCGCGCACCGATGGTTACACCCCGGTCTACTATCTGTCGGGCGCCGCGGCGGGACGGCTGAACGGGCTCGCCGCCGCCGGCCTGAAGATTTCCGTCCTCGACGCGCCTGTTGGCGCCGCGTCCGCGCTGAAGATGTCCTACGCCGGCATCAACAAGGGGCTGATCGGGCTCGCCGCGAGCATGGCGCTTGCGGCGGAACGCAACGGCGTCGCCGAGGCGCTGCTGGCGGAACTTGCGGCCAGCCAGCCAAATCTTCTGGCCGGATTCAAGCGGAGCATCCCCGACATGTTCACGAAGGCAGGCCGCTGGGTTGCCGAGATGGAGGAGATTGCCGGCTACGCCGGAGAGGGCGGCCACGTCGAAGGCGATATCTATGTCTCACTCGCCAGGCTTTACGCGCGCCTTGCGGCCGACACTGCTGGCGAGCACACCGAGAGCGACGCGCTGCGCCAGCTGTTCAGGGCTTAGGAACGGCCCTGACCTGGGCCGACGTCAGCTCAGGCGGCAGGTACCCGATCTGCTGCAACAGCGTGAACTGATCCTGGATCGTCCAGTTTTCGACCACTCTCCCCTTCGCAAAACGCCAGATTGAGATGACCGGGACGTCGACGCGCTTCCCGGTCGCGGCGACGCCGCCATAGGGTCCGAGATGCGTACCGGTCCAGCGCACCTGCACCGTTACCGTATCGCCGCTGCCGGCAAGCGTCATGATCTTGGTATCGAGGTCAGGAAAGCCCGCCAGTCGCGCGGCGATATTTGCCCTCGGCCCTGCCAGCCCGACTGGCGCCCCGTTGGTGGTGAGTTCGGGATCGAACGTTGCGCCCACCAGATCGGCACCGAGCCACCCGTCAGTGAACCAGCGCCGCGTCGTCTCCATGTCACGCTGGAGCTGCGCATCCACGCCGCCGATCTCCATCTCTCTGCTCCTCTCTGGTCGCCGGGGTCCGAAGTCGGGACTGCGCCCCTCCCAAAGGGCGGCGAGCCGACCGACGTCCGTCGTCTATACCGCGCCGTGCTCCCTCATGCGACCGGGTCGGCGCATGGTTGCGGGTTCGCTTCGCCAACGTGGCGGTCTCGGCCGGTCGCTTCACCGGTAACGATGTCGGAGTTTTTCGCCGGTCGGTCTGCTACCGGGAAAGTCGGCGAGGCGAACGCTTCCGGCAGGCGAACGCCGCGTCGCCGGATCAATCCGTGGCGGCTGTCCGACGCGGCCGCGCAAGTTTTCAGATGAGGCGAGGCAAATTCGTCCCCCTTTTAGTGCAAACCACCGGGCGGCGCCTCCACGTTTCTTAGGGGTGTTTCACGACTCCAGGCGCGCGGGCCTTGGACGCCCGTTTCCTGTCGTCTAGCGTTTCGCACGTCATCTCGATCCGGAGGTGTAGCGGCCGGGCGTACCGGTTGCCGCATCGTGGCCGGTTGCGCGCAGGAGAACACGGATGAATCGTCGCGGCATTATCCTTGCCGGTGGTTCCGGCACCCGCCTTCATCCGGCGACGCTGGCCGGCTCCAAACAGCTTCTCCCGGTCTATGACAAGCCGATGATCTACTACCCCCTGGCGACACTGATGCTCGCCGGCATCCGCGAGGTCATGGTCATCAGCACGCCCGACGACGGCCCGAGCTTTCAGCGCCTTCTGGGCGACGGCAGCCAGTGGGGTATCGACATCCGCTACGCGGTGCAGCCGCGACCCGAGGGACTGGCCCAGGCGTTTCTGATCGGCGCCGACTTTGTCCGCGGCCATCCATCCTGCCTCGTCCTCGGCGACAACATCATCTATGGCAGCGGCCTCGGAGAGCGGCTGCTCGAGGCCGACGGCCAGACGTCCGGCGCGACCATCTTCGGCTACACGGTGGAAGACCCCGAACGCTACGGCGTGGTGAATATCGATCCCGGCGGGATCGCCGTGGACATCGAGGAGAAGCCGGCGCGGCCGAAGTCCAACCTCGCTGTCATCGGCCTCTACTTCTACGACGAGACGGTCGTCGAGCGCGCCGCTGAAGTCAGACCCTCGGCCCGCGGTGAGTACGAAATCACCGACCTCAATCTCCTTTACCTCCGCGATCGGGCCCTGCGCGTCCAGCCGTTGGGCAGAGGCTATGCCTGGTTCGACGCCGGAACCCACAGCTCGCTGCTGCAGGCCTCCCAGTTCGTCCAGACCATCCAGCAGCGCCAGGGTCAGCTCGTCGCCTCGCCGGAGGAGGTGGCCTTCATTTCTGGCTGGATTGATGCGGACCAACTTGCGGCGAGCGCCACACGTTTCAGCAAGACGGAATATGGTCGCGCGCTGGCGGTGGTGGGTGCCGATACCCACGCTCCTCCGACCGGCCAATGGCGCGCACGGTCCGACGGTGCGGCAAACCGAGGTCGGAGACCTCGGGGTCGGCGCCTGGCGCGTCCGGCCGCAGCCATCGTTGCCGACTGACCGCCCCGACACCACAGGAGAAACCGCCGGATGCCGAGCTTCGCGATAGAGCCGCTGGCTATTCCCGACATCCTGTTGATCCGCCCGCGCGCGTTTGCGGACGGCCGCGGGAGTTTCATGGAGACCTATCGGCGGGACGCCTTCGCTGCAGCCGGCGTCCACGCCAGTTTCGTCCAGGAGAACCAGTCGTATTCGGCGAGGCGGGGCACCATCCGCGGCCTGCATTTCCAGCGGCCGCCGTCGGCTCAGGCAAAGCTCGTCAGGGTAGTGCGCGGATCGATCTTCGATGTGGCCGTCGATCTGCGCCAAGGTTCAGCCACCTTCGGCCGCTGGGTCGGCGCGACGCTGACCGCTGCCGGCGGGGAGCAGTTGTTCATTCCGCACGGCTTTGCCCACGGTTTTTGTACGGTCGAGCCCGACGTTGAGGTAAGCTACAAGTGCGACGCCTACTACGCGCCGACGCTGGAGGGCGGGCTCCACTACGCCGATCCGCTGCTGGCGATCGACTGGCCGGTCGCGGCGAGTGCGATTGTCGCCTCCGACAAGGACCGGGCACTATCGTATTTCGCCACGTTTGAAACGCCGTTCAACGCCGGAAAAGTCGATGAAGTCGCTGCCTAGCAAACTGTTCATCGTTACCGGCGGCGCCGGGTTCATCGGCTCGGCCGTGGTGCGGCACCTCATCAACGATACCCCGCACCGCGTCGTGGTGGTGGACAAGCTGACCTACGCCGGGAACCTGGCGTCGCTCGCGCCGGTTTCCGGCGACGCCCGCTATGATTTTGTGCGCGCCGATATCGCCAACGGGCAGCGCATGCGCCAGCTGTTCGACAAATATCGCCCGGACGTCGTCATGAATCTGGCCGCGGAGAGTCATGTCGACCGTTCGATCGACGGCCCGGCGGCCTTTGTCGAGACCAACATCGTGGGAACCTTTGCGCTGCTGCAGGCCGCGCTCGACCACTGGCGGATGCTTCCGCCGGAGGCGAAGTCGGCTTTCCGCTTTCACCAGGTCTCGACCGACGAGGTCTTCGGCTCGCTCGGCGTCGTCGGATCGTTCACGGAGGAATCCCCGTACCGGCCGAATTCACCGTACTCCGCCTCGAAGGCGGCCGCCGATCATCTGGTCCGCGCCTGGTACCACACGTACGGATTGCCGACGGTGGTCAGCAACTGCTCCAACAACTATGGCCCCTACCATTTTCCCGAGAAGCTCATCCCGCTGATGATCCTCAACTGCCTGCACGGCGAGGCGCTGCCGGTCTACGGCACCGGCGAGAACGTCCGCGACTGGCTTTTTGTGGAGGATCACGCCCGGGCTCTGGTGATGATCGCCGAGCGCGGCCGGGTGGGCGAAAGCTACAACGTCGGCGGAGGCGCGGAACACTCCAACGTCGAGATCGTGACCCGGATCTGCGAACTGATGGATGTCTATGCGCCGGACGAGCGCATCGGCAGTCATGCGAAGCTCATCTCGTTTGTTCCCGACCGGCCGGGACACGACTGGCGCTACGCCATCGACAGCACCCGCACCCGTTCCGAACTCCGCTGGCAGCCGGCGGAAACGCTTGCGACTGGCCTTGCCAAGACGGTGCGCTGGTATCTTGCCAACCCCGACTGGTGGGGCGCGATCCGTGCCGGCGTCTATCGCGGCGAGCGTCTGGGAGTGGTGCAATGATCCTGGTCTTCGGTGCGGGCCAGCTTGGTCACGAACTGGAGACCGCGGCGCAGCAATCAGGCGTCGCCGCCGTGCGCACCGGCCGCGACGTCGACATCGCCGATGAGAGGGCGGTCGGCGGCGCGATCGAGCGCGTGAAGCCGGATTTCGTCGTCAACGCCGCCGCCTATACCGCGGTCGACCGCGCCGAGACGGAGCCGGAGCTAGCGCACCGCTCCAACGCGGTCGGTCCGGCGGTCATTGCCGACGCCTGCGCCCGGGCGGGGATCGCACTGGTCCATATCTCCACCGATTACGTCTTCGACGGCACCAGGGCGGACGGAGCCTATGCCGAGGACGACGCGGTCAACCCGCTGGGTGTTTACGGTCGCACCAAGCTCGATGGCGAGCGGGCGGTGCAGGCGCGCCTGGATCAGCACCTGATCCTGCGCACCGCCTGGGTTTTCGGCGTCTACGGGCGGAACTTTCTCAAGACGATCATGGCGCGGGCGTCCGAACAGCCGAAGCTGCGCGTCGTCGCGGACCAGCATGGCTCACCGACTGCGACGGCCGACCTTGCAGAGGCAATCCTGAGGCTGCGAGCGCCGGCACTGTCCGGGGATGCCCGCTGGGGGACCTATCACTTCGCCGGCAGCGGAGAGACGACCTGGCACGGCTTCGCCAGCCGCATCGTCGCCGAACGGAATCGCCTGACCGGCGCGAACACCGTCATCGAGGCGATTGCGTCCAGCGAATACCCAACGGCCGCCCGCCGTCCTCTCGGGGCGCCGCTGGACAGCAGCCTGTTTACGCGGACCTTCGGTTTCACCGCGCGCCACTGGACGCACGCCACCGACGCCACGGTCGCGGCCCTCCTGGCAGTTGACGGCAACCGGCGTAAAGTCGCGCCCGACGACAGAAAAATCGCGGCGGACGTTTGATACAAATACTCGGAGATTCCGCTCGAGATATTGTCGGCATATTTGGCTTAAACAATATATCGCGATTAACGGCCGAATAATTGTCTCGACAGTCCGAGTATTGACCCATCTCCTGCCCGGGTTACGGTGCGAGACCAGAGGCATGGTGTTTAGATGGAGGGTCTCCGATGCCCAGCAATCCCAGTGTTTTCAATAACGTCTATGCGGTGGCGCTCGTCAGCGGGCAGTACGTCCTCGCCAGTTCGACCGCCACGGGAGCGAACGTAACCGTCAAGGACGATATCAACGACGGCGGCGGCGACGTGCACAGCCAGATCGGTGACATCGCCAACGACCGTTTCGATGTGTTGAGCTCCGGCGGCCTGGACGGCAGCTACACCTTCGTCACCGTGGCAACCAA
>Ga0265340_10001712_pt1 | contig 12579 bp, 10 predicted proteins | sample 4CB225metaG_FD_202082 | JGI IMG/M metagenome (GOLD analysis project Ga0265340, IMG submission 202082) | Rhizosphere microbial communities from Carex aquatilis grown in University of Washington, Seatle, WA, United States - 4-CB2-25 metaG | ecosystem: Host-associated > Plants > Roots >...
GGCGGTTTCACGCCTGATCATCCACGACTTGATCAACGATTCAGACCTTGTTGTGCCCCACGGCCCGGCTCTCCCTGCCCACCTCCGATCTCGCTGCGGTCAACACCCACACCCCGGCCGGAACCCTGCGGGTGGGAGTGAGTCTGCTGGGCCACATCCTGGAGCTGGCCGTCCTCCCGATCGCCGGACCCGACGTCTCCACCCGGTGGGCCGCCGCCGATGCCGATTGAACACCATTTTCGACTGATCACGAAGATAATCCCGTTCATGCCCTTCAAGTCCGGCATTTCGCGTCGTAAGGTGACGCGAGGGGATATTGGGGACGATCGGATTGGCCTTGTCGCGGTGTGCTGATGTTGATTTGAGCCGGAATCCCTTCGCTGGTATCACACCACATGCGAAGGAGACACCGAATGCGCATTCGCTCCGCCGGGACCTTTCCTACTGCTCCGCTTCGTGCTATTGCACTGATGGCAGGGTTCGTCCTGGCTATTCCGATGTCCGCGATCGGCGCCCAGGCGGCGTCGCCCGGATCGGCGTCGCCCAGATCGACGACGGCAGTCAGTTCCAGGAGGGCAAGCACCGTCACCCTGCCGACCGGTGATCACGTTCGGCTGGCCGGTACGGGTGCGAAAGCCAAAGTCATGCTTCAGCCGGCCGCCACCGCCGGCCCCGGCCGGACCCTGATCACCCACCGGCTCGGATCGGACGTGTACGTGACACCGGCCGTGGCCGAGCCGTACCTCGGCCGCTTCCTCGACCCGGCGCTGTTCGACGTCACCGCCCTGAAGGCCGGCCTGACATCCAGCGGCCGCCTGCCGGTTCGGATCTCCTATCACGGCAGTACCCCGTCGGTGCCGGGAGTGAAAATCACTTCCGCCTCGGCCGGAGTGGCAGCCGGCTATCTGACCCCGGCATCCTCCCCCGCGTTCGGCCGGGCCCTGGCCGCGCAGTGGAAGGCCGACAGCAGCGCCGGCTGGCCGAAACGCAGCACACTCTTCGGCGCAACGAAGATCCGCGCCGTGGGCTCCGGCCCGGTGACGGTGAAACCGCAGTTCCCGATGTACACCCTGATCGTCAAAGTCACTGGGGCGGACGGGAAGCCACAGGCCGAGGGGTATGTCGGCCTGGTCAACGTGGACGACGGGCGCAAGTACGGCGCCTTCCTCAGCATCGAGAACGGCGAAGGCCGAGCCAGCGTGCCGAAGGGTAACTACAGCGCTATCGGCGACGACTACAGCTACAACGAGTCGAGTCAGACCTCGACGATCAGGGTGACCACCGTCGGCCAGTACAAGGTCACCGGTGCGGGCCAGACCCTGGTCATTGATCACCGCAAGGCCGCGGTCCAGCCGGAAGTGAGCACGCCCAAGGCGAGCACCCTCGCCGACGCGGTCTTCCAGTGGGACCGCTACGATGCCGCCGGCCAAGGCGGACTCTCCTCCAGCTACTTCTACGATCCAAGCTCGAAGTTCCTGGTCGCGCCGTCGAAGGCAGCCGGCATCGGCACCCAGGACAGCACCCTGAACTGGTCACTGAACGGGCCGGGGACCACGCCCGCGTACTTCTACTCGCTGGCCACCTTCGCCGACCGGATCCCGGCCACGAGTCACTACACCTTCACCTCCGCTGACCTCGCCACCGTCCACTCGTCCTACTACGGTGACGGGACGCCCAAGACCGGCGGCCTCCTGCGGTACTCGACCTACCCCGGCCAGTACGGTGGCGGTGGCAGTTACGAGCCGGTCCCCCTCGACAGTACCCGGAGCGAGTACGTCGGGGCTCTCGGCGGAACCCCGGTCTGGACCGACGGGCTGATCTCCAACTATGCCTCGGAGGACGACCCGGGCTTCGTCGACGGTACTCCCCGCGCGATCCCGGCCGGCACCACGCCGCAGGTCAACTGGCTGCGCGGCCCGCTCGGAGCCGCTATTCCGGTTCAGGCCGCCAGTTCCGGATATTGCTACGCCTGCCGGACCACCAAGACGCTCGAGCTGGGGCTGGCACCGTTCACGGATTCGGTCTCGACCCACTCCGGCGAGATCTTCGGGGCGGAGGACGGGTTGCCGGTCGCTCGGTTCCGGTTCTACCAGAACGGCAAACTGGTCTCCGATCAGGACGACTATCTCGGTGGCACCTTCACGGTGCCGACCGCCAAGACCACGTACAAGGCGGTCCTGGACGTCGATCGCCGGCTTCAGGAGCCGAATCAGTCCACCCGCTCACACACCGAACTGACGTTTGCCTCGGCGAGCGGAGCCGGCGGCAAACTGCCCTCGAGCTGGTACTGCGATCTGGGCAAGACCGCGTCCTGCCGGGTGCTGCCGATCCTGCAGGCCAAGGTGGCGTTGCCGACCAGCCTGAACGGCACCCTGCCGATCGGGAAGTCCGCGATCACGGTCACCGTCAAGCAGATTCAGCACGCCGTTACCTCACCCATCACCTCGGCCGGGCTCGAGATCCGGCCCGCGGGCTGGTCGTGGTCGTCGGTGAAGCTGAGGTCGATCGGTGGCGGCAAGTACACCGGTGTGATCGACAACGAGCTCTCCGGCAACGTCGACGTTCGGATCAGTGGGACGGACAAGGCCGGTAGCTCCGTCCAGCAGACCGTTCTGCGGGCCTACACCGTGCCGGTGTCCTGATGGCCGGCCGGCGCCCTCCGTCCCGTCCGTCCAACTCGTGCATCAGTCCCTCTGGCATCACTAGCCCTGGAGGATCCATGCTGTCCCGCAGTCTCCACCGGACCCGAACCGCCGGCCTGCTCTTCGCACTGACCGGGGTGATCGTCGCCACCACCACGGTCAGCCAGGCAGCCTCGCTGCCCTCGAGCGGTGCGTCCACCCGCTCACCGGCCCAGCATGTGTCCTGCCAGACCCCGGCCGCCGGCGGCGTCCGCTGCCTGTCGGTCTGGCACCGCGTGAATCAGGGCTCACTGCGCAACCCGAACTCGGTGTCAGCGGCGGCAGTGGCCCCACCCAGCCAGGGTCTGGTTCCGGCCGACATCCGGGCCGCCTACAAGCTGCCCAAGACCGGTGGCAAGGGCCAGACGATCGCTATTGTCGACGCCTACGACAACCCCAACGTCGAGTCGAACCTCAAGAGTTACCGGAAGGCCTTCAAGCTCTCGGCCTGCACCACCGCGAACAAGTGCTTCCGCAAGGTCGACCAGCGGGGTGGAAAGAAGTATCCCGAAGGCGATCCGGGCTGGGGCGTCGAGATCTCACTCGACGTGCAGGCCGTCTCGGCCGCGTGTCCGGGCTGCAAGATCCTCCTGGTCGAGGCGGACGACTCGAGCTTCGAGTCGATCGGGGCTGCGGTGAACACCGCCGTCCGGCTGGGCGCGAAGGTGGTCTCGAACAGCTACGGGGCCGACGAATTCGGTGGAATGATCGCGATCGGCAAGAAGTACTACACCCACCCGGGGGTCGCGATCGTGGCCTCGTCCGGTGACTACGGTTTCACCGCGGCCTCGTTCCCGGCGGTGCTCAAGACGACCTGGGCGATCGGCGGTACGTTCCTGAAACCAACCAAGAAGGGCGGCTGGACCGAGGACGCCTGGTCCTACGCCGGCAGCGGCTGCTCGGCCTACATCACCAAACCGGCAGTTCAGAAGGACACCCACTGTTCCATGCGGACCGTCGCCGATGTCTCGGCCGTCGCGGACTCGGCCGAAGGTTACGCGGTGTACGACACCTACGGTCTCGGGCCGGACAACGGGTGGATCGGAGTGAGTGGCACCAGCCTCTCCGCTCCATTGATCTCCGGGATGATCGGCCTGGCCGGCAACTCGGTGAAGGCGGCCCAGCCGTCGTACGCCTATGCCCACCGGAGCGGCTTGCTGGATGTCATCGGTGGCAGCAACGGCTTCTGCGGCGGCGATTACCTGTGCACCGGGGTCAAGGGGTACGACGGGCCGACCGGCCTGGGCAGCCCGCGCGGCCTGAAAGCCCTGTAGTCCACTCAGCAATCCCGCTCGCTGGGGCGGGTCCGGTCGACCGGACCCGCCCCAGTCATTGTTTCGGGCCGGTCACCCTGGGCCGGCCGCACGGTGGACATCCGGGTCGGGGCCGCGGACAAGGCATCGTCACCTCGTCGTGATCATGCACGATTGCACGCTGGCCGCCGTCCCTACGATTGGTGCTGATCGTGCAAACGTCCATGATCACGAGTGATTCGGGGGTGGCGGGACGTCGAGAGTCGGGTTCCGGTCGAAGAATCCGACCGGTTTCAGGGTGAAGCCGATCCGATCCACCGGCATCACCGGCCAGTCCTCGGGGCGCGGGAAGTGGGTCAGGCCGAAGGTGTGCCAGAGGACGAGGTCCTCCCCGACCAGGGGACGGTCGGCGGCCGCATAGGCCGGAAGGCCCGCCCCACCGGCATGCTGGTTGACGAAGTCACCGGCCGGGTATCGCTCTTCGGGGGCATACCGGGTGACCCAGAGATGTTTGGTGGCGAACCCGGCCCGCCGGGCGATCGAGGACGACGGATCGGCCAGCAAGGTCGGCTGCGGTTGCGGATACAGCGCGTAGGACACCGGGTCGCCAAGTCGATTCAGGTGGTTCGGGTTGGTGATTCGCCAGGTCCGGCCGACGTTGGTGTCGGCGCTGCGCTGGGCTACGGCCTCGCTGGTCAGAGTGGTTCGCCGCTGGGTGAAGGCATTGCCGCGGGGATTGTCCGGGCCGGCCGGGAGCCGTTGCGCCTCGTTCTCCTCGACGGTATTCGTCAGTCCGTCCACCATCAGGTCCAGGCGGGCACTGAACAGGTGCTGGTGATAGGGCGCGCCCAGACCAGGCGCGAGCTGTGAGGCGTAGGGGTGGTCCGGACCACGGTAGGCGGAGGTGAACACCACCCCGGTGGCTTTGACCTCGAACTCGATCGTGCCGTCGAGGTAGAGGTACCAGAAGAAGCCGTACTCGTAATTGCCGATGGTGGTGAACAACGAGACCACGAGCCGCCGCTGGCGCCGGGTCTCCCGTGAGCCGGTCCACAGGTCGGAGTGCTTCCAGAGCACGCCGACGTCCTCCTCATGGAGGCAGATCGCGTTGCGCAGTACCTGCGGGTGACCCAGTTCGTCGGCGATCACGGCGTCCAGGTACCTGATCTCACCGAGGCAGTCGCAGCCCAGCTCGAGGGTGTTCGCGTACTGCCCGAGCTGGTACTCGCCGGTGTCGAAATAGTTCTGCCAGGACCGCACCGGCGCGGGGTCGGCGTACGGGACCACCATCTCGGCGATCGAGGCCCGGTGGATGATCGGCCGCCTCCGACCGGCGTCCCGGATCGCGATCTGATGCAGGACGAGGCCCTCGCGCGGATCGAACCCGATCCGCAACGACCAGTTCTCCCACTCCAGCCGGTTGCCTTCCAGACTGAAGCTGACACCGTCGGGCTGGCTGATCTCGATCGGCCGCTGACTGGTCCGGAACGGCCCCACCTGTTCCGGGTCGTCAAAGTTGCCCGGCTCGGCGGGGATCGGGAGCACCCCCGTGTCGATCACGGCATCGACGCTGCGATTGCCGACGTCGACGTAGGCCACCAGCCCATCGATCGGATGAGCCCAGGCATGATCGGCCGGGTAGTCCTGCCGAAAGGCCAGGCCGCGCAGGATCCGCCGGCCGGCTTCGTCGGGATACTCGTAGACCCCGGCCGAGAGCGGGGCGACCCGGACCTGGGCGACGTCCAGGTTCCGCGCGGCCAGGGCGGCCAGCCAGCGTTCGTCGGTGGAGAGGATCTCTTCCACCAGGGGGTATTCCTCGTTGAGCACCGGAAGCTGGCCGTCCACGGCCGGGTCGAGCTCGCGCCCGCTGAGCACGCGGCCCGGCCCGGCCGGGCGATCGAGGGCCACCACCACATCTCGGGCCGGGCCGTCGCGCAGGTCATGCAGGAGTACCCGGATCCGGCGGGCCGGCTCGGCCTCGGCGTCCGGCCCGTAGAGCTGAGCGTGATCGGGTTCCAGCAGACCGAGATAGGCGAACCGAGTGCTCGGGGCCAGCAGGCCGGCCCGCGCCACAGCTTCACGGACCGCATCGATTTCGTCGGCGGTCACCGGGTCGAGCGGTGCTGGAGTGGGGACCTGATCGGCTGAGGTCATCTCCCCAGTTTCCCTGAGTGAGGGTATGGGCCGCCAGCAGGTGCTGGGTCGGGTTCCAGGGGTCAGCCGACCGGGCTGGCGCCGCCGTCCAGATTGATCGCCGTCCCACTGATGTAGGACGCCCGATCGGACAGCAAATATGCAGCCAGATCAGCGAATTCACTCGCCTCACCGAGCCGGCCCAGCGGAATGTTGCCGTGGGCGAGGATTTCGTCGTGCACGTCCTCGACTGTTCTTCCCGATGCTTCGGCCCGATTCCGCCACTGACCGGTCTTGATCAGGCCGATCATTACCGCATTGACCCGAATTCCTTCGGGACCAAGCTCTTTCGACAGTGCATTGGTGAGGGCCAGGCCGGCCGCCCGGGACGCGGCGCTCGGCATGGAGCCTGGGCCGGCGGCTTTTCCGGCCAGGGCCAGGACGTTCAGGATGGAGCCACCTCCGGCGGCCCGCAAATGCGGCAGCACCAGTCGGACTGCCCGGGCGGCGCTGAGCACTTTCAAGTTCAGGTCGGCGGTCCAGTCGGCGTCGCTGATCTGCTCGATCGGACCACCCGCGCTTCGGCCGGCGTTGTTCACCAGGGCGTCGATATGCTGCCAGCGGTCGGCGGCGGCCTGGACGAAGTGCTCCAGTTGCTCGGGAACGGTGACATCCGCCCGCACTACCAGAACTGCCTGCGGGTCGTTGGCGACCTCGAGCAGCCGGGCGCGGGTCGCCTCGAGCCGATCGCGGTCCCGGCCACAGACCGCCACCCGGGCCCCTTCTTCGATCAGACGTTCGGCCAGCGCCGCACCCAGCCCGTCGGTGCCACCGGTGATGAGGACGACCGAGCCGCCCAGATGAAGATCCATGACCATGATGTATCACATGATCCTTAATCACATTTCCGAAGCGTAACGCAAATCACATTTTGCCAATAACGTTTTGATTACCCCCGAACGCGACGTATTGTCCCTACCGGCCCATCTTCCGGTGGGCTGGACGATCGCAAGGCCGAAGTCCATCGGCGATCGCCCCGACTCTCTAGATGGACACCGGGGACCCAAATGGCGCTAAGGCGCCGCGGGGCGTAGCCGGCACTTGTGCCGGCCGGACAACTTCCGTTCGAGCCCGACAGCTGACCTGGTAGGCGTGGGAAGGAATACAAGGGTGCGCGAAAACCAGTTCCGAAGATCTGTCATGCCCATCGGCGCCTTGATGACCGCAGGCGCGTTGGTTCTCTCCAATTCCCCGACCGCTTCGGCCGCTACCGCCCCTGCCCCCAGCGGCGGAACGACCGTCACGGAAGATCCGACCGGCAGCGAGGTGTCCGCGACCGACACCGAGTCGGACACCGAGAAATCCCGGCAGACCCGCACCGCGACGGTGACGGTCAACCGGAAGCTGACCTCCAAGGTCAAGGCCAAGGGCAGGGCGACGGCGAAGGCGACGAAGACCGCAGCCGCCTCCCGAACTGCCACCGCCACCGGCTACGGCAGCACCGAGGCCGAGGCCGAGGCGCAGGCCAAGGCGATCGCCGATCAGCTCGCTCACGATCGGGCCGCCAAGGCGGCGAAGGCCCGGGCCGGCAAACTGGCTCTGGCCAAGGCCAAGAAGGCGGCCAAGGGCACGGCCCGGCACCGGGCCGACGTCAACGTCCGGAACCGTTTCGGCACCCTGGTGCTGAGGAAGGCTCGAGCCCAGCGGGGAAAGCCGTACCGGTGGGGAGCTCAGGGCCCCCGGGCGTTCGACTGCTCCGGGCTGGTCCGCTACGTGATGCACAGTGTCGGCGTGAACGGTCTGCCCCGTACCTCCCAGGCCATGGCAAGGAAGGTCCACCGGGTCTCCAAGGCGAACAAGAAGCGCGGCGATCTGATCTTCTTCACCAGTGGTAGCCACGTCTACCACGTGGCCATCTATGCCGGGCACGGGATGATCTGGCACGCTCCCCGTCCCGGCAAGCGGGTCCAGAAGATTCGGATCTGGACCCAGCACTACCGGGTCGGGCGCCCGGTCTGAACCCGGGCCCGCGGGACCTCCGGCGGCGGCTCACCGGTGCGGGTGAGCCGTCGTCGTCGCCTCGCTGAAGGTCAGCTCGGGCGTGGTCAGGTGCCGTTCCAGCAGCTTGAGGTCGAGGTGAGCGACGGCGTTATTGGTGAGCATCATCATCTCGGCCAGCCCTGAGCGCAGGCCGGTCGGCAGGCTGGCCAGCGCGAGGGTGACGGCCGTGTGCCGGTGATCGATCCCGGCCAGTTTGAGCGATCCGCGCCAGAACGGGCCGGACAGCTCGTGCCAGACGAAACAGTGATCCCGGTGCTGAAGTTTCACCACCAGGCTGAGGTCGCGACAGTCTCGTCCGTCGCGAAGCGTGAACACATACCGCTCATGACTGGTAAAGCGGATCGACTCGATCCCGTGCAAGAACTTGGACCACGACTCCACATCGCGCAGGCGGCCCTGAACGGCCGCCAGCGGAAGGGGGACGACAGTGGTCGCCTCCTGGTGCCTCATCGGTTCATCGCCTCCCGGATCGCCGCCTGGCGGCGACCCCCGTCCCCGGTTTGACTTGTACTGTTCAACGATAGGCCGATAGGCTTAATTTGGCCTGAGATTTCCCCCATCTCGCGACCAAACGGGCAGAACGATCAGACCAGCTCGCCCGCCAATCGGGCATATCGGCCACCGCGAGTGATTAATTCGTCATGGGTTCCGCGTTCGACGATGCGGCCGTGGTCGAGAACGAGGATCTGGTGGAGGCGGCCATCCCGATCCCCTGCAGGGCGGTGGCCGGAGCCACCAGCCGGTTGAGCATGCTGGTGAAGGCCACAGCGGTGCCGATCGGCCAGGGCCACCGCGAGGGCCGCGAACACGTTCTGAACGGTCCCGCTCGCGGTGTTGGTGATGACGTTGTCGACGCCGCCGACGTCGTTGGCGATCCTGGACTGCAGCTCCGATCAGGCTGGCCAGCCAGGTGGACAGCACCCCCAGCACCGCCGTCACCGCCGCGGCGGTGACGCTTTCACCGTCGGGGGCGGCGGCCGGGTGGAACTCCCACCGCCAGTATGACGACGACGGTGCTAAACCGTTTTGATGGCGCCGGCGTCCACGAGCCAGTTCGCGCCGATCGCGCTGGGCATGGTCGGGGACGCCAGCAGCAGCACCACGCGGGCGATCTCGTCCGGCTCGATCAGGGCGCCGGTCAGCATGCCGCCCTGGCCGGGCATCGCGGCCACCAGTGCGGCGTGGTCCAGGCCCAGGTGCGCGGCCAGCTGGGCGGCGAAGCCGTTCTTGCCCTCCATGATGGTGGTGCGCGTGCCGCTCGGGGTGACCACGTTGACCCGGACACCCTGCGCGCCCACTTTCTCGGCCAGCCCTCGGGAGAACGCGTTGAGGGCAGCCTTGGCGGTGGCGTAGGGCAGCGGCGCCGCCCCAGGGCGCAAGGCGCTGTCGGAGCTGATGCTGACGACGGCTCCCCGCGCCTCGAGCAGGGCGGGCAGCGCGGCCCGGGTGGTGCGCACGGCGGCGTCGAGGTTCAGGGCGAACGTACCGGTCCAGTCGTCGTCGCTGCCGTCGAGGGGATCAGTGAACGACCCGTCGCTCATGGTGCCGCCGCCGGCGTTGTTGACCAGCACATCGAGGCGGGGGTCGGCGGCGAGCACGGCCTCGACCGCGCGCCGCGGGCCGTCCGGCTCGGCGAGGTCGGCGGCCACGAACGTAGCGCCGGTGGCCTCGAGCTCGGGGGTGCTGGTCCGGGATACGGCGGTGACCGAGGCACCCTCGGCCACGAAGGCCCGGACGATCGCGAGGCCGATGCCCTTGCTCGCCCCGGTGACGAGAACACGCTTGCCTGTCAGTTCAAGATTCATGCCATAACTGCAACACGTCAGTCTCAGTTATGTCAATAACTGTGTCATTGCAGTCTCATTTAGGCCCGGGTAGAGTGATCCACGATGAGAGCGGACGCGGAACGCAGCACGGAGCGGATCCTCAAGGCCGCCGAAGACGTGCTCGCCGCCGACCCGAACGCCTCTTTGGAACGCATCGGCGACGCCGCCGGGGTCGCCCGCGCCACCGTCCACCGCCGCTTCGCCTCCCGCCAGGTGTTGCTGGAGGCGATGCGCGTCGGGCTCAATGAGCGCTACCTGCTCGGGCTCGAGCAGGCCCGGGTGCGCACGGCGCCACCCCTGATCGCCCTGCACCGCGTGACGGAGATCGTCTTCGAACTGAAGGCAAGCCACCCGTTCTCGATCAGCCTCGGCCTGTCGACCGACCCCGAGGTCCAGGACGGCCTCGACCTCCTGTTCACCCGGCTGCACGCCGACGGCACGATCACCGCCCCCCGCCCGGCCTGGTGCCGCCGGGTCTACCTGGCCCTGATGCACGAGGTGGCCCTCCTCCCCGACGACGCCCCCGAGCTGACCGACCCCGACTGCCGCCCCGACCTCCTGGTCAAAACCACCCTCGGCGCCCTCGGTGGCCGCTGACCGGCCGAGACCAGCGCAGCGGCGGCCCCCGGACCCATCGGCCTCGGGAACCGCGTGTACGAAGATCATGTCTCCCCCGAGGGCTGGTGGGCCTTCGTCACATCGGTCACTGATCGGCCGGGCGTACCATCCGGCATGCCCGTGCCTGACCTCGCCCTGCTCCGGCTGGCCGCCCAGCGGCTCGTCGGTACGGACTGCGACACCCCGGCCGACGCCGTCCGTACCCTCACCGCCCTGCAGGCCCAGGACCATCCCGGAGCGGTCACCTCGATCGCGCTGCGGACCCGGAACCGCAGTCGCGCAGCGGTCGAGGCGGCTCTGACGTCCGGGGAGGTGGTCAAGTCCTGGCCGATGCGCGGAACCCTGCACTTCGTGCCGGCCGAGGACCTGCCCTGGATGCTCGAGCTGATGGCGCCCCGCGTGATCACCGGGGCAGCGCCGCGTCGCAGCCGTCTCGAACTGGACGAGGCCACCCTCGAGCGAGCTCGCGAGCTGGCCATCGAGGCCCTGACCGGTGGCCGGGAACTGAGCCGGTCCGCCCTGCTGGCCTGCTGGGAGCAGGCCGGCCTGGCCACCACCGGGCAGCGCGGTTATCACCTGATCTGGCACCTGGCCCAGACCGGGACGTTCTGTTTCGGCCCGGTCCGGGCCGGCGAACAGCAACTCGTGCTGATCGAAGACTGGATACCGAAACCGCGATCACTGGAACCGGAAGAGGCCCTCGGTGAACTGGCCCGGCGCTACTTCCGGGGCCACGGCCCGGCCAGCGTGAAGGATTTCGCCCGCTGGACGAAACTGCGCGCGAGCCAGGTGCGGACCGCGGTGGCCCTGGCCCGCCCCGAACTGGAGGCACTGACCCGAAACGATGTCGAGTACCTGATGGATCCGCTCACCTCCGACCGGCTGGCCGGCTGCCTCGAACAGGCCCGGGGCGTCCTGCTGCTCCCGGGATTCGACGAGTACATGCTCGGCTACGGCGATCGGGAAGCCGCCCTGCCGGCACCGTTCTCCGGGCGGATCGTGCCCGGCGGTAACGGCATGTTCCGGTCCACGGTGATCGCCGGCGGCCAGGTGGTCGGCACCTGGATCAGATTCGGGCGGGGTGGCCGGCGCGGCGTGCTGGCCACCCCCTTCACCACCTTCAGCCCCGAGGTCGAGGCCGCCGTCCCGGATTTGTTCGACGCCCTGCCCTGAGCGGCCAGGAAGGCATAGGTCGGGTGGGGTTAGCCCGGGATGACTGGATCATCAGGCGGCGACAGGGATTCTCAACCGGGAGCGCCCCGGCACGCCCGCACGCCCGGTCCCGATCACACGGATGGCCGGGGGCGTGCAGGCATGCATGATCACGGATGGTCGTGGGGGTTCAGAGCAGGCCGAGCTTGTGGACGGCGTCACGCTCGTCGGCCAGTTCGGCGACCGAGGCGTCGATCCTCTGCCGGGAGAACTCGTCCAGTTCCAGGCCCGGAACGATGGTGAACCGGCCACCGGCCGAGGTCACCGGGAAGGAGGAGATCAGGCCCTCGGGCACACCGTACGAACCGTCGGACACGACGGCGGCCGAGGTCCAGTCACCCTCCGGGGTTCCGTTCACCCAGCTGTAGATGTGATCGACCGCGGCCGAGGCGGCCGACGCCGCCGAGGACGCGCCCCGGACCTCGATGATCTCGGCGCCGCGCTTGGCGACCCGGGGAATGAACTGTTCGCGCACCCAGGTGTCGTCGCCGACGGCCTCGGACACGCTGCGGCCGGCGACCTCGGCGTGGGTGATGTCCGGGTACTGCGAGGCCGAGTGGTTGCCCCAGATCGCGACCTTGCGCAGTTCCGAGACCGGAACGCTGAGCCGGGCGGCGAGCTGGCCGAGCGCCCGGTTGTGGTCCAGTCGGGTCATCGCGGTGAACCGCTCGGCCGGGACGTCGGGCGCGTGGGACTGGGCGATCAGTGCGTTCGTGTTCGCCGGGTTGCCCACCACGAGCACCCGGATGTCGGCGGCGGCACCGGCGTTGATCGCCTCGCCCTGCGGCTTGAAGA
>Ga0265340_10001714_pt1 | contig 12569 bp, 12 predicted proteins | sample 4CB225metaG_FD_202082 | JGI IMG/M metagenome (GOLD analysis project Ga0265340, IMG submission 202082) | Rhizosphere microbial communities from Carex aquatilis grown in University of Washington, Seatle, WA, United States - 4-CB2-25 metaG | ecosystem: Host-associated > Plants > Roots >...
TATCCTTTCTTTATGATGAGCGTCTATTTTAATCAGGAAAAAAAAAGGTTTTGGTATTTAGTCCTGGCGGGTTTGTTGATATTTGGTGCTTATACATTATTATCATGGAACGATTTTCGAACTGATTGGAATATTACCCAACGCGGTTTTGATTATTCCTATGGCGCCAATGTGATCATTCTCCATTTCAGGCATGAATTGAATGTTTTTTTATTAAATACCTTCTCCCATGGTTGGACAGACCGATTATTGGATTTCGGCCCATATATCATTGCCATTTTCATCTTTTTGATTGCGGTCGTTTTAGGCAGTCGAAGTTCGATTACGAGTGGATCTCATAATCAGCGGAATTTGGCCGCATTCCGGTTGGGGGCATCTATTTATATTGGGACGTTTCTTATGGGGAACAATTGGGACTATCGTCTGGTGTTCCTTGTTTTTACCTTGCCGCAGATATCGGAATGGGCTCGAACCAGGGGGGAACGAATGCGCTCTCTGGCGATTCTAAATATTGCCATGATGTTTATTGCTTGTTGGTATTTGGTTATCAGCCTATTATTGAATAACTTTGGCCTGTTAGGCGTTTTGAAGGATCCCCTCTTCCTTTTCGATGAAATCGCAAAATGGGGGATGTTTATGGGGTTAACGATCCTCTTTTTTGCTTCAGCTCCTGAATGGCTAAAATCAATTGACACATTTCTCCATATTGCTCGAAAACCCGATATTCTGGAAAATATGGTTTAGCTGAAATCCTTTCTCTTCTCTGAAATATCTACCGATGTTACCCATTTTCCTGCAGGTTCCACCCAGCGGTCGGCTTGGAAATAAGAATCCTGCCTGACCTGGTGCTCGTGCAAGGTATTGCTCTTGCGAGGCGGGGTGTGTGGAGTGAAATATTAATTACCCTTTGTTGGAGATGTATGAGTGACTAGTTACTGCGAATACGTCCGCGGCCACCCTGAAGATGAATATAACAGTCTCTACCATGATCAGGAATACGGTTTTCCTCTAACAGAGGATAACCTGCTTTTCGAGCGTTTCGTGCTTGAGATCAACCAGGCTGGTCTGTCCTGGATCACCATTTTGAAAAAGAAGGATAACTTCCGCCGCGCTTATCAGGGATTCGATATTAATGTTGTCGCTCAATATGGTAAGAAGGATGTAGATCGTTTACTCCTCGATCCGGGTATCATTCGTAATAAATTAAAAATAAATGCCGCGGTCGAGAACGCCCGTCGGATCCAGGCCTTTTACGGACAATACGGTTCGTTTAAAGGCTGGTTGGATGCCCATCATCCTCTTCCGCTGGAAGAGTGGGTGCCGCTATTTAAAACCAGTTTTGTTTTCACAGGTGGCGAAATCGTTCGGGAGTTTCTCGCCAGTACAGGATACTTGCGGGGAGCGCATGATAAGGATTGTCCGGTCTATAAGAAAGTAGCTGCTCTTAAACCTGGCTGGGCTATAATAAAATAATCTTTTCCAGTAATTATCCAATAGATTTTACATTCGAGGGGTTTCCATGCCTCAGGTCATCGCAACAGCAGAACCTTTTTTATTCCCCGGTTCGAAGACTGGTTGTCTTCTTATACATGGATTCACTGGTTCGCCGAAAGAAATGCACTGGATGGGTGAATATCTTGCCGAACAAGGATATAGTGTTTTGGGAATTCGCCTGGCCGGACATGCCACTCACCCTGAAGACATGATCCGCTCCCGTGCGGCCGATTGGATCGCTTCCGTAGAGGACGGTTATCACCTCCTGCGCGGCCTCACCGATCATGTCTACCTTATCGGGCTTTCGATGGGTGGCGCTTTATCTTTGCTCATGTCTACCCAGTTGGATGTCAGGGGCGTTGTCGGGATTTCAACGCCATACCGGTTGCCGAACGATTGGCGTTTGAATTTCATCGAATTCCTGAGTATATTTCAACCCTATACGCCAAAGAGTAAATCGCCGCCCGGTTCCGGCTGGGTCGACCAGGAAGCAAGGAAGGGAAATATATCCTATCCCCAGAACCCGGTCCGGTCTGTCGGTGAGTTAAATAAATTGATCATCCGGATGCGGGCAGCACTGCCTGATGTGAAGGTGCCTGTTTTGTTGATCCATTCAAAAAACGATCGGTATGTGCTGCCGGAAAACATGGAGCGTATCTATCGGGACCTGGTCGGCATACAGGATAAAACAAAATTATATTTAACAGATAGCGGGCATGTAGTCATACGTGATGCATCCCGCCGACAGGCCTTTAAATCAGTCGGTGAATTTATTGATCGCCTGGAGTCCAAACCTCAATGAACCGTTCGTTGCTTTGGCTGGGTGCGGCATTATTCACCTGGGGTGTTGGTGAGGGAATGTTTCTTTTGTTTCAACCGATCTATTTGCAGCAGTTGGGCGCTGACCCGATCCAAATCGGCGCGATCCTTGGGGGTTTTGGTGCAGTGATGACCATTGCCCATATCCCTGCTGGGTATCTCTCCGATCGTATTGGCCGCCGGCCGATTCTTATTGCCGCGTGGGTGATCGGTGCTGTGGCAACATTTTTGATGGCTCTTGCGCATAACCTGACCCTCTTTATCATCGGCTTGGGGATCTATGGCTTTACTGCTTTTGTCATATCGCCGTTGGATAGTTATGTAACCGCCGCACGCGGTAATTGGTCGGTGGCCCGCGCGATCACCTTTATTTCCATGACATACAATGCGGGTGCGGTGCTTGGTCCCATCACCGGTGGTTGGGTGGGTGACCATTTTGGGTTGCGCACGGTTTATTTCATCTCAACTGGTGTTTTTATTTTTTCGACGTTCATCATGTTTTTCATTTCCCCTCAACCGCGTGATCATCACGATCCTGAAAATCCACCCGCCAGCCTGCTGACCAATAAACGTTACCTGGGTTTGCTCGCTATATTGTTCGTTGTTGCTTTTGCCACATACATACCTCAGCCTTTCACGCCTAATTTTCTCAGGGATCAGCATGGATTATCGCTCAGCGTTATCGGTGAGCTTGGTTCGATCGGCAGTATTGGCAATACCGTGCTCAATTTGCTGCTCGGTTTGGTCGAAGCACGGTCCGGTTTTATACTGGGTCAGGTCGGTGTGGCGGCCTTCACTGTACTCTTGTGGCGCGGCACAGGCTTTGGGTGGTTCGCAGCCGGTTATTTCCTGCTCGGTGGCTTCCGTGTCCTGCGCGGCCTGGGTGTGGCACAGGTTCGCCCATATGTGCACGAATCTCAGATGGGCCTTGCGTACGGTATCGCTGAAACTGTCGGCTCTATGACGGTTTTGCTTGCACCGCTTTTAGCCGGATATCTTTATTCGCTCGACCCGGCCCTCATGTATCCGGTCGGCCTAATATTCATCGGAGTGGGGTTCGTCATCAGCTTGATCTTTACACCCCATTCAAGGAAGTTCCCACCTGAGCGTATCGAACTTGCTCCGGATCTCTAGAAGGTTATTATGTTGGAAATCGTTACTTTCATTCTCGGCCCCGTACAGACAAACGCCTATCTCGTGGCTGATTCTGAATCCCATGATGCAGCTGTTATAGATCCCGCCTGGGATGGTCAGGTCATCCTGGCGGAAGCACTTAAACGTAACTGGCGGATTGCCCATCTGTGGTTTACACACGCTCATTTCGATCACATTGGAGGCGCAGGAGCGATTGCCGATGGACTTAATCCATTGCCGTTGGTGGCGTTGCACCCCGCAGATCATGTCTTGTGGCGTGCGGAAGGGGGCGCGCCGCTTTTCGGTTTTAGAATTGATCCGGGTCCTGAACCGACCTTTGATCTGGCCCAGGGACAGGTCCTTCGCTTAGGCAGCGTTGAATTTGAAGTTCGCTATACCCCCGGCCATACTCCCGGTCATTGCATCTTTTATGTCCCCTCTGAAAATGTTTGTTTCTGTGGTGATTTGATTTTTCAAAATAGCGTGGGCCGCACTGATTTACCCGGCGGGGATTCGAACACCCTGATCGAAAGTATTAAGACACAGGTATTTACATTGCCAGATGCCACTCGTCTGCTCCCGGGTCATGGACCGGAAACCACGGTGGCGCAAGAAAAGGAATTTAATCCGTTCGTAGATGGTTCGCCTTTAATCTAACTTTGGAAGAGAGAACTTACTGAAGGGTAAGTACGTGATTTCAACAAGAAAGGCGAAGTAAAATACTTCGCCTTTCTTGTTTCGCCTAACTAACGAGGTTTCTGGTTTTGTCGTTGGAGGAAATTGTCTAATTCTTGCCGTGATTTCTCAACGGTGTAGCCATAATTTTCCTGGATCAAACCGGCCAATTCTTCGTAAGACCCATTGATCTGATTCAGTTGATCATCAGTCAGTTTACCCCATTGCTGTTTGACTTTTCCTTTCATCTGCTTCCATTTACCTTATAAAACATCTTTATTTACTGTGACGTTCATTGATTATCTCCTTATATCTTTTCGGATTTGGAATTAATTGAACACATCGTTAGGGATGGTTCAATGCAGGGGGGATCTTAAATGCCTGCCTATTGATTTGTAGCTTTATTTTTTTGATATCCGATTCTCATTAATGTAATATTCAAACCCAATTCGAACTTTACTTTGCAGGCTTGGGAGCAAAAATAATATGTGTTTCCGTGGATTGTAGTTTGCGCCACAGCATCCTTGGGCTCGAGGTGTTTTTCGCAAACAGGATCAATTTCCATAGTTGACATATTTTCTCCTTTCTATTAATGTGGAACGGCATCCGTTAATTCTCTAGGTCTTGGTTTTATTAAGGATACCCGTGCAGTTATAAAAACGAGAAACCCGTCCGGATGTTATATGGTTCTTGGAATGAATCTAAATTTTTAATAATTAGCATTTATAAATATGGTTGCGTATAGATTTAAAGCTTTTCTTTTATTAATGGGATATTTTATTAACATGATTAACTGATATCAATCCTGGTTGGTTGTAAATATCCCCCTCGAAGTTTTATAAATCTGAAATAAGTGGGATTAAGTTAAATATAAATTGGCGGTCGGATTCTATTCACCTAAGTAAATAAAATATGTAAACAAAATCGGGTTCCCATTTGGGAACCCGATGGTTATTAACTTATTTTCTTTTTCATTGAGAACTTCAGCGCAGTCTTATAAACTAGTTCCATCTTCTGTGTCAGCGCTTTTGCTTCTGCATTACCCTGGCCGGCTTGCGACCCGACTTGTGCTACCAGTCCGTTTAGGGTTTCCATGAAGGCATCATTTACTATATTTTCATTTTCTGCCAGCATCTTTTCGATGCCTGCCTGGTCGGGCGCGTCGAGTAGTTTTTCGATGAATGCCACTTCTGGCGGTGGGGCAGATGCAGCCTGCAGGATTTCCAGCATCTTCTGGAGCTTTCCCATGCGTACGTAATCGTTCTTTTCCGACGCCTGGCGCAGAGAGGTCTGCACCACGTCCACGGCATCTTGTGTGAAGCTCTCCAAATTGGCTTGAGTAGCTTTGGCAACGTCTTCCTGTGTAAGAATTTTCTCGACGAGTTCCTGTGCCTGCTTGTAGCGCGCTTCCAATTGTTTGTCAATCTCGTTTACCAGATCCAGCAGCTTTTCACGTAGGCCTTCCAATTTTGTCTTTGAATCGCCGGAGGCCTTATCGATCATTTCGGTCAGGTTTTGGAAGAATACGTAATCCATCCCATTCCGTGCCAGGGATACATATGCTTTAAGGCGCGCTTCGTTGGGAGCCTTGATCATAAAATCAAGTAGTTTCTCCCGCGTCAAATTTTGGCCGGCTTCTTGTAAGGTCTTGGCAGCAGCTTCCAATTCTCCGACCGAAGCCTGTAATTGACGGCCATATTCCGTCTCTGTTAGCAGTTGCTTTTGCAGGTCGGTCATTTGTTTGGCTAGTTGTTCCTGGCCGCTTCCGGCTCCGGCTTGTAGGAGTCGGCTGAATAATGCAAAGAACTGTTCGTCGAATAAATTTGTATTTTGTTTGATGATTTCGCTTCGTACTTCTGCCTTTGGGGCTTGCAGCAGCCGGTCTATGAGGCTCAAGCGTTCCTGTTGCACTTTGATCATCTCCGGCGTAATACCGTCCTTGCCAAGAATGGTCTCTACCATTGACTCAAAGGTCAGGTTCGGGATCGGCTTAAAAAGATAGGCTTTGCGCTTATCCGGGGGGAGCCGGTTTGTGACCTGCGTGATCATCGGGCCGATCAGTCTTTCCTGCTCGTTGAGGGGCATCCCTAATTCCGGCGGAAAGTAAGTCAGGAGTAGTTCTTTATCGGCATCGTGATAAACAATGGGCGTTGCGAGACGCCCTTCGTAACCACAATATGGACAGTGCGCAACATTCGAAACTCCGCCGAGCAGGCGCTGTTTGGCGCCTGGGTCGGAGCTCACGTCGAAAAGCTGTTCTACGTTTGCAGTGATCATTTGTTTACAGCGTGGACAAGCAATTTGAGTCTGGGGCATGGATTAGTTTCCAATTTCTTATATTTGATTTACAACCATTGGGGGTCCGCCGGATCTCGTTTCTATACATGGATCCTTTTACTCAATACCTTATATTATCAGTTTTTCCAATTGATCGATATATCCTTCCATGACCGCAAAGGTTTCTTCGATCGGTTTGGGGCTTGCAAGGTCAACCCCGGCGCGTTTTAGGACTTCTAATGGATAGGCCGAGGAGCCTGATTTAAGGAAACCGAGATAATCTTCCGCGGCGTTCTTTTCGCCCCGTAGGATACGTCCGGATAGGGCATGTGCGCCTGAGATCCCGGTGGCATACTGATAAACATAATAGTCTGAGAAAAGGTGTCCGAATGTTGACCAAACCATCCCGACGCGCGGACGGTCTACCTTTACTTTCGGTCCAAAACCCTCGGTGAACAGGTCGGTCATAAGGGTGATCATGGAATCGGCGGTCAGGGATTCACCTTTTTCGATTCGTTCATGCGTTTCCAATTCGAAGCGTGCCAGTGTTGGCATTTGGAAGAAATAACGGAAGAAGTTTGACATTGCTTCTTCGATCAAGGCGATCTTAAAATTCTTGTCCTTGATGGTATTTAGCAGGTGAGCGCGCACCATGGCCTGATGAAAGTTCGAAGCAACCTCGGCCACAAAAAGCGAATAATCTGTATAAACCAGCGGCTGGTTTTTCCAGGTCAGATAGGAATGCATGGAATGACCCAGTTCGTGGGCCAGCGTGCCCATGCTGCTGACATCATCTGTAAAGCTCATCATAATGAATGGATAAGTGCCTGGCGCGCCGTAGGAAAAAGCCCCGTTCTGTTTTCCCTTGTTAGGAGCCCAATCGACCCAACGCTCCTCAAGACAGCCTTTTCGGATTGTAGCCGTATATTCCTGCCCCAACGGGGCAAGACCTTCGCATATCAAGTCAACGGCATGTTCGAAAGAAATTTTGGTGCTCTTTTTGCTCAGGGGTGCCCACATATCATAATAAGCTATGTCACGCAAACCGAGTGCCTTGCGGCGTATTTCGAAATAACGATGCCAGGTGGGGAGGTGTTTCTTGAACGTGTCGATCAGGTTATGGAAGACTTCCAAGGGGATATTGTTTTCGAAAAGCGAGGCTGCCAGGGAGGATGGATGCTTTCGAGCCTGCATTAAAAAAACGTTGGCTTTGATGGATGTAGCCAGGTTGCTCGACAGAGTGTTCTTGAATTCCAAATGGCGGTCCATGTAACTGTCCCAGGCGGTCTCCCGGGCTTTCCGGTCGTTCTCCTCCAAAATCTTGTAGATTGAGCTTTGTGTGACTTCGAGCTTCCTGCCTTTTAAATTCAGGGCGGATGCGAATTTGAAATCAGCGTTGGTAAGCATGCTGGCTGTATTCGAGGGCCCGGTAAATGGATCGCCCAACATTCCGACCAACTCTTCTACTTCTTCTGAACGGACGTGTTCTTGCTTGCGGAACAGGTTGTCAAAGTTATGTTTATATACGGCCAGTTTGGGCTCTTGTTCCATCCATTCATTGAGCTTTGCTTTGCCTATGGAGATCAGCTCTGGGGCTACAAATGCTGTCGCAGAAGTGACTTGACCGAACATGCCGGCAGCCCGGCCTTGCATACCCGCAGTTTCCTGGTTGGTTGTGTCCACGGCATTTCCAAAACCGGCATACATGTATACGGTCTGGGCGCGTGATATCAGGTTCTCACAAGCAGATAATGCTTCAAACAATGCTGCGGGGCTTTCACTCAATCGTCCCCGGTATTTTTTTACAGAATCCAGGGCCGTCAGGATATTTTTAAGTTCAGCTTCCCATTCCCGATGATTTTTAAAGACGCTTTCTGCGTTCCAGGTTTGCTTCTTTTCGACTTTATTGCGCGGTGGATAAGCGGTCATTTATTTCCTTATTATTTATAAGAGGAGAACCTAATGGTTTGGAGTTGTAAATATGGACCACGTACGAATCTTGATGACTGTTTCCCGGATATTCTAGGAGTGTGATTTTACCACTCCCTTCGGCCATTAACGTGGAAGGGAAAAACATATCCGTGCACCTGGATCTGTTTTTGGCTCGGACCAAATGCGCCCCCCATGTGCCTCGACGATCGCCCGCGCGAGATATAGTCCCAAACCTGCTCCTTTGGTTTGCTTTGCTGCATCCGTTGAGCGATAGAACCGGTCGAAAATGTGGGGCAGGTCTCTGGTATCGATACCCGGTCCCTGATCGCTTACTGCAACGACGACCATTTCAGGTCTAATGGAGCCGCTGATTTTTATTTCACCCTTCGGTGCATACTTGAGGGCATTCGAGACTAGGTTTACAAGCACCTGGTCGAGACGCGTTTCATCGCCTAGTATTACAGGGAACTTTGCAGGAAATTCGGTCACGATGGTATGCTTTTGAGATTGAGGTGCAAACCGTTCAGCTACACGCTGGGCCAAAGAAGGAAGTGATACGTCTGCGAGATTCAGGGTTATACCCCCCGCCTGCAGACGTGATGCATCCAGCAGGTCGTCGATCATTTTTGACAACCGGTCGGCCTCTTCTTCAATGACGGCCAGGCTGTCCCTGACGACCGTCCGGTCCCATTTTGCATCATCCCGCCGCAGCGTGGAAGCGTAGCCTTTAATGAGGGTGACGGGGGTCCTCAACTCATGACTGATAATTGAAATAAAAGTGGATTTTATTTCTTCGGCTGTGCGGAAGTGGGTAATATCACGCACACTGAGCATCATGTTGCGCAGCTTGCCATCTTCGGAAAGCAGTGGTGCATAGGTGATACCTACCGGCAGGGACGGAGGCAGCGATCTTTCGAGGTCGCCTTCCACATACAGCGTGGCGTGGTTGGTTAGTGGCCATCCGCCTCTTTCTGCTTCTTCCAGCGTAGTGCCCTGAGGTTCACGCGCCCATCGGATGACTTGGTTGTGGTCTTTTCCGACAATCTGGTCGCGCTGTTCGCCTATAAGTTTTTCGAAGGCAATATTGCAGCGTTCCACAGTGTGGTCGGCGTTGAGGATTAATATACCGTCAGCAGCCGAATCGAGCAGGGCATCCAGGCGCTGTTTTTCGTAATTGACCTCTCCGTAAAGTTTCGCATTATAAACCGCCACGGCTGCCTGGTCGGCAAAGGCCTGCAGTAGAACACGGTCGTTGGCTGTAAATAGATCGGGGTAGTTTCGGAATATGAAAATAACTCCAATGACCTGTCCGTGCGCTGCAAGAGGTAGTCCGGTGCCGTTAAAAAGACCCAGGCTGGCAGTATATGTTAGGTCTTTTAACATGCGGTTGAGTTCGCGCACATCCAGCTCGCGGACTTTTCCGTCGGCGAGCAGGGGTTCCAGGTAACTTAGAAATGCCGGTTGGATCCTATAGGCTGCGGCCACACGCCAGCCTTCCGTTTCCTTAAGCGCGATCAGGCCGGCTTGGCCGGCCAGCATTTCAATGGAGACGCGTAAAATGCGCTCAAGCAGCTTCTCAAGGTCGAGTTCTTGGGTTAGCAGGCGGGCGATTTCGAGCAGGTAGTCACGTTGCCGTACGCGGAAATCAGGAAGCATGTTGATTAAACCGATAAAATTTTATCACCGGCAATTCGAGTCGGGTATACGAGTTGCATTAACAAAAATACCCCGCTTAACAGTAACCAAGGTGGGTTGATCAAACGCCTGCCCGTAAATTTAAAGGGGGATGCATTGTTTTATTGTCAGGGTTCAAATTATTTAACGTTGAATTCTTTTTCTGCCAGGTTTATCGCTTCCTCGAAGATCTGCAAGCCCTCATCAATTTCAGATTTCTGGATGTTCAATGCCGGCGCGATGCGGATTACGCTTTTACCGCAGCCAAGCGTCAGCAACCCACGTTCGAAGGCCAGTTCGACTACACGGTCGGAAAGCTCTTTTGCCGGTTCTTTCGTCGTCCGGTCCTCTACCAACTCCACACCGATCATTAGCCCCCGGCCGCGGACGTCGCCGATGCTCGGGTGGCGGGCCTGGATTTCTTCCAGGGCATCGATTGTATATTGCCCAACCTCTGCCGCATTTGCAAGAAATCCATTTTCGATCAGGTCCAACGTGGCGAGCGCGGCCGCGCATGAAATGGGGTTGCCTCCATATGTATTGCCATGCGAGCCTCGCTCCCAGTCCATAACGGATTGGCGTGCCAGGCATGCTCCCAGCGGCATCCCCGATGCGATACCTTTTGCGGCCGTGACAATGTCCGGTTCCACTCCGAAATGTTCGATGGCCCACCATTTACCGGTACGGCCCATCCCGCATTGGACTTCATCGACGATCAGCAGGATCCCATGCTTATCGCATAATTTTCTGAGAGCCGGGAAGAATCCCGCAGGTGGGATGATGTAGCCACCTTCCCCCTGGATCGTCTCAACCAATATTCCGGCTACTTCGTCGGGGGGAAGGATATGGCCAAGAATTTGGTCCTCGATGTACCGGACGACGGTTTCACCATAATCTTCGCCTGTATTACGTTCCAACACAGGGCGATACGGATTGGGGAAGGGTGCATGGACAACACCGTTCATTAAAGGATAGAACCCGCCGTGATAAGAGGGCTTACTGGCGGTAAATGTCACTGCCCCCATCGTCCGCCCATGAAAAGCGCCTGTGAATCCGATGAAATTGGCTCGTCCGGTATGGTAGCGGGCCAGCTTTATCGCCGTCTCGACAGCTTCCGTACCTGAGTTGGTCATAAAGGAAACAGCAGCTTCATCAAATGGGGCGATTTCATTCAACTTCTCGGCCAGTTCGATCCATTTTATGTGATAGAAGTCTGATGAAATGTGTATGAACTGTTCGGCTTGGTCCTGGATGGCTTTGATCACCTTCGGATGCGCGTGTCCGGTCGCAGTGACCGCGATGCCGGCCATAAAGTCGAGGAACCGGTTTCCATCCACATCCCATACTTCGGAACCTTTGCCATGATCCATCACAAAGGGATAGCTGCGCGGGTAGGATGGTGAGATCACAGACGAGTCCCGCTTGATTAGTGCGCGGGCCTTTGGCCCGGGCAGTTTCATGGGTTCCATTTATACTCCTTGTAATTCGTTAAATAGAAATTTGAGCCAGGGCCAATGCGCCCAGCAGCCCTGCGTCATCGCCGAGTGCAGCCATTTCGATCTTCAGGTTTTCGAGATAACGCGGATGAAATATGCGCTTTTGTAAGCTGTCCTTGAATGCGTCGAATAACAACGGGCCCACTTGTGAAACACCGCCGCCGAATACGACAATCGAGGGATCGAACGCGACGAGGAAATTAGCGACTGCAATGCCAAGATATTCACCAGCACGTTTGTACGCGGAGATTGCCAAGGCGTCGCCATGATTTGCCGCATCTGCCACGACCCGTGCACTTAAGTCTTTTCCCGGCTTCAAGCTGGAGCTTGCCCCCGCTTTAAGCTCTCCAACTACATACTTGACGATAGAAGGCCCTGATGAGAAGGATTCCAGGTGTCCAGCGAAACCGCACGAACAGGGCGGTCCATTCGGATCCAGGATCGTATGACCGAGCTCGGTCCCGAGGCCGTGATATCCTTGCAAAAGGTGGTCATCCGTGATTACACCCCCTCCCACTCCCGTGCTAATAGTTAAATATAAGAGATGGTGGTGGCCTTTGCCTGCGCCGAACTTCCATTCGCCTAAAGCAGCCAGGTTGGCGTCGTTATCCACGAAGGCCGGTACATTGAAATGTTTGGTCAAATTTGGCCCAAGTGGAAAATTTTGCCATTCCTTGATATTGGGCGTTTTTAGAATATAACCGGTATATGGATCGAGAGGCCCCGGTGAAGCAACTCCGATGGCGGTGACGTTCCCCTCTTTGGGCCAGATCGATTCGATGAGTACTTCCATCCGACCATAGACTCCGGGTTCCCCGGTATTGGTCCGAATACGTTTATGTATGATGGGTTGCGTATTTTCTGGTTCGTATAGTGCGGCCCGTAAATGAGTCCCGCCCACGTCTACTGCGATGATTGTGCCCATGCATTCGATTATACCGTCCCTTGGAGTAGGATGGCAATTTGAGGCTTACTTCCTTGTTGGAAGAACGAAGGACTATAATTCTTAAACACTTCCATGCATCGCCTTCTGACTTTATTAAAAATTCCGATTATCCTGATTGGTTT
>Ga0265340_10001715_pt1 | contig 12568 bp, 12 predicted proteins | sample 4CB225metaG_FD_202082 | JGI IMG/M metagenome (GOLD analysis project Ga0265340, IMG submission 202082) | Rhizosphere microbial communities from Carex aquatilis grown in University of Washington, Seatle, WA, United States - 4-CB2-25 metaG | ecosystem: Host-associated > Plants > Roots >...
ACTGCTTTGGCATTGGTGGAAAGAGCCACGAAGTGATTGCGCACGGCCGCTTCATTGCCCAGTTTCTCCACCAGCCATTGGCGTGCGGTTGCGGCATTGGCCATGGTTTCCTGGGTGGTGAACGTTTTGGATGCGACGAGAAAGAGCGTGGTCTCTGGATCTACCCGCTTCAACTTCTCGGTGATATCCGTTCCATCGACGTTAGAGACGAACTGCGCCGACCAGTTGTCGCGCCAATACGGGCGGAGTGCTTCGGTCACCATAACAGGCCCCAGGTCGGAGCCGCCAATCCCCACGTTGACGATCGACTGGATGGTTTTGCCGGTGTAGCCGCGCCACTTGCCCGAATGCACCGACCCGACGAATGCGCGCATCTTAGCGAGCACCGCGTTGATCCCGGGCATGACGTCCCGACCGTCAACACTGATGGGGCGATTACTGCGGTTGCGCAACGCTACATGCAGTACTGCGCGGTCTTCCGTGAAGTTGATCTTTTCGCCGTTGAATAGGCGCTTGGTGTAGTCGGAGACGCGGGCTTGTTCCGCATAGCGGATCAGCGCTTGCCGTGTTTCATCCGTGATGCGGTGCTTCGAGAAGTCGAAGACTAGGTCATCAAGTCGCAGCGAGAAGTGCTGGAAGCGTTGGGGATCCTGTTCAAACAGGTCACGCATATGCAGGTGGCGCGTCTTCGCGTGGTGCTCGACTAGTGCTCGGTAGGCTGGGGAACTTGCGATGGACATGGCGCTAGAATAACTCCGCAGCCCCAATTACCCGCAAATGCGCTCACTGGCAAACCCCATGACAAGCGAGCGCGTTTGAGCGAGAGCTGCAGCCCACAACAGCCGATGCGTTCAGCGGAAATCTTGCACGTCGCCAGCGCCTTCGCGAATGACGATAGCGTCTCCCTTGCTCAGGTCCACCACGGAAGAGGGCAAGAGCCCGCCCGGGCCTGCATCGAGCACTAGCGCGAGCCCAGCGAATTCATCATCGATCTCGAATGGATCGAGATTGGGCACTGCGTCGGGCCGGCAGGCAGTGGTGTTGATAATGGGGTGACCGAGTTGTTCCAGCAGCGCTTGCGTTACGGGGTGAGCGGGCACGCGAATACCGACCGTCTTGCGACTCGATTGCACGACCCGCGGCACCTCACGCGTCGCATTGAGGATAAAGCAAAATGGTCCTGGCAAGTGGCGCTTGATGAGCCGAAATGCTCGGTCATCCACCATTGCGTAACGCGATACGTCGGTCAGGTTCTGACACATGAATGATAGAAGGCGGCTGCGTGACAGACCCTTCAACTGGTACAGCTTGTCGAGCGCCTTCTTGTTGAACAGATCACACCCCATTCCGTACACGGTGTCTGTTGGGTACGCTACGAGCTCACCGGCGCACAGCGCGTCCACCGCCTGTTGGATTTTGCGCGGCTCCGGTGTATTGGGGTTGATTTCCAGTAGCATATCGAAAGGAGCCGCCATGATAACACCAGCCCAGCGGCCGCACACGGTGTCGTTGTGTCTCCCTCGAGCAAACATTGCTCAATGGCCGCAATAATGGCGAGCTCATCCACGCAACTGCAGTGAGACAATCTGCTCGAACCAATTCGACAGGCAATCGTCTAGGCGCGAGAGGAGAGGGTCTGCGCGCAAATTGGAGAGTGCCAAGCGGACTTTTGAAATCGTCGGCACGACAAATGGTAGAAACGACGAGTTGCCCTTGATGCGTTCGATGTAAACAAATCTTCCTGCATCCTTGAGTTTGCGTTGCACGGTGACCCAGTCGAACTCACACCGCAGCTGCGCGAAGTCCGCATCGGGAAGCTGCCGTTGACTCAAATACTCATGCAGCCGTGCATCAATGAACTCTGACGTGAATGCTTGGTAACTGTCATTGAGCAGCGCCACCAAATCGTATACGCGGGGGCCGAGCAGTGCGTCTTGAAAGTCGATCCAGACCAACTCAAGACCGGTCGCGTCCAAATGCCGAACCATGAGGTTGCGGCTCTGGTAATCGCGGTGCACGAACCCGCGATTCCAGTTCGCAACCTGGCGAGCGATGTGCGAAGCAGCTTCATCGAAGAGTGCCGCTTCGGCCACAGAAAGCTGAATTCCCTGGGCCTGCAGAGCCCATTCGCGAAAGTGGTCGATCTCCCAACGCAGCAAATCATAGTCAAAGCTGCGTAAGCTTACGATACAATCACTCGGCAAGTCTTCGAGTGCGACCTGGGCGCGGGCCAGGTCGCGCACGGCCAGTTGATACAAAGCCAGCCGCGCCGGCGGGTTGCGTTCGAGATAACGTGCGAGAGTGTCGTCGCCCAGATCTTCCACGATGAGCAGCCCATGGTCGGAATCCTGGGCTAGGACGCGTGGCACAGCCACCCGCCGATCCGACAGCAAATCGTGGACTTGTAAGAAGGGCCAACGGCTGCCGAGCTCGAGCGGCTTGGCTAACTCATCGGAGCACATAGCTTCTGGAAAAAACATGGCAACCGCGCTTGGCCCCGCTTCGAACGTTACCCGAACGAATTGTCGGGTCGAAGCACCCCCGGGCATGGGTTGGCAATCGAAACGCCCGCGATGACCTAGCGCCCCGACAATGCAGTGGTTGAGCGGTTCCCAGGGGAATTCAATGAGATGGTTCAATGCGCAGCCTCGGCCGAATCGCTTGCTTATACGTCAAGTAACGGGTCGAGCTAATTAACGCAAGTATGTTTTGCATGAGTATACCCAAGAACGCCAAGCCGCGGTAGAGCCACCCGATGCCCGGTTCGGTCGACGTTGAACCTGACTTGACTCAGATTTTGCAATTGCTGTCGCAATTGTGCCCTGAGGCAAGCTATTCGGAGACTACGGTGCGGGCCCTGCACCAGTGGCTCCAGCTGCTCGTCAGTTGGAATCGCAGAATCGATCTCACCGCCGCGCGCTCGACGGATGAACTGGTTGATCTCTTCTTAGCGGACGCAGTCGTGTTGCATCACGCGCGGCTCGAGTTGGCGCCGGCGAATAGCTGGCTCGACTTGGGCAGTGGAGCTGGGGCACCTGGGCTTGGGATGGCGATACTCGACCCATTGCTGCAAATAACTTTGGTGGAACCCAGCGCGAAACGCGTGGCTTTCTTGCGTCAAGTGGTGGGACGCTTGCAGCTCGCCAAAGTCCAAGTGCGCTGTGCGCGCGCGGAGTCGATCGGTCCGAGTCTGACTGACGATGTCGTGTCGCGGGCCACCTGGTCGCCAGATGAATGGCTTCAGCGGGCTACCCGCCTCACGCGTCGCCGGTTCTGGGTATTGCTCGCACGAGAGACTTGGCAGCCACCCGCTGGCTACCGCGTGGACTACGAGCACGACTACCAGTGGCCGCTAACGGGCGTTGCGCGCCGTGTGCTTGCGGTGTCACCTATTCAACCGCAAAGTGAGCGATAGAGAGTTGCGGTCTGTTGTGCAATCGCTTGCCAGCTGAACACTTCGATCACGCGTTTACGACCGGCCTCACCCATGCGTTTCGCACTCACGGGATCATCGAGTAGTTCATTGATGGCACGCGCTAAATCACGAGCAAATGTCTGGTGGTTGCGGGGTCTGCCAAAAGGGCTGCCATCGTTCTCGAAAGGCACCAATTTACCCGTCTCGCCGGGCACCACGATCTCAGGAATGCCGCCAACCGCGGATGCTACGACCGGCACGGCACAGGCCATGGCCTCGAGATTCACGATTCCGAATGGCTCGTAAACACTGGGGCACACGAAGACACTGGCGTGGGTGAGCAGCTCTGATAACGCCGCGCGCTCAAGCATGCGATTGATCCACACTACGTGGCCGCGAGTGGCTTTCAAGTGCGACACTCGAGTCTCGACTTCACGACTGATCTCGAGAGTGTCAGGTTCACCTGCACACAGTACCAATTGAACGCCCGGGTTGAATTCAGCGGCAGCCTCCAACAAGTGGATGATGCCTTTCTGACGAGTAATGCGACCGACGAAAAGGACGTAGGGTCGTGATGGCTCGACGCCGTGCTCGATCAAATGGTTGGTACCCGGGCTTGGAGCAATCTCGTCAGGGTCGATGCCATTATAGATGACATGTACCTTGCCGGAGGAAACCGTTGGGTAGCAGCGCAGGATGTCCTTCTTCATCGCCGCAGAGACGGCGATGATTGCATCAGCCTGTTCGATCGCGGTTCTCTCGGCGAAACACGAAAGCGCATAGCCGCCACCCAGCTGCTCAGCCTTCCAAGGCCGCAGGGGCTCCAGGCTGTGCGATGTCATCACGTGCGGAATGCCATAGATCAATTTGGCGAAGTGACCCGCTAAGTTGGTGTACCAGGTGTGAGTGTGCACCAAGTCGACGCGGTTGAGACGGGCTGCAATTGCCAAGTCGGTGCTCAGGGCGCGCAGGGCCGAGTCGTGTGGCTGCGGACCATCGAGCTGTGACCAGGGCATATAGGCTCCAGCCACCTCCGGCTGGTCTCGAGGTTCGCCGAAGCAATGGACCTCGGCTTTGACATAATGCAGTAAGAAGCGCACCAGATTTTGGACATGAACGCCCGCTCCACCGTAAACGTGAGGCGGGTATTCTTTGGTGACGATCGCTGCTTTCAGATCATGGCTCAAGGCTAGACGCTTTCAACTTTGCATGGGAACCGGATCACCCTTGCCAATGACGACGACCCCCCCCTCTGAGACCGTGAAACCACGAGCTCGATCGTCTTCTGGATCCACGCCAATGTGACAACCTGGCGGGATCACCACGTTCTTGTCGATAATTGCGCGCCGGACAATTGAGCCGCGGCCAACATCAGCGCCATCCATAAGAACACAGTGTTCTACCAGTGCTCCTGAGTGCACGACTACCGACGGTGAAACCACGCAGCCGCGCACTGTTCCTCCGGCTATTAGCGCACCGGCGCTCACCAGTGAATCAACGGCATGTCCGCGTCGCCCGTCCTCATCGAACACGAATTTGGCGGGCGGCAGTGAAGGATACCAGGTGTGGATTGGCCACTGATCGTTGTAGAGATTGAATACGGGGTGGACGCTGACCAAGTCCATATTCGACTCATAGAAACTGTCTAGCGTACCGACGTCTCGCCAATAGCCTCGGTCTCGATCCGTGGCACCCGGCACGTTGTTGTTGGCAAAATCATACACGTAGGCTTGGCGCGCTTGCACTGCTTTGGTGACGATGTCCCCACCCATGTCGTGATTGCTGTTCGGATCCGTGGCGTCCTGCCGGACCGCTTCGACCAGGACTTTCGTCGAAAAGATATAGTTGCCCATCGAAGCCAGCACCTCGTTTGGGCTGTCGGCAAGTCCCGGAGTTGATTCGGGCTTTTCTTCGAATGCGGTAATTTTGCCTGCGCTGTCCGCTTGCAGGATGCCGTAGCGGGATGACTCCTCGCACGGCACGCGAATCCCAGCAATCGTCACCCCTGCCCCTGTCTCGATGTGCTGCCTGAGCATCTGTGCGGGATCCATTCGATAGATGTGATCCGCTCCGAAGACATAAATGTAGTCAGGCCGCTCATCGAGGATCAGATTCATGTTCTGGAGAATCGCGTCGGCAGAGCCCTCGAACCAACGCTTCCCCGTGCGCATTTGCGCTGGAACACTCATCACGTAGTTGTTGAATACCGACGAAAGTTGCCACGTCTGCGCCAGGTGGCGGTCGAGGCTGTGGCTCTTGTATTGGGTCAACACTGCAATACGCAGGCAACTTGCGTTTGCCAAGTTGCTCAGCACGAAATCTATGAGTCGATAGTTTCCACCAAACGGCACGGCTGGCTTGGCGCGATCACGCGTCAACGGGGCAAGTCGTTTGCCCTCGCCGCCTGCGAGCACGAGGCCAAGCACTTTCACTCGAGTAGACATAGTCGACCCCCATGCTGTCTGTTCATCACGCCTAAGGCAACCTCTCAGAGACTCTGAATCGCAGATCAAAGGATGAAGTGCAGGCCGTGCCCGGATGCCATGGCGGAGCCTGGAATATGCAAAAATGCCCGTTCCAAGCTCCTAAACTTCGGACATTTAGGCCGACTGAGCGGTACTTATCCTCAGCCGTAGTCAACGGGATGCTCAATCGTTGGGATCGCCTGCGGAGGCGTCGGATTGACTACCAGCGTCTTCTTCCATCCCGGAATCCACGTGTGAAACAGAACCCCCAGTAGCTGAGCCGCCAACACCGGCATCTGTTTGCCCAGTAGTTCCGCCAGCGCCTTCAATCTTGCTTCTGTCCACATCGGTAATAAGCGAGCAAGCAGCTGCTGCGCCGAGACAAGAACCGATGAAGACAAGAGCCAAAAATCTGCGATTCGAGCGCATCCCACACCTGCTTTCCGCTGAGGCCGCCAAGAAATGGGGCCCAAGCAGTCGGTGATATTTCGCACGCACCGCTCCTCAAATCAATGGTTTATCCTACTTTGTAGACCCGTTCCGATGTTCTTGCAGCCATCCGCGCCTTTGCGGCCAATATTTCGGGTAGAATCAGCGTCATGGGTACAACGCGCCGAGTTACAGCAATACTTGCCCTCATTGCTGCCGTTTTGATGAACTCGGCGGCACGGGCCCAATCCCAGTCATATCAATCAGCCCCTAATGCCTACGCTGGCTCAGGCTCCGGTCTCAGTGCTGGAGGCCTCGCGCCACCCGGGTCGGGTACCGGGACCTCCGCTGGGTATGATCCAGGACAAACTCAAAGGGCCCAGGCGTCGTTACAGCAGGCCGACAGAAAGGACTCCGGTCGCGGACTGAAATTCATCTGGCTCAACGGCGACGTCGGCATTCAATCGTTGAGTCTCAACACCTTCCACGCCAACAACCTAGTGGACTCACACACGATCGCAACTTCGCAGACAGGTCCGGTGTACGGGGCGGGCGCAGGGCTCCAGCTGGTCTTCCTCACCCTCGGCGGGCGGTTTCGCCTGGGCAATTTTTCGGCGTGGCAACTCTGGACACTCGATGCAGAACTCGGGCTCCACATGCCGCTCGGAAAACTGGAACCGTACCTCAGTTTCGCTGCCGGGTATGCTTCAATGGGTTCGTTCAGCGGCGCTTCCAGTGCGTTCGACTATAAGAACTCCGGTCTGGGCGCACATGGTTGGAACACTCGAATGGGCATTGGTTTGGACTTCTACCCCACCCACTTCTTTTCGATCGGCGCGCTCCTGACAGGCGATGTGCTCTATCTGAAGCGATCGACCCATATCACGATTCCGGGTGCGCAGAGTGATCCGACCTTGGCCAAAGCCCAGCAGGTTTACGCCAATGATGGTTCAAGCGTTGGCGGCGCGGGCACGCTCACTGCCGTGATCGGACTACACTTCTGATGCCATTGCTCGCCCTTGGTTGGCTCGTCGCAGAATTGGTGCTCACGGTGATCGTTTGGGCGCGCATCGCGAAGCCCAATGGCCTCACGCGACGGGTAACCTTGTGGCTGCTCGTGTGTGCGGCACTGTTGGTTGCGCCCGCGCGCTTGCTGCAGGAATTTCTGCTCGAAACGCTGCAGCTCGACCCCGCAGTATCGACGCAAGCCGTGCGCGAAGCACCATTAGCCTCGATTGGCGTGATGGCTCCCATTGAGCAGGCCGCTCTCGTGCTCGTGGTGTGGCCCATTCATCGTTCGTCTAATCTGCAGCGCATGGGAGCTGCCGTGACAGCGGGCCTCTTGGTTGCCATGGGCTTCTCGACTATTGACGGCGGTTGGATGCTATTGACCGCCAACCACTGGTCGACCCTAGTGCGTGCGCTCGTTCGAGCTCTTCACGCGGCGGGGGCGTGCATGATATGGGCGGCCGCCGCCAGCTACGACCAGAACAAACGCACCCACTGGTTTGCACCCGCTTGGTTACTTGCGGTTCTAGTTCAGGGTTTTGGCAATCACGTTTCTCTTGCTCGCGGTCCTGGTTTCGTAGTGGTTGCGCTACCGTTGCTATTGGTTTTGCTGATCGCAGCCATTAGCGTGTTGCGTAACGGGGCCAAATCGCAAACCGAAGCTGAGGTTCAGGGTTACGCTGACGTCTGCGAAGAACCGCACGTGCTTGGCATATTGTCGGCAGAAAAACGGCATAGTCGCGTCAGTATCTTGCCGGAACGGCCGACGATTCATCAAATTCGGGTAGCCTGGCAGCACCAGCATCGACCAGCATTGCTGCACTGGATTGCCGCTGGCACTCTCATTTGCTTGGGTACACTGTTCGTTGCGGTTGCCCTTGCGGTGGTCACCTCGCATTGGCTCGCGGTTGACCTGTCCCGCATCGAAGATAGCGAGTTTTCAGCGACTGGACCTCAGTTGTTCATGGGCACGTTCGTTATTGCTGCCTTCCCAATCTCCGGTTACCTCGTTGCCCTGGCAAGCGCGGCTGACAGCGTGTTCGAGCCAGGTATGGCAGCGCTAGTGGCCATCGTGATCGTGGTTTTGTTGCTGTCCGTTGCCGCTCCGGTCAGCGTCATATTCGCCTTGGCAGGCGCACCGCTGGCGTTTGGGTTGGCGTGCGTGGGCGCTTGGTTTGGTCTGCGTCGCGAACGTTAGCGCTTATTGTTAGGGCCGCGAGGTGCTCGCGGCGGTCGAGGCTTTCCACGCTGCGTAGCGGCCACTTACCAGCAGGTCGTCCGCAGGCAGTACTCGACGATGCTGACCCGCTGCTATGGGGTCCACGTGCGGTGCAAGTAGCTCAGTCAGGTCAAGCTCGACAAACTTTCCGAGCAGGTGGGGTGCTGTGCTTACCCATAGCTTGCGAGCCGTGCAATCGAAGACCACTCCGTGTGCTGCAATCAGAGCACCAATGGCCCGCCGATCCCCGAGTGGCAAGGCTTCTCCATTGAGGCCCTGCCGATTGCGAAGTAGCGTAGCGAGAGCCTCTGCCCCCGCTTGCCGCCGGAGCTGTGCCAGCAACTGCTGGCCCCGTTGCTGCCGATACACGGTACTAGTGTCTTCGCGAACGCGAACATTTCTCGGATCATCCGCTGCGGGGCCCACGAAATGGTTGGTGACAACTGCGCGCTCTGGCATGCGATACACGTAAGGTGATTGACCTGGAACACGTTCGACAACCATCCCGTCACCTTGCGCGTCCGTTAGGACAACCAGGTGGCTCACCATTGGGTTGAGGCCGCGCAGAAGTTCGACGGCCTCATGACTCGTCTTGGCGTGTCCAATAACGGAGCGCATAGTTTGCAGAACTGGTCTTCCATGAATGTCGAATTGACCTGCTCGACCCCCATGCACAACCATCGCCACCCCCGCGGCGTTAATTGCCGAAACCACGCCCGGTAGCCCAGGCCAAGCAACGGACGCATACGGAATGGCACCCTGTTCAACCATGATGTAGACGACCTTCTTTTCGTCAAACACGTCATCGACTTCGAAGTCGAAGTTTCGCGCCAAAAAGCTGTGGCCATCCTTGCCTGAAGTCCCATGGAGCAGAAATGTCGTACACCCGACGAGTGGAGCGTGCTCAAAGCTGAGAGAGACGTCATACAGGCTGCTGAGATAGACCAGCCGCTGGTAGGTGGGCATGAATGACACGAATGGGTCGGGTTCCAACGCCAGGCCATAGGCTGCGAGCTCTTGCCTAAATGGCAGTTCCAAGTTGTCATCCAAGTGCGAATAGCGGACTCGTGCCCAATCAAGCAGCAGAGCCCTGGCCCACGGCCTTGGAACATAACGCTCGAACTTTTGATAGAGCTGGGTCTCGGTTTGAATGATCACCGGACGTAGCAATTTGCCCATCGCCCAGCCAATTTCCGCCGGGGTTCCTTCGAGTCGCGTCTCGATCAAACCATCGGCTTCGTAGAAATACGATTTGCCGTATCTGCGTAGACCGGGCGCTTCTTCGCGCACTGTGTAACTTGATGCATCTACCGCGGGTGGTCTTAGTCGCGCGTGGTACGCGATTGCAACGTGACCAACGGCCGTTATAGCGACGATGGCGCCGAGAGCGAGCGCACAGCGAAGCAGGGGGCGCATGATGGGCATCATCGGAATGCACCACTCAACCAAGTTTGCAGGACGCGCCAAACGATGCGAGCCGGATCCCGAACAACGTGAAAATGGCTAATGCGCTGCTCCCTAGGTGGGTAGATGACGAGTACCGGGGTTTGATGGATTGACCACCGCGCGCGAGCTGCGCGCAGAATGACTTCGGCTTCGAGGGCATACCCTGGAGATCGAAGTCCGAGTCTCAGAGTCTGTGGCAATGGATAGCGCCGCAGGCCACACTGGGTATCGTCGAGTTGTATCCCCACGAATCGGGAGAGGAAGTAGTTCGAGAGCGAATTGGAGAATTGGCTATTTGCGGGTGCGCCAGCGACCGCCAAGTCTCTCACGCCTAGGATCAAACATTCTTGAGGTAGGGGCAATTGTGCCAGTCGCAGGGCTTCCTCTACGGGGTGTTGCCCATCGGCATCGAGTGTTACAGCAGCGTCGAATCCTTGCTGTTCGAGGGTTCGAAACCCCGTAATTAGTGCCGCTCCCTTGCCGCGGTTCCTCGTGTGCCGCAACACATGCGCGCCTGCCCGTTGCGCCTGTTTTGCAGTGTCGTCCGTGGACCCATCATCGACGACATAGACCGGCACGTTCTGTCCGCATTGGGTTGTCGCCGAGGCAAACGCCGAAACCACGCCTCCAATGGTTGGAGCTGCCTGGTATGCGGGAATAAGTGCGGCGACTTTCAAGGCTGGCAGAGCTTATGTGCTATAAGCCTGCCACGCTACCCAATCTGGTCGTGCTACTTCACTCTACCTTCGGACCATTCATTATGCATTGGTAATCCTGCCCTTCGCTGCATCGAAGGACCAGGCGATGAATGCCAATGCTCAGCCTGCCTTGAGTCGGGTACGAAGGTCTACGCGATGGCGCTAATGGCTGGGTTCTGGAATTGGCGGTGGCTCATTGAGCGACGGTGCAGCCTTCGGCGCGGCAGTCGCACTGGCGGCCGCGTCAGCTTTCGGTGTGGCGAGGGCAGTGCTGGCTGCAGCTGCTTTGGGCTTCTGAGGCGCAGGGACGGCTTTCGTTGGTGGGACGGGAGCGTCACTGACTGTGGTTGCCGGTGCAGTGCCTGAAAGTGCCGCAGGCGCTGACGGAGTTTCATTGGTGAGCTCCGTGCCCGCAGCGACCGGGCTCGTGGCAGGTCCGCCACGGTAGACGGCCTCATTGAGTTGAGTCAGCGCTTGGTTCAGTTGTGCGGTGGTTTGTGCGTCGAGGCCTCCAGGGTGCTTTTCGACAATGGCCTCTGACAGGGCCAACCAATGGCGAGCGTCAGCACGGTAGCCCATGCGATAGTCAGTCATACCACGCAGGTAGGCGTAGCGACTCTGCTCTGCGTAGTCCAATGAGTCCCAATCACGCTCGAGCATGCGCCACACCGACAGCGCATTGTCATATTGATTTACATCAAAATAGTGCTGACCGCGCGCAAGGTCGTCGCGATACGTCGCGCAACCGATGAGCCCAACAAGGCTAAAACCAAGTAAAACAATGCTACGCATGATGACACGTGCAGGATAGTACTGGGTTGGTTTGGGAAGCAAGGTTGTTACGTGGGCGGTTTGGGCCCGTTGCTTATGATGTTGGCTGTTTGGGGCCCGGCCCAAACAGCGGCGTCAGAAACGCCAGCACAAGCTGCTCAACGTTGCGACTATCAGGTCGATTTCCGGATCGGGCATCATAAACGTTGCGCTCGGGGCTTGCGATTCAGCGAGCTAGATCAGCTTTCGGCGGTAGCGGAGGCGAAAGATGGGTAATCCGTCAGTAATGGCGCGCCGTTCGCGGGTGCTGCGTGCATTGTACGGATTTTCGTCCACCCAGGGGGTGCTCTCGACCGGTTCGAAGCCCTCAACCGATTCGATCAGCTCGTAGTAGCTGTGCGCGCGCTCCTCCACGTCCGTTTGCACGAACAGCTCGCCTCCAGGTCTGAGTACACGCAATAGCGACTTGGCAAAGTCAAAGCCGACGACAAGCCGCTTCTGGTGCCGTTTCTTCCACCAAGGGTCAGGAAAATGGATGTACACAGCGTCGATGCCAGCCTCGGCGAACCGCGGGACCACAGCACGAGCGTCTTCGGCAAATACTCGGGCCCGCTGGCCATGTCCCAGCGTTTGGAGTTTCTCGTCCACGATTGTTGCCCACTTGCGCCGGATCTCGAGTCCTAAGACTGCCACGGGGGCTGCCAGCACGCGTTCGAGTATAAAGCCGCCGCGGCCAGGTCCAATTTCCAGCTCGACGGGCATTTGACCGGATCCGACGATGGTGTGTGGGTCGATGACGTTTACATCGAGCGGCAGGCGGGGCGCATGGGCGTAGGGATCAACACGCATCAGCGGCCGCCAATTACACCGAGGTTGGGTTCTTGGCCAGCGACGAACGCCCAAATTCCTTGGACCTAGTCGAAAACTCGCGTAGCGCGCGTGTGCCGTCTGAGTTATCCGAAGCGCAGTGCGCCACCGCAGTCTCTCGATTCCAATTGGATCCATCAGCGAATTGACGCTGGGCACTTGGGGGCTGTGCGGAGACGCCTACGGTCCTGTCAACGAAGTGGAGCAAGACCAAGTCATCATTCGAGCCAGAGCCTTGGGCATTTCATCA
>Ga0265340_10001716_pt1 | contig 12567 bp, 9 predicted proteins | sample 4CB225metaG_FD_202082 | JGI IMG/M metagenome (GOLD analysis project Ga0265340, IMG submission 202082) | Rhizosphere microbial communities from Carex aquatilis grown in University of Washington, Seatle, WA, United States - 4-CB2-25 metaG | ecosystem: Host-associated > Plants > Roots > Rhizosphere...
GCATTCAGCACCGGAGCGATGGCGCTTTCGCCAAACAACCCCCCGAAAGAGACAAAATCACCAGCCTCTTTTCCCGGCACCGGAATCAACCGCACAGCCGTAGTCTTGTTGTTGATCATTCCAATCGCCATTTCATCAGCAATGATGGCCGAGATCGTAGCGGCATCCACTGAGCCTGGGATGGCAATCATATCCAATCCCACCGAGCAAACACTGGTCATGGCCTCCAGTTTTTCCAGATGCAAGGTATCGTTCCGGACCGCGTCCGCCAGAGCGTGGTCTTCACAAACAGGAATAAAAGCGCCGCTTAAACCACCTACACTCTGGCTGGCAAACATTCCACCTTTTTTGACGGCGTCATTCAACAACGCCACAATTGCCGTCGAGCCAGGAGCGCCAATCACATCCACTCCCAAAATTTGAATAATTTCCCCCACACTGTCACCCACTTTGGGCGTAGGCGCAAGGGACAGATCCACCACCCCAAATGACACATTTAAAACCTTGGCGACCTGCCGCCCGATTAGTTCCCCGCTCCGGGTGACGCGGAAAGCTGTGCGTTTGATTTCTTCGGCTAGATCGTGCAAACCCAAGCTTTGGTGGCTATCTTGAGCGATTTTGCGTTCCAACGCCCGGGCAATGACTCCCGGCCCACTAACGCCTACATTGATAACGATTTCATTTTGGCCCAAACCATGAATGGCTCCCGCCATAAAAGGATTATCGCCCGGCTGGTTGGTAAAAACGACAAATTTGGCAGCAGCGAACCCCCCTATTGCTGCGCTTTGAGCCGCCAGGTCTTTAACGGTCTGGCCGAGCAAGGCAATTGCATCCATATTGATACCATAACGTGTAGAACCGACATTGACCGAGGCACACACTTTTTGGGTGCCGTTCAATGCTGGCGGTATAGCGGCGATCAGTTCTCGATCACCCGGCGTCATCCCGTTGGCAACATCCGCTGAAAAACCACCGAGAAAGTCGACACCAACCTCGCTGGACGCTTCATCGAGAGCTTTGGCGATTTCCACGAAACCAGCCGCGTCGAACCCGGCGCCAATATGCGCAACAGGCGTGACGGCAATCCTTTTATTGACGACCGGGATGCCATATTCAGTGCTGACCTCTTCGCAAACTGCCACTAGATTCCCTGCAAATTTGTGTATTTTGGCCTTGATCGCCTGACAGGAGGCAGCTACGGTTTCCCGACGGCAATCCAACAAACTTATGCCCATGGTAACGGCACGCACATCCAGATTTTCTTTTTGGATCATCTCAACGGTGTTTAGGATCTCACCTGAATTCAACATGGAAATATCCCTTCTAAGGTTAACGCAGTGGTAAATTGATTTCGTTGACAGCTTTGAATATATCGTAATGCTGGAGCACTACCTTCAATCCGGTTTCGTGGGCAAAACACTGCAAATCAGTGCGAACAGCATTAATGGAGACATGCTGGTTTAAATTCACCAGCAAAATCATTACATAATCCCCGTTCGAAATAGCGGTGGAAAGGTCCAGGATGTTGATTCTGTGCTTCTCACAAAACCCCGAAACAACAGCAACAATACCAACCCGGTCTACGCCACTGGCAGTCAGGACATAGATATTTTCGGGACGGGGAGCAGCGAGTGTCATGGTAGCTTGATCCGCCTCGCACACGGTCGCTTCTAGCACGCTTTCGCTATGGGCATCGGCCTCAGCCAATTTGCGTTCGATATCGCGCCGCGTGACGCTGGCTGGGAAGGAAGCCAGCAAAATCATGGTGAAATAGCCGCACAAAACGCTCTGTCGCACATCGGCAATATTGCCGTTCAGATTTTGCAGCACTTTGGAAACTTCATGGATAATCCCGACATGGTCGCGGGACATGACGGAAATTACATAATGCCTTGGGGATTGGACCATAAGAAAGCCTTTGGGAGACGGATTAAATAAATTTGCTGGAGTATACGCCAGAATGAGTACGAGTCAATTCTTTTGGATTCTTCGTGCGGATAATGTGAATAAATGAATACTATCTTTTTCGGCAATATAAGCGCCACTGAAATGACAGGGAATATTTTGCCAGGATTGTGGTGGACGATACCTGGTTCGAATCGATAAAGGCGTTATTTGTTGATCGATGAATTATTCTGCCTTGATTATTTAGGCGGTTTTTTATCGCAGCGTTCTCGAAACATATAAGTTTTAATTATTCCTCGCAATAACACGACTATAATACCCGATAGTAAATTACTCATCTCTTTGCGTAGGATTTAATTATGTCTCCTGTTGCAGTCGTTACGGATAGCACCGCATATCTACCTCAGGATTTAATAAATCAATATAACATCACAATCACCCCCCTTTCGATAATATGGGGAGAAATTAATTATCAGGATGGGGTTGATATCCAACCGGGTGAATTTTATAAGCGTCTCGCGATCTCCAAAGATATGCCGACCACTTCGCAGGTCACAATAGCCTCCATGAAAAGCGCCTTTGAGAAGCTATTGGAGCAGGGGCACGACGTTCTGGGTATATTTATCTCTTCTAAATTCTCCGGCACTGTCCAGTCCGCCATTCAGGCTCGCGAGATGATACCCAACGCCGCGGACAGGATCGTTATCGTCGATTCGCTCACCACTACCATGGCTATGGGTTGGCCTGTTCTTATGGCAGCTCGTGCTGCTCAAGCCGGTGAAGATCTGATGGCTTGCCAAAAAGTAGCAGAAACATCTCGTGATAATAGCGGAGTAATGTTCGTTGTCGAAACTCTTGAATTCCTCCATCGTGGTGGACGGATCGGCGGCGCACAAGCCTTGTTTGGTACGATCCTGAACATCAAGCCGGTTCTGGAAATGCGCAATGGAAGCATAGAATCGGTGGAAAAGATCCGCACCAAAAGCAAAGCCATGGATCGCATGATTGAATTGGCTGGCGAACGTATTGGGGGTCGCAAACCCGTTCGTTTGGCAACGGTTCATGCCAACGCCGAAGCCGAGGCTTTATCCTTATTAGAAGCCGCGCGTGCTCAACTAAATCCCATCGAAAGTTATTGTTGCCCGCTCAGTCCGGTCGTTGGAAATCATGCCGGCCCGGGTACTGTTGCTCTCACCTATATGGCCGGCATAGCCTGAAATTACAGAATATCTTGGAATAATTCACTGATTTGATTAAAATTCTAGCCAATTACAATTGTTTTTAAATTCTAAACTGACATGGAGGGGGGCAATAACATACTAAATGTCAAAATTATCCATTACCTTTTATTTTTTGGGGTTTTCCTACCACCTGACAAGTGTAAATAAATGCAACGTCTTTGTAAAAATCGATCTTTGCATAATACAGTAGAATAAATCAAGGATTGAAAACTATTGAAAGCAAAGGTTCCGATTGGAAAAACAATTCTTGACCGCTTAATTTTCAAGCGGTTCGATTTATCCAGGTTTTTCCGTTGGATCCTTGTTCTGATCCTTTACTTTATCACTTTTAGCACCCTCGACCAACTAACACAAAGACTCCAGCTATTCCCAGGCGTAGTGGCCTGGTATCCCCCGGATGGTATAAGCGTTGCCTTTCTCCTTACCTTCGGGATTGGCTTTACACCTGCCTTTACCCTAGCCTCACTCATTAGTAGTCTCTTTATTTATCGACTTGCAACCCCGCTCGCACCGATCCTGGTTTGGGCGGTCATTCTTTCAATCGTTTACGGGATCATTGCTTTCCTATTACGCAATCGGGTTCGTATCACCTTATCACTGCAAAACTTACGCGATATCCTCTTGCTGATTTTATTTTCAGCAATAGGTTCCACGGTTTTGGCGCTGATCTCCATACTTAATCTTGTCAATTACGGACAGGTCCCCTCTTCTCAATTTTTTATTACACTTCTCCAATGGTGGATCGGGGAAATGATAGGCGTCCTGGTCTTTACACCATTCCTTCTTATCCACGTGATGCCATGGCTAAAACGATTTATAGATGGAGAATGGGCAAATCTAAAACCACGAAAATTTCACCACCGACCTTCGCTTCAATCTATAGGACAGGTAATTAGTATCCCGGTCGTATTGTATCTGGTCTTTGGTATACCGGCTTTGCGGAGTATCCAGCCGCTTTATTTGATCGCGGCACCTCTTATCTGGATCGCCTTGAGTAATGGTTTTTCAAGTGTCAGTCTGGCGATCGTAGTCATGAATTTTGGAACCGTCCTCGCAATTTGGTTGTTTAAATTCGATATCTCCCGTTTGGGTGAACTTCAGTTTCTAATGTTTGGTGTATATGCAAGCACATTGTTGACAGGAGCCATCGTTACCAAGCAAAAGAAGACCGAAGAGGAACTTCGACATCAGGAAGTTCGAAATCGCTCGCTGATTGAAAACGCGCCGGATGCGATCACATTAGTAGGAGCCGACAGGCTGATAAAATACCTCAGCCCATCTACACAGCGCATCCTGGGGTATACACCGGAAGAACAGGTTGGTTCCAACCCGGCAGAATTAACCCACCCCGACGATCTTCCCTCCTTGATGGTATTACTGGATGATTTGGTTCAAAAACCGGGAAAAGTCATCGCCACTCAGTATCGTTTCCGACATAAAGATGGATCCTGGCGCTGGTTGGAAAGCACCATCACCAACCTGTTAACTGAGCCGAGTGTACAAGCAATAGTTTTCAATTTTAGGGATATTACCGAACGGAAGCAAGGGGATGAAACCTTGCAGAAGAGTGAAAAACGATTCCGGGCACTAGTCGAACATAGTCTGGAAGAAATTTCACTCGTTGACTCCGACGGAAATCTTACCTATGAAAGCCCCACCACACGCCGGCCGCTTGGTTACCCGCCCAATTCCCTTGTGGGTCACAACCTCTTTGACCTTTTTCATCCGGACGAACGGGCAGCCGCAGCCCAACTACTGGAACAAACCATCAAGGATCCTGGAAGTGTCCACGAGGCCTTGTTCCGTTTGCGGCATCAGGATGGCTCCTGGCGCTGGATGGAAGGCTTATTGACCAATCTTTTGGATGAGCCGGCCGTCCAATCGGTTGTTATCAATTACCGCGACATTACCGAGCGCAAAATGGCGGAGCAGGAAATTGCAAGTCTTGCAAAATTCCCTTCCGAAAATCCAAACATGGTACTTCGATTTAGCCGCGAAGGTACCATTTTGTACGCCAACCCGGTAAGTGGACCGCTCTTGGATATGTGGGGATGTGCCGTGGGCGGACCTGCTCCCCAGTTCTGGCGTGATCTCACCGCCCAATTGCTATCGTCCAGGGAAAACAAAACCGTTGATATTGAGTGCGATGGAAAAATTTACGAGATGATCGTTATTCCTGTTATCGAACCGGATTACGTGAACCTCTATGGGCGGGATATCACCAAGCGTAAAAAAGCAGAAGATGAAATTAAAATTAACAACGAAGAGCTCTCGATGCTGTTTGAGCTATCCCATTCTCTGGCAGTCGCAGATAATCTGGAGGATGTCCTTAACATCGTGAACCGTCACGCGGTCGAGAGTATCCACACCACTTTTTCGAGGATCGCTCTTTTAGAAGATGAGAAATTCATCATGCGAGCTGCATATCCTATTCGAGTCCTTAGCCGTGACCTTGGGATAGGTTTTCAAGTCCCCCTCTCCGCCTTACCCTATACTCAACATGTTCTGGAACAGAATGAGCCAACCATCCTGCAGGCTGTTGATCCGCAGATCGGCAATGAAGAAAAAAAAGCGCTCCTATTGGATTTTGCACAATCTCTCTGCTTGATACCACTCCGGAGCAGTGATTCCTCTCACTCGTCGGTAAATTTACTGGGCGTACTCATGCTAGGCGAAGCGCGGAATGAAAAGCGCGAGCCTTTCACTCCGGGAAAGATCCGCCTTGCGCAAAGTATTGGGGACTCGGCCGCGATTGCCATCCAACGCATCCTGCTCGGAGAGCAAATCTCGCATCGCCTGCAGCAGTCTATTGCCTTGACAGAGATCGATCTGGCAATTATGACCACATCTGACATGGTCGTAAGCCTGGATATTCTACTTATGCATCTGACGGTACAACTCAAAGTAGACGCAGCCGACGTTTGGTACTACAACCCGTCTTCCCAATCGCTTGAATTTGTCACCAGCCGCGGTTTCCAATCTCCAGAGTTCAAAAGCGGAAAACCAATTCGTATCGGGGAGGGCTATGCCGGTCGTTCCGCACTTGAGCGTCAGACAATCTACGTTCCAAATCTGACTATGCTTTCGGATAATCCGCGTCTTGCAAAAGCCATGATGGTTGAACCTTTTATTAGTTACTACGCAGTGCCCCTAATCGTAAAAGACCAGATTAAAGGGGTAATCGAACTCTTCCATCGTACTGAGCTTGAATCAAGTGAGGAATGGTTGAAATTTCTTAATTCCCTTGCCAATCAGGCCGCCATTGCGATTGATAACTCTTCCTTGTTCAATGACTTGCAGCAATCAAATACCGAGCTTACCCAGGCCTACGATGCCACCATCCAGGGTTGGTCGCGTGCGCTGGACTTGCGCGATAAAGAAACGGAAGGACATACCCAACGGGTGACAGAGCTGACCATGAAACTTGGGAGCCTATTTGGCCTTTCTGAAACAGATTTGGTTCATGTCCGCAGGGGTGCATTGCTGCATGATATCGGTAAAATGGGCGTCCCGGATCGTATTCTGCTCAAGCCCGGGCCATTGACTGATGAAGAATGGATAATAATGAAAAAGCATCCAACTTTTGCCTATGAAATGCTTTCTCCCATCCATTACCTCCAGCCTGCACTTAATATCCCTTACGGTCACCACGAAAAATGGGATGGTTCGGGTTATCCGCGCGGTTTGAGCGGAGACCAGATCCCGATCGCGGCCCGGATTTTTGCCCTCGTCGATGTGTGGGATGCTCTGACTTCTGACCGTCCTTACCGCGCTGCGTGGCCTGATGATAAGGTGCTTAACCATATCCGGTCTCTAACCGGAACCCATTTTGACCCTCAGGTGGTAAAGGTTTGTCTTGAGTCGGGTTTGCTTGCCAGCCGGAAGAAGCTGTAAACGATGTTTCCCCTTTCACAATTATTGCAAGCAGGAAATCCGTTCAGTTGGCAACCGTTCATGCGAACACCGAAGCCGAGGCCTTATCGTTATTAGACGCTGCTCGTGCTCAACTCAACCCCATCGAAAGGTTTTGTTGCCCACTCAGTGTAGTCATTAACAACCATACCGGCCTTGGAAAATTCGTCTCACCTATTTGGTCGGCATAACATGAACTTAAATTAACGGTAGGTGGGTTCACTGGATTTTTTCCTTTGTGCTCCTTCGTGTTCTTTGTGTTTAATGTTTTTTTTCTTTTCTTCTTGGTGTTTATCCCAGGATCTACTGTACCAGTTTTTTCCCGCTCACGTAGGCCAGGATCGCTGATTGTGTAGGCCCCGACCTAATCTCCACAAATCCAGCTGCCGAGAACAGCGAGGGAATGATGCTAACATCCGTTTGCATCATGTGCTGACCGACAATCGCGGAAGTGACATGGCTTAATATTGGGTTGGTCGGCGGCCTGAAATCCGCTACCAGGAAATGCCCACCCGGTTTCAACACACGGAATATCTCTGCAAACGCTTTGCGTTTCAAATCGTCTGGCAGGTGGTGAATTACTAACCGACTGACTACCACGTCGAAGGTCGCATCGGGGAATGGAATTTTCTCGACCAAACCCACTTCAAAGACCGCATCATAGCCGGCCCGTTTTGCCTTTTTTCGGGCCGCCTCGATCATCTCAGGCGCGGCATCGATACCGTATACCGCGCCGCTTATTCCGGCGAATGATTTTGCGGTTAGTGTCAGGTTGCCTGTGCCGCAGCCCACGTCAAGCACCTTGTCGCCAGGCTTGACCTTCGCCAGCTCGATAACCATCCGGCTGTTTGGTCGGTTTACACCCATCCCCATCAGCCCTGAAAAAAAATCGTATTGAGGAGCCCAGTGAAGTGTGAGACCTGATGTCTCAGGGCCGTTTCTGGTTTTTGGTTCGTTGTGCATCCTATGCATCTCTGTCATCCTTTTGTGGTTGAGAAAATTGGATTCGCTGGCCAGCCTGCGCCAGGTAGCCAAAAGCCGCATGGACTGTTTCACGCTGTTTGGCTGGCATGGAGGTCATCAAATCCCCTAGAAAGTGATTGGAAGTAATACCGTTTTGGATCAGCTTCAGGCACTTATCGGTAAGTCGCAATTTCTTATTTCGCCTGTTGAGCGGGTCTTCCTTACGTTCCACCATTCCCTGCTGAACCAACCGCTCCACAAGCTGGCTGGCGGCTGGCCCGCTTGAATCCGTAAGCCCGCTGATTTCCGAGAGCCCGCATTCTCCGTTCTGTGAATGGTAAATATGCAGCAGGGCATTGATCTGGGGCGCGGAGAGGCCTGTCTTGCGCATGGACTCCATGAAATCCTGGATGATATGCGCTAGAATATATTCCAGACCGGCATGAGAAGGAGGAATATCCATATTATTAATCCTATATTTATAGTTAACTATGAATTAACTATAAACTACAAGTGAATTTAAAGCAAGAGGCGAATTTTCGAAAAAAAGACTGGTAAATGGATGGTTTATCAAAAAAAGCAAAAGGGGTCTTCTGAGTTTTATTGAAATTTTCTGGCCCTGGTATTCATATCTACTTCCCCCCTCATCCCATTCGTAAAGCACGGAATAAATTAATCCGCTTTTTTCCGCGTCCCGGTATTTCGATCACCCTCGTATCGACGAGCTCACTGATCCCTTTCAAATCTAGCATGCGGGATTCCAATCGGCTCCCGTCTATACCGGCAAGCTTTAATGCCTTTTCACTTATGACGATTTCGCCTTCCGCAGCTTTTGAAGCCAGGCGCGCCGCAAGGTTGACCTCGTCACCGATGGCCGAAATATTAATCAGACCATTCGCCGAACCATCGCTCCAAAAAAAGCCACTCCTGCGTGGACGCCTATACCCACGGGTATTTTCTCTTGATTAATGATCTTCAGGATGTTTTGTGCTGCTTGAATCGTCCTTGCAACGTACTTCGGTCCGGCAATACCTGGCCCCCAGAAAGCGGAGACTGAATCGCCGGCCAGTTTTTCCACCAGGCCATCTTCCTGAACGATCGCGTTTGTCGCCTCCACATAAAAGCGATTGATTAATTGGCTGAATTGAGTTGGGCTCATCTTCTCGGAAAGCGATGTGGAACCGCGTACATCTGCAAACAACATCGACATTTCCACCTCATGCCCACCCCGATTCTTATTTGCAAAATCTTCGCAGAGATTACAGAAACGCGGGTTTAAAGTCGATTGTTTTTTTCCAAAAAGCATACGGACAACCGCTCCGCCGACTCCCTTAAAGGGTGCGCGGTAAAATTTACAGCGCGGGTCATGGGGGAGCACACGCAGGATGCGCATCATTTGCTTTTCCGACTTAAAGGCGTCGCCCGCGAACCAATCATGCCACATTTGGTCAACCGCAGGTTTTTTTTCACTCATGCTTGGTTCCATCGATGCAGTAATTAATGATAACGTAACTCACTGGCCTCAAATTTTACGGGATTATACTCGCTCCACTTCTTGTATAAGAAGAAAATTTGCTGTATAGTATAGAATAATCGCGTTCATTTATATTTGTTCCAAAGAGAAGGTTCTATGACTCCAAAAAGAATTCTCCAATCGCTCGTGGTTGTCGTCATCCTGGTTGCATCTTTCGCCTCAACCGGAGGGGTGTTGGCATGGTCAAACTGCGCTAGCTACGTGACTGTCCAATGGGGCGATACGTTGAACAGTATTGCGTCATCCTGCGGCACTACTGTCCAGGCCCTCCAGGCTGCCAATCCCGGACTTGGCTGGTGGCTATATCCCGGTCAGGTGCTCAACATCCCAACCGGATCCAATCCCTCCAGCCCGGCCTCTAATCCACCGCAAGCGGGCAGCACGTATGTTATACAATGGGGAGACACTCTTGGCGATATTGCGGTTAAGGTTGGAGTTTCCCTGAGCGACATCCTGGCTGTCAACCCACAGATATGGAACGCCAGTTTGATCTTTCCTGGTCAGATGATCAACCTGCCCTCTAATGCTAATCTTCCATCTTCTACCAATTATTCCTCGACCAATGATCCTAACGCCTGTAATCCTTCGCCTTATAATCCTTCCGCTTGTGACCCATCCAACTACTATCAGTCTCCGAACAACTCATCCAACTGCAGCACTTCCTATTACTACTCTTCTGCCTGTAACCCTTCCTACTCCCCCATTAATTCTCCTTTATATGCAGACCTTAAAGTCACCTCTGGACCCGGCTTATTGGTTCGTGCCGGACCCGGTATGAATTTTATTGAGATCCGCTCACCATTTGTCTCGGCCGTGAATAACTCGGAATGGAGATATAGGAAAAATTCTGTCACGATAGATTCCACGGGGTTAGTCTGGGTGGAAGTCACCCTCAGCCAACAGGTAAATGGATTTTCCACAGGCTGGATAATGGTCCGTGATCAGCTTGGCACTCATTTTACCGACCCAAATATTGACCCTGATCCCTAAGGTATGTCGGGGGAAGTGTCTGACTCCCCCTTCCCTATACGGTTCATCGGCGGCAGACAGAAGTGAACCCTGTCTTGATTCTTTGAACCAAAAAGCTTGCTAAGAGCACAATAATTTATTTTTCCTTTGCGATCTCTGTATTCTCGGCGGTGAAAATTAAGGCCTGTCCGCTGGGAACCCATCACAAAATCATTCTAATTTTCGCATGGAATGAGAAATTGCTGTATAGTAATGGCAGGTCGTGTTTATTTACGTTTCCCCCTAAAAAAGAAGGCGCTATGACTGCTAAAAGGATTTTCCAATCTCTCATGGTAATCGCAATTCTGGCTGCATCTCTTGTCGCGACCGGCGGTGCGTCGGCATTGTCCGGCTGTACCGGTTACGTCACCGCCCAGGCGGGTGATACGTTGGATGCTATTGCGGCATCCTGCGGGGTAACCGTCGAAGCTATCCAGACCGCAAATCCGGGGCTGGTCGATCCGCTGGCTGCGGGACAGATGCTATACATCCCAACCGGTCTTAATTCCACCGTGGTTTCCCCTACATCGCAGACGGTCGCTGGCACTTATGTCGTTCAGCAGGGAGATACCCTTAGTGATATTGCTTCTAAATTTGGCTTTTCCTTAAGCGACATTCTGGCTGCTAACCCACAGTTAACGATCAATCCCGGTCAGTTGATCAACCTGCCTGCAGCCGTAAACATGCAACCTTCCACCAATAATTTTATTTCCATGACTTTTCCTTTTGCTACCACCTCTCCCGCGCTCAATTACCCCTCCTCCATTACCGACATCTCGCAATATTCGGTCCTTAGAGTTACCTACGGACAAGGACTGATAGTTCGGACTGGGCCTGGTACGACGAATGCTGAAATCCACTCGCTCCTTGTCTCTGCAATGGGGCACACCCATTGGTGGTACAGAAAAAACTCACCCACATTGGATTCTACTGGAATGGTTTGGGTGGAAATCCAGCTCCCCCAACCGGTAAACGGGTCTTCCGTGGGATGGATAATGGTCAAGGATATGCTTGGTAATTATTTTACTCTTCCCAATATTGACCCGCCTGTTTTAGTATCAAAAAATTAAGATTACAATAATTCAATGCAAATGCATTTTAAATAATCAGAGTCGTCATTTCCAAAAGGGAGTGACGACTCTGATTATTAATTTACTCGCGGGAGTTTACGATCAATTTATGATATTTGAAAAATAATAATCAAATTTATCTGTCATAGTCGAAAATAATAAAACTTCTTCGCCGTACGAGCGCTTTTAGCGATCGGACAGCATGGACACCTTGATTCACCTCTCCCATTTTGCAAATCACTTACCTGAGCAATATTACCTTTATTCCCACTAAGTTAGATTGTTACGGACGGCTAATACCGCAGCTTCAACCCTGGAAGTCACTCCCAGTTTGCGGTAAAGAGCATCCAAATGTTTCTCGACGGTTTTTTCACTGATCGCTAGAGCGATCGCAATCTCTCCATTCGTTTTGGCATCCACGACAAGACGGAGCACATCTATTTCCCTGGTTGATAGTTTAACCTCACTCTTGTTTTCGCCCTGCAGGATATCTGCAAATCTGGCAGCCACTTTCCGGCTGACCCAGCCTTTCTCACCTCTGGCTGCACCCTTCACTGCTTCGATGATCTGATCCGGCGCCTCATCTTTAAGTAAATATCCCGAAGCACCAAAACTTAATAATTCCGAAATGAAACCGGTGTCATCATAGGAGCTGAGGCCGAGTATCCGGGTGCTTAATTTGCCTTCGACCACTTTTTTAACCACATCCGCCCCGGATAGCTCGGGCATTTCCATATCGAGCACCACCACATCGGGTTGTAGCTTTTCGATCATTTGCAGGGCTTCAAGACCGGTTTTAGCTTCGCCGATTACGGTGATCTCTCCGGAGCCCTCTAGCAATTTCCGAATTCCCTGCCGGACGATTGGATGATCATCAGCGATGAGGACTCGAATTTTAGGCATAGGCGATCAAAGAGAAAGAGAATAAGGACAG
>Ga0265340_10001719_pt1 | contig 12561 bp, 10 predicted proteins | sample 4CB225metaG_FD_202082 | JGI IMG/M metagenome (GOLD analysis project Ga0265340, IMG submission 202082) | Rhizosphere microbial communities from Carex aquatilis grown in University of Washington, Seatle, WA, United States - 4-CB2-25 metaG | ecosystem: Host-associated > Plants > Roots >...
CCAGCCGCCAACCTGTAATAGGGTGTCGCTCAACCGCTGCTGGGTTTGCGGCAGGGCGCACAGCGTGGCGTCCATTAAATAATAACTGTCGAGGTCGGAATCGAGGATTAGGTTGGAAAGGTCGCCCGCGTGGGTGATCATCGCACGGGTGGAGGCGACGAGACTGCCGGTGGCATCATCACCGGCGGCGACCGTGAGCGGGGCGCTTTTGAGGCTCTGCCAGCCGGCTTGGACCACCGAGAGCCGCGCGTTGTCGCGCTTCCGTGAGGCCAGTTCCGCGTCGGTGAATTTCAGCGCGCGGCCCAGCTCGCCGTTGTAATTGGCGGCCAGAGTCTGGAACTGTGAATCAATCTGCTGTTGAAGGTCGGCCATGCTGGCCTTCGCCGATTCGTCGCCGGCCAGAGATTTGCGCGCCGCCGCCTGATAACGCGGGAACAAGTCCAGCAATTGCTCCAACGGACGCTGGAACGCGTCGCCTCGCAATTCCTGCGTGCCAAAGGCGATGTCCTTGTTGACCGAGGTGCCGATGACGAACAACAGGATGCCGGTCATCGGCAGGACGCCAACCGCCGCCGCCACCACAATGTAGTGCCACAACTTTATTTGTCTGATTTCTCCCATAATACTTTTTGACCGGACAACATCTGCCCGTGGAATGACCACACTTCCGTTTTTTGTCGTTATTTAGCCATCGGTGGAATGGGGGAAAACTTTAGGCCCTTTTGGCAGCGGCACACTCTTCAACTCACCGATTCCATATCGGCATTTCCCTCGGCACCGCCTTGGCCACATAATGCGGCCAAGCAGCCTTGGCAACAAAATTGAAATCGCGGCTGGCGTTGCTGGACTCTGGCGCGCAAAGCAGAAACGGGTGGCCAGCAACGAGAGGGGTTCAGTCAGTTGCCAGCCATCCGCTTGCCAGACCGTCCGGACAAGTCGTTATAAACGGAATGGAATGACGGGTGTCGTGGGGGAACCTGGTTGATGGCCATCCGCAAAGACCGGCTCGCGGGGACGCTTGCCTCACCGGTGGCAGCGGAAATTTTTTTGGCCATGCGCGGAGAGTGGAGCAGGGCCGGGATGGCATCAGTTTTCCATGGGTGCTTTTGCCCGGGCAAATGTCACGCCGCCGTTTGGCTGCGACGCACAGGCCTGGTCGAAATTTCAATGCCCATTCCACGCGCGGATTTAATGGATGACGGATGGCCAAAAGATCAAAAGTTAACGCCCCCGCACACATCGAAATCCAACGGTGGTAAAAGGATAGGCCGGGTTGTAGTGGAGGCGATTGGCGCAACGAGCGGCGTTGGCCATATCATACCAATCGCCACCGCGCACCGCGTGGACGCTCCCGGTTGCCGGCCCCGTTGGATTCGTGTTCGTTGGCTGTCCATACGGAGTTCCATACCAGTCCCAACACCACTCTGACATGTTTCCAGCCATGTCGTTGAGTCCATACCCGTTCGGTGCAAAATAGCCCACCGGACTGGTGCAGAGATACGCATAGATCGTGTAGAACGCGGCGTTATATCCGTCCGGCCCCTTATCGTAGCTGTAGATGCCGGTCGCTCCGTAATAGTCGGCCAGATTTTCATTGATAATATTGCCCAGCGGAAACCGTTGCCCGCTCAGCCCGCCCCGCGCCGCCTTCTCCCACTCCGCCTCTGTTGGCAACCGATACCCATTCGCACCCCAGTTCGCATACACCGTCGTGGAATTATCCCCATTGGTGAAGACCTGCGTCATACCCGCATCCGTGTAATATACCGGCGTCAACCCCGCCTGCGCGGACCGCGCGTTGCTCCACTTCACACAGTCATACCAGTCCACATAACACACCGGATGATTTGCCGCCTTCCCCAAGCCAGCATTGGCGAACGTATAGCCGTGATTCAGTGCGTAGCTGTAAACCCCTGCCCATTGATTGGAACTCACGAGGTTCACGTCCATGAAAAACCCCGACACATAGACGTTCGTCGGATTCGCATCCGTGATGTCGCTGTCCCCGATGGAGTTTCCCATCGTGAATGAACCGGCCGGTATCAAGGCCATCCCGGCGGGCGGGTTAAAGGCAATAAGCAGGTTGGTGTTAACGGCCTGGGTGACGGAAAGCTGGACATAGTTTGCCCAGTTGCCGCCTCCAGCCAGTGAGGTGGCGGTCTGCACCGTGTAGGTTGTCCCCGGCGTCGCTCCGCTCCAGATGATCGAGCCATCGGCCCGAAACTTCGTGATGGTAACCGCCGTCGGCCCAACCAGGCGGAAGAACTGCGCGGTCTGCGCGGCGGCTGCAGGAACGACGGCCAGCAAGGCCAACGCGATAAACAGGGAAGGCAGTTTGGTTTTCATGCTCATTCAGGTTTTAACCGGCCTCTTGCTTTTGCCTTTATACGTTTTACCGTGAGAAAATGCAAAATTAAAGGGCTGGATCTTTTTGTCACGCCAGTTTCTTCGCAATCTGTTCGTCGAGGATTTCCTGCACGGTCAGGGCGACGATGACTTTGTGGCTGCGCTCGAAGACGGATTCGATCTCCGACAACGCGTCCGATGGATAATCGAACGGCGTGAAGAGATCTTTCTCGCAATCTTCGCGCATCATCGAGGCTTCAAAGGCGTCCATGTCCGGGCGGCCTGCTTTGTCTTTTTGTTTTATCTTCAGTGTGGAAATAGCCCAGCACTTTAGCGGGGAACAACGCAACCCGAATTTCAAAGTCGCGTCAGGAATGGCGGACCTTTTCCTTCGTCCCTGGCGGGACTTGATGGTGGCCGTGCGCAAGCACCACAGCCATAAATGGCTGGGCTATCGTCAAAGACCAGGAAGATGCGGCCATCCACGCCCATGCCGCCAACCTGCACCTTGTCGGGATGTGCCGGGGGCAATGGCGGCCCGGTTCTCAAATTTAAACGGCGGGATGGCGATCCTGCTTCATGGGCAGAAGACCCCATGGCAATCGTGCAGCAGTGGGTTATTTTAGCAGCATGAATACATTATTACTTTTGGTGCTCCTGCTTCTCTTGTTCGGCAGCGGCGGGTTCTATTTTGGCGGTCCCATGATCGGCGGCAGCGGGCTTGGCCTGGTTCTGCTGATATGCCTGGTCATTTTTTTCATGGGCGGATTCCGCACCACGAAAAGCTGACCCGCAAACCCGGACATACGGGATTGCCGCACCAGGGAGGTAAGAAATTTCCAACGGCTTGCCGGGCAATCCCGAGAGCTTGATTTCCGCCTTGGATTTTTCAACATTCCGTCTGGTCTTCCGGTCGAGGAGGCGCAAGGCCTCCATTCCTTCCTCTTTTCCGCTGCATTCGTGACACCGGATGAGGGCCATGGTTTTCCCTTATTTCCCAGCTTCGACTTCTTCGAGGTTTGCTCGTCGAGAAGTTCCTGCACCGTCAGGGCGACGATAACTTTGTGGCTGTGCTTGAAGAACGATTCTGAATTTATGTTTTGACGAACACCCTCATCCTGGCCTTCTTGCCCGAGGAGAGGGAGACTTCTGCTTCGGCAACTTGGCGTCTTGACGGTTGGTTTCGCTACCGATTTCTTTGCCATGGGGGAGTATGCGTTGGAAAGTTGTCAGCTTCATTTCATCCCACGCCAGGCATGGCAAGGTTTGAAACCCAAATCCGGCAGATCCTGCCGGCAAATGATCGAGGGGACGATGCGGGTTTCACCATTTTTGAAATTCCCGTTGACTTCAGCCGCGATTCGAGTATTCCTGATAAAAGTATTCCAATACGCCATGCCTATCAACTTCAAGGCGGTTGACGGTTTGATCATTGTGCAATTTCAAGGCAGCGTCACCGCAGAAGATTTACAGCACCTGGCCGATGCGTATCAGGACATCGAGGCGCGATTGGAAATAACGCCCGACCGCATCACTGATTTGTCAGAATGGGTTCCCAGTTCCGAGGATTTGCCATCGAGCGCGTTGAACGGGTTTGGCAGGCGACGCGCGCATGCAAACGTCAGAAACAAGGTAAAATCGGCCATCATTGCCCCGCATCCGGGACAATTTGGCCTCGCCCGCATGTATCAGGCATACAATCGTAATCCGAATATTGAGACCCTGGTCTTCAAGGATTCAGCCAGCGCCTATGCGTGGATTGGTCGTGGTGCCGAAGAAGTCGTTCAAAAGAAGAGCGGGGGAGATTAAAAAGTGCCTCGCGGGCGGAATTTTGCGATGCGCGAATGGGCGCCGGTCAGGGTGCGCCATCTGTCCGTATTCGCCACGCTGCGATGCGACAAAGGTAAAATTGCGTTAGCGGATGTGCTCGGTTGCCAGTAATCCACAACACTCCTTGAAACCTCCTCCGTTGGGATTTGCTTGCGCGGTGCGGCGGCAACATCATTTCTGGTCGAGGCTTTTTCGCAAAATCTCGGCCAGCTTCCGGGCCGGATAGGGTTTTTGGAGAAAGTTGACGCCTTCCACCATCGCCTGGCGTTTGTCAGTTTGACTGCCAGTGTAACCGCTGGAATAGACGACTTTAAGTTGCGGGTTGTCGTCCTGTAATTGGCGGCCCAACTCATATCCGTTCATGCCATCGGGCATGACGATGTCCGTCAACAGCAGCCGAATCCGGTCCTTGTTTATCTGCCAGACGTTGAGTGCCTCCACACCCGATCCGGCCAGGAGGACGGTGTAGCCCAGGCGTTGCAGCATATTGCTGATGGTGAGGCTCACGATGCGTTCATCTTCCACCAGCAAAATGGTTTCCGTGCCGCGTGGCAGGTCCGGGGCCGCCGGTCCCGTTTTCTCCTGCGACGTCGCAGCGGCCATGGCCGGGAAATAAATATGAAATTTCGTGCCGCGGTTGATTTCGCTGGTCAGGCTAATCCGGCCGTTATGCTGCTTGACGATCCCATGGACGGTGGCCAGCCCGAGACCGGTGCCCTTGCCCACTTCCTTGGTGGTAAAGAACGGCTCGAAGATGTGCGGCAGAACTTCCGGGGGAATGCCGCCGCCGGTGTCTGCCACCGTGAGCAGGACGTATAATCCGGCCGGGGCGCCGGGATTTTGTCCGTTGGCTTCCGCGTCCAGGAATTCGGTGCCGGTGGCGATGGTCAACTGCCCGCCTTTGGGCATGGCATCACGGGAATTCACGGCCAGGTTGAGGAGGATCTGTTCCATCATGCCGGTGTCCGCCAGGATGTCCGGCAGGCCGGCCGCATAGTTGGAGGCCAGCGATATATCCTCGCCGAGGATGCGTTGAAGCAATTTGGTCATTTGCGCCATCACTTCGTTCAAATCAAGGCGGCGAGGCTGGATGAGGTGTCTTCGGCTGAACGTCAACAATTGGCGGGTGAGACCGGCGGCGCGTTCGGTGGCTTGGACAATTTGTTGAACGTATTCCACGTTATCGGCGGACTGGGACTCGCTTTCCAGCAACAGCATCGAGGCATTGCCGCCAATGACGGTCAGGAGATTGTTAAAATCATGCGCCACACCTCCGGCCAACTGTCCGATCGCCTCCATTTTTTGTGATTGACGGAGCTGCGCTTCGAGCGCCACCTCACGGGTCACATCGCGCCGGACGCCGACAAAGCTGGTGATGTTGCCGGCAGCGTCGCGGATGGGTGAAATCGTGGACTCTTGCTCAAAAAGAGTCCCGTCCTTCCTTTTGTTGATGATGTGACCAGACCAAACCTCGCCCCGAATGAGCGTGCTCCACATCTTCTGATAATAGGCCGCATCATGTTTGCCGCTCTTGAGAAGACGAGGATTCTGGCCGATGATCTCTTCCCGCGAGTAACCCGTGATGGTTTCAAATGCCGGATTGGCGTAAATGATGTTGCCGGAAGCATCCGTGATGATGATGTCCTCGACAGCTTGTTCGACGGCCGTCGCCAGCCGCATTTGCATTTTCTCGGCCTGCTTGCGCTCGGTGATGTCGCTGGCATACACGTTCACATAACCGTTGGCGACAATCGGCGCCAGCGTTGCATCGAACGTCAGCCCATCCGTTTGAATCTCAATTCTGACCGGGTGCTCCTTTGCCATGGCCTCGCCGATGCGCCCGCGCCACTCGGCGCTGACCGTGCCTCCAACCTCGGCACCCAATATCTTTATAAAAGTCTTCGCCGCCGCGTTCGCGTATTCCAGAACACCCCGGGCGGAGACTCGCAACACGGCGTTCGGGTTTTCCGAGGGAAACCGGGCAAGGGATTTGATCTGTTCCTCCGACTGCTTGCGTTTGGTGATGTCATGGCCAACGCCAATCAGTCCAATCACCTCGCCCTTCTCGTTCCTGAACGGAATCTTGGTGGTCAGCATCACCAGCTCCTGGCCATTGGGAAAATGCAGCAAGCGTTCCTCGTTGATGCTCTCGCGGCCTGCAAAAACCCCCTGGTCAATACTGTCAAAATCGGCGGCCAATTTCGCAGGATAAAAATCGGAATCCTTTTTGCCGATCAGAGCGGACGGCCCGGCAACGCCCATGAGCCGGGCGAAGGATGCGTTGGCGAGGATGAAGCGATTCGAGAGGTTCCGCACATAAATTTCATTCGGAATATTGTCAATCAGGGTGCGCAACAGGTTGCGTTCCTGCTGCAACGCCTCCTCCGCCTCCTTGCGCCGGGTGATGTCGCGCGTGATGACCACCAGATATTCCCGATCCAGCGTGACGGGAGACAGGCTGGTCTCCACCGGAAACGTCGTGCCATCCTTGCGCCGGTGCTGGGTTTCCAGGGTCACGGGGCCCGCTCGTAGCATTTCGGCATTGGTCGCATCGAACATGGCCTGGTTCAGGCCCACCGCTACATCGAATGCTCTCAAAGTCAATAATTCATCACGGGAAAAACCCATTGATGTGCATGCGCTCTCGTTGGCATCCAGAAAACGTCCGGTCGCCGGGTCCACAAGAAGGATGCCGTCAATGGAACGCTCAATCAGCGTTCGGAACAATTGCCGCGCCGCCTCCGCCCGCTGGTGCTCGGCCCTAGTCCGCAACGCTTGAATGCCGTAGCCCAGGTCATTCGCCAGTTCATGCAGCAATTCGACTTCCGTAAGATTGAAGGCGTTGGCTTCGGCGGCGTAAATGATCAGCACCCCAAAGGATCTTTCCGCGTGGCGCAGCGGCAGCACAATGATGGAGCCGAAACCGTGCCTGGCCGCCTCCGCCCACCACAGTGCGACCATCGGGTCGCTCTGAAAATCGTTGCATACCACGATCTCACCGGTGCGGATGGCGGTGCCGACGGGGCCACTGCCTCGTTCGTCGTTCTCCGACCAGCTGAGATTTACCTTTTCCAGATAACCGTCGTCGCGGCCCGCGCGGGCGGCAACGGTGATGTTTTTTTTCTCGTCGTTTTCCACGAAGCCCACCCAGGCCAGCCGGTAGCCGCCTTTCTCGACGACCACGCGGCAGATTTCGGTCAGCAACATGGCTTCGCTCGTGGCCCGCACCAGGGTCCCGTTGCATGCGCTGATGGTTTTCAGGGCGCGATCCGTCCGACGTAAACTATTTTCTGTTTCCTTGCGCAGCTCCATCTCCCGTTCCCATTTTTGCAAGAGGCGGCGCAATATCTGATGCAGCAACACCGCCATCAAAATCACGAAGCCCCAGTCCTTGATGGTGTCGATCGCCAGGCTCTCTTCCGCGCTGCCGGCGTATCGCTTCAACAGCAGGTTGGACAACAAATGCCAGGATCCGGCCGCGATGATATAAATCATCGCGATCCGAAACGCCTGCCGTTTGGCTCGTGATGGCATAAACAAACTATTTAAGTTCGAACTATCGTCTGAACTATAGCACAACTACCGCACGGTCAGTCTTTTGCTGCGTGCATTCCCAAATGAAATGACCGGCTGTATTCGATTGCGCAATTCAAAACTTGAACAGCGCCGCGAGAGAAACCAGTTGACGGTCAAAGTCGCGGGTTTGCGGATTGGGTATGCCATCCTGGGCGTTGCGCCCCAGGTCCAGCGCGTAGGCAAGGCTGACGCTGATGTGGGTGTTGAATGCGTAACCCAGGGCCGTCGAGACGGTATATTGCCAGTCGTCCCGTTTGCAGGCGGGGAGGTTTCCGCTGTTGTAGTTGGCGGTCAAAAGCCGGCCACCCAAATCCCAGCCCAGCTTGTCCGTCAATTTACGGTGGTAGCTCAAATCGTAAGTGCTGTCAAAATACGGAACCTTTCCGGTGCTGGAAACCCACTGCCACTGTTTATACTTGAACGTTACGGTATCCTTGGGCGTGAGGGTGGCCACGACGAGGGCTTCGCCATAATAGGTGACCATGTCCAGGTTGTTGACCGGGGTGATGTGGCCGGCGGAGTCGCCTTGATAGTCACGGAAATCGGGTCCGCCCTGGATCTTGATGTCCAGCCATTTCCACGGTTTGCCTTCGACGCCGAGCAGGACGCGCTGGTAATCGCTGGACGAGCTGTAGGGGGAAAAGCTGAACTGCTGCTGGTATTGATATCCGTAACGATAGCCCAACGTCACTGCCAATTGGGGGTTGATTTTGTATCCGAAGTCCGGCCCGCCGTTGACGTCGTAACGGTCCACGTAATTCTGGTAGCCGGTGACGTTGAGCTGTTCGGTCATCAAGTCGTAATAGAGCAGGGAAGCAGTGGGGCGGATGAACCATTGGTTCCAATTATATTGAGCGACCACCGTGGCCCGGTCCTGGAGTTGTTCCCGCCGTTCCCGATCGGCGGCGGTGCTGAAAGCTGTGACATACCCGCCGGGATAGGTCGGCGCCATCCGGTTCCCATCAATGTAAGTAAACGTGTCATCCAAGCCGAAGGAGAGGGCGTCGGTCTTGCCTTTGATCGCGGCGGAGAAGCGATGGGCATCGTAACTTTCGGACGTTTGATCATGATAGATGACGAAGTCCGGCGTGTAGGCGAGCGAGAGAGTTTGCAGCAAGGTCTGTTTTTCGAGCAGCGGCACGAAGTTGACACCAACCTTGGGGGAAATGGTGGTCACCCAGGACCAACGATTTTCCAACGCCGCCACGCTGCCCGGCGGCACGGTGTAAACGGGCGGCAAGTATTGCGAACTAACCCCCGACAAGAAAACGTTGTCGTCGTAGCCTTCCTTGACGCCGACGGACAAGTCCGCCAGCCACGCCGGTTTTTGCCACGCGGACGGACCCGAAGCAACCGCGGCGGTGTCTGCGCCATGAACATTTGAGAGCCAGCCGCCAATCCCCAGCAGGAAATAGCCCGGGTAAAATTTGCTTTTTGGTTTTTTGGGGGGATGCACAGTTGGGAATTCCGGTATCATCCAGACAGCCTTATGCTGAGGCATTCTGGGTTTCTGTTTCCTGAGTCTCAGGCTTTTTGAAGGTGTCGTCTGCTGCCGGCGTTGTCATGGGCAACAATTGTCTTCACACAGACTTCGGTTTCTTCCCCACCTGGCAAACTCTCTATTCTATGTTTGTGCGGGTTCAAAAATCCTTGAAATCACCTTCGAGGGGGATTTCCTTATGGCCATTGGCCGCACTTACGGCCACCGGCGCGGCATGAGCATGGCCGTTCCCGTGAACGGTGGTGGACCGTTTTGCCGCAGGAGTGACTACGCGTGCTACCCGGTTGCGCGGGGATGCCGCAGTCGTTTTGGTCACAGTGGCCTCGTGGCTGCCATCAACGAGTCGCAGCAGTTCCATCACGGATTCCTTCATGACGGCCGACTGGGCGTTGAGTTCTTCGGCCGCAGCGGCACTTTCCTCCGCGTTGGCCGCGTTGGATTGCGTCACTTTGTCCATCTGGCCGACCGCGGTATTGATCTGGGTGATGCCCTGGGTTTGTTCACGCGAAGCGCTTGCCACTTCGGCCACCAGTTCATCCACTTGCCGCGCCTTGGTCACAATTTCATTTAATGTTTGCGCAACCTTGCTGCTGATATCCACACCCTGGCCGGTCTTGGTGATGGCGCCTTCGATTTTGCCGGCGGTTTCCTTGGCGGCCTGGGCGCTGCGTTGCGCCAGATTGCGCACTTCATCCGCGACCACGGCAAAGCCCATGCCGGCCTCGCCGGCGCGGGCGGCTTCAACAGCGGCGTTGAGGGCGAGGATGTTGGTCTGGAAGGCGATTTCATCAATGGTCTTGATGATCTTGGCGATGTCGTCGGAGGACACCTTGATGGCTTCCATCGCGGAGCTCATGGCTTGCATGTCGCCCACGCCTTTATCGGCTGCCTGCCGGGCTTGCTTGGCAAGGTCGTTGGCTTTTTGGGCGTTCTCGGCGTTGCGCTTGGTCATGCTGGCCATTTCTTCCAGCGACGAACTGGTTTCTTCCAGCGAGGCGGCTTGTTCACTCGCGCCTTCGGCCAATGACTGGCTGGAGTCGGAAACCTGGCCGGCGGCCGAGGTCACCTGTTCGGCGCCTTCGCCAAGGGAGGACGATACTCTCCGGAGCACCCGGTTCAATCCGGTGACCACCAGGAAGCCTAAAAATATACTGATGGCCAGTTCGCCGAGCACGACCGAGGCGAGCATGATTTTGGAGGACTGGGCGTTGTGCTCGATATTGGTAGCGCCTTCAGTGGCACTCTTGCTTTGATTTTCGCCGAATTCCGTGCTGATTTTGATGTAGGCGTTATATGCTTCGCGTCCGGAGGAAAGCAACATGGCCATGGCCTCGTCATTCTTGCCGGCGTCACTCAGTTGCAGGATGGGCGCACGCACAGCGACATAACTCTGTCTGGCCTGTGTCATCTTTTCGAATAATGTCTTTTCCTCCGGCGAGGTGCAGAGTTTCTCAAGGTTGCCGAGGAGTGCCGTATTGGTTTCGGCAATTTCCTTGAGTTTGGCATCATAAGCGTGCTTTTCATCCACATTGGTGGTTAAAACGTGGCGGATAAGGGTCAGGTGTGCCGTGGCCTGATTTTGCTGGACCTCGCTTTGCATGGCCAATCCGGGTATGGCGTCCGAGGCAATGTCGCTCGCATGTCCGGCAATGGTGCGCATGGAGTTCCAGGCCAGGGCCCCCATGATGGTGCTCAACGCGACGATGGCGGCAAATCCGGCAATGATACGTTTTTTAATGGTCCAGTTTTTCATAATTTGATTTGTGTTATCTCTTGGTCTAAAGAATCAGGCAGCCGTCTGGATTTGCTGCAATTCATCGGCGGCAAGCACGCGGTCAATGTTGAGCAGGGTTTTGACCGTGCCTTTCACCTTGGCCATGCCGATAATGAAGTGGGTGGAGATGTTGCCGCCGAAGTCCGGCGTTTCCTCAATGTCCGCCTCGGCGATGTTGGCAACTTCCTCGACGCCGTCCACCACCAGGCCCATCTGCGTGTTTTTGCCGTCGGGCATCTTCACCTGCACCACGATGATGCAGGTCAGATCGGTGTCCTTCACTCCTTCGAACCCAAACCGCAGCCGCAAATCAATCACCGGGATGATCTTGCCGCGCAGGTTGATGACGCCCTTGACGTAGGCCGGCATTTGCGGCACGGCAGTGATGCTGGTGAGGCGGATGATTTCGCGCACTTTCAGCACGTCAATCCCGTAGGACTCGCGCTGCAGGTTGAAAGTGAGATGTTTGCCGGCGGACTTTTGAGTGCCAGCTGAAATGCGTTCCCCAGTTTGTGCAGTCATAAGAATTTGAAAGCGCTTTCATTGCCGCGAACCGGCGACCAGCACGTCTAAATGCCGCGGTTGTATTTGAATCATGTTCTCCCTATCGGCGAGCAAGGAGAACACTTGAGATGTTTCGGGGGTGTGGCGCCGGGCGGGGTTCGGAAATCAGCCGTCGCCGTTCGCGGAGTTGGTCGCAAAGAGCGCGCCGAGGCGGTTGATTTCATTGCGCGCCAGCAGTTCCAGCGCAGGCATGTCCTCGTGCTTCAGATCGAGCAAATCCATCGCATTGGCGGCCTCGGGCGTCTCGCACAGTGTTTCGGAAGTGTTTTCTTCAATGCGATGGGCCATCAAATTGGCCAGGCTCACAATGGCGGCCAGGCGGTTGAGCGAACCCAACCAAGTTGTGTGGTGGTGGCACATCACCGGTAAAAATATCCGCCCCGGCACATTCCATTGGCTCAAAAGCCGGGCGCCGATTTCTCAGTGGCCAAAACCAAACTCCAGCATCTCTTCCATGTTGAGGGACGTGCCGAAGTAATTGTGTCTGCGCAGCATTTCCGCGTATTTTGCCCCTTCCGCCGAGGCGAGGACAATTTTGCCCACATCATGCAGCAGTCCGGCGGTAAAGGCGTTGCCTTCGGATTCACCCAATTGTCGGGCCATTGCGCCTCCGGTGATGGCCGTGATGACGGAATGCCGCCAAAGATATTCCACCTCGATGCTTCCAGCGAGTTTCGCCAGGGACATGGCCTTTTGGCCGGACAGGGCGACGATGATGCGGTAGATTTCGTAGAATCCCAGCCGAAACACCGATTCCCTGACATCCGTCACCGGTTCTTCGTCGCCAAAAAACGAACTGTTGCACCGGCGCAGCAGCTCGGTCGTCACCGACGGGTCATGCCGCATCAATTCGACAATTTCATCCACGTCACGTTCCGGCTGCCCGAAAAGCTCGATCAACCTGATCATGAGTCCGGGCGTGGGAGGCAGGCATTCAACGGCGTCGAGATAACTGTCGAGTTGATCCCGT
>Ga0265340_10001721_pt1 | contig 12552 bp, 6 predicted proteins | sample 4CB225metaG_FD_202082 | JGI IMG/M metagenome (GOLD analysis project Ga0265340, IMG submission 202082) | Rhizosphere microbial communities from Carex aquatilis grown in University of Washington, Seatle, WA, United States - 4-CB2-25 metaG | ecosystem: Host-associated > Plants > Roots > Rhizosphere...
TCGGCGACGAACGATGAGAAAGCTTGCCTACCATCTGACTGCACCGCCAAACGCGTTGCCCGCCTCGTGGCGCTGCTTGTCGCGCCGTAGCAATTCTGCGAAGGCTGATCCCGGTCAACCAAGCGGGTTGTAGGAGATTCTTTCACTCTCAACCCGCAGTTCGCTTTCGGTCATGGCGGCGACCAGCCCGGCTATGTGGATTTTAGGATTGGCAGGCTTTGGTTTTCCTGTCAACGGTTGCTGGCAACAGATCATTCTTTGAAAATCTGACGTCGCGCGATTGTGGAAGTGCATTAACAGCTATGGCCCCGCCGCGCCAGATTCATCGGGATTAACGCTACACCGCCGCTTTTGCGGGCGTGAGCTTGAGCACGTCGGCCCGCATTTCCTTGCCAGCCTTGAATTTCACCATGGCGCGGGCGGGAATGGGCACGTCGGTTGCCGGCGCATTGGGGTTGCGGCCAACGCGCGCCTTGCGGATTTTGACCTCGAAAACGCCGAAGTTACGCAGTTCCACCTTGTCCCCCTTGGCGAGCGCTTCGGCAACGTAATCGAGCGTTTTCTGCACCACGTCAAACACCTGCTGCTGGACGAGGCCAGTTTCATTGCTGATGCGAATAACCAGGTCGCGTTTTGTGAGTGTCATATTTTTTTATCGGGTTTTGTCGGGTTGAATTCATTATTACTGAACGACTCGGATTGTCCAGAAATCATTGGCCAGATTATCATCGGTCACATAAGCGTAAGGCAGGGTGAAATAACCGCTCATGCCCCACCGGGCGCCCCACGAATTGCGGACGACGAACCACTGCTTCGCGTCGTCGTAGCCGACCCCCACGACTGCGTGGCCGCCAACGACCCGTTCGCCGGATTTCGGCAGCGAGACGTGGCCGGTCCGGGCCACCTGCGCGCTTTCAAAACCTTCATAGACGGTGAAGCCGAAAACAAATGGAAAACCCGAAGCCAGACAGCCTCGAAGCTGGCTCAGCGTTTGTGACACACGCTGATACAAAACAACGATGTATTTCAGCGCGTCGCCATAGCACTTCGCCGGCGGCCTGCTCCTGAATCTGGTGATGACGTAGGGCCATTCGGTTTCGGGACAATCACCCTGTTTGCCGACGCTCTTGATGCCGTCGCGGATTTGCGCACCGCTGTCGGAATCAATCGTGTGCTCCAGGACGCGTTCGTTGTAATAGATGAACAGGCGCGACGGCGTGAAAATCTGCGAGAGCTTCTGTTTCATCCGGTCGAATTGAATGGCGGCGGCAATGGCATTGGCGGTGCAACTCCCGAGCTGGCCCTGGTCGTAAACCGGCGGGCACTGTGGGCGCAGGTCGGCTTTGGCCGGCGGCGCGGCCGCCAGTTCAACCGGCGCGCCATAGATCTGGTCGCGCTGGTCCGGCAAATCCGGCAGCCAGCCGTATCGGGCGGTCTTGTAGCCCATAAGTTTCATTGCCATTGCTGAAATGGACGCTGCCCTCTTATAATGTTAAGTCGTTGTTTTTGTCCACAAGAAAAACAAATAATTCTAACAACCGTCCGGCTGGAAATAATTATTTTTATTCTTGCCTTGCGGCTCGCCCCCATCAAGATTCCCGGCATTCAGCCCGATTGGATGACGATTGTGGGCATAATCTGTAATCGTGAAGACATTTTTAAAAGCGAGGAGGTTTGCCGCCGCTCGTGCGGGTTTTTTCACCGTCCTGTTGGCCCTCCTTTGCCCGGCCCTGGCGCGCGCGGCGGACGACACGCCGATCATGCCGCTGTCGGAAATCAAACCGGGCATGTTGGGCGAGTGGCACACGACCGTTTCCGGCAGCCGGGTGGACAGCTTCCCGATGCAGGTGGTGGGCATCGCGGAAAATTTCATCGGACCGCAGCGCCCGGTCATCATCTGCAGGGCGCTCGACGCGACCAACAAACTCACGGGCCCCGTGGCGGGCATGAGCGGCAGCCCGGTCTTCATTGACGGAAAACTCATCGGGGCCTACGCCTACGGATTTCTCTGGCCCAAGGACCAGGCGCTGATTGGCGTCACACCCATCGAATCCATGCTCGAAGTGGAAAATGATTATCCGCCCGTCGCGCCGCTTACGGCGAGCAACGGCATGGCACGCGTGGAAACCAGCGGAGACCCGCGATGGCTGGCGGCTCCCACTGGCGACGCGACGAGCCTGCCCGCGCTGGCCGCGTTGCAATCGGCGATGAAACCGCTCCCGACGCCGCTGTTTGTTTCCGGCGTGTCGGAACGGACATTGCAGAAGTTTTCGTCGCGCCTGGCCGCACTCGGTCTCGACGTGATGCAGGCCCCGTCCGGCCGCGCTTCACATGACATTGACAACGACCCGAAACCGGGCCAGCCGCTGGCCGGGGTGTTGATGAGCGGCGATTTTGATTTCGCCGGCACCGGCACGGTCACCTGGCGCAAGGGCAACCGCATTCTGGCCTTCGGTCATCCATTCCTGCAAAGCGGGCCGACGGAAATGCCCATGGCTTCGGCGGAAATCCTCACGGTGGTGCAATCCGTCGCGCGGTCGTTCAAGTTGTCAAACACCGGCCCGATCATTGGCACAATTTATCAGGACCGCCTGACGGCCATTGCCGGCGAACTCGGACGCAAGCCGGACACGACGCATTTCGAGGCCCAGCTCGAGGCGCCAGGCGGCAAGGAACGTCATTTCTCGGGGGAATTGTTTCAGAACCAGATGCTCACCCCCATCCTCTCCGCGATTTCGCTGCTGGAATCCATCTACGCCACCGTGGAATCGGAGGATCAGCAGACGCTTTACCTGGACACAACGATTGAAGCCGCCGGGCACAACCCCGTGAAACTTTCGGATGCGGCCAGCGGCGAAGACGCGGGCTTTTTCCTCGTTATCAACCAGCTCATCCTTTACGAATCGCTGCTCAACAACCCGTGCGAGTTCCCAAACGTGAAGTCATTGACGTTTCATGTCCGCATGGTGGACGGCTGGAAATCATCCCAACTGGATTCGCTCGAAATGGATCAGCATGAGGTCAGGCCCGGCGACACGCTCAAGGCAGTCATCGGCCTGCGCAATTACCGCGGCGAGCCGGCCAGCGTTCCCGTGTCGGTTCCCATTCCCGCGGACCTGCGGACATCCGAGGTGCAATTGTTCGTGGGTGACGCCGATGCGGCGTTAATGATGGACGAGCCGCCGCGCGTGCCGCCGCAGACACTGGACCAGATGCTCGACCGCCTTCGCCTGACCCGCTCGCATCAGAATGTGTGCGTCAAGCTCCTGCAAACCGCGCCCGGCCTTTCCGTGGAAGGAAAAAATCTACCCGATTTGCCGCCGTCGGTCGCGGCACAGTTCGCCTCGCCCAATTCCAACACCGAAAAGGCGACGCTCAGCCGCATCACGCTTTGGGAAACGAACTTCCCGGTGGCGGGGACGTTCCGCGGAGAAATAACCTTACCTGTGAGGATCAAATGAAACGAATCAATGTGAGACTCCTGCTCATCAGCGCGGCGCTGCTCGTGTTGAATTCCACCCCGGCCGCCCGGGCGGTGAACACCGACAAGGTGGACCACGACACGTTCGCCGGGTTCAACCAGGGTGAGTTCGACAACGTCTCGCTCAACAGCGACGGCCATCTGGCCCTGGCGCCGGCCATCACCAACCTGGCGAGTGCCACCGACCCGATCATCTGGTCCGCCGTTCAGGATGCGCACGGCAACCTGTTCTTCGGCACCGGCAATCAGGGCAAGGTCTATAAACTCACGCCCAAGGGCGAACTGACGGTCTTCTTCGCCCCAAACGAGGTGATGGTTCATGCCCTCGCCCTCGACGGCAAAGGCCGGCTCTACGCCGCGACGTCGCCCAACGGACGGGTCTATCGCCTCGATACCGACGGTCGCGCCGAGGTTTATTGCAATCCCGGCGAGACCTACATCTGGGCCATGACCTTCGGCGAAGACGGGGCGCTTTATCTGGCCACCGGCAATCACGGCAAGGTTCTGCGGGTGGCGCAGACCAATTCCACGCCGGCCGTGGCCGAAACTTTTTTTGAAACCGAGGAAACCCATATCAACGTGCTGGCGTGGGACAGGAACGGGGACCTGCTCGCCGGCACCAGCCCGCACGGTTACCTCTACCGCATTGACAAGGCCAAACACGGCTTCGTCCTGTTCAACTCCGGCGACACTGAACTCAAACAGATTGCCGTCACACCTGAAGGTTTGATCTATGCCTCCACCTTTGTGGGAAATTCCCGGCCGGAACCGTCATCGGGCCCCGGCCCGGGTGGAATCGTTCTTTCGGCCATGGGCGCGGGCGGCAACAGCGACAACGCCGCCAAAGCCAGTCCACCGGCCGGCACCCCGCCGTCTTCACCCGCGCCGAAGGATGATGGTCCGCCGGTAAATCTCCCTGGGATGATGGCTGGCGGCGGTCCCGGCCAGGGCGGAATGCCGGACGCAGGGGGGCCATCGCAAGGCGGCATTTACCGGATTGATGCCAACGGTTTTCACGAGCGTTATTGGAGCGCACCGGGTGAGGCCATTTACTCGATGACGTTGTTGCCAAACGGGGATCTGCTGGCTGGCACGGGCGACAAAGGCCGGATTTATTCCATCGCCGGGGAGAACCGCTGGAAGCTGCTCCAGAAAACCGGCGACGGCGCCCAGGTGTCGGCCCTGATGCCGGACACGGACAAGCCGAACGAATACTATGCCCTCACCAGCCATCCCGGAAAACTTTACCGGCTGGATTTCACGCTGGCGACCAACGGCACCTACACGTCCAAGCCTTTCGACGCCAAACAAAAAAGCCTGTGGGGCAAACTGCATCCGTCCGGGGATGCCCCCACGAACACTGCACTCGAATTCTCAACACGTTCCGGCAACACGGACAAACCGGAAAAGACCTGGAGCGACTGGTCCGCGCCAACGCCGCTCGCCCCGGAAATCGCTGTCACCAGTCCGTCCGCCCGCTATCTGCAATACCGTGTGCAGTTCAAACGTGACGCGAAGTCCCCCAGCGCCACCGCGCAGCTGCGGCGGGTGCGGTTTTATTACCAGAACCGGAACGCGGCGCCGGTCATTTCACGCGTCAAGGTTTTTACCGACGGTTTTGGCGTCTCCAAAATGCCGGCGCCACAAATGGACGCGCCCGTCAACCTGGATCAACTGTTGGGCAGCAGTGCCGGCGGCGCAGCCGCCGCCAACCCCCAACTGGCCATGGCCATGCACCCGCCGCTGAAAATGACCAGAAGCCCCGGCCTTTGCACGGTGGTCTGGATCGCCACCGACCCCAACCAGGACCATCTGGTTTATTCAGTGGCCGTCCGTTCCGAATCGGAAGAGCCATGGACCACCCTGGTGGACAAAACCGAGGACACGTTCTTTTCCTTCGACACCACCGGATTCCGCGAAGGCCTTTATCATGTCAAAGTCACCGCTTCCGACGAGTTGTCGAACACGCCGGAAACCGCCCGGACCGCGGAGCGAACCAGCGAGGCATTCTTGATTGATAACACCCCGCCGGTGCTCACGGTCAAAAAGCAGGAAATCGGGAAGGACCACGCCCGCATCGTTGTGGAAGCCGTGGACAATGCCAGCGTCATCAGTTCCGCCGGTTATTCGCTCGATGGCAAGGACGAGATTGCGTTGCGCCCGGATGACCTTGTTTTTGATTCCATGAGCGAAACATTCGTCGTTGAACTGACCGGCGTGAGCAAGGGCGCACACAGTCTGTTGTTGCGCGTGCAAAGCGAGGCGAACAATACGGCCGTGCTCAAGCTGAACTTCGACACGAAATAGGTTGGACTCCTGCAAAACTCCAGTCCGTCGTGCCGGCGGTCGGCAGACCGCCGCATTTTTCAATAAAAACACGCACGCGACTCTCCGCCGGGGAGCGCCTCCGCCGCCCCGGCCCGGCACTAAAAACTTTACAGTTCGGGGGCAAATTCGCAAAGTGTGCTTGTGATTGAAAGTGGTCCAAGGGTTCAGCCCGCAAAATCGTCTTCGGCTGGCCGGCAGCAGACTGGTTTGGCTGGAGACTTGGAAACCGCCATCCTGCGGGCGCAGGAAAATTTGCTCGGTTTGCAGCGGCCGGAAGGCTATTGGGTGGGCGAGTTGATGGTGGATTCCACGCTCGTGACCGACACCGTCGTGTATCATCATTGGGCCGGCAAGGTGGACCCGGCGTGGCAGCGCAAGGCGGTCAACCACACGTTCTCGATGCAATTGCCCGACGGCGGCTGGAACATCTACCACGGCGGACCGGCGGAGGTGAACGCCACCATCAAGGCCTATCTCGCGCTCAAACTGGCCGGCGTGCCCGTAACCAACCCGCGCATGTTGCGCGCCCGCGAAGTGGCGTTGCGGCTCGGCGGCGTGCCGCGGATGAACACCTTTTCCAAGCTTTACCTCGCGTTGATCGGCCTGTTTCCGTGGGAATTCGTCCCGACCATCCCCTCCGAGGTGCTGCTCATCGGCAAATGGTTTCATGTGAATTTCTGGGACATGAGCAACTGGTCGCGCGCCATGCTCGTGCCACTGGCCATCATCAATCATTTTAAACCCACCCGGCCGGTGGACGTGGATTTGAACGAACTTTACCCCGAAGGCTATCACGAACGCGACATCGCCCTCGCGCCGGACCCGGACAATCTTTCCTGGCGCAACTTTTTCCTCTGGCTGGACCGCCTGCACAAATTCGCCGAGTGGTTTGCCGAGCATAACATCCATCCGTTCCGCAAGCTCGCGCTCCGGAATGCCGAACGCTGGATGCTTGAACGCTTCGAGGGATCGGACGGCCTGGCCGCAATTTTTCCGGCCATGCTCAACTCGCTCATCGCCCTCAAGGCGCTCGGTTATCCCGACGACCACCCGGAAGTCATCCGCGCCGAACGCGAACTCAAGAAACTCGAACACGAGACCGAAGACGACGTGCGCATCGAGCCGTGCTTCTCGCCGGTCTGGGACACCGCCATCGTCGCGGTTTGCCTGCGCGAATCCGGCATTGCGGAAGATCATCCGTCGCTCAAACGCGCCGCCGAATGGCTGATGGAACGCGAAATCCGCTTTTACGGCGACTGGATCCACAAGAATGACGCAAAGGTCGAGCCGAGCGGCTGGGTTTTTGAATACAACAACAAGTGGAACCCCGACGTGGACGACACGGCGATGGTGCTGCTGGCCTTGCGGAAAATCCCGACGGATGACCCCAAAAAGCGCGACGAATGTTTCGAGCGCGGCCTGAAATGGATGATGACGTTTCAGTGCAAGGACGGCGGCTGGGCGTCGTTCGACAAGGATTGCACGAAAAACATCCTCGAAAAGGTGCCCTTCGCCGACCACAACGCCATGCTCGACCCCGAATGCGCCGACATCACCGCGCGCATCCTGGAATTGCTCGGCTACGAAGGCTGGAGCGCGAACCATAGTCAAATCCGCGACGCGCTCGACTTCATCCGCTCGCATCAGGAGGAGGACGGCTCGTGGTATGGCCGCTGGGGCGTGAATTATATTTACGGCACGTGGCAGGTCCTGCGCGGCTTGCGCGCGATGAACCTGGACATGAACGAGCCCTGGTTGCTGAAGGCCAAAGCCTGGCTCGAAAGCGTCCAGCACGAAGACGGTGGCTGGGGCGAACGATGCAACACCTATGACGATCCGGTGTTCAAGGGACAAGGACCCAGCACCGCGTCCCAAACCGCGTGGGCCGTCATGGGTTTGTGCGCCTTCGACGACCCGGAAAATCCCGCGCTCAAACGGGGCATCGAATATTTGATTCGCACACAGAATCCCGACGGTTCGTGGACGGAAGCGGAAACGACCGGCACGGGTTTCCCGAAGGTTTTCTATCTGAAATACGACATGTATCGCAACGCGTGGCCATTGCTGGCCTTTGCCTCGTATCGAAAACTTCTCGAACGCGCCGGCACCCGCGAAAAAGCAGACTTGGACGGCCACCCGCATCCAGGCATGGAACATTCACCGCAAATCGTGAAGGACGCCGGCCATGCTTGAGAATCACTGGCCGAACGCTGCAACACATGCCGATTTAAGATGATTGCATGAGCAAATCACAGGAAGTCCGCGAAAACGAAGTCGCTTTCTGCGCCGATGTCAAATCCTGGGCCGACGCTTTGTTTTCCTCGCGTCCAGATTGGCCATTTACACACGCCAAGATTGAGCAATACGGAACGGGAAATAATAAACGTTCTGATCTGCGTATTTTTTGCAAAGGCAGTCAAACTCCGATTCTTGCTGGCGAAGTAAAACTCCCCGGAACTCCCGAGGGCCGCAGTCCATTCGATCCGGCGTTGATGCTGGATGCCTTCAACAAAGCGGACAACATTCAAGCTCCGTATTTCTTTACTTGGAATGTTAACACCTTCGTCCTTTTTGACCGCAGCAAATGGAAAGTTCCGTTAATCGAGCGGCGATTGAAAGATTGGGACTTGGGATTTAATCTCCATTCCCCCGGCAACTGCAAACGCCCGGATGTTCACGCTTACATTCGTGATAAATTCCTTCCGGAACTTTTCGAAATGCTGGCTGCTATTGTGAAGGGCGAAGTCGTCGAATGGGGCGTGCCACCCGACGAAGTTTTCATTCGCTCGTTGGAAAGCCATCTGGAATGGCCGGTATTCGGCACGCGTGATTATCTCGTCGCGACTTCAGCAGCAGACACTGCCTTTTCCGACAAATTGCAATCTTGGATGGCGGAGGAGATGAATTGGACGTTTGATCCGAGTGATGCGAATAACTGGAGCGACACTTTGGAACGCGCAGCCAGAACGCTTTGCTACATCTTTTCAAATCGCGCAATTTTCTACGAGGCAATCCGGGCGAAATATCCTGACGACCTCAACCATTTGAAAATGCCCCGGCGCGGGCGTAATGAGCAGCGCGGCATCTACGATTACTTTCGTGACCAGTTCAAGCGCGCCGTAGCTGAAACAGGCGATTATGAACCCATCTTCTATCCACAAGTGGATGATTGGGCCGGCGCTCTCATTTTTGCCTCCGACATGGCCTGCGAAGGTTGGACGGGATTGTTCAAGAATCTGGCTCAATACAACTTTCGTGAAATTCCATACGACATCATCGGCGGAATTTTTCAAAAACTCATTTCACCAGAAGAACGGCAAAAGTTCGGACAGTTTTATACCAACGAAGACATCATTGACATCATCAATGCCTTTTGCATACGGCGGGCTGGAGACATTGCCATTGATCCCGCGTGTGGGTCGGGCAGCTTTCTTGTCCGCGCTTACCACCGCAAAGCCTGGCTTTCAGAACAAAAAAGTGGTGGACGGCGCCATCAGGATGCCCGAAAAAGCCATCAGGAATTGCTGCGCGAAATTTACGGCTGCGATATTGCGTTGTTCGCCGCGCATTTGGCCACTTTGAATCTCGCTTCGCGTCATATTGAAGACGAAGAGAATTATCCCTACATCGCACGCGCCAATTTTTTTGAAATACCGGATCACCGCGACAAGTTTTCCGTTGTCCCCGGCTTGCGCGAGGCAAACGGGGAAAAAGACATGATCGCCGTGCCATTGCCGGATGTGGACGCGGTGATTGGGAATCCGCCTTATGTGCGGCAGGAAGGAATTCCAAAAGAAAGTGAACTGAAACGCCAGAAAGGTGAAACCAAGGAAGCCTGCGAAGCCCGGCGGAAAACCACCAAGGATTATTTACAGGAACTCTGCAAAGAACTCTGGCCGGGCTTGAAGCTTTCCGGCCGCAGTGATCTTCATTGTTACTTCTGGCCGGTGGCAGCAAGCTTGTTAAAGGAAGGTGGTTATTTCGGCTTCCTGACTTCTTCGAGTTGGCTCGATGTGGATTATGGTTTTTCTCTTCAAGGTTGGATTTTAAAAGGTTTCAAATTGATTGCGGTGATTGAAAGCCTGGATGAGCCGTGGTTTAAGGATGCGCGGGTCAAAACCTCCATCACCATTCTGCAACGCTGCGATGACCAAAATAACCGGATGGACAACGTTGTTAAATTTGTCCGCCTTTTTAAACCGGTTAAAGAGATTTTGGGCGACCGGCCGCACGGTGACGAAGCCGCCCGTCAAAATGCCGCTGAAACGTTGCGCAAAATTATTCTTCAAACCGATGCGCCGCTTTCCAACGCCCAGATGCGTATTATTCCGGTCACACAGCAAGCGTTGTGGGACGAAGGGGTGCGCGCCGGCACATTACTCAAAGCAGAAGAAATGGTGGAATCGGAATCCGAAGATCAGGAAGAAGAGGAAAACAATGGCTCGGCACTCAAGGAAGCCGCGGCGATGTATCGAATCGGCTCCGATTATGTGGCGGGCAAATGGGGACGCTTCCTTCGTGCGCCAGACCTGTATTTCCGACTTCTTCGCGACTACCGGACTGGCTTCGTGCAATTGGGTGAAGTTGCTGAGGTCAAATTTGGTCTAAAAAGTGGGTGTGATGCGTTTTTTATGCCGCGCGATGTCACGGATGAAATTGTAGCTGATGTAAAGGACGGAATGGCTTGGAACAATGTTGGATTAATGACTCCTTGCAAACGGAGTGAAGTGGACAATGGCAAAGTCCGCATTGTGCGCGCAGGCGACAACACGCTTCATCCTATCGAAACAGAATATCTCCGACCTGAAATCCACAGCCTTATGCAGGTGGATCGCCCTGTCGTTCGCGCTGCTGACTCGGATCGCGTCGTCCTTTGGGTCGACAAATCACTCACCGGGTTGGCGAATACTTACGCCGGCAAATATATCCGCTGGGGAACGAAGCAAACTTTCCAGTCAACAAAATCTAAACCCGTTCCAGTTCCTCAACGCTCAACCTGCGCAGCAAGGCCGGTATGGTACGATTTGACGACCGACACTAATGGAGTGGCCTTCTGGCCTATGACTCAGAAGTATCGGCACATTGTTGCGGCAAATCCTGATGAAGTCGTGTGTAACCACAGGCTCTTTTACGTTACTCCCCGAAATCTGTCGGACATAGAAGCGAGAATTCTTCCTGCAATCCTGAATTCGACCCTGGTGGCTTTAGTGAAGCACTTCTACGGCCGATATGCTGGCACTGAAGGCACGCTGGATACTGAGATAATTGACTGTGTTCTCTTGGATGTACCAGACCCGAGGCGCATCACGTCGGATTTATTTACTCGTATGAGCAACGCTTTCGCAAGCATTTGTAGCCGATCAGTTACTCATCTCGTTTCGGACGGTATGCTTCAATGCCACTCAGAAGAGACGATGCGAGAAATCTTAGGTGGGCCAGTCGAACTTCCTACGGAACTTTGTCAAAAAGATCGCCTCGAACTCGACGATTGCGTGTTTGAACTCATGGGTGTCACAAGTAAAAAGCAGCGGAAACAATTGCTTGAGGAACTCTATCTTGTAACAACCGAATACTATCGTTACCTGCGCACACAGGATATTCAGGCGATGGAGAACCGGGCCGGTAACAACGGTCGCCGGTTCGATGCACAGGATTTAGCTGGAAGCGTTTGGCAATCGTTGTCTGAAAGCGATCAAGGGCCTGCCGTGGCTGAGTGGATAAAATCAGCTTTCCCGAAAGCCGTAACGGTCGAAATCCCGGAAGGTAAGCCAACAGCTCTTGGGGTGAGTGATATGTTCGATCCAAACGGCGTCGTTTTCAAAGGTAACAAAGAGGCGCATCATGTTCGCTATGCCAGCCCGGAGCAAGCCGCCTTGGTCGCGGTCCTGGCCGAAGCCGGGATTCGAGGACACATTGAAGTTCCAAAATCTGCTGTGGACTGCGTCCATTGTCTGAAGGAGTTGCGAATCCGTATCAAATCTGCCGAAGAACGATTCGCCGAGCTTGCCGCCTCCCGTACGGGCACGCAATCGCTTCAAGAGAAAACCGCGACTCTTCTTATGCACTGGTATATCCATGGAAGGAGTGCATAATTGCAGTTGTCTACCATGCTTGTAGTGCCAATGCTTGAGCAAACCGTCCAGATTGTTTCCAACGAGCGCGATACCGACTCCTATTTCCGGCTCGTGCTGCGAGCGCCGCAAATTGCACCGCTCATCCAGCCCGGACAATTTTCCCACGTCCGCGTCCCGACACTGAAGGATGCCTTGCTGCGCCGGCCGTTCAGCATTTTCCAGGTCGCGGGCGACACATTTTCCATCCTCTACAAAACCATCGGCAAGGGCACCGACGCGCTTGCCCGGCTGGGTCCCCGCGAAGAACTCAGTGTGATTGCCCCGCTTGGCCACGGATTTACCGTGCCCAAGCGCGGCGGCGAGACTCCCCTGCTCGTTGCGGGCGGTTACGGCATGGCGGCGATGTATCTGCTGGCTCAACGTTCGCCGCAGAAAGGCATCGTCTTCGTCGGCGGACGGCGGCGCGTGGATATTTTGTGCGAAAGAGAATTCGCCGCGCTCGGCTGGGATGTCCGCGTCGCTACCGAAGACGGCAGCCACGGCGAAAAAGGCCTGGTCACGCAGCCGCTGCTCGCCGAACTTCGAACTCCGAACTCCAAATTCCGAACTCCGAAATTGTTCGCCTGTGGACCAACCGGAATGTTGAAGGCGGTTGGCAAGATCGCGGAA
>Ga0265340_10001722_pt1 | contig 12551 bp, 7 predicted proteins | sample 4CB225metaG_FD_202082 | JGI IMG/M metagenome (GOLD analysis project Ga0265340, IMG submission 202082) | Rhizosphere microbial communities from Carex aquatilis grown in University of Washington, Seatle, WA, United States - 4-CB2-25 metaG | ecosystem: Host-associated > Plants > Roots > Rhizosphere...
TCTTGGCCAGGTCGCGGGGAGCATCGAGCGAGGTAAAGCTCTCCAGATTGAGCAGGTCCGGCGCGGCCGCGCTTACAAAGGGAGCATGGGCCTGCGCTGCTACGTGGGAAATACCTTCCAGCAACGCCATGTCCTCGGGATGCTTGCCGAATTCATAGTCGCCGACCAGGGCCCCGAAAGGAGCGCCACCGAAGACGCCATACTCTTCTTCGTACACTTTCTTGAAAAGCGCACTCTGATCAAACTCAGGCGCCTTTTCGATGTCACGCAGCAACTCTTTCTTGGTGACATTCAGGACCCGGATTTTCAGCCCGACTCCGGTCTCGCTGTGGTCCATCAAATGCTTCAAACCGCGCCAGGAGCCTTCCAGCTTTTGAAACGCGGGGTGATGGACGATCTCGTTCAACTGCAGCGAGAGCAGGTGATCGATCTGCGCGATGCGCGCATTGATCATCATCTCCGCGTCCTTGGCCACGGTCATGGAGCCTTCAAGGACCTGCGCGACAAACTCCTTGACCAGGTTCCGGCCTCGATCACGCGCCTGTGCATCAGCCCCGAAGCGGCCCTGCTCGACGATCTGGTCCAGCAGGCCTTTTTCCTTGGTCTGCACGGTCGCTGCTGCCGCAGACTGCTGCGCTGGCTCCGGCTTAGCCATTGGGTTTGTCCTCCTTGGTTCCCATCTCCTGCTTCAGCTTGTCCAACTTCTCAGTATTGGCCACAGATTCGAGCAACAACTCTTCCAACTTGTCATTGCCCTGTAGGGTGCCGCGCAGGTCGGCAAGCCGGGTACGCAACTCCAAGAGATCCTTGAGAGGCTTTACCTGCTTGGCGACATTGCCGGGCTCGAAATCTTCCATTTTCTTGAAATTCAAGTCCACCTTTAGCTGGGGACCTTCCGGGTCTTCGCTGAGCTTGTTCTCCACCGCGAAGGACAGGTGCGGCCTCATGCCTTCGAGCACGGAGTCGAAGTTGTCGGGATTCACTTCCACGAACTTCCGCTCTTTCAGCCGGGGCAAGGGCTCGGTAGGATTGCCGGTGAAGTCTCCCAGGACGCCGACCACAAAGGGTAGCTCCTTGAGTTCAATCGCTCCCCCGATCTCTACGTCGTAGGTAATTTGTACTCGCGGGGGACGCACGCGGTCTAACTTGTGCTGCGCACTTTGTCTGGCCATAGTTTGTCCTTTGTCGTCCGGCGAGCTTCTCGCGCCGGCCGCTTGCCTGTGTCAATTTTCAGCCGTGCAAGTCTAGCGGGGAGACCGACTCACTTGGGGCAAACCCTGATAATTGGACCTCCGCGCCCTCGCGGAATTAGGGCTGCTCACCCGACCGTTCTTAAGGTGGTGGCTCTATGTATCATGGTCCTAGGTCATTGTCAAGAATTAATGATAATTTCATCTAATTCGGATAAAGATCCTTGCCGAATGGCACCAATCGGGCGCTCCGGCCGTGGAGGGGCCCTCAGGAGAGGGAGTTTCAGACTGCCTGCTGGGTTCAGGCGGGGACGTGTAGTATGCTCCTGCCTGCCGCCAGTAGCCGGCAACTACTCTGGTTAGAGGGCAAACTTCAAAGTGCTGAAGCTCTTATCTCCCAGCGACGCCGAGCGCCTCCGTGGGTTCTTGATCGAAGCAGGCTACGGCGAAGAAAGCCTGCGGGTCAAGCTTGGCCTCAAGGACCTGCCTTCCACCCGCCTGCGCAATTTCGCTCGTTTACTCGATGCTACGCGAGAGCCCAGCCGCATCAATACGCTGCTGCGCTGGTTCTGGATAGGGATCCCCCAGGACGCCTCCACCGCCGCAGAACACTTGCCGTCCTGGTTCATCCCGTTGGCGCTGGAGTGTGGACTCTTGCACCAGCACGGCGCCGAGATCGCGCCTGAGGCCATGTTGCTGCCGTCCGAAGGGTTCATTTTTGCTGCCGATCATACCAGCAAGATCGACTCCGCCGACCGGGACCTGGTGCTGTGGCCGAATCCCACCAGCCGCTTGCTATCGCGCTTTACGGTGAGACGGCCCTCAAGGGCGACGCTGGATCTGGGAACCGGCACCGGCATTCAGGCGCTGCTCGCCGCGGCTCACAGCCAAAAGGTGGTTGCTACTGACCTGAATTCGCGCGCGGTCGTATTTGCCGCATTCAACGCGCGCTTGAATGGCATTGAAAACATCGAGTACCTGGCCGGGGAAGGCTTTGAACCCGTTGCCGGCCGCAAGTTTGACCTGATCGTCAGCAACCCCCCCTTCTTTCTTAGCCCGTCCACAGCGTACCTGTTTTGCGACAACCCCATGGATCTCGATCAGCTCTGCCGCCGCCTGACCCGCGAAGCGCCGAACTACCTCAACGAAGGCGGCTACTTCCAGATGCTGTGTGAATGGGCGGAAGTGGAAGGACAGACCTGGCAGGAAAGGCTGGAGGAATGGTTCGAAGGCTCGGGATGCGATGCCTGGGTGATGAAAGGCTATGCGGAGGAGCCCTCAGAATACGCCCAGGAACACATCCGCTCCACGGTGTCGGCCACCGACCGTGATGCCGAGCTCTTCGCCAGCTACATGGACTACTATCGCGAGCGGCGGGTCAAAGCGGTTTGCGGTGGAGTCGTAGTCCTGCACCGCCGGTCGGGACAGAACTGGATTTTCATGGAAGAGGTCACCAGTACTCCCAAACAGCCCTTTGGCGAACTGATTGCCAGCGGGTTCGAAGCCCGGGATTTCCTGTACGCGAACACCTCCGACGAGCAGTTACTGGAGGCGAAGCCAACCCTTTCACCGAATGCGCGGTTGGAACAGATCTTCCACCGCGGGGCAGAGGGCTGGCAGACGGAACGACTTACACTGCGGCTGGTCAAAGGCTTTGAGTTCTTCTTTGGATTGCAGCCTCTGGTGGCGGAATTTCTGAGCGGATGCGATGGTACCAAGACCTTCCGTCAACTCATCGACCTCTTTGCCAGCAAGGCGCAAGCTCCGCACGCGCAAGTGCAAAGGGAATCGCTGGACGTTGCCCGCAAGCTCATCGAACGCGGCTTCCTGCTGGTTACTCAGCAACAGCCTTGACTCGGGTCGAGTGCGCCTCGATAATCGTCCGGTAATCCATCGCAATAACAAGGCCAAGGCAGTCACGGAGATATGAGGCGAGTCAAAATGGGAGCCTCGGCATGACCAAGTTGATCGGCACCATCCGTATCCAGCCCAACGCTGGTTCCGAAACCGTCGGTCCGCATTTTGCGATTGACTTCCAGCCGTATTCCGGCCGCCTGAACACCCAAACGGTCCGCGCCAGTACCTACGATGACTTGGTCGAGTTTCTAATTGGAATCAGAATCAGCGAGGACGAAGCTACGCGCTGGGCTGGGAAAGCCCGGTCACAAGGGGTCGTCCTGATCTCCGGCATTGAGCGCACCGAGGCGCAGTTGCGCGACAGCGGCTTGCTGGTGTAATCGGTCCGAATCCTTACGCCGCTAGACGCTCACACCCTTGCCAGGCCCATAGACCGCTTTGCTCGAGACACCCGGCGTCAAAACCTGCATGCTGGCGGCTTCGCCGACTATGGACGAGTTCCTCACATTGCTCTTCGAGGTGTTGTAGCCTGCGGTCGCCTGGGGCCCGCTGCTTCCAGAGCTGCTGCCGGCCTTGAATGCCATGTCCGGGGTCACGCTGACTCGGGTCTTGATGCCGCTCTTTGAGGTGTTGAAGGCGGCGCCGGGTATCAGAGGACCGGCGTTGGCGGTGAGGTAGTGGACTAAGACCTCGGCCGCTCCCCCGCCTATGTTCTGAACGCTCATGATGCGGGCGTTGGTAAAGCTCACCCGCGTCCATCCGTTCTTGACCGCGGCCTGGTTCTGAATGGTGGTGACCGCCTGCTCCCTGGGATCGAGCGGAAAATCCGCCACAATCTGTTGGATCACCTGTCCGTGCGCCGCCATCAGAGCGCCCGCGTCCTGCCAGGAAAAGTGCAGGATTGCAGTCCCTCCCGCAGCCAAACCTGCGCCTGGGTTCGGCTTGTGACCCAGCCCAACCCCCACACCCTGAATCGGATCATTGAGTCCCATGTTCCCTCCTCATTGCCTAAGAAATTCTTGGAGTCCAAGCCCGCATCCGAGAACCGCCGGACACACGCCAGCCCCAAGCCAAACTTCGTACTCAGCACTTCTACCAGGGGAACGAGCGAATGGCGGTACTTTACACCCATTCGCTCCCGGCACATAACAAAAAACGCAGCTAATGCAAAAGAAATTGGCAGATATTTCTCCGCCCGGGCCCGCTTCGCGGCCTCGTGCTGCGCTCAGGATGACACGAGGAGAGAGGAATTCGAGCCTTATCGCAGGCCTGAAAGGCCTGCTCTACCCAGCCACACCAACCGTGGAACTTCCCTAGAAAGTATAGGAAGCCCCAATCAGGGGAACTATATTGGCCCGCAGTCCGCCGTTGTTGAGCCGAATGGACAAGTTGCCGGTGATCAGGAGGTGGTTCCAGGGATTCACTTTTGCGCCGATCGCTATGTTGTTGGCGGCGTACGAACCATTGAAAGGCTCAACGCTGGGGAAGCTAAGTCCACGGTTGGGGATAGTCACCTGCGTAGGCGATGTAACGCGCGGCGCATTGAAGAACTCCTCGCCGAGGAAGTCGGCGATGAACGTCACCCGCCTGGCCGCGTAGATGTCCGCTCCGAAGTAGTACATGAAATAGGTGGGCAGTTGCTGTTCCTGCCCGGCGCTGTTTCTGGCGAGGACTGAGTCGGCGTTCCACTGATAACCCAGGTTGGCGTGCGGCGAGATCCTGCCCTTGCGGGACCACGCTATGTAGGGCTTGACGCCCACAGCGCCCGAACCGAGGAAGTTCAGCGCGTCTCCGGAGGGCAGCCGAAGCTCGGCCCCCAAGGCCACCCCGGAGCGCTCGTCCGACCAGACTGTGCCCTTGGCGGCCAGCACCACATCTCCGATGCCGCTGGCAACCCCGGGAATGTATTCCTGGAACGACGCCTGCGCACTGGATGTCGTGCTGTATTCCGTGCCGGTTGAGCTCACGCCCATCGACACCCGCTGGAAAGGGACGGCGATCGAGACGTCCACCCGGTTGGTCAAGCCGAAGGTGGCATAGGCCGCATACTGGTTGACGGTCGTGTTTATGTGATTGGCGGTCGCGGTGTAGATAACGTCAGTGGAGGTCGGGAAGGTGAAGACAATCGGAACGTTCCCGAGGTCCGTCCCATCGATGCTATCGAACGAGAAGTGCTGGTAGGTGAACCCCAGAAAGAGCTTGTGCCGGCCGGTGGTCTCAGCCCGCTCCGACATGATGGGTCCGAAGCTCCTGGTCGACTCGGTGAGCACACCATTCACCATCTCGTAGATGATTCCGGAAGCGGGCGTGGCCAGCGGCAACTGGCTCAACTCCGTAGCGAAGGCGGTGTTGAAGAAATTGAAACTCGCTGCCGGGGTGTGAAAGGCCGCTGGCATCAGGCAGTAGAGCTTGGTTCTGTCGGACGAAGCGCAGATGTCCTGTCCCGTTGCGGCCATGCAGGTGACCAGGCCGAACATCGCCAAAATGAGTAGCGTACGCTTGAACATCGGTTCCCTCATTCAGAGCCCGTGTGATCGGCCCGTACCTTCAGAGATCTCAGAAACAACCGACACTAGGGCCCGGTGACGGTCAACGGAACAATGAGCGATAGCTGCTGAAAGCCAGTTATTGGATCCGTACTAACAGCGGTCATGTAGTAGGTTCCCGGCGGCGTGGTCAGACGCTGTGGCGGACGTGGCGTAAAGCCGCCTCCGCAGGACACTAACATGGCCAGGAACACCATCACCAAACCTATCGTCACCCAACGTCTGAGCGCATTGCGTTTTGAACCGCAACCGAGCACGCCCGAGCCCAGGAGCACAATCGCCGGAAACGGCATCCAGAAAGCAAGGGATGTCGAAAATGTCGACATGTGGGGACGATGCAGAACCGCAAGTCCACCGCCCGTCGTGGTGATGGTCAGACTGACCTGGTTGGGATTATTCGTCGAGGAGAAAGTACAGCCGATGCCGACGGTGCTGAGATCGGAAATCAAAGACCCATCGGGGCCTATGGCATTCGTGCACTCAAAGGTGCTGGCGGGCGTGCCCGCCGGCACCGAGAACGTCAGCGTCGTCTGCTGACCCGCGGTACCCGGCGGAGGAGGGGCGACTAGGACTACCGGCAGGGATTTGCTTCCGACCTGCTTGAATTCGTCGGTTGCCGATACTGTAACCGTATACGTTCCCGCAGAGTCATAAGTGTGATCGGCGCTGCTTCCTGAGGCCGGGGGCTTTCCATCGCCCCAATCGATCGTTATTGAGACAATTGTGCCGCTGGGAGTGCAGTTGGCTGTTACTGAAATCGAATACAGACTAGAGATGCTCTGCACCACAGGAGCGCAGGTGGGTGGGCTCGGTAGCGAAACCTGTACCTGCTGCGCGGGAGACGTTCCGATTTGGCCCGAGATGTCGGTGGCGCTTGCGGTTACAGAATATGTTCCGGGATCCGTATACGTGTGCGTTCCGGAAGTCCCCGGTGTCGACGTGCCATCGCCCCAGTAAATAGTAGTGACTGTAATGTCATTTTCCGGGTCGCTGCAGCTTGCCGTAGCGCTAACCAATAAGGGGGCCACTCCGCTGGTTGGCGAAACGCTCACCGCGCACGCAGGAGGCAGGTTCGGCATAATCGCAATATCGATGGGACCTTCGCCGACTGGCAACGGACCACCTACCGAGTAGTCCTTAGTACTGATTACCGACAGAGAGTTGCCCTGGTAGTTGCCAACATAGACAAACTTGCCGTCCGGGGTGCTCGCTACAGGAAACGGCTGCTTGCCAACCGTTAAGGTCTGCACAACGGTGTTCGTACTCGTGTCGATTACATAAACAGAGTTGAGAGGATCGTCGACACCGCCCGGACCGACCTGGAACGTAGCGTAGACATGACCGCCGTCCGGTGCTATGGCTATCCTGGTAAAGGCGCCGGGGTCGAGCTGGACTGGGTTGCCTTGGCTATCGGTGATCGGGATGCTGGCGATCACTTGGTTGACTAAATCAACCACGGTTACCTGCGCATCCCAGTTGTCGCAGGTGGGGGGATCAGCGCAAGCTTCGCTCGAAATGTAGGCGTGTTTAGCGTCTGGTGTCACCACCACCGAACCTGGATCCGGATTCGGCGTGATGGGTCCCGGCAACTCCAGGAGAAACTTCGCGGTATTGGTGGAGAGGTCGATCTCATCCAGGCAGGCGACTTGCTTTCCGTCACCGTTAAAGTACGTATCTGTCACATATGCGTGGGAATCATCAGGTGTGATGGTTATCCAGTAAGGAGACTGGAAGATTGTACCGGTAGGCGTCACAGGGCTTACTGCGTTTGTAAGTGTGTTAATGACTTCGACGCTGCGACCAGAATACTCAGCGAGGTAAGCTGACTCACCGCTGCTCGATATCTTGTGGGTAATGGCAATGGAGAAGGGCGCGTCCGTCACCGGTATAGGCGGCATGGGGGTGTTCGTTTTAGTCGGGACAACCACTACTCCTGGAGCTTCGTTGACACCAACGTAAAGATACAGATTATCGGGTGTAACTGCCGTACTGAAGGGGACCCCGGATACGTGAATTGTATCGACGGCACTATTGGTTGAAGTCGACAAAGCCGAGACAGTATGGTCGCCGAAGTTTGCAACATAGGCACAAGGATAGTTCGGGGTGTTCGGAAGGCAACCCTGAGTCTGCGCGATGCCGGGGAGAGGACACCTCACGATCACTACAAGCGCCCAAAGCGCGAGCGTGCCCCAATGTACCAAACGTCTCCAGGAGCGCGAGCTAGCACGGAGATGCCGCCTGCCGGGCGCCGCGACTAGTTCCGACCTACCGATAGCATTGAGCTTTCGCATATGAAGCCTCCTGCTGCGAGACCAGGCCGAACCCCATCATTCGAGGCGTGAGAGACCAGAACCCCACAAAGGCGCAAATCCCGTAGATCGACACTGCCGTCTGACGGAAAGCACTTCCAATACCGGAGCACTCCCGAGCACCGAACGATGCCGAGGACGGGTCAGAAATGCGTGAGACGAATGAGCTTGTATCACCATATGAGACGGGAAGTCAAAGGAATTATTTGAAGTTATGCCGTCGACCCAAACCCCTTATGATGATCAGGCAACCTGGCTACTCATCTTGGAACCGCAGGGGACCGCGTCCAGCAGAGCGTTCTCACTGTCTCCGGCGCAAACCAGCCGCTCTACTCTCTGATGTGGGTGCCGGGAGAGTTCGCTCTCGGAGTGGAGGCCTCAGACCGCGACTGCACGAGGGGAAGAAATCTAGCGATAACGCCAACCAATGTAAAATCCGACAAGATGAAGAGGGCGGCGCGAAGTGCCAAGGCGGCCCGCATCGTGTCGGGTGGCACAGCAAGCAGCAAATCGCCAAGCGACCGCTAGCCGGGGAACAGCCCGCTGCGGTTGGTGACTAGAGACTTATGGATCCTGACAAGAAGAGAATCGGTCGGTACGACATCACCGCCGTGCTCGGTCAGGGCGGCATGGGCGTGGTCTACAAGGCGCAGGACTCCGAGATCCGGCGGCAGGTAGCCATCAAGATGATTCTCGCCCCGATGGTGGGCGAAACCGAACTGGTGAACCGCTTCTACGACGAAGTCCGGGTCACTGCGAACCTGCACCATCCCAATATCGTCACTGTTTACGACTGGGGCAAGGAAGACGGAAATCCCTACATTGTGATGGAGTTCCTGGACGGGCTGAGCCTCGATCGGGTCCGAATCACGGCCGCGAACGGGAATCTGCTGCTGTATCAGCAGCTGGATGTCTTGATCCAGGTATGTGCGGGTTTGCAGTACGCGCACAACAATGCCGTGATCCATCGCGATGTGAAGCCGGCCAACATCGTCATGCTCAAGGACAAGACGGTGAAGCTGGTGGACTTCGGCATCGCCCGGCTCGTCGATAGCAGTATCACCCGCGCAGGCGTGACCCGGGACGGCCAGATCATAGGCAGCCTGGAATACATGTCGCCGGAACAACTGGAGGGAGCGTCCATCGATCACCGCACCGACGTCTACTCCAGCGGGGTCGTGCTCTATCGATTACTCACAGAGACGCTTCCGTTCCATGGCACCGATGTCGCCTCGACGATCACCAAGATACTGCACTCCAAGCCACGTTCGCTCTCCGATTACCTGAACGCCTACCCGCCGGAGCTGGACGAAATTCTCGGCCGGGCTATGGCCAAGCATCGTGCCGAACGGTTTCAATCTGCCGACGAATTCGCCTTGGAACTGGCCTCGGTACAGTCAAAGCTTAAGCGGTCTTTTGCCGCGGAATACATAGCCAAAGCGGAAGCCTGTCTTGAGCGCTCTGACTGGGCCACTGCCAAGAGCCATCTCCTGGAGCTGCTCAACATCGATCGTGGGCACGAGCGGGCCAATGAGCTGTTGCGCGAAATCCAGCAAATCCTGCGCCGCGACCAGCGTCTGGCGGAGGCCAACGGACTTAAGAGCCAAGCCGAACAGGAGTTCGCCCACCGCCGCTACGAGGAAGCGCTCTCTTTGATGGAGCAGGCGGTGCGGCTGGACGATACCGACCTGGGGCTTCGCATGTTCCGCGACCAGGTGCGGGAAGCCAAGGAGCGCAGCGACAAAAGCCATCGGGCTTTGGCGCGGGCCGAATCCCTGGTCGAGGCAGAAGAGCTGGAGGATGCCCTGATTGCGGCTTCCGAGGCTCTGGCGCTGGAACCGGAGCAGACGAAGGCGCGCGAGATTCACCAGTTGATCACGCGCCGGATCGCCGACCGATCGCGCCGCTACCAGATCGAGAGTGTCCTTCAGGAAGCCCGCAAGGAGGTTGTTGCCCGACGATTCACCAGCGCACTGGAGTTGCTGAAGCGCGCGGCCACGCTCGAACCGGGCCGTCCGGAAATTCAGGAGTTGCACCAGGCAGCGTTGCGTGGGCGGGAGCAGGAGCGGCGCCGCAGCGAATTGGAACGGCTCACCACCGAAGCGCAGGAACTGGCGGCGCAAAGGCGGTTCGATCCGGCACTCGCAAACCTGGAACGGGCGCTGCGGGAATCGCCCAACGATACCGGTCTGCTGGCCCTGAAGGAGTCGATTGAAAAACAGCGGATCGCCGAAGAACGCAGAAACCGCGCCGCCAATCGGTTGCGGTCCGCTTACCAGTTGATGGAGTCAGGCGACTTCTCGTCGGCGATCCAGGTTCTTGAAAGCGCTGTTGCTGAGAGCCCGAGTGACACCAACCTGAAAGGCTCACTGGAACAGGCGCTGGCGCTGCAAGCTCTCAGACAGAAAGAGACCGAGGAGCTGGATCGCATCCGGGAGGAGGAGGCGCAAACACGGAAGTATGAGGCAGACCTGGAGCGTCAGCGGCGTGACAGTGAACTCCAACAACAACAGACGGAAGCGCGCGTTGCCATAGAGCGTCAGCAAGCCGAACTGGAACGCCGGCGGAAGCAGGCAGAGGCTCGCAGGCTGGAACATCAAGCCGAAATTGAGCGGCAGGACGCGGAGCTCGCGAGACAGCGCAAGGAAGTCGAATCCAAACTACGGCAACGGCTGGAAGAGGATGCCCGGAGGAAGCCGGAAGTCGAGAGCGCAATCCCGGAGCAGCCGCAAGCCGAGGGCGAGGCCTCCGAGCCGGAGCCGGCAGCGATTGAACCGTTGCAAGCTACCGTCATCGTTGCTTCGGTTCCAGCGCCGGCCCCGGTCGCCAAGGCGGAGCCCGCTACAAGTTCCAGCCAGGCCACTAAAGTCTATAAGTTAGAACCTGAGCCGCGAGTTAAGACTACTGCGCCGTTTACGACGGAAGAGCCGGCTGTGCCACCGCCCAGAGTGCCGATTAGGACCGTGGTTGTCGCCGCGGCAGCCTTGGTGCTAGTTGCCACAGCAGTATTTCTTGTAAAGCGCTGGTGGGACCACCGGCCGCCACCGCCACCGCAACAGTTCGTAGTGAAGATTGAGTCGGCTCCCCCACATGCCCACATTCAGATCAAAGGGCTAAACATCACTTGCGAGACGCCGTGTGAGGATCTCCGGCTCGCGCCTGGCCGCTACGAAATGGAGGCAACGCTGGAGCAGTATCAGCCGAGCAACCAGGCTGTACAGGTACCTGAGCAGGCGGCAGAAGGTGTGCGTTTCGCCCTCAATCCGCTGCCGCCGCCTCCGAAACCGACGCCGCCCGTCAACTTGACTATACGAACCAGCTCAGGCGCCACGGTGACGGTGGATGACAAGCCCTACAAGACGAAGAGTGATGGCGCGGTCAAGGCGGAGGTCGCTTCGAACGCATCCCATGCTGTCCATGTGCAGAAGGACGGATTCAAGCCGGTCGACCAGAATATTTCCGTAGCCGACAAGAACATGGAGCTGCCGATTCGTCTGGAAGCCATGCCGGACGCGGTGACGATCCTGGTAAAGAAAGCGCCGCCGGCCGCCAGCGTCCTGGTGGACGGGAGTTCTAAAGCCACCGTGGCCAAAGACGGTACGGCGAAGTTCCAGATCCCCTCGGGAACTCACAGCTTCGCTTTGTCGACTTCCAATGGAACCGCGGTCGCCGTCTCGCGCTCCTCGAAGACAGGCGAGAAACTGGTCCTCGACAATCTTCCTCTTCCCGTGGTCGCCGCCAAACTACCTGCGGACACAACGGACGCGGACTGGAATCGAGTGAAAGACAGTAGCAACGTCGCCGAGTTGCAGGCCTTTGTGGACCGCCATTCCGCGAGCCCCAACGCCGACTCGGCCAAAAACAAGATTGACCAACTGGATTGGAACAGCGCTTCAAGCAGCGGCAAACCACAGGATTACCTGGCCAAACATCCCAATGGACAGTTTGCGCAGCAAGGCCGGGACGAGTTGGACAGCCTCGCTTGGAAGGACGTTCAAAGTACCAATGAGGTTGCGAAACTGCAAGAGTTTATCGATTCGCATCCCAGGAGCAAGTACAGATCTGCGGCTACGGAGAAGATAGCTAGCCTGACCCCGAAGCCGGCGGCGACTGCCCATGCAGCTGACGACGATTCCGGCTCGATCCAGAGGGTGCTGAGCATCTATCAGAGAGCTTACCAGGACAAGAATAAGGTGAACCTGCGGCGGGTATGGCCGGCGCTGACAGATAAGGAATATGACAACCTCACCAAGTCCTTCAGGGATGCGGAGTCCATCCAGATCGTCGTGAAGATCAAACAGGGCCCGGTCATTGAGGGTGATTCCGCTCATGTGACCTGCGATCAGCTCATTAAGGTAAAGGTACAAGGGGCGACGCAATCCATCCCCAGCACCGCCGTATTCACATTGAAAAAGGATGAAGCGACGGGGTGGTACATCGAAAAGGTCGCCACTTCAAAATAATCGACGATTGATGAGTCGTCCGAGGCCGATGAGTGCTACGGCCAGACTGACGTGACCGGCTACTACCCGTAATGTCTTCGCCTCCGCGCAGGAATAGCAGAACGGGACGGCCAATAATGGGGATTTGTGCTGGTATCTCTGTGCCCACCTTGGTCGCGAAATAGGAGAGCGTATTCCACGACAGGA
>Ga0265340_10001723_pt1 | contig 12546 bp, 7 predicted proteins | sample 4CB225metaG_FD_202082 | JGI IMG/M metagenome (GOLD analysis project Ga0265340, IMG submission 202082) | Rhizosphere microbial communities from Carex aquatilis grown in University of Washington, Seatle, WA, United States - 4-CB2-25 metaG | ecosystem: Host-associated > Plants > Roots > Rhizosphere...
CGGGCAGGCGCCCTGGCAGACTCGAACCCATGCAGTCGTTGGATTGTGATGATCTGGGTACCTACTTTAGCGAAGTGGCCTATCTTGAGGCCGCTTCCGTGGCCGCATTCCGCGCATTGGGTCGCCAGCTTCAGACTCATGGTGCCCCGCAATCGCTCCGGCGAGCTGCGCGGCGAGCCGCGCGCGATGAAATCCGCCACGCACGACTCACGCGTAAGCTTGCAGTCCGCTTTGGTGGACGCTACGTCGCCCCGCAAGTCAGCGCCAAGACGGCAATGTCGCTCGAAACCATCGCCTTGGAAAACGCAACCGAGGGCTGCGTGCGTGAAACCTACGGCGCCTTACTGGCGACGTATCAGGCGCAAAACGCGAGTGACAAGCAAGTGCGTCGCGTCATGCGACAAATTGCCCACGATGAAACGCGGCATGCTGCGCTCGCCTGGCGCATCGCGCATTGGGTTGAAAATCGTCTGGATCCAACTGCAAGTAAACGCGTCTGGGCCGCACGACAGGCATCCGTAGAATCACTCTACCAAGAACTCGGCTACCAAGCCTCTGAGAGGCTAACTGACGTGGCCGGCGCACCATCTGCAGCGCATGCACGAAGGTTAGCCAACGCGCTAGGCAGCGAGCTCTGGGCATAAGCGAGAGACCGCGAAGCTCCGCCTGCCACCGGCCGTTAAGCAACGTTCCGCGAACGGCAAACCCGGCGTGCGCCGGAATTCATGCCGCCTAGACGCGTTCCAGATCACAACCACACGCGACCTGAAATTGGAGTCTTGATCAGCGCCAGCGGGCCCCTAAGTCAGGCCGGAGGCGTCTCGAGTTCAGGCTATTGGCGCCGTCGGCGCAAGGTGAATGCAGCCAATGCGCCCGCAATCAGCAGCGCCATTGAGTTCGAGCGCTTGCCGCGCACGTCGAGACTGCAGCCGGAATTGCTCGCCCCACTTCCATTGGAGGAAGAGGAACTACTGCTCGCGGCCGCGCCGCCTGCGGACTTCAGTGTGGTCGTCGAAGAAGCGTTCGAAGCGCCGCCTGTGGACGATGAGGTAGTCATTGTTGCAGACGTGCCCGGACTGCCCCCTGACCGCAGCACCGTGGAACTTGACGAGCTACTGGAGCCACCGCTCTGAGTTGACTGCACGGTGGAGCTGGTGTTTGCGCTGGCACCACCGGTTGCAATATGCCCGCCGGTTGCATTGGATGCCACGGTCGTAGCCGTCGTAGTGCTCGCGGTTCCGCCAGTTGCGTCGTGGGACGTTGTTCCAACCGCGGAAGTACCTCCGCTCGATGATACGCTTGTTGTACCAGCCGCAGTTTGCCCGCCAGTTCCTGTATTGCCGATACCACCCGCGCCGGCATCCGCCTCCCCACCGGAAGTGAGTAGACGCGAATAGATGCGTCGGCTGTTCGAGAATTCAATCCACTTGATGTACGAGACCAACATCGTACCCTGGCCATCGCTGGCCAAAGCGACGCCTTCGGTGTCAACGTCCGTAAATGTCTGAATGGTCCCAAGCTTACCGGCGCTACTGACACTTCGACCTACGACCCTGCGATTTCTTCCGTCCGTGTCGCTGGTCTCCCAACCTACGTAGTAGCTGGTGCCATCCCATAGGGCCGTCGGATAGGCACTGCTGTTGAGGCTGTCCGTCACGTCGAATGCGTCACCGCTCCAACTTCCATCTTTGAAAAAACGCCCATGAACCTTCATGTCCACGCCGCTGTTCCACACAACCAGTGACGCTTCGCCACTGAATCCACCGGTAATCTGGATGGACTCACTCGACAGCAGAGAGCTAGTGCCCACTACACCCGAATCGCTAATCGTAACCACGTATGTTCCTGAGTTGGCGTAGGCGACGAGATATCCGCCTTTGATGGCGACGGCCGATGTCGCGACATCGGCCGTGCTCGAGTCAAGTCGAACTTCGTTTCCGATGGTGCCATCGAGTTTGATAATGCGTGCGTAGGCAGCAAGATTCGTCGAGTCACCGGTGGTGTAGGTCCCTAGATAGGTTGAACCATTGGTAACGAGATTCGGAGTGCCACTTTCGGTAGACACGCCAAATGGACTAGCCGCACTGAGTGTTCCACTACTTGCCAACGTGCGCAGACTCGGTATCTCTCCGCTATTCGAGTAGGCTATAATCGAGCTTTCTTGGCCGGCTGACGCCATCGACAGACTCCACGCATAGGTGTTTGCCGGGGTAATGGAGATTCCGTTTGGATCGAGCAGAGCGCCGGCATCACTGACGCGTACGGCGCGAACCGTCATTTTGCTCGGGTCGTTAGGGTCGATCTCGTTGGACCAGGCGACCACGAAATTTGTCCCGTCCCAGACCAAGTACGGATAATCCTGCTTGTTGGGCAATGCTGAAACACTGAACTCATCCACAACGATGCCGAGATTCTTGTCCACCAGAGTCCCTTCCACCCCGGCTCCAAGGTAATCCAGCATATGGCGGGTGCCGTTATAGGCAAGGTTGACTCGATCCGAGGCGCCTGAGCTGACATAACGCGGTCCGCCCGAGGTCAATTGCTTGTCAGTGGTTCCGCTTACGGTGCCATCTGGAGTGACGGAGATCCCATACACGGATGGATCATTTCGCGCGTCAGCCCAAGCCACCAGGAAGTTGGTGCCATCAAAGTCGACTGTCGGCGACGCTGCGTCGCCCGCTGAATGGGAGATGGCAAAATCATTCTTCACGCTACTGCCATCGTCTCTGACGATTGCGCCGTGAACCGCATAGGGCGAATCAATCGTGTTCCAAGTCACTAGAAACCGCGATCCACTCGAGCCAACGGCGACGCCAGCCGCATCGAATCCAGGCGGCCCAACCACCAACGCCGGGCTGTCCTTGATGGCGCCGGACTTGTCGATACGCACTCCTTGAATATTGTAGCCTCCGGTGCTGCTGTTTGGGTCGTACTCTTCCCAGACAACCAGCGAATCGTTTGTGCCGGCAGCGATACGCGGGTTGATCGCAGTGCCCGTAGTTGACACTGCCTGCTCGGACCCGGCAACCAAGCTGCCGTCAGGGTTTACCAATGAGTAGCGGATGCTGCTCGTGTCAGCCCCAAACCCCTCCCATGCAACGAGGAAATGGCTTCCGTCCCAAGCCACGCTTGGAAACAGACCATCGCCACTCGATAGTTGGAAGCTCGTCGCCCCTTCAATCCTACCGTCGCTCTTGACGAAGCGACCTTGTATCGAACCGCCGCCGCTACCGTCTTGCCGGGATTGCGACCAGGCAACGAGATAGTGCCCGTCGCCAAATACCGCATCCGAGTAGTACTGTACATATCCCGGTACGCCCAAGTCGAGCCAGTTCAGATCGAGGACGTCGCCGCTTGAGCTAACCCGCGTCGCGCGGAGATAGCCGCCATCCGAAAAGACCGCCAAATATCCGCTACCGTCGCTCGCCAGTGCTGGATAGGATCCCAACGTCGTCGGCATGGGCGTTGGCACGTCGGTTCCTATTTCAGGACCGACAACGACAGTTGCCCCATCAGTCAGCGCCGCTGGTCTGGCTACTGCGACGTCTTCACGCCCCGCACTAGCCTGTGCACTACAACCCAACAACCCCCAGTAAATAGCAAGCGAAGAAACAAACATTCCGGTTTGACTTACCCTCATGACCGACCTCCAAAAAAAGCACCCAAGCCATACGACAACGGACGCCCGTCGCCAAGTATGCCGCGTCGCAAACAATAAAGCTCCACTTTGATCGCGGAAAAGGCTCACGTTTTTGAGCATTTGCGACATGTCGATTCTTTGAGCAACCTGAGTTGACCGCAACTACACGCGCCACTGCGACAGAAATAGTCAGCAGCAGAGGCAGTGGCAGCAGACTGCCAACCTTTACGTTGCTTTGAGCTCGCAGGACGTCGTGGGCGTTCGAGCGCTTGACGTCAGCGGCGCCACCGGCAGCCAGCCGCTAACACGGGTACCAACCGGCAACGAGCCTTCAATGAAGAACTCGCCCTGCAGCGAAGTGATTCTGGCTGACATCGATTTGAGCCCGAAGCTCCCGCGCTCCTCCGCCCGATTTCTATCCTCAGCCGAGAAACCGTGACCGTCGTCCGCTACCGCGAAACGGACTCGGGAGCTCTCAACGGTAATCTGCATATCCACATGATTCGCCTGAGCATGGGCAGCAATGTTGTCCAGCGCCTGCTGGACGACCCGATAAAGAGCGTGCCGCGCATCGAGCGAGAGCGTTTGATCGATCGCAGGTGAGATGCGATCCTCGATGGTAATTCCCGTTCGCACACGAAACCTGTCTAGGAGCAGTCGCAGCGGTCGTGTCAGACCCTTCTCGAGGTGTCGAGGGGCGAGATTGCTCTGTAGCTCTCGCACAGTCGCCGCTGCCAGCTCCACCTCCGCGATGCAGTTTTGCAGCATCGCTTGTGCCTCCTCGGGATTGTCCGCTGCCGCCTGCCGACTTACTTCGAGAAGAAATGGCAGACGGCCGAGAAATTGCTGGATTGTGTCATGGAGCTCCTGCGCGATCTTGAAGCGCTCCCGCTCCTGAATTGCTGCAATCTGACTGGGTACCTGATGCAGCTGTTCGACCTGTACCGCAGTCAAGAGAAACAGAGCCGCTTGTTGTGCGACAAGAGCGACGATTTCTAAATCGCGCGCGTCAAAAGTCTCATCCTCCCACCGCTTTCCAAGACCCAGCGCACCAACGAGTTTGCCCGAGACCCACAGCGGCTCCAGAACTTCCACGAGCGGCACCTGCAACCTTGACCCGAATAGTTGAACCGCACGATCGTGATCGAAACAAACCGGAGGCCCAACGTTATCGATTCTCAGTGCGTCTTGCTCGAGCCGGTGGGGCGCAGCCCGCGGCCAATCGCCGGTGCTCGCCGCCAGCGCTAGCCCACCCTGCGCTTCGTCCCACAGCCACACAGCGGCACGTTCCAGGCCGAGCTCCGTCACCAGGGCATTGGCGATCGTTTCTGGCAAACGACGGAACAACCTATCTTGCCTTACAACGTCCTGGCCAAATCTTCTGGCCGCAGAATAGCTGACCCGATCCCAATGCAGTAGGCGAGCGAAACCGCCGCGCCACGAAGTCTGCAAACGCCACATGGAGCTGGCAAGGAGCGTTGTTGCCATGAGCCCGCAGAATAGAAGGGCGCCGAAATCTTCGGCGGCTCGTGGACGGGCGAGTCGCAGAGCAAACGCGCCAACGTTTGCCAACGCAGCGCTTGTGGCAAGCATCAATGCCAGTAGTATCGCTGCCGGTAGCTTCGTAAAGCTGTGGTAGCGCACGATGACCACCGCCAAAGCGATCGCGAGCGGCAGCAGCGCCCAGCGCGTATCAACACCAAGCCAGCAGTACCCACGCGCGTCAAACCACCGCCCAAGCTCATTGACCATGAAAGGCGCGGCCACGCCGACGCCGGCAAGGAGTACCCAGGCCTGCTGTCGCACGCGTCTGGCAACTCGCGACTGCGTCGCGAGCCACAGGGGCCGACCGATGAACCACGCGAGACAGGTACCGTCGATACTCGTTGCCATAACCACCGCGAAGAGATCGAGATCCGACCGGCGGACTCCGAAGCACCATCGAGCAACAAACCCGGCGCTACCAAACAGGAACGCTACGATTGCACTCGTGTACAAACCGAGCAGCAGCCGGCGAGGAAAACGCTGCACCTTGCAAGGGAACACAAGCGTGAGGTGAACGCATGTGATCCCCATGAAGGGGGTGGCCATATCGAAAAGGTATTCACACAGGTTCCCAATCACTCCCTGGGGCTCCAATCCCAACGAGCAGACGTTTAGCCAGATGAGGCCGGCGAACGCACCACTGGCTATTCCAAACGCGCGATGCACAGCACCTTGGGGCCGCGAGAGGAAAACAGCCAGCGCCAATAACCAATAGCACAATCCACTAATGACATCAGGAAGCTTCGTCTCGAGCAGGTTGTTCAAAGTGAAGCGCTGTAGGGGGATAGAGATGCGCTGGCGCGAGTTTCCTCGCTGCACATCGAGCTGCACTTGCGAGCGACCTGCGCTGACCGCACGCGCATAGGTGGCAAAGCTTCCTGGCCCGGGATCGCCGTCGACTGAGATCAGACTGTCACCGTAGCGCAACCCGGATTTCTGGAGCGTTGGCCACCACTGGGGTGTCACTGGATGGGTGGACCAAGCAAGCCGCGGCGGATACCAAATGACCAAGAAGCCGCCGTACGGTTTGCCAAGCTCCAAACACAGGTTCACGACCGTCAAGAAGCCCATGAGGGGCATGAAACCAATGACGGCAAGCGGCCAATACTCCCGCAAGTGACGCAGGTTCATGGACGCACGCGCACCAGATCGAAAAGCATGCAGGCCTTTACCAGGATCACGGCCTTGCGGAGCTGCGGTGCATCTTGTCCCATCAGGGTTAGTCCCAATCGGTCATAAACCTTTCCAACGTAGTTTCCTGCAGTCTTCGGGGACACTTCCAGTGCTTGGGCAATGCCGTCCAGATTAGACGAATTTGCGAGCAGACGCGCCACTTCCTGCAAGCGGGGCGGCAGTTCTGCCATCCTTTCCACAGCGTACTCGATGTAAGGGCGCTCCTCGGTGGTGAGGCCGCTGAGGAACTTCTCGCCAAGGGCGAGGTGGTTTGCGCGCACTTCACCGTCAATGACCACGCGACCAGCCATGACTTCCGTGACCGCGGCCAGCAGTGCCGTTGGGTGGCATCCTTTGAGTTTATATGCAACCCCACGCACTCCTTGATTGATCCGTTCGAGGAATTCAGTACCGCGGTCTTCATAGGCAGAAAAGACAACGATGCCGAGACTGGGAAAGGCGGCCTTAAGGCGCCACACAAGACGACTGCCACAACTTTGATCCGCTGGTGCACCGGCGCGCGGGGGAATGGCCAAGTCGATAATCGCCGCATCGAGGGGCTGCCGCTGGGCGACCTGCCACGCAGCATCCTCGTCGCCGGATTCCACCACTACGAACCCAACCCGCGCAAAGTACAAGCGCATGCCATCGCGATTGAACGAGTCGTCGTCCACCAGCAAGAGGCGCCGGGGCGCGCACTCAGACGAGTCTTGGTGAACTTGCATGGCTGGACTCTACAATCTCGAACCTTAACCGACAACGACGACCGTTAGCCCCTTTGCAGCTGTGGGTTACCGCCGGTTGCGACTGTTTTCTGACCAACACATGCCGAATTCAACAAGGGATCCCCTGATAGTCAAGCCTGAACATTCAGCACATCTCGGAAACCCGTGCGTCAATGCTTGGATAATCAAGCGGAGGGAGGGAAATTCCCCTTTTTCGAAGAGGGGGGTTTGCCTCTTGCGGCAGACAAGGATTGCTGCGAATGTAGCAACGCAGCGACGATCAGAACCAAGGTCTGATCAAAGAGCGGGAACTCGGCAATCTAAGAACGGTGGAAAGCTGCCGTGTACTGTCAAGTCGTGAGTTGCTCACGTACTTCAACGGATCGTAAATCAAGCTCTGGAAGGAATTCCAGGATATTTCAGACGCGAATTGGGCTAACTGCAACGTAAAATCGCTTGGGTATCTGGTCGCCGCTGGAATTGGATTAGTGGGTATGCGGCTTCTGAAGGTTGAGTGTCGGAGATCAGGAGCCGCCGTTTCTGAGATGGCAACGCAGCAGGACAATAGCCTGCAGGGGCCATGGCAAGTGACGCGCAAAAAATGGAAGGGTGAACAATGCGGAACATTAGTTGGACGATTCTAGGCTTCGCAATTCTGGGCTTTGCTGGCTGTGGCGACAATCACAATGGTGGTGAGCCCGACGTCGGGCAAGTCACACTCACGATTGCTCAGGCTCCAAGCGATGTTCAGTGCCTCGTGGTAACGGCAGCGTCTGCCTCCAGAACAATACAGCGCAATATCGGCGTGACGCCGGGGCAATCCGTTACGACTTCTCTCGACGCTCTGCCAACCGGCAACGTGAGCCTTGGGGCTGCGGCGTATGCCCAAGCCTGTGCAGCCGTAACGAGCGGCTCAGTGCCAACTTGGCTCAGCGATCCGCTGAAGCAGACAATGACATTGGTACGCGGAACGCCGAGCGCGTGGAACTTGAATCTGCGTCCCAATGGTGTCGTCAATTCCACCGTCAATTGGGTGGATGACGATACAGGCGTAAATGGCACCGGCGGCGCGCCAGCAACCGGCGGTGCACCTGCAACCGGCGGCACTCCTGCAACCGGCGGCACTCCTGCAACCGGCGGCACTCCTGCAACCGGCGGCACTCCTGCAACCGGCGGTGCACCTGCAACCGGCGGCACTCCTGCAACCGGCGGTGCACCTGCAACCGGCGGTGCACCTGCAACCGGCGGCACTCCTGCAACCGGCGGCACGCCAAGCACTGGCGGCGCAATGAGTTCCGGCGGAGTCTCAACCGGTGGTACGATTACGACGGGTGGCGCTGGCACGGCCACCACAACTCAACCATTCGTTGCGACCTCAATTAGCGCCGGCAGTTCACACACCTGCGCGCTGCTGAATACCGGCTCCATTCAGTGCTGGGGAGCCAACTATAACGCCGAAATCATCGAGGACTCGATCTCGAGCTCGAGATGTCCCGTGCCACTTTTGGTCCCTGGCATCTCCAACGCCATTGCCGTAGCAACAGGCTATTCCAATACTTACGCGCTGCTGAGCAACGGTTCCATTCAAGGCTGGGGAGACAACAACGACGGAGAGCTTGGAAACGGCACCACTCTGCGCACCTATTCTCACGTCACGATTTCCGGCATCTCCAACGCCATTGCCCTGGACGGCGGCGACACATATACCTGCGCCCTGCAGAAAAACGGTTCGGTTCTGTGCTGGGGAACCAACATATACGTCGTACCTGGCAACAGCACCTCCACGCCAAGTTTATTGCCTGTCGTAGTACCCGGCATCGCAGACGCTGTCGCTTTGACCTCCGGCAGTGACCACAGCTGCGCGGTGCTAAAAAATGGTTCGCTTTTGTGCTGGGGATATAACTTGTACGGACGGTTAGGTAATGGCTCCACCACGGACAGTTCCGTGCCCGTCACTGTCTTGGGCATTTCCCGCGCCATTGCCGTGACCGGTGGCGAAGCACACACTTGCGCATTGATAAACGATGGTTCGGTGCAATGCTGGGGAAATAACCTATTTGGCCAACTCGGCATTATTTCTTCTCCCTCTACCGAACACGTGCCCTTTTCTTCTGTGCCTGTCACTGTGTCTGGTATCACCAACGCCATCGCCGTGGCCGCCGGCGGTGACCATAGCTGCGCGCTGCTCAGCAGCGGCTCGATTCAGTGCTGGGGAGACAATGGATACGGAGAGCTCGGGAACGGCTATGATTTCACTCGCCCACTGCCCGCAATAGCCTCTGGCATTTCCAACGCCGTCGCCGTGACTGCGGGCGGTTACTACACTTGCGCGCTACTCAGCAGCGGCTCGATTCAGTGCTGGGGAAACGATGAAGACGGAGAGCTTGGGAACGGCACTACCTCCGCGTACTCGTCTGGTGTGCCCGTCACTGTCGTGGGATTTTGAGTCTAAATTTCCCACACCCTTAGGCTCGACATCACAGACGGCTACGCGCCAGACGACAATAATGGCGAAAGGGTTCATCGGCGCAAGTCGCGCAACCATCACCCGCAATACTTCCGGAGTGAACAAATGAATAACACCTTCGAAAAGGAAAATCATTGGGCAAGCGACTTGCTCAATGACAATGACCCAGATTGCCTTGCAATCGTTGCTGGCCGAAACTTTCTCATTGCGGTGGCTGCGGCCAGTCTTGCGATAGCACCCGGTTGCGGGGGTAAGAGTTCTGACGACGGTGATCCCGGCGGAGGTTCGGACACCGGAGGAACTTCGGGGCAAGCTACTTCAATGGCAACGGGTGCACACTCAGCAACTGCGAGTACTGGTGGGGCCGCAACGGGTGGACGCCCAGCAACTGCGGGTACTGGTGGCACTGCAAGCACCGGCGGTGCGGTTAGTACCGGTGGCACTTCTGAAGTTGAAGACACCCTGATCTGCGGCTGCGGCTGCAACGCATGCGGGTGCACATGACCCGCTAGTTGTTGGCTTACCAAAGGCAAGGGTGACTCACGTGAAATACTCACAACAACGATTTGGTCTGACATTGGAGCTGACGTCATTCTGCAATCTGCGCTGCAGGCATTGCTTCAACAGCTTCGAACACCAGGATGTTCAGGCAATTCCCGGCGATGAGTTGCTCACCATCCTCGATCGCGCATTTACCGAACTGCACTTCGAACGGCTAACCCTGTCCGGTGGAGAGCCTTTTTCGTACCCCGGAGTCTTTCAAGTACTCGAGCTGTGCGCCGCTCGGGATGTTAGAGCGAATTTCGTATCCAACGCTACGCTCGTTACCCGTGACATCGCGCGCCAGTTAGGCAAATTCAAAGGTGTGGCGGTTCAGGTTGCCATCAACGGTCCACGTGCTGAAGTCCATGACGCGGCCGTGGGAATGCACGGTGCTTGGGAACGCACGCACCTGGGGATCGAGCGCTTGCGGTTTCACGGGGTGGGGGTGATAGGTTGCATCGTGATAACCCATCGCAATGCAGCCTTGGTAGGAGAGACACTGGACCACTTGCAGATGTGCGGGCTGCGCGCGGTCACGCTTGCGCGGCTACTATCGGGTGGGCTCTCAGCGTCACATCTGGATCTGTTACCCACGCGAGGCGATTTGCTGATGGCCTTCGAGCAAGCCAGCGACTCAAGATTTAGAGATCTGCACCTGCGTGTTGCTGGTCCAATACCCCCTTGCGTCATCGACCATGCCGCCTTCCCCACCCTCCAGTTCGGTTGGTGTCCCAATGGTTCTGCGGGACAAGACTTTGCTCTGGGCCCAGATGGCAAGCTCCGCTCTTGCACCATTGTCGGCCACGCACTGGGCAACGCTCGATTCTGTTCGTTCAGTGACCTCATTCTCTCACCGGAAGTAACCAAGTATCGAAAGCGAACTCCCGAATTCTGCACGGGCTGCCCAGAACAACCGCGGTGTCTCGGTGGATGTGGTGCTGCTGCCCTGGCCACAACGGGCGACCCCTGGGCACTCGACCCCTTGGTGCTCCAACACGTCGACCCGAACTTCAGATTGCGGGTGCGAACAGCCCAAGCAAGGCCAGCACTCGAGCCCCCTGCAACACAGGCTCAGACAACGCGCGCATCCCATTGATGTCGCCGGTGGAAGCTCGAAACGCAGCGGGGTGCTTTGGTCCACTCGCCAGCGGGTAGGGATATGTACTTTACAGTCTCGAACTGCGCTGTACGCGCGTCTGCTCGCGTGGACGCCGCTGGCCATCCAAAATCGCAATCACCGCCGGCCTCAACGCTAGTTAGACCGCATTCTCTAGAGCAGAAATATCCCCACTGCATATTGTTTTGATATTTCGCGTAATCTTCTCAACATCCCAATTCCACCAACCGACTTGCTCGAGGCGACGTCTCGTAGCTTCGTCAAAGCGGTATCGGATTATCCTCGCTGGGTTACCCCCTACGATTGCGTAGGGTGGAACATTGTTGGTTACAACAGCACCTGCGGCAACGATCGCGCCATTGCCAATGGAGATTCCCGGCATTATTAGCGCTCCGTAACCAATCCAAACGTCATTGCCGACTGTTGTATCGCCCTTCACTGGCCAACGTTCTGGCATGGCAGCTTCCCAGCCTTTGCCAAAGATCGGAAACGGGTAGGTGGTTAGCCAATCAGTTGGGTGATTACCTCCATTCATGATGAAGCGTACCTCAGCCGCAATTGAGCAAAACCGTCCGATGACAAGACGGTCCCCAATGAAATCGAAATGGTACAGGACATTCGATTCAAAGTTTTCGGGACCCTTCGGATCGTCGTAATACGTAAAGTCGCCAACCGATATGTTGGACCGGGTTATGAACTGCTTCAGAAAACAGGTTCGAGTAACCCCTGCAATCGGAAACTGGGTACTTGGGGATGGGCCGTGAGTTGACATTGGGTGATACAATTGCCTGGATAGGTGGTTTTATCTGTTAGCAACGCGGGAGCACCTGGGTCAAGGGTCCTTACCATAAGGCACATCAGCCCTGAGCGGTGGCGCACACGCCACCTCTGTGGTCCCCCGCTGTTCATCAAACTCGACCCTTTCACGGAGCGACTGGGGCTCGTTCAAGCAAGGTGCACGGTTGGGTACCTAGTCGACCGCATCGGCGGCAAGAGCACGCCAATCCACCGCCATCGCCAGGACAAGGACACGCAGGTGCGAGAGTCACGCACGTTTTGTCGTTTGGCTTCGGTCGGACACTAGCGTTTCGAGTGACCGAAAACAGTAAGCGGGCATCACTGAATTCGGGCTGGATTCTTCGAGTTGTCTTGGCGTACACTAGGTTTCGAAGCCATGAACTTGCGTCATCCCAAGATTGGCGGTGTGGGCCTATTCGACGATTGCCGCCACGACTTCGAGTGCCGTTTGGCGCTCAAGCGTCCGTCTCTGACCTTCGGCTCATTCGCGTTGTTGATTACATCGCTCTTCTGCACGTCCTGCAAGGAAGAGGATGGT
>Ga0265340_10001724_pt1 | contig 12542 bp, 9 predicted proteins | sample 4CB225metaG_FD_202082 | JGI IMG/M metagenome (GOLD analysis project Ga0265340, IMG submission 202082) | Rhizosphere microbial communities from Carex aquatilis grown in University of Washington, Seatle, WA, United States - 4-CB2-25 metaG | ecosystem: Host-associated > Plants > Roots > Rhizosphere...
GTCGACATCGTGGTCAGCGCGATCCTGATGTCGCTCGGCATGGTGATGCTGCCGCCGTCGCTGGTCTCGCTTCCCTTCAAATTGCTGCTCTTCGTGCTCGTCGACGGCTGGTCCTTGATCATCACGACCCTGATCGGCAGCTACCGGTGAGCCGACGGCCCGACCCCCGCTAAGGAGTATGAGATGGAAGACAAGGTCATCCAGATCGTGGCCGATGCCCTGCTGACCGCGTCCAAGATCGCCGGACCGGTGCTGTTCGCCACCCTGGCCATCGGTCTGCTGCTGTCGATCGTCCAGTCGGCCACTCAGATCCAGGAACAGACCCTGACCTTCGTGCCCAAGCTGATCGTCGCGGCCGTGGTCCTGGTGCTCACCGGCGGATGGTGCCTGCGGGTGCTCGAGGGCTTCACCCGGCAGATCTTCACCATGATCCCCAGTCTGATCAACTCCTAGGCCGCCGGAGTATGGATCTCGCGCTCGCGAACGGGATGCTGGCCGGCTATCTGCTGGCGCTGGGCCGGACCGTCGGCTTCGTGCTGGTCGCGCCCCCCTTCAATACCCGCGCGGTACCGGCCCAGGTACGCGGGATCTTCGCGATGGCGCTGGCGATACCGCTGTCCACCTGGACCTCGACCAACCCGCCGGAACTGGGTTCGGACCCGATGCTCGGCCAGATGATGCTCCAGTTGCTGATGGGGGTGACGCTGGGCGTATTCGTGCTACTGGCGGTGACGGCGATTGAGACCATCGGCGACCTCATCGACGTCGCCGGCGGCTTCTCGATCACCCTCGGGATGGACCCGCTCCAGTTGGTGCAGAACTCGGTGATGGGCCGGCTGCATCAGTTGATCGCGATCACCCTGCTCTTCATCGGGGACGGTCACCTCGTCGTCCTACAGGGCCTTTCCCGCAGCCTGCAGCTCATGCCGGTGCCGGTGCTGCATTTGCAGGACGTTGCGTCGGCGATCGCCGACGGGGTGTCCGGGCTGTTCCTGTCGGCCGTACAGATCACCGCGCCGGTCCTGGCCGCGCTGCTGATCGCCGACCTGGCCCTCGGCCTGCTGACCCGGGCCGCGCCGGCCCTGAACGCGTTCTCGCTCGCCTTCCCGCTGAAGATCATGCTGAGCCTGCTGCTGATCGGCCTGGTTCTCACGCAGGTGCCGGGCGCGCTCACCCAGTTCATCGCCAAGGCGGCGTCCAGCATGCTGCAACTGGCCGGGGGGTGAGTCTCGATGGCCGGTGACAAGGACGGGAAGACCGAGAAGCCGACCGATAAGAAACTTCGCGATGCGCGCAAGGAAGGGCAGTTTCCGCGGACGCCGGATGCCTCCACCTGGCTGTCCATCGCCGCCGGGATGGCCCTGGCGCCGATGAGTGCCCACACCACGGCGGACCAGGTGCGACAACTGCTCGGCCAGCTACCTTCGGTCGCCGCCGACCCCTCCGCGGCCCGGGCCCTCACGGTGCTGGATGCCCTGCCGATGGCCGTGCTGCGCGGAGCGGCTCCGTCCTGCCTGGCCGCGGGGGCGGCGGCGATCCTGGCCACCGTGGTCCAGGGCGTCTATCCGAGCTCTAAGGTGATGAAACCGCAGTTCTCCCGGCTGAATCCGAAGGAGGGCCTCAAGCGGATGTTCGGCCCGCGAGCGGCCTGGGAGGCGGTCAAGTCGCTGCTCAAGGTGCTGGTGATCGCCGCCGTGGTGTACACGCTGGGCCGGAACCTGATCCCGGAGCTGGTCGGATCCGGCGCGCTGCCGCTGATCGCGACCGTGCAGCGGGCTCAGACCGGGCTGGAGACGATGATCTGGGCGGCCGCGACCGCCGGGCTGATGCTGGCCATGTTCGACTACTTCTATCAGCGGCACACCGTGATGAAGCAGCTCATGATGAGCCCCCGCGACATCAAGGATGAGCACAAGCAGAGCGAGGGCGACCCGCAGATGAAGGGGGCCATCCGGCACAAGCAACTGGCGATGAGCCGGAACCGGATGCTCAGCCGGGTACCCCAGGCCAGCGTCGTCCTGGTCAACCCGACCCACCTGGCCATCGCCCTGCAGTATCAGCCCGGGCTGGGAGCGCCCAAAGTGATTGCCAAGGGCGCCGACGCGACCGCACTGAAGATCCGCGAGATCGCCAAGGCCAACCGGGTGCCGATGGTCGAGGACAAACCACTGGCCAGAATCGTCTATCAGGTGTGTGAGCTGGATGAGGAGATCCCAGCCGAACTGTATATGGCCATAGCGCGAATCTTGGCCTTCGTGATGGCCGCCGGCCGACCAGGCCAGCGAGCCGAGCCACGACGCAACACCCGCTCGACACCGATCCCACAGGTGCCGACCCGGTCCGCGTTGCGAGCCCGTCGGGCCCGTGAGAACCGGGCGGCCCGGCACCTGTGACTGGTGAGCGAAAAGCCTTCAGTCGATGGAAATTTCGTTGTTAGAAACAGGTTCAGCGGAGCTGTTCTTGCTGCTGAACGAGGAGGCTGTGGACAGGACGTTTTCCGCCTTGGCCAAGCCAAAGAGGAGAAGGGTCAGGACGGGAAACACGACGATGGCGGCGATTACGGTGGACAATCGGCACCTCCCCAGGAGGCCAGAGCAGTGACTACGTCGAGACAACAGCTTTCAGCGGGTGTGCGCATTTTGATCTGTCCACGCGAGCCGTGCCGAATCTCTCGAGCCCGGATTTTTGTCCGGTACTGGTTACATCGTGCCACTCCCCGGAATGTTACGAAATCCGGGGGTCAAGTCGCCCGGAGGGCCCAATCAACGCTCAAACCGGTTACCGCACAATACTGTCCGTGCCCGCTTCCGATCCCACGGTGACCTTCACCATCTCGTGATCATGCAAACGGGCATGATCACGACCAGATCGGCGACTCAAGGTGGCCACCCCGAAGGTCGATACGGAACCAGCCACGGATGGCGATCAGCGCGGGCAGGGAAAGACGTCGAAGCTCGGAAGGCCTCGAGCCGGCAAAGCTGTCGAGGCACCCGCCCTCCATCCGATCGCAGTCCGGAGGTCCGTCTCGATGCCATCCACTCGGCTGGTGCGCCTCGCGGTACCCGTCGGCGTGGTGGTCGTCGTCCTGATGATGGTGGTGCCGCTCCCGGCGGCCCTGCTGGACGTGCTGATTGCGATGAACATCGGAACCAGTCTGATCGTGCTCCTGGTCTCCTTGCAGGTGCGCCGGCCGCTGGACTTCGCGGTCTTCCCCACCGTGGTCCTGGTCGCGACCTTGTTCCGGCTGTCGCTCAACGTCAGTTCCACCCGGCTGGTGCTCCGCGACGCCTACGCCGGTCACGTGATCGATGCCTTCGGCCACATCGTGATCGGCTCCAACCTGGTGATCGGCCTGGTCGTGTTCGCGATCCTGGTGATCATCCAGTTGACCGTCGTCACCAGTGGTGCCGCCCGGGTGGCCGAGGTCGGCGCCCGGTTCACCTTGGATGCGATGCCCGGTAAGCAGATGGCGATCGACGCCGACCTGAACTCCGGCCTGATCGACGAGGACACCGCCCGGCAGCGCCGCAAGGACGTCGGGGCGGAGGCCGACTTCTACGGGGCCATGGACGGTGGGACCAAGTTCGTCAAGGGCGACGCCATGGCCGCGGTGATCATTGCCTTCGTCAATCTGATCGGCGGCTTCGCGATCGGAATGCTGCAGCGGGGCCTGTCTCCGGCCGACTCGATCAAGACCTACAGCTTGCTGACCGTCGGTGACGGGCTGGTCTCACAGATTCCCGCGTTGCTGATGTCGGTCGCGACCGGCGTCATCGTCACCCGTTCGACCAGTGACGGCGACGTCGGCACCGACCTGATCGGCCAGCTCGGCCGGCACCGCGAAGCCCTGCGGATCGGGGCCGGGGCCCTGTTCGGGCTGTGCCTGATCCCGGGTATGCCCAAGCTTCCGTTCCTGATCGTCGGCGGTCTCGTGCTGCTGCTGTCGACCCGTTCGACCGACGGCCCCGGCGAGCAGGCCGCCCAGGGGATGGCCGGATCGGCCATCGCCCTGCCGTCCGGAGCCTCGAAGCTACCGGCCGAGGCCGAACGCGATCCGGTCACCGACTCGCTCCGGGTCGACCCGCTCGAACTGCTGCTGGCTCCCGATGTGGTCGACCTGGTCGATCCGGCGCGCGGCGGTGACCTGCTCGACCGGGTTCGGGCCCTGCGCCGCAAGACCGCCCTCGATCTGGGCGTGGTGCTGCCGCCGGTGCGGACCCGGGACGGCGGGATGCTGGCGCCGGGAACCTATGAGATCCGGATCGGTGGCATCAGCGTCGCCACCGGCGAGGCGCCACCGGGGTATCTGCTGGCCATCGGCGACGGCCTGGAGGGCCTGCCGGGACGGCACACCACCGAGCCGGTGTTCGGTCTGCCCGCGATCTGGGCCCCGATCGAGTACCGGGCGTCCGCGGAACTGGCCGGCGCCACCGTGGTGGAGCGGGCCGCCGTCGTCACCACTCACCTCGCCGAAATGGTTCGCCAGCACGCCGCCCGGCTGCTCAGCCTGGACGACGTGCGCGAACTCCTGGACGTGCTGAAGGCGGACCGCCCGGCGGCCGTGGAAGAACTGGTGCCCGGCCTGCTTTCGCTTTCCGCGGTTCAGCGGGTGCTGCAAGGGCTGCTCGACGAGCAGGTGTCGATCCGCGACCTCGGACGGGTGCTGGAGGGGATCGGTCAGCGGGCCCGGGCCAGCACCGATCCGGATGCCTTGCTGGAGGCGGCTCGTTCCGCGCTGGGCCCGGCCCTCACCGCCCCCTACGTCCGGGACGGCATCCTCCGCGCGATCACCCTCGATCCGACCGTGGAGACCCAGCTCGGTGAGGCTTTGCGGGCCACCGAGCAAGGGGTTGTGGTGGCCCTGGACCCGGTGACCGCGCAGCGCCTGGTCTCCGACGTAGCCAGTTTGATGACCAGCTCGGAGCAGCGCGGCGAACTGCCGGTGCTGCTCATCTCGAGCCCGCTGCGACTGCCGGTGCGCCGGTTGACGAAGGGCTCGCTCCCTCAGCTCCCGGTGATCGGGTTCACCGAGGCATCCGGGCTTCATCAGATCGAGACCGTGGGGCAGGTGAGCGGTAGCCGTGAATTTGCTGCTTGAGGGTGACGACTTGGAGGCGCTGCTGTTGCGCGCCCACCGCGAAGGCGGCGCGACGGCCCGGATCGTCCGGGCGGAGAAGATCCGGCGCGGCGGCGTCCTGGGCTTCTTCGCCAAAGAGGGTTTTCAGGTGGCGGTGGAGATTCCCACCACCCCGCAGCCGGGCGAGGAGGAGCAGCAGCAGGCCTGGACCGGGCAATCCATGTCGATGGAGCCGCTCGCGTCGTCCGAATCAGTGACGCCGACCCAACCACTTGTCCCGGCCCAATCACTGACGCCGGCGCAACCACTGACGCCGGCCCAATCACTGACGCCGGCGCAACCACTGACACCGACCCAACCACTGACGCCGGCGCAGTCACTTGCGCCGGCCGAATCAGTCACTTCGACGAAACCAGCCACGCCCATCGAAGCTCCCACACCCGCCGAAGCCTCCGACCCGGCCGAGTACCGCACAACCATCATCCCGGCCGGGTACCGCGGATCGAACGACTACTCGACGTCGACCGCGTCGACCCTGCTCGATCTGGTTGAGCGGGCCGACGCCGCCCGGAAGGCCGCGGCGCTGGCCAAGATTCGGGACGCCGCCTATGAAGCGGTGATGCGGGAGACCAAGGAGGAGCCGGACGAGGCGGAGGAATTGGCCGCAGCCCGGCAGGCCGCCTACGCGGCGGTGATGCGGGACACCATGGTGCAGCCGCCCGAACCGGATGAACCCGATGACGACCCGGACGAGCGCGACGAGCCGGACCAGCCGTCCTTCCGGCCGGACGCCTTCCAGAACGATGTTTCGATCGGTGTCCTGGCCGCGGTGGCCGCGGAACTGGTGATCGGGGCCAAACCGTTCATACCCAGCGTGTTCGCCGAGGCTCGGCTGGTTCCACCGACGCCGCCGACGCCAGCGGTGCTGCCGATCCCCAAGAGCCGAGCTACTACCGAGAACCAGCCCGACTTCGAGCCTCAGATCGCTCCCGCAGACCAGGCGGCCCCCACAGACCAAGCGACCCCGGAAAGCCAAGCCAACCCTGACAACCAAACCAACCCTGACAACCAAGCATCCGCTGCGGAACGGGCCATCCCCGAGAGCGGGGCCACCCCCGCGGATCAGGCCATCAGCATGAAGATCGGCCCCACCGCCGCACCGGCCCTCGCCGAAGCAGACGCCGGTGCCGGTGCCGATGCCGATGCCGATGACCCGGTCGTAGCGGAGGAGCAGGCCGCCCCGGAGCTGCCGGTGAGATTGTCGCTCGTTCCCGATCCAGGATCGAGCCCCGCCGCCGATGACTCGGTGACGGCTTGCGCACCGACGCAGAGCACTCCAGCTAAGGGTAGGCAGTGGCCCGGGAGGTCGGGCGTTTCCGGTCCGCTGACACCCATTTGGCCGATCCGCCGTCCCACCAAACCCGCCAAATTCCCCGAACCCGCCAAGCTGCTCGAACCCGCTGAACCCATCAAGCCCGCTGAACCCGCTGAACCCGCTGAACCCACCGAACCCGCTGAACCAGCCGAACCCACCGAAATAGCCGAAACAGCCGAACCCACCGAAGCTCGGATAACCGCCGAACCCTTCAGGACGACCGAGCCATCCCGGGGAAAGCCCAGCCCAGGCGTGAACCAGACGACCGTCCCGATCATCTCGCTCGGAAATGGTCGCGGCGTCGGCCCAGCTCCTTCATCCAGATCGTCTTCATCCAGCTCACCGCCCGACTCGGTCCGGCCTCACCCGACCGCCAAGGCCAAGACCCCCAGGGGGGCCCACGCCAAGACGCCGACTATCGGGGCTACGCACGGCGCCTACGAACCCGTTCGATTGGTCAAGCCGGCCGAGTCGGCCCAGCCGATCACAGCCGCCGATCTGGAGTTGAGCATGAGCGGTGGACTTCCCCCCGACGCAGCGGGCACGCCCCGGGCCACCACCGTTGTCCCCCGACGCAAGACCCGTTGGGCCGCCGGAGCCAACCACGCCCTGCCAACTCAGCGATCGGCGACACCCGAGCCCGGCGATCCGAAGCTGGACAGCGACCACACCGATACCGGGGCTGCTTCTTGCTCGGAGCCCAGCGAACTCGACCGCCCGGCCGGGCCAGCGCGCAGCGGCGATCCGGACGCCGTCGTCCCGCCCGTCACCACCATTCTTGACGCCGGCTCTTACGCCGTCACGCCTGCTGCCGACCCGCTCGGCGCCACCACCGCCGACGGCATCACGACCAGCGCCACCGCCACCCCCGACCGCATCACGACCGGCGCCGTCAGCACCGATTCGACGTCCATCGAGCCGGAAGCAATGGATTGGATCTCGGCGACCGAGCAGACCCCGGACGAGCCGGCCAGCACCCCCCGGACCAGCAACGATGCCGCCTGGCGGCTGATGCGGGGCTGGCGCCCAGGGGCCCGGCGCCGGAGCACTTCCGGGACGGACACAGTCCACTGGCAGCACGCCCGGGAACTGGAAGCCGAGGACTGGACGCCGGAGGACATCGAGCCCGTGCTCGCGCCGGAGCAGGCTTCGATCGCCTTCTCCCAGGCCGCGACCCATGGCGCCGTTCCGGCCGGGTCGGCGCTGATCGAAACCGTTGATCAATTGGCCGCCGATCGGGAGGCACTGCGTTTGCTCGGGGTCCCGGCCGCCTGGACCGAGCGGCTGACCGCCGGGGACCGGTTCACCTCGATCGTCACGATGCTCGGCCAGCTCGCCGAGCCCAAAGTCCCGGACGACGCCGCCGTGATCGCCGTCGTTGGGCCGGCCGATGTGGTTGAGCTCGAGGCTCATCGGACCGCTCTCGATCTGCCCTCGTCGGGGCGGCCGCGGGCCGTCACGCTGCTTCCCGGGCAGACCGGCATCGATCGCCGGTCCGCGATCGCGCGCAGCAAACGCGTTCGTCCAGTGGTGGTCTCGATCCCGATCGACGGTTATGACGACCCGGCCGGCACCCGGAAGCTGCTGGACAACGTCAACGCCGAGGCCGTGATCGTAGTGATAGACGCGAGCCGTCCACTGAAGGAGATCACTCGTTGGATCGAGGCGCTGGAGCGGGTTGACGCGATAGTTCTCGGGGGCGCACTGGATGTCGCCAGTCCCGCCGCGGTGCTCGGTCTCAATGTGCCGGTGATCCGGGTCGACGGTATCGCGGTGGATCGGATCGGCTGGGCTGCCCTGCTCTGCGCCCAACTTCCCGCTATGGAAAGCCCGCGATGAACCCAGTGGTAGTAGGTGGTGCGATCGCCGCTGTATTGGCTGGTCCGCCGCTCTACTCCCTGGTGCAGAACGGACAGATGGACGGCACGAACGCCTTGGTGCGGGGGCTGCTGGTGGCTGCGGTGTGCACCGTCGGGGTGACCTACATCATGAAGCTGATGGACGGTTACCAGCAGGAGTGGGATCGCAAGGAACGACGCCAGACGCTGCTGGTGGCCATCGCGGAGGCTGAGGAGGCGGCGCAGCGGCGGGCCGAAGCCGTGGCCCAGGCCGCTGCTGCGGTTCAGGCTCAAGCCCAGGCCAAGCGGGCCGGCCAAGCCGGGGCCTCGGGCCCGTCTCCGGGGTCGCCGCCGAATTCGGGCCCGAATGCCGGGGCCAACACGCGGCCGCTTTCTTGAGTTTTTCGGTCAACAATGTGAGGCTAGCTCCGCAGCCCGGCCCCGACCCAAGATCGGATCAAGATGTCGCTCACCCGCCCGGCCCGTTCCCTCCCTTCCCCGACTGGAGCCGACGCCCGGCCGCACCGCGGTTCGCCTTCCCCGGAGCCGCTCGCCCAGATCGCTCTCAACCTCGCCGCCGAACCATCGCTCTGGCTGCCGTTGCTGCGTTTCGATCCGGACCAGCGCTGGTACACCCGGCTGACCCGGGGTGACGGCTGGGAAGCCTGGCTGCTGAGCTGGCTACCCGGGCAAGGCACCGACCTGCATGATCACGGCGGCTCGCGCGGCGCTTTCACCGTGCTTTCCGGGGCCCTTCAGGAACTCACACACTCCCCGACCGAGACCGACCCCAGCCGACTGACGGAACGGATGCTGCCGTCCGGCCAGGTCCGGGCCTTTGGCGCCGACCACATCCACCAGGTGATCGGCCTGGGCCCGACCGCCGCGGTCAGCCTGCACGTCTACGACCCGGCCCTCACCGTGATGAACCGCTACCACCTGGACGCCGAGCGCGGCCCAGTCATCGTCGAGACCGACCGCGCCGGCACAGCCTGGTAGCCGTCACCCGCGATCGCTCACTTAGTCCTCCTGTGCTACTTGCTCCAAGTGGAGAAGGGCATGTTCCAGACGGTGAGGCCGTTGCCCCATTCGAGCTTGTGCGGGCTGTGCTTGTAGATCACGACGTCACCCACCTTGGAGTGGTTGAACATCCACGAGGCCCAGTAGTTGCTCATCCCGGTGCAGCCGTGGCTGACGTTGGCGTGCCCCTGGGATCCGACCGACCAGGGGGCCGCGTGCAGGAATTCCCCGGTGTTGGTCAGCCGCATCGCGAAGTAGACCTTGATCCGGTAGTAGTTCGGGCTACCCTTCCCGACGCCGGTCGTGGTGGAGTCCATCACCCGCGAGGTCTCTTTGGTCATGATGACCTTGACGCCGGTCCTGGTCTCCAGGCCTGACTTCCCGGTGGTGACCGGGATCGTCTTCAGCACTTTGCCGTTCTTGCGCACGGTCATCGTGTGCTTGGACATGTCAACGGTGGAGATCATGGCGCTGCCGATGGAGAGCGACCCGCTGTGCTTGGTCTTGCTGCCCCAGACCCCCGGAGCCAACTGGACGCCGGCCAGGTTGGCGGTGACCTTCACCTTGGTGTTGGCCGGCCAGTACGTCTTCGGCCGCCAGATCACCTGGGTCGAGGTCATCCAGTGCCAGGCGCCGACCACCGACGGGGTGCTGGTCACCGTCATGGCGTCCTGCACGGCGGTCCGGTCCTTGGCCGACACCGAGTGGGAGAGATTCGCGATCACGGGCATCCCCACCCCGACGGTCTCGCCGCTGTACTCGAAGGAGGCGGTGCCTGAACCGTTCGGAACCACGGTGCGGAAGGTCGAGGACTCCGCCGTCGTCGAACCGGCCGTTCCCGCGGCTTCGACCGTGACGACGTAGGTGGTCGCGGCGGCGAGGACGCCCTTGCTGGTCCAGGTCGTCCCGTCGGCCGAGAGCCGCCCCTTGATCGCCTTACCGCTCTTGGCCGCCACCTTTATCGCCGACAGCGTGCCCTGGGTGGCCGTAATCTTGACCTTCTCGCTCAGCCCGACCTTCTTGGCGCCGTCGGCCGGAACGATCGCCACCGTCGGTTTGACCGCCGAATCCGCGGCGACCACGGACGCCGATCCGCCGGCCTTGACGCTGGCCACCGTCGAATCCGAACCGGACCGGCTGAACACCAGCACGGAGGCACCGACCAGGAGCACCAGCAGCCCGGCCCCCCAAGGCAGCGCCGGGCGCAACTGTTTCACCGAGACCGAGGACCGGGACGCCCAGAGCTGGGCTCCGCGTGTTCGCACTGAAACGTAGTACGCCCGCGCCCGCGCTGCTCCGGCCTTCCATGAGTACTGCATCAGTCTGGCTTCTCCTCGGTAGATGCGGCGCCGGAGCCTGATGGCACCCGCACTGCTTATAGGGACGTGTCCGGCCGCGGAAAGGTTGCTTGCGGCTGGGTGTTTTTGCACCGATCCCGCTGGAGGCTCTCACACGTACTTGTGAACCTTCCTGGGAGCCACCCAGGTTCACCCAGATGGGGGGGTTGGGGTCCTTGGACCCTTGCCCCGGCGGCACCGACATGGAAACATTCGAGATGTTGATCCTTTTTGTCCGGCCCCACAATCAATGCCGATCTTGTGGAAAAGGGATAGCTACGAGCAAGAACCTGACCATGCTCGAAGTCGCCACCGAAGCGGGTGTTTCGCCGGCGACGGTCTCTCGTGTGCTCACCGGTTCGGCTCGGGTCGCCCCGGCCACCCGCCGCCAGGTTCATGCCGCGGTCTCCCGCCTGGGCTACCTGCGCCGGGGTGAGCGGCCCGGCGATACCCGGCATCCGCCGATCATCGCCGCGGTGATCTGCGAGCCCACTGTCCGGGTCTTCAACGATCCGTTCTTCATGCGGCTGATCGGCGGCGCCGAAGCGTATCTGGCCGGACGCGGAGCGCCACTGCCGCTGATGTCCGCCGCCAACCCGTCATTCGCCGCCACGGAACGTCATCTGCTCGGGGGTGGCGCGGACGGCGTCCTGCTGGTGTCGGTGCACGGTCGGCATCCGCTGGCTCTGACCCTGGGGGCCACCCAGCTACCGATCCGTTGTGCCGGGCGGATGGTCGAGGACGTCGACATGCCGTATGTGGACGTCGACAACCGGGCCGGCGCCCGCCGGGCGGTCGAGCTGCTGCTGCATACCCGGTCGCGGATCGCGACCATCGCCGGCCCGGCGGACCTGCCGGCGGCCCGGGACCGGTTGTCCGGCTACCTGGACGCCATGGCCGCGGCCGACCGGCATCCGCTGATCGCCTCCGGGGACTTCACCCCGATGGGCGGCAAGAACGCCATGCGGATGCTGCTCGACCAGGCCCCGAACCTGGACGCCGTCTTCGCCGCCTCGGATCCGATGGCGATCGGCGCGATGTCGACCTTGCGCCACGCCGGCCGCCGAGTGCCTGACGACGTCGCCGTGATCGGATTCGACGACGTGACCGCAGCCGCTTTCACCGATCCACCGCTGACGACGGTCCGCCAGTCGGTCGAGCGGCTGGGGGCACTGGCCGCCGAGTTACTGTTCGAGCAGGTGGTGTCCGGCATCGGTCCGACGAAGAATGTGATCCTGGCCACCGATCTGGTCGTGCGCGGTTCCACCTGACCGCCCAGCGCCTGACCGCCCAGCGCCTGGCCGCCCAGCGCCTAACCGCCCGGCGGGCACCGCCTCTGGCCCTGGGCACCTGTCGTTATCGGCTGCCCACCTATTGCCACCTCCGCGCCCGCCCTCTGCCGTGATCACGAATTGCGCCCATGGATGCACCGATTCAACGGCACATCCATGGGCGCGGCCGACGATCACCGAGTGGCGACCGCCAAGGGGTGGGAGTTAGGACAGGGGCGGGTAGGCGTTGGTCATCAACTGCTGGAACTGAGCCGAGAACCAGGCGCCGGAGACCGGGGCGTTGGGCAGGGCACCGCTCAGGTTGTTGCCGTTGCGGGCGTTGCCGGTGTACGTCGGGTCGCACATCTGGTCAAAGCCCTTGCCGGTCGGGTTGTTCACCCCGGTCGGGATCAGCGAGCTGGAGCCGTCCGACTCACCCGGAGGCTTGATCCAGGTGTAGGCGTCGATTCCGGTGGCCGGGGCGGCCACCGGCCGGACACCGAGGCCGGCCCCGCTCTGGTTGCACCAGTTACCGGCGTGGATCCGCCGGTCGATCCGCGAGGCGTCGACGAAGGTGTTGACGTCGGTCGAGGTACTGGCAGCGGTCGGCCGGTTCGGGCCACC
>Ga0265340_10001731_pt1 | contig 12519 bp, 10 predicted proteins | sample 4CB225metaG_FD_202082 | JGI IMG/M metagenome (GOLD analysis project Ga0265340, IMG submission 202082) | Rhizosphere microbial communities from Carex aquatilis grown in University of Washington, Seatle, WA, United States - 4-CB2-25 metaG | ecosystem: Host-associated > Plants > Roots >...
TCGCTGCTCATCGGCAGGGGATGTGCACGGTCGCCGCCGCCTGACCGTTCACGTCCCGCAGGGCCGGCGTGACGGCAACCGACTGCGGGGCCACCGGACGGCCCTGGGGAGAACGGATGGTGACCGTCCGAGTCGCGGCGTCGTAGCTGGTCGAAGCGTTCGCGGTGACGCCGCCGGCCCAGGTGACCTTGATTCCGCCCGGCACCGTGCGGGGATCCAGATCGCTGTCGAAGGTCAGCCGGGCCGTCCCGGTGGTGGCATCGGCGCCCGCGGACAGCACCTGGGGACCGGCCGGCGCCGGGGCGTAGGGCCCGACGGACACGGACCGGACCTTGCCGGGCCCGGCGGCGGTGGGCGCGGAGATGCTGATCGTCTCGATGGCCTGCCGGGGCGTCGTCCGTCCCGGCTGCGGATCGATCGTCAGCCGTACCCCAGCGGTCGTCGTTCCGCCCGGGCCCGGGTTCGACCACAGCACGGTCGCCCGGGTGGGCCGGGCCGGCTGGGGCAGCCGAACGCCCGGCTCGCTCAGCCAGGCCTCGGCTCCGGGGTCCGCCGCGATCTGCGCGGTCGTGAACGCGGTCAGGGTCGCCGGGAGGGTGCCGCTCAGGGAGGTCGTGGTGCTCTGGGACGTCGTGTTGCCCTGGGTCGTCGTGCTGCTAAGTGAGCTGGGGACCGGCACCGATTCGATCCGGCTGGCCCGCCCGTCCTGAGCCAGCACGGTGAAGAACCGGCCGTCGGGGGACCAGTTCGGTGACTCGCCCTTCAGGCCCACCGCGTGCGCGAGGGTCTGGCCGTCCGGCAGGGAAGCCAGCCGGAATTCGGTCTGGTGGTCGGTCCGGCTGACCGAGTAGGCCAGCTCGGAGCCGTCCGGTGAGACGGCCAGATCGCTGAGGTCGTCCCCGGCCGAAACCGGCAGGGGAGCGGAAGTGGCCGGGCCGCCGCTCGACGCCGAGTACTGGAGCATGGTTCGGGAACCGGTGCGGGCCAGCCACACGATTCCGGCGCCGTCCGCGGTGAAGGCGGGCTCGCCGATCGCCGCGGGGAGCGGCCGGCTGGTTCCGGTCGACAGGTCCAGCACCCGCCCGGCGCCGTTCGCCGGCCGCAGGTACGCGTACCGGCCGCCCGGGGCCAGCACCAGGGTGTCGTGTTCGGCGTCGATCGGAACCCCGGACAGGAGGCGCCGCCCGCCCTGCCGGTCGACCGCGGTCAGCCGGCCGCCGGACACGAACGTCACCTGCTGGTCGCCGATCCAGCCCAGCGGGGATCCGGAGTCGACCTCGGACGAGACCGTGCTGAGCGGTGATCCGGTGCTGTCCGCGAACACGACGTTCGTGGCCGAGCCCGCACCGTTCAGGAAGGCGACCGAGTCACCCGAGCGGGAGACGCAGATGGCCGAGGTCGGGGTGGCCAGGCGCTGGCTCTTCCCGGCGCTGATCCGGACCAGTCCGGCGGTCTGGCCCGGAGCGCGATCGTCGGTGAGCAGCAAGGCACCGTCCCGGGTCACTGCCGCCTCCGAGTCGCTGCCGGCCATGCTCGCGGCCACCGGCCGGAGGTCGACGGCGGCCTCGGTGCTCGTCGCCGACTTCGCCGCCGGCGCGGTGCCGAAGGTCAGATGCACGTCGGAGCTCAGGGTGTCGTCACCCCCGGCGTGGGCGCGGCGGGCGTTGATGGTGAGCTGGTAGGCCGAGTTCGGGGCAAAACCGTGCACCGGGGCCACCGTGAGCGTGTTGTTGTGCCAGGAGGTGCGGACCGCGGTGGCCGGGGTCAGCCGCAGTGCGGCCACCGTCGCCGCATGGTCCAGGGTCTGGTCGAAGGTGAGCTGCACCGGGCCTTCGGGATCGACGGAGACCGCTCCGGCCAGGGCGCTGAAAACATGGACGCCGGGGTCGTCGGTCCCGGTCAGCGAGATCGTTCCGGCGACCACGGCCGCGACCGCCGCGGCGGCCACCATCCGGCCCAGCCAGACCTGGACCGGATGGTGCTGGGGGCGTGGCGACGGAAGCCGGCGGGCGCCGCGATCACGCTTGCTGAGGACGGGCTTGCTGAGGACGGGCTTGCTGAGGACGGGCTGGCTGAGGACAGGCTGGCTGAGGACAGGCTGGCTGAGGACCGGCTGCCGATCGGTCCCGGCGTCGCTGCCGAGGCTGCGGCGGGCGACCACCGAGTCGATCACCGTCTCGCTGGTTTCGCGCCGGACGGCCTCGCGCTGGATCTGCTCGGCGGCCGCGATCACCAACTGGGCCCGGAGCGTGTCCCGGGCCCGGGGGCTCAGCTCCGGGGCGCGCAGCACGGTGCGTACCCGGTCGGCAACCGGGGCCAGGTCGGGGCTGCCGGCCGGATCGCCGAAGTAGGCGTCGCCGCCCCGGGCGTCCCGGCGGTTGGAGTGGTGGCCGCTCATGGCGCCGACTTCGGTGCGGTGGTGCCCTGGAGGCTCTTGCGCAGCGCGGTCAGGCCCCGGTTGAGCAGGAGTTTCACGGCTCCTTCGCTGCGATTCATCCGGTCGGCGATCTCCGCGATCGGCAGGTCCCGCTCGAGCCGGAGGACGACGGCGGTGCGCTGGGCCTGGCTGAGTTCCTCAACTGCCTTCCACACCTGGGTCACCTCCGCTCTGTCGATCGCCTGATCCTCGACCGGGGCGGCGGGGTCGCTGACGTCCATCTCCAGTTCCAAGGTCACCGTGGGCCGCCGCGCCCGGAGGTGATCGATGATGGTGTTCCTGGCGATCCGGAAGAGCCAGGACGAGAAGCTGCCTTGCGCCGGCTGATAAGTGCGGAGTCCTTTCAGCGCCTTGAAGAAGACCTCCGCGGTCAGATCTTCTGCCGTCGTGCGTTCTCTCAATCTAGAGTAAACGAACCGGTAAATGCGGTCACAATAACGGTCGTAGAGCAGTCCGAAGGCCTCTGGGTCCTGGCTGCACCGGGCGACCAGGTCGGCATCGGATGACGTCGCCGCCTCCTCGTCGAGGCCGAACCGGTTCGACCGCCCAGGCGGAGGCGCCAGGGTGCCCTGGCGCGGGCCGACCGAGCCGCCCGGAAGGGTCACTTGTTCAGCCTCTGAGTCTGGTCTGACATCGATCGGCAGGTTTTCTCGAGCTGGCAGAATTTCTCGATCTTTGAGCGCAGAGCGCCTGGGTACGCGTTCATCAGTGGCCGTTTCCGAGTACGGGTTCTGAGTACGGGGCGGTCTTGATTGACTGCGGCGGGGCGCTGATCCGGTGAGTCACATTCGCCCACCCCGGCCGAAGCTGTCAAGCCGCACAGGACGATTGATCCCCGACCAGGTAAGGGTTTTAACGGTCAGACAACACCGGGAAAAACTTCGGCCTGGATTGCGATCTCGCCATCACGAACCCGTAACTTCCCCGGGCCCGGTCGCGTAGTGGCTCGTGTCGACCACCGCCGGCAATGCGCGGATCGGACGACCACAGTCCGACGACGCATTCGGCGTCCCGCCGCTTGCGCGAATAGACGGAGGAATACATGAGTTTCCAGTTCAACGTGCTGAGAGATCTGACGCCGCTGAGCAAGAGGCGCAAGGTCGTCGGGGGGGTGCTGGGTCTCAGTCTGCTGGTGGCCAGCGGGGCCGCGGCCCAGGCGAGCGGGCACGGTGACGGCTTCCTCGGGCCGGGAACGGGAGGCAACACCGCCGCTCCCACAGGCACGACCGCGCCGACGGCGACGGTCACCATCACCCCGACGACCTCGCCCACGATGACCACCTCACCCGTGCCGACCGCGACGACGGCGCCGATGCAGGGGTTCAACGGCTGGGTCTCGACGGTGACCGGCATGACTCAGATGGCCTTCCTGACCCTGGGCAGCCAGAAGGACCGGACCTTCAACCAGCTTCTGGGCATCAACGACAGCGGGGCGATCGTCGGTTACTTCGGCAGTGGTGCGGATGCGATGCACCCCAACAAGGGGTACTTGATCAATCCTCCCTACAGCCCGCTGAGTTTCGTTGACAAGAACTTCCCAGGTTCGGTTCAGACTCAGGTGATCGGGGTGAACAACGCCGGGATCAAGGTGGGCTTCTTCGTCGACGGCGCCGGGGCCACTCACGGCTTCGTCCGGTGGAACACCACCTGGCGCAAGGTGGACTTCCGCCGGACCACCTCCAAGCCGATGGTCAACCAGTTGCTCGGGATCAACAACCGGGGCATCGCGGCCGGGTTCTTCAACGACTCGAAGGACCAGTCGCACGGGTACCTCTACAACATCCGGACCGGCCGGTTCGCCCTGCTCCGGCTGCCGGTGGTGGCCAGCAGCGTGGTCGCAACCGGGGTCAACGATCGCGGCGAGGTCGTCGGCTTCTACGTGACCGGCAAGAACACGAAGGCCTTCACCTGGAGCGGCCGGAGCTTCCGCACCGTCAGCCTGGGCAACGGCACCAACACCCAGGCTCTCGGCGTCAACAATGCCGGGTCCGTGGTGGGTTCGTTCGTGGACGCTGCGGGGAAGATGCACGGTTTCCTCTGGTCCGCCGGTCAGGCCCACGCCGTCGATGTTCCCGGCTCGGCCGGCACCGTGGTCAACGGTCTGAACAACCGGGGTCAGATCGTCGGCTTCTCGATGAATGCGGCCAAGCAGACACTCGGTTTCGTGGCCACCCGCTGACCAGGCCGATCCTGATCCAGGCCGATCCTGATCCAGGCCGATCCTGATCCAGCCGGGCTGCAGACAGTACTGATGCCGGTACTGATGCGGCCCGGCTGGCCGGCTGGTTCGACGGCCGGGCGACTGGGACTGGTCCGACTGGTGGCGTTCGGCTGATGGCGTTCGGGCGCAGGGGTATGCTTGGCCGGGAACGAGAAGTGCTGACCGGCTGAGCTCTGAGGTATAGATACAGGTGGCAGCGCTATTTAAGCTCGTGGGGGAGAACTGGTGAACCAGTCCTTCATTATATTCGTACCTCACTTTAGTACCCCCAAAAAACCGCGCACGATGAAGTCTTCAAGGAGCAAGATCATGGCCACGGCCACTGGATCCACCGCTTCACCCACGCTCGCCCGTGAGACCGTCTGGGAAGTAGACGCACCGGACGGCAGCGTTCTCTATCTCGGCTGCGATCTGACCCTCGCCGATGAGATCTACAACGGTCTTCCCGACGGCGCCCATCTGCATCGCCTGAACCTGGCCCAGTCCGCACTCTGATCCGTCCGCACGCTGATCCGTTCACGCTCTGATCCGTTCGCTGCCCTCTGATTCCAGGGCTAACGACCTCGGAGTAGTTCGCGGACGGCCTCTGCGGACGGGGCTTCCAGGGCCTGCCGGGCCAGTCGGGCCGCCTCCGGGAGGATCAGTTCCCGGACGGCCTGTTTGACCGCCGGAACCGCTCGAGCGCTCATGCTCAGCTCGCGAACCCCCAGCCCCACCAGCACCGCCGCCGCGCGTTCGTCGGCGGCCAGTTCACCACAGACGGCGACCAAGGCTCGGCCGCCGGCGCCCCGGCAGGTGGCCTCGATCAACTTCAGCACACCGGGATCGAGCGGGTCGCCGAGCCCGGCCACGGCGTCATTGCCCCGCTCGGCGGCGAGGGTGTACTGCGTCAAATCATTCGTGCCGATGCTGAAAAAGTCCACCTGGGGGGCAAGGACGGCGGCCTTGAGAGCGGCGGCCGGGACCTCGATCATGATTCCGATCTGAAGCCCGGGTGGCTCCCCCCGCCCGGTCAGCTTGATCGCCTGGTCCAGCATCCGGCGGCCGGCGAGCACCTCGCTCAGCGTGCTGACCATCGGGAACATCACACTGACGGGGACGTCGTGAGCCACCCGGACGATCGCCAGCAACTGGTCGGCCAGTAATTCCGGACGGCGCAGGGCGAGCCGGATACCCCGGACCCCGAGGAACGGGTTGGCCTCGGCCGGCATCGGCAGGTATTCCAGCGGCTTGTCGCCGCCGACATCGAGAGTACGCAGGGTGAGACGACGGCCGGGGAAGGCCGCGGCCAGGGCCCGGTAGGCCGCCTCCTGCTCGTCCACCCCCGGCGCCTGCGCCCGGCCCAGGAACAGGAACTCGGTTCGCACCAGACCGACCAGGTCGGCGCCGAAAGTCGTTGCCGCCGCGGCATCCTCGACCGATCCGACATTCGCCCCGACGAGTACCTCGACCCCGTCCCGGGTGAGCGCGGGTGCCCCGGCCCGGCTGAGCAGTTCGCTCCCGCGGGTCCGGGCCGCGTCGGCCCGGTCCCGGAACCGGGCCAGTGCTTCCGGGTCCGGATCGATGGCCAGTTCGCCCGTCGATCCGTCCACCGCCAGCGGTGTGCCGTCGGCGATCTTCAGCACCTCCGGGCCGGCCCCGACGATGGCCGGGATGCCCCGGGCCCGGGCCAGGATGGCGCTGTGCGCGGTCGGGCTTCCGAAGGCCAGGACGACCGCCGCCACCCGCGTCCGGTCCAGGGTCGCGGCCTGGGCCGGGGTGAGATCCGCGGCGACCAGAACCACACCGGGCCGTTCAGCTCGGGACGGATCGGCCTGGGACGGATCGGCCTGGGACGGATCGGCCTGGGACGGATCGGCCTCGGGCTCGATCAGTTCTTCGCCCAGGCCCAGCAGGTGCCCCAGCACCTGGTTCCCGACTGCCCGCACGTCCGCGGCCCGGGCCCGCAGGTAGGGATCGGTGAGGTCCTCCAGCCCGGTCACGGACACCATCACCGCGCCGGCCCAGGCACTGCTCGCGGCTTGCCCGTCGTGGATCCGGGCGCGGGCGTCGGACAGCAGTTCCGGATCGCCCAGCAGCGCCAGATGGGCGTCGAAGATCGAGGCGTCGGCCGCGCCGGTTTCCCGGCAGATCCGCTCCCGCAGTGTCTGGAGCTGGGTTCGGACCGCGGTGATCGCCTCGTCCAGGGCCTGACCCTGGCCCGGCTCGTCCGTGCTGCGCCGGTCGGGGACGGCGGCGACATCAGCCGGCCCGGAACCGGTCACGTCGTGGCCCCGGGCCGGGCCGATCCCGATCCCGGGTGACGCCGCGAACGGCCCGCCCAGGTCCTGGCCCCCGGCCGGATCAGCGCTGTCCCCGGCCGGATCGTCGAAGTTCCGGGTGGCCAGCGCCAGCACCTGATCGATGGCCTCGTCGGCCTGGGACCCGGTGGCCCGCACCTCGATCTCGTGTCCGCGCAGCGCACCGAGCGTGGCCAGCCGGGAAAGGCTCCGGCCGGGAACCCACTCCGAGCCGGTGCTGAGGTTACGCAGTTCCAGATCGGCCTCGAGCCCCGACAGGAGCTGCACCAGCCGGGCAGCCGGCCGGGCATGCAGCCCGTGCGCGGCCGTGACGGTGAACCCTCGCCCCGCCCGCCCCTCCTTCTCGTGATCATGCACTGATGCACGGTCGGCATCGTGCATCAGTGCATGATCACGGGGGAGGGGGGCGGGTTGGAGGCTGGCGGGTTCGAGGGTAAGGGGGGCGAGCTGGGATTGCTTGCCGGCCAGGGCGTTGACCGCCTCGGCGGCGACCTCGGCCCGCCCGGCGCCGGCGACTGCCGCGACCGCCGCGACGATCAGGCCCTCCAGCAGCGGGGCCGGGCAGAGCAGCACCCGGGCGCGGGCGTCGTCGTCGAGCAGTTCCAGGGCCAGCTCGGCGGACAGCACAGCGCTGCCCAGGTCCATCAGCACGACCACCCCGTCGCCGTCCTGATCGGCTTCGAGCAGGGCGTCGTGAATCTGCACGGCGTCGGTGCCGAAGGTCTCCTCGTCCAGTCCGGCCGCGATGACGATCGGAACCCGGCGTCCCTGAAGCATCTCCTCGGCCAGCCCCACGGCGGCCCGGGCCAGGGCCCGGCTGTGAGAGACGACGACGATCCCGATCATGACGTCGACCCGATGGTCCGTGATTCGGGGGCCGGAGGCGTGCCGACGTGCATGATCACGGGGAGGTGGGAGTGAGGGTGGCGGCCGCGGCCGCGACCAGGAGCGCGGTCGAGGTCGCCCCCGGATCCTGGTGCCCGACACTGCGTTCGCCGAGGTAGCTGGCGCGGCCCTTGCGGGCGAGCATCGGCGTGGTTGCGTCCCGGCCGGCGTCGGCGGCCCGGCTGGCCGCCTGGAGGGCCTGGGTCAGCGACTCCTGGTTGGCGAGCGCGGCGTCCAGGGCATCGACGGCCGGGGCGAGGGCGTCGAACATCGTCTTGTCTCCGGCCCCGGCCTTGCCCCGGGCCACGACGCCGTCCAGTCCGGCGCGAAAGGCCTTGGCCAGGGCCGGACCGTCGAGCGTCTCGACCGGTCCGGCCGCGGTTGCCATCCGCAGAAAAAGCGTTCCGTAGAGCGGACCGCTGGCTCCGCCGACACTACTGACCAGGGTCATCCCGACCTTCTTGAACAGCGCCGCGGCGTCGGCGGAGGGAGTCTCGGCCAGCGCCGCGGCCACGGCGCTCAGGCCCCGGTCCATGTTGGAACCGTGATCGGCGTCGCCGATCGCGGAATCGAGCTGAGTCAGCAGGTCACGATTCTCGCTGATGTCGGTGGCGAATCGTTCGATCCACCGTCGCAGGGCCGCGACGTCAACCTGTTCGGGCTGTTCGGGCTGTTCGGGCTGTTCGGGCATCAAACCCCCCAGCGCAGGCCAGGAGTCCGGACCGGAGCGTCCCAGAGCCGGACCAGTTCGTCGTCAACCTTCAGCAAAGTGACCGAGCAGCCGGCCATTTCGAGGCTGGTGATGTACGGCCCGACGAGCGAGCGGACGACGGTGACCCCGGCCTTGTCCAGGATCGCGGCGACCTCGCCGTACATCAGATACAGCTCCAGCAGCGGAGTGCCGCCCATCCCATTGACGAAGGCCAGGACGCCGTCCCCGGAGGTGAAGTCCAGATCCGAAAGAATCGGCTCGACCAGCAGTTCGGCGATCTCACGGGCCGGGGCCAGTGGAAGCCGGCGGCGGCCCGGTTCACCATGAATGCCGATGCCGATCTCCATCTCGCCCTCGGGCAGGTCGAAGGTCGGTTTTCCGGCGGCCGGGACGGTGCAGGAGGTCAGGGCCATGCCCATGCTCCGGCCCTGGGCGTTCACCCGGCGGGCGACCTCGGCGACCTCGGCCAGCGGGCGACCCTGCTCGGCGGCGGCACCGGCGATCTTCTCCAGCAGCACGGTGACGCCGACGCCCCGCCGTCCGGCGGTGTAAAGGCTGTCCTGGACGGCGACGTCGTCGTCGGTGACGACTGCGATCACCTCGGCGCCGGTGTCGGCCGCGGCCATCTCGGCGGCCATCTCGAAGTTCATCACGTCGCCGGTGTAGTTCTTGACGATGTGCAGCACGCCGGCCCCGGCGTCGACGTTCTTGGTCGCCTCCAGGATCTGGTCCGGCACGGGCGAGGTGAACACCTCGCCCGCGATCGCGGCGTCGAGCATGCCCAGGCCGACGAAGCCGCTGTGCATGGGTTCGTGGCCGGAGCCACCGCCGGAGACCAGGCCGACCTTGCCGGAGACCGGGGCGTCGCCCCGATAGACGATCTTGTGCTGATGATCTACACGGATCTCGGGGTGAGCGGCGGCCATACCCCGCAGGGCCTGGGCGACGACGTCACCAGGGTCGTTGATGAGCTTCTTCATCGAATGCTCCCCAGCTAAGATTGTGAATCCCATTCGACTATGTCGAATGTGACACGGACGATACGCTCCTGATACGCGGCGGACAAGGGGTCGATCGCCTGGACCGGAGGGAGGTACCAGCCCGATGATCCAGTCCGTCGACCGCGCGGTGCGGATCCTGGTGGTTCTGCAGGGCGCGCGGCACCTTAGCCTCGGCGAGATCGCGGCCCGGCTTGACCTCCCGCCGTCCACAGTTCATGGCATCATCCGCACACTGCTGGTGCACGGGATGGTGCAACAGGATCGGGACTCCGGCCGCTACCGGCTCGGACCGGCCACGCTTCAGCTCGGAAACGTCTACCTGGATACGCTGGAACTGCGCTCCCGGGCCGCGCCCTGGGCGCAGGAGCTGGCCCGCCGGACCGGGTGCGCGGTCCGGACCGCCGTCCTGCTGCTGAGTGACGTCGTGGTCGTCCACCATGAGCCCAGGCCGGACGGTTCCCGGCAAATGCCCGAGGTCGGCATCGTCGTTCCGGCTCATGCCTGCGCCCTGGGAAAGGCCCAGCTCGCCTTCGATGCCGAGGCCCTGGCGCTGGTGCTCAGCCGGGCCGGTGCCCGACCGGGTGGATCCGGTGCCCAGCCGGGTGGCGGTGCCCAGCCGGGTGGCGGTGCCCAGCCGGGGGGCCTGGGCCTGCCCAGCATGACCGGCGAGACCATCACCGAGGTCGGGGTGCTTTCCGGTCAGCTCGCACTGATCCGCGGCAGCGGCATCGCGACCGAGGTCGAGGAGGCCGTGCTCGGCGAATGCGGTGTGGCCGCGCCCCTGGTCGAAGGGGGAGGCCAGATCGCCGGGGCGATCGGGCTGGTCGTTCCGAGCGGGGAATGGCCGCTGCCGCCGGTGGCCCTGGACGCCCTCCGGGCGGCGGCCCGGGCAGTGTCCCGGGAACTCGGAGCCGCCTCCTGGCCTCCAGCGGTCTCCTGTCCGCCCCGGGCCTCAGCCTGAGCCCCGCTCGCTCCTGGAGTTGATCGGCGCCGGCCGGGCGCGCGAATCTGCGCGGCCCGCCTACTCGGGGCATGATGCCCTCGTGGCTTCCGGCATCCGAGCATCCGGCCCGAGGGGCGGCGGTAGGGCGATTGGGGCGGGTAGCGCCGCTATGGGTTGGCTGGCCGTTTTGATTCTTCTTGCCCTCGGCGCCTGCTCATCATCATCGTCTTCATCATCGTCCGGTGGTGGTTCGCTGAGCGGTAGTGCCCCCAGCGGTCGTGCGGTGCCGTCAGCCAGTGACTGGGTCACCTACCACCGCACCAACGACCGGGCCGGTCAGGGGGTGGGGGTTCCGGCGCCGCACCGGCTGACCCCAGCCTGGCGGGCCGCGCTCGACGGCGCCGTCTACGGTCAGCCGCTGCTACTGGGAAATCTGGTCATCGCGGCCACCGAGCACGACACTGTCTACGGGCTGAATCTGACTGACGGCAGCGTTCGCTGGCGGCGCCCGGTCGGGACGCCGATGCCGTTGAAGAGATTGCCGTGCGGCAACATCGATCCGCTGGGGATCACCGGAACCCCGGCCTACGATCCGCCCACCGGTTCGGTGTTCGTGGTGGCCGAAACCACCGATGCCCGGCACAACCTGGTTGCTCTGGACGCCCGGACCGGAGCGGTGCGATTCAGCCGTCCCCTGGACATCCCCGGTCGTGACCGGCAGGCCGAGCAGCAGCGGGGGGCGCTGGCGGTGGCCGGTGGCCGGGTCTACGTGCCGTTCGGTGGCCTGGCCGGCGACTGCGGCAACTATGTCGGCTATGTCAGCGCCGTCGACACCCGCGGCGCGGGCAAGACACTGGTGTACCGGGTGCCGACCCGCCGCGAGGGCGGGATCTGGGCCCCCTCGGGGGTGGCTGTGGACGCGAGCGGTGACGTCTGGGTCGCGGTCGGAAACGGGGCCAGCTTCAACCACCCTTATGACGGAAGCGATTCCGTGCTCAGGCTTTCCGCCGACTTGCGTCGCCGGATCGACTACTTCGCCCCCAGTAGCTGGGGTTCGGAGAACGCCGACGACGCGGACCTGGGTTCCACCGGCCCGCTGCTGCTCGGCCAGGGCCAGGCCCTGATCAGCGGCAAGGATGCGCAGATCTACCTGCTCAGTACCGCTCACCTGGGTGGGATCGGCGGGCAGAGCGTGCGGATCGGCGGTTGCCGGGGATTCGGGGGAATGGCCTGGGATTCCCGGGCCCAGGCCGCCTTCGTGCCGTGCACCGAGGGGCTGCTGCGGGTCGAGGTGGCCGCCGGGAGCCTTCGCGCCGGCTGGCGGGCTTCGGCCGGTGTGAACGGCTCACCCGTGCTCGGCGGTGGTGCGGTCTGGTCGCTGGATCAGAAGGCGGGCCGGCTGTGGGCTCTGGACGAGCGCACCGGCCGATCGCTGGCCGGCGCCGCGACCGGATCCGTGTCCCGCTTCGCCTCGCCGGTGCTGTCCGGGCGGTGGGCCCTGGTCCCGACCTTGCACGGAATCACCGCGCTGGGCATCTCCTGAATCCGGAAGGGAAATGCTCGTGGCTACCGAGGAGAGATTTCCGGTGCTGCGGCAGGTGGTCCTCGACGGCGCCGAGGAACCGTTGTGGGTCTACGCCGATCCGTGGCCGGCCAGGTGCTGGCGGTCGGGGCGAAGGTCCCTCAGATCGGTGTCGCGGGCATCATCACACTCCAGGCCCGGACGCCGGGAAGCTGGGCTCGCGGAGCGCTTTTGCTGCTGGTTTCCGGAAGCACGCCGGCGGCGATCGTCGGCTTGACGAACTGGAACCTCGCACCCCCGCTGCGAATTGCGCGTCTGATCGCCACCGGCCATCTCGACCAGGGCCTCGCCGGTCAGGCCCTCGAACTGTTATCGGCTCACGAATTCTGACCGCTTACTGAAACTTGTCACCAGCTCTTTACGAAACGGTTACGGTCTCCAACAATCAGACATGGCTGATCGGGGGCCCGCCTGTTCAGCCCTGATCAGGGTGGCTGA
>Ga0265340_10001732_pt1 | contig 12516 bp, 13 predicted proteins | sample 4CB225metaG_FD_202082 | JGI IMG/M metagenome (GOLD analysis project Ga0265340, IMG submission 202082) | Rhizosphere microbial communities from Carex aquatilis grown in University of Washington, Seatle, WA, United States - 4-CB2-25 metaG | ecosystem: Host-associated > Plants > Roots >...
CAATTCGTCACAAAAAAGCGGAGTGCGCGCGGGCCATGGGCGAGACCAAACCGACTCGAGGCATGAGGTTGCTCGCGGGCAATTCCAACGCCGCGATGGCCGTGGCGATCGCCCAATATCTCAAGCTGCCGATGACCAAGGCGGTGGTGCGCCGCTTCGCCGACATGGAGATCTTCGTCGAGATCGGCGAGAACGTCCGCGGCGAGGACATGTTTGTCATCCAGTCGACCAGTTTTCCCGCCAACGACAATCTGATGGAATTGTTGATCATCATCGATGCGCTGCGGCGCGCCAGTGCCCGGCGCATCACGGCGGTGATCCCCTATTTCGGTTACGCACGGCAGGATCGCAAAGTCGGCCCACGCACGCCGATCTCGGCCAAGCTGGTGGCCAATCTCATCACCCAGGCTGGCGCTAACCGCGTGCTCACCGTCGACCTGCATGCCGGTCAAATCCAGGGCTTTTTCGACATCCCGACCGACAATCTCTACGGCATGCCGGTGATCGTGAAAGACATCAAAGATGCCATGACCGGAAACCATCTGATGGTGGTATCGCCGGACGTGGGCGGCGTGGTGCGCGCCCGCGCCCTGGCCAAGCGGCTGGGTACGGAACTTGCCATCGTCGACAAGCGCCGCGAACGCGCCGGCGAATCCGAAGTGATGAACATCATCGGCGACGTCAAAGGCCGCTCCTGCATTCTGGTGGACGATATCGTCGATTCCGGCGGCACGATCTGCAATGCCGCGGCGGCGCTGATGAAAGCGGGTGCCAAGGACGTCTGCGCCTATGCCACGCATGGCGTGCTGTCCGGCGGCGCCGTGGCGCGCATCCAGACGTCGATGCTGAAATCGATGGTGGTGACCGACTCCATCGCGGCCACCGAAGGCGTCAGCAAATGCCCGAACATCCGGCGCATCTCCATCGCACCGCTGATCGGCGAAGCCATGCGCCGCATCAACAACGAAGAGAGCGTGTCGAGTTTGTTCGATTGATGGACGCGTTTGCTGCAATAGCGACACTTATCGTGGCGTTGCTGGCCACCCGCCTTATCCTGGTTCGATACAGTCGCTATCGCCGCAATACTGTCGCCGGTCGCGAATGGCTGCAGTTCAAGGCGCACTTACCCAGATGGGTAAAGTGTTTAGAGACAGCGATTCGGACCGTTCTTTGGCTACTGCTCACATTCGCAATCGTTGTCGGTCTTATCATCGCGTACGTTGCGATTCATGGCGGAGAAAACGGACCCCGCGGGTTCGCATTCGGCTTAATGGTTTTCGCAAGCCTTTACGCCGCGCTCGTCCCGGCTTTTATGCTGGCGAATCTGGCGAGCTGGCTTATCCCACCGGTAAGAAGAGCCAATCAGTTGGCATTTGAAGGCTTGCAGACGGCGTCGTACCGCGGTGCAATGATCGGACTATTGAAATTCGGAGGCGTTCTGTTGCCCATTTGCACTGTGGTGAGCGCGTTTGCCGTACTCGAACCCTGGGCGCATTGATGTCCGCGCCCGCCGATGTCCGCAAGATCGCGCTTGCCCTCGACGGCGTAACCGAAGTCGACCACTTTGGCAGGCCGGCTTTCCGCACCAAAAAGCGCATCTTCGCGGTCATCCGGCCCGATGGGCTGTATCTGAACCTGCCGCCGGAGCGCAAAGAATTCCTGTTCGAGGCCGATCCCAAAACCTTCGTGAAGTTCATGTGGGGAGCGACAGCGAACGTGATTGTCCAGCTTAAACGGATTTCCAGCAAGGAACTGACCAGGCTGGTCCGCGAGGCCTGGCAAGATGCCTGTCCGCCGCCGGCCAAAAAACGTGTATCCTCGCGCTAGCGTAAATCGATTCAGTTCGAATCGATTTACGCTAGCTCTTTGTTTTGTCGCGCGATCTTACGGCGAGCCGCTTCAAACTTCGCCGGATCTCGCTTTATGATTTGCGAGCCCGCCATGCCTCAGTCCGACGATTTCAACGCCCCGCACGGCCGCTTCCCGCACGGCGCTTCGGCGGAAGTCGTGTTCATGCGCCGCGTGCTGACGGCCGCTCTGGTCGTCATTCTGCTGCTGGCCTTGTGGCGGGTGTCGCTGGTTCTGATTCTGACCTTCGGCGGCATTCTGGTGGCGGTGGCGCTACGCAACATCTCTGCGCCGCTCGGCCGCTATCTGCACGTCTCGGACCGCGTTTCGCTGCTCATCACCGTGTTGGGGTTTGCGGTCGTCGTCATCGGCTTCTTCGATCTGTTCGGCACGCTGGCCAGCCAGCAATTCTCTGATCTGGTCGACGAGATACCGGGCTCGATCGATTCCGCGCGAAGCTGGCTGCAAGAGTCGGCCGTGGGACGTCAGATCTTAGCCGGATTGCAGAGTTCGACCGATGCCACCGAGCGCGTGCTGAGCGCCTTGCCTTTGGCGGGCGGCATTCTCGGCGTCATCGGCGAGATCCTCTTGGTCATCGTGGTCGGAATTTATCTGGCGGCCGATCCGCTGATGTACGTGACGGGCGTGATCCGCTTGCTGCCGCCGCGCCGCCGCGAACGGGCGCGCGAAATTCTCGACGTCTTGGGGCTGGCGCTCCACAAATGGCTGATCGGCATGACTCTCGACATGCTGATCTGCGGCATCATGGTCGGCGTCGGCATGTGGCTGATCGGCGTGCCGCTGCCGTTTGCGCTGGCGGTGCTCTCGGGCGTGGCGGTTTTTGTGCCTTATATCGGCCCGTTGATCGCCGTTATTCCCGGATTGCTTCTGGCGCTCAGCGTACGGCCGATGTTGGCGCTCTATGCCGGCTTCGTTTATCTGATCGTGCTGACGATCGAAGGCAATATCAGCCAGCCGCTGCTGCAACGGTGGACGGTTTCTCTGCCGCCCCTCGTCAATCTGCTGGCGATCTTGGTGTTCGCCCCGTTGTTCGGCTTATGGGGCGCGGTGCTGGCAACGCCGCTCGCCGTGGCGCTGTGGGTCGTGATCAAGATGGTCTATGTCGAAGACCTACTGGAAGACCACAAGTCCTGAGGCCGCCCGGCGGTTGCGCTGGCTTCGCCCATCCGCTACAAGCCTGCCCTTCGCGGCCTGGAAAAGGCCTTCCGGTATTTATAAAATGCTGGAGAAATAAGGACTTACATAAATGCGTCAAATCCAGGAACTCAGCGCCGAACCGCGCACCGGCACGGGCAAGGGCCCGGCCTACCAGACCCGCCTCAAGGGCCAGATCCCCGGCATCGTCTATGGCGGCAAAGACGAGCCCCAGCCGGTCACGGTGGATGCCCAGGTGCTGGCGCGCCATTATGACAGCGGCGCCTTCCTGACCACGCTGTTCATGCTCGACATCGCCGGCAAGAAGACGCGCGTTATCCCGCGCGCGCTGCAGCTCGATCCGGTGAGCGATCGTCCGGTGCATGTCGATTTCATGCGCCTGGCCGTCGGCGCCATGGTGAAGCTGGCCATTCCCGTGCGCTTCAAGGGCCAGGAAGGTTCGCCGGGCCTCAAGCGCGGCGGCGTGCTCAACCTCGTTCGCCATGAGGTGGAGTTGATCTGTCCGGCAGACAACATTCCCGATTACATCGAGGGCGATCTGGACGGCCTGGAAATCCACGGCACCCTCAGCATTTCCGACTTCAAGCTGCCGGAGGGCGTGAAACCGGCCATCCAAGGGGACTTCACGGTCGCCTCCATCGTCGCGCCGACCCATGTCATCGAAGAGCAGAAGGCCGCCGCCGCTGCAGCAGCTGCTGCCGCTGCCGCTCCGGTGGTCGAAGAAGGGGCCGCGCCCGCCGAAGGCGCCGCTCCCGGTGCCGCACCTGCCGCGGGCGCCGCGCCTGCCGCCGGCGCCGCGCCTGCTCCTGGTGCCGCCGCGCCCGCCGCTGGCGCCAAACCTGCCGCCGGCGCCAAGCCTGCTGCCGGTGGCAAGGCGCCGGAGAAAAAGTAGCCCTTCGAGGCACCGCTTCGCGGTGCGCCTCAGGATGACGACGATGTATGATACCGTCATGCCGAGGTGCGCGTCTTCTGCGCGCCGCGAAGTATGACGGTCATGTCGGACACACCGCTGCTCATCGCCGGTCTGGGAAATCCGGGCACGCAGTATGCGCGCAACCGTCACAACGCCGGCTTTATGGCGGTGGACACGATCCACGAGAGCTATGATTTCGGCCCCTGGCGCGCCAAGCATCAAGGCTTCATCGCCGAAGGAAAACTGGCGGGGCGCAAAACCTATCTGCTCAAACCCATGACCTACATGAACGAGAGCGGACTATCGGTGGGCCCGGCGGCGCGGTTTCTGAAATTGCGGCCGTCCGCGGTCGTGGTGTTCCATGACGAGATCGACCTCGCCGCGGGAAAGCTGAAAGCCAAGACCGGCGGCGGCGATGCCGGGCATAACGGCCTTCGCTCCGTCACGGCGGCGCTGGGTCCCGATTACCACCGGGTGCGCATCGGCGTGGGTCATCCCGGCGAGAAAGAGCGCGTCCACGGTCATGTGCTGCAGAATTTCGCCAAGAACGACGAGGACTGGCTTGTGCCGCTGTTGTCGGCCATCGCCGAAGCCGCACCGCTGCTTGCCGGTAACGATCTGCTCGGCTTCATGAGCAAGACGGCGCTGATCCTTCATCCGCCGGTGCTCAAGCCCAAGCCGGACATCGCCAACAAGAAAGAGCAAGACTGATGGGTTTCAAATGCGGCATCGTCGGCCTGCCCAATGTCGGCAAATCGACGTTGTTCAACGCACTGACGCAGACGGCTCTGGCGCAGGCGGCGAACTATCCCTTCTGTACCATCGAGCCGAATGTCGGCGACGTGGCGGTCCCGGACGCGCGACTCGACACGCTTGCCGCGATCGCCAAATCCGCCCAGATCGTTCCCACCCGCATCGGCTTCGTCGACATCGCCGGCCTGGTGCGCGGCGCCTCCAAAGGCGAGGGCTTGGGCAACCAGTTCCTCGCCAACATCCGCGAGGTGGACGCCGTCGTTCATGTCCTGCGCTGCTTCGAAGACGACGACATCACCCATGTGGAAGGCAAGATCGATCCGGTCAACGATGCCGAAGTGGTGGAAACCGAGCTGATGCTCGCCGATCTCGAGAGCCTGGAGAAGCGCATCAAGCCGCTCGAGAAGAAGGCCCATGCCGGCGAGAAGGAAGCCAAGGAACAGCTGGCGCTGATGATGAAGGCTATCGAGCTCTTGCGCGAAGGCAAGCCCGCGCGCAAGGCCGAGCTGTCGCACGAACAGAGCGAGCCGTTCCGCTTGCTCGGCCTCTTGACGCAGAAGCCGGTGCTCTATGTCTGCAATGTGGATGAAGGCTCGGCAGCCGCGGGCAACAAATTCTCCAAAGCGGTCGAAGAAATGGCAGCGCGTCAGGGCGCCGGGGCGATCACGATTTCCTGCCGCATCGAAGAGGAAGTCGCCCAGCTTGCGCCGGCGGAGCGCGCCGAGTTCCTCGCCAGCCTCGGGCTGGAGGAACCCGGTCTGAACAAACTGATCCGCGCCGGCTACCAATTGCTCGGCCTCATCACCTTTTTCACCGCGGGCCCGAAAGAGGCCAAAGCCTGGACGGTTCAGAAGGGTGCGCGTGCGCCGCAAGCGGCGGGCGTGATCCACACCGATTTCGAGCACGGCTTCATCCGCGCGGAGACGTTCGCCTATGACGATTACGTAGCGGGTGGCGGCGAAGCGGGCGCGCGCGACGCGGGCAAGTTCCGCCTCGAAGGCAAGGAATACGTGGTACAGGACGGCGACGTGATGCACTTTAGATTTACTTCGTGAAGCCGCCGCCTAACTTTCGCCTTATGACCGGTAGACGCTTTCCCCGCCATCTGGAGGGGAATTCCGATGCGGCGCAAATTCATTATCTTGATCTTCGCGGCCGCGGTGCTCGCGAGCTGTGGACCATCTTCCGGGCCCTATGGCGGCTTTCCGCAGGCGCTCTATTCGAGGACTATGCGCGACCAGGCCCCACAGGTCTTCAGCTATAGCCACTTCCTGATGCTCGCCATGTCGCACGAAAGCATCGACCCGCGCTTCGAACGCGCCCGCGACAAGTGCCTTCATGATGCGGCGCTGTCGTGCACGCTGATCTCCGCTTCCGTCAGCGCGACCGACGGCACGTATTACAAAAACAGCGAAGCCACGCTGGCCGTCGCCATGCCGCATGAAAAGATCGCGGTATTCGAGAAATCCCTGCTGGAACCGGTGCCGCAGGACGGCGCGGTGGCCGTAACGGTGCAATCCCGTTCGACCCGGGCGGAGAACGTCACCAACGAGGCCAGCGACCTCGACCACAAGATCGCCCAACTGACGAATTACCGCGACAGCCTGGCAGCTCTGGCCAAACGCGGTGACCTCGCCGTATCCGATATCATGAAGATCGATGCGGAACTGTCGAAGGTCCAGGGCGATCTCGATATGGCGTTGGCGCAGAAGCGCGATGTCGGCGAACGCATAGCCAAGGAGCAGTTGACCGTCTCGTTCGGCGAACAACCAGACGCGTTGGCGCCCATCGCGCGTGCGTGGAGCAACGCCAGGATTTCGTTCATCGACAGCACGGCGGACGCGATCAACTTCCTGATCCGCGCCCTGCCCTGGTTGCCGATCGTGGCGGGCGGCGTCTGGCTAATTTCGCTGTTCTGGCGCTGGTTCCGCCGCAAGAAGCCGGCCGCAACAGCATAGCGCGCAAGAGTAACCCTACGGCAAGTGGGTTTAGGCGAGCGATTGCGGGGCGCAGCGTTTGCCGCTAGGGGTGCGCGATGAGCGTGCTCCACTTCGAAGATTTTTCTCCCGGGCAGACGTTGGCGCTCGACGGGCGCTACGAAGTGACCAGGGAAGAAATCGTCGCCTTCGCCGAGCGCTACGATCCCCAGCCCCATCATCTCGACGACGAGGCGGCGAAGCGAACCGTGCTGGGCGGACTGGCCGCGTCGGGCTGGCATGTCTGCGCCATGGCGATGCGCTTGATCGTCGACGGATTGGTTGCCAAAGCCGCCGCCCAAGGCGCGGCGGGCGTCGAGGAATGCCGCTGGCTCAAGCCGGTGCGGCCCGGCGACGTGCTGCGGCTCGAACTCGAAGTACTGGAGACTCGCGCGCCCGCCAGCCGCAACGATATCGGCTTCGTTAAAATCCGCTGGGATATTTTTAACCAGAGCGAACGCGTGGCGACAATGGTCTCGGCGCCGATGTTCCGGCGCAGGGCGTAATCTATGTGGTACGAAGACATCGCGATCGGTGCTAAGCTCGATCTCGGCGAATACACGTTCGGCGAAGACGAGATGATCGGCTTTGCCGAGAAATACGATCCGCAGAGTTTCCACACCGATCCCGAAGCGGCGAAGGATTCCATCTTCGGCGGGCTGATCGGGTCGGGCTGGCTGACGGTCGCGATCTGGATGAAGCTGATGACGGCGCATCACAGGCCCGAGGCGAATGGCCTGGCGATCTCTCCGGGGTTTGAAGATCTGCGCTGGCACAAACCCGTGCGGCCCGGCACGACGCTGTTCTTTTCGACGGAAATCGTCGGCAAGACCGAGCTGAAATCGCGGCCGCGCTTCGGGTTGGTGCTGAACCGCAACGAAGCGCGCGACAAGGACGGCGTGCTGTATATGAGCATCGTCACCAAAGTTCTGAGAGAAAAGAAGGACCCAACACCATGAGCCAAGGCCGGATGACCCCGATGCAGATGTCGGACGGAAAAACCATCGGCGTCTATCGTGCCGAGCCGCAAGGCGCGCGGCGCGGCGGATTGGTGCTGATCCAGGAAATCTTCGGTATCACGGACCACATCAAAGCCGTCTGCGATTCCTATGCCGCGGAAGGCTACGAGGTGCTGGCGCCCGCCCTATTCGACCGCGAAGCGCCGGGTTTCATTTCCGTCTACACGCCGGATGACATGCAGAAAGGCGCGGCCCTGGCCTACGGCTCGCCCTTGCAGCAGCGCGTGAACGATGCGCAAAGCTGCATCGATGCGCTGAAGGATAAAGGGCCGGTGTTCCTCACCGGCTATTGTTTCGGCGGTTCGGTGGTGTGGGCGGCGGCGTGCCGCTGCGAAGGAATTGCCGCCGCGTCCAGCTATTACGGCAAGCTGGTGCCGGAGATGGCGGACGAGACGCCGAAGTGTCCGACGATCTGCCATTTCGGCACTGAGGACACCAGCATTCCGATGGACGGCGTGGAGAAACTGCGCGCCAAGCATCCGGACGTGCCGATCTACATCTACGAGGCCGGGCACGGATTCAATTCGGATCGCCCGACGCATCACAATGAAGCGGCGGCGAAACTGGCGCGGCAGAGGACGCTGGAACTGTTCCGGAAGTACGGCGGATAGTCTCTCATAAACGAATGGCGGATTCCGCGTGGGCGCGTGATTTTGATTTGTACGCCCGGCCGACCCGCCTTCGAGAGCTACGGCAGGCAAGTGGAAACCGTTTTTCGGGCGGAATCCCCAAGCACCTTTGCTCGATCCTCGGGTGTCGCGCCGCGCGCATCGAGCGATCCGCCGCCCTTTGGACGGCCCCTTCGCAAGCGTGCTGCGTTCGGGTGCGCACGAGTTCGCACCCAAGCCCTGTATGGCCTCGCGTTGGATAGAAGGCGACGAGCGTCGCGCGAAGGCAGTTTCCTCAAGTATTACATATGAACAAATAGGGAACAATATTGGTTCTTCAATAGTTGAAACAAGGATTTAATGGAGCGGAAAGTTTTGCGAGACGGGCTGAGGTGCAGTCGCGACAGCACGGATGATTCCGTTTTGATCTATCTGTCTGACCGGCTGACGATAAAGTCGACATCCTGCCTGTTATCCGAATGTCCGCTCGCGGCCTCAAACTCCCGATACAGAGAACGGTCGAGAGAGTGCCATTTCCAGTCATCGTGAGCGCGACGATCTCCGCCGTTTTTGAGACGTAATTTGGGGTCACAACTTAGCCGTGGCATGTGCGGGGGCAGCATGTTCGTCAGTCGCAAAACGGCTTGGATATCGGCAGTTGGATTGGCATTTGCAATCGGGCTGGCGGGAGGGCACTACGGCCCAGTTCTTTGGATGAAGACGTCGACGTCGATCCAGCCCACAGCTGTCCAAATCTACGCCGTCGATGATGTCGGTAAAGGCGATGTTGATCACTTCGAGGGTGTCACCAGAACTCTCCGCCGGCCAAATGCCAGTGAGCAAATGGGAACATGGGTCAGCTTAGAACTGATCGTGACACCAGATGGCAAGGTGGCTTCTGCCACGCCGACCTTCGGCCCGAAACAGTTCTACGCTGATGCGGTAGCACTGGCACTGACGTGGAAGCTGGTGCCATTCCGCCGTAACGGTCAGCCCGTCTGGGCCCGAGTATCAAATGCCGGTGTGGGAATCTACGCTCCGGAACGCCGCAATGATTACCCAGTGCCGTTCCCGGCGCTCCACAACTCTTCGAGCGTGAAAATCACTTTGGAGCGAACTGCCTGTTTTGGCGAATGCCCCATCTACCGAACGGAGGTGCGTGGCGACGGCACGGTCGAATACGACGGCGAGGGTTTTGTGGTGGTTGCGGGTAAGCATCGCGCAAAGGTGCCGATTGCGGTTGTGAAGCATCTGGTCGATGAGTTTCGCAAAGCCGACTTCTTCTCGCTGCTGCCGCGCTACGTTTCCCAGGTCACGGACAACCCAACATACAGAATTGGCATTTCTTTCGATGGCTATGCCTCCGAGGTGCAGGACTATGTGGGTGAACCTGCGGGCATGCCCTCCATCATCCGCAGACTTGAAGACGAAGTGGACCGCGCCCTAGATACCAAACGTTGGACGCGCGGTAATCGCCAGACCGTGCCGTCTCTGATCGCCGAAGACTGGGACTTTAAGGCGAATACCTGCGCGAACACATCGCTGGTCGCAGGTGCCGCACGGTACGCGTCAGTGGACGTTGTTAGGGCCCTCTTGGCACAAGGAGCACCCGTACACATCCAGTGTGGAGAGCGGGGCTATGGCACTAGCAGGACCCCTGCCCTGCAAAGCGCGGTGGAGCATAACGACGAAGTCATGGTCGATGCCCTTCTTGAAACCAAGGCTCAGCGGTATGACGACGATTTTGAACGTGCGCTTGTTGAAGCAGCCCGGCAAGGTAATGAGGAGCTGATTGACCGACTCAAGTTCTCAAATCTCCGCGGGCCACGTAATTTCCACATCGAAAACGGCGAGACACTTCTCATGGCGGCGGCCGAGTCCTGCATGCCTCATGTCGTCGAGAACGCACTATTCAAAGCGGATGTGAATGCCGCCGATGAGAAAGGCAAGACGGCGCTGTTCTACGCTATTGGGTCCTCGGGTGCCTACGGCAAGGGCCACGACTGTGCCGCAACTGTTAAAACGTTGCTGGATGCCGGTGCGAAAATCGACCTGAGCAGCGATGGCGAAACCCCGCTGATGGCGAATCTGTCCGATCCGAAGATCGCAAAAATCCTCATCGCTGCGGGCGCGGATGTCAACGCTCGGAATGAGTTGGGCTGGACCGCATTGATGTCCAGCTTCGATGCCGGACTAACGCGCGCACTACTCGAAGCCGGTGCCGATCCCTGGATTGTCGATAACGACGGAAAAAACGCGCTCCAGCACGCCAAAGAGGCCGGCGGGTCGCAGGCGGAGTCCGCCCGCGTACTTGAAGCGTGGATGAAAGACCATTTCCGGCCGAAAAAATAGTCGCCATATGGCTCCGGCAAGTAATGGCGCTTCTCTGTCCGGCGATGAATGGGCACTCTTGGCACATCCGCGTCCTTCCCGACCAGAAAAGGACGTCCGCTTTACTCTTGATGGCTGACATTCGGCGGACCGCTACATATTCGTAGGCGCTATTATTTCTTTGTGCAGGGGGCGGGAGTTTTTGGAATTATATCCACGTCGTACCCACTTCTCCGAAAAAAATTGACCTTCGTCATGTTTGGCCCCCCACCCGGCTCGTTTCACTCGCCGTCGATACGCTGGCGCTATCGACCCCCACAAGGGGGAGGTAAATTAGCCCGGAAATAAACTCCGCAGCCCCGCCTCATTCGCTGCGCAGATACCCCGTTCGGTGACGAAGGCAGTGACCAGCCGCGCGGGCGTCACGTCGAAGCCGGGATTGGCGGCGGGCGAACCGGGCGCGGCGATCTCCACCGTCGCCACTTCGCCCGACGGCAATCGCCCGGTCATCTTCAGTACTTCGTCAGCGGAACGCTCCTCGATGGGAATTTCCGCACCCGAGGCCAGGGTCCAATCGATGCTTGTTGAAGGCAGCGCGACATAGAACGGAACATTGTTGTCTTTCGCCGCCAACGCCTTCAGATAGGTGCCGATCTTGTTGGCGATATCCCCGCTGCGCGTCGCACGGTCGGTGCCGACGATGCAAAGGTCGACGCGCCCCGACTGCATGTAATGACCGCCGGCGTTGTCCGTGAGAATCGTGTGCTTCACGCCGTGCGCGCCGAGTTCATAGGCTGTCAGCGAAGCGCCCTGATTGCGCGGGCGGGTTTCGTCGACCCAGACATGAACCGGGATGCCTTCATCATGCGCCATGTAGATCGGCGCCAGCGCGGTGCCCCAATCGACGCAAGCCAGCCAACCGGCATTGCAGTGGGTGAGGATATTGAGCGGCGCGCCGTTCTTCTTCGCTGCGACAGCGCGGAGAATTTCAAGCCCGTGCACGCCGATGGCGCGGCAGACTTCCACATCCTCGTCGCAGATCTTTGCGGCCTCGGCCCAGGCCAGCGCGAAACGATCTTCATGCGAGCGGTTGTGCAGCAGATCGTGCATGCGCTTGAGCGCCCAACGCAGATTGACGGCGGTCGGCCGCGTCGCCTGCAGCATGTCGAGCGCCCGGATCAGCGCTTTGCTGGAGGGCTCGGCACGCATGGCGAAGGCGACGCCGTAAGCCGCCGTCGCACCGATCAGCGGCGCGCCGCGCACCAGCATGGTGCGGATCGCCTGCGCGCAATCCTCGGCCGAGCGCAAAACCGCGGTGGCGAATTCGTGCGGCAGCTTGGTCTGATCGATCACTTCCACGGTCTCGTCGGGCCGCGTCCAGATCGTGCGATAGGGTCTGCCGTGGATTTTCACGTCGGATTCGCCGGCCAGGTTGCCTTCATCGACGGATATTCCGCGAATTTCGCGTACCACGCCGCGAGGGCCGGCCGGGGCTCGCGCCAGCCCGGAACGACGTCGCGAAAATCGAGATAGCCGAGCGCGCAGGCCACGGCGATCTCGCCGATGGTGACGTCGGCGGCGAATTTGGCGCGTTCCAGCACGTCGAGCGAGGTGGCGATCGCTTTCATATAGCGCGCGATGGTGTCTGCGCTTTGCTGCTCGGGCAGGCGGCGGCTTTCATAGATACGCGCCACGGCCGCGTCGGCAATGCCGTCGCCGATCGCCTGCAGGGTGAGTGCCTTCCAGCGGCCGCTGACGGAGCGCCAGATGCTCATGCCGGGAAAGAATTTTCCGCCGCCGAGCTGGTTGAGGTATTCACAAATCACCGGTGAATCGATCAGCGCCGAGCCGTCGTCCAGCACCAGCGCCGGGATTTTGCCGAGCGGATTGAT
>Ga0265340_10001734_pt1 | contig 12503 bp, 11 predicted proteins | sample 4CB225metaG_FD_202082 | JGI IMG/M metagenome (GOLD analysis project Ga0265340, IMG submission 202082) | Rhizosphere microbial communities from Carex aquatilis grown in University of Washington, Seatle, WA, United States - 4-CB2-25 metaG | ecosystem: Host-associated > Plants > Roots >...
CGACAGGAAGAACACGGTCGTCACCGAGATGAAGCTCAGGATCGGAACCGATTGCAAAATGTCCAACAATGGGATCAGCAGCCCGCCCGCCCGCGCGCTTTTGGCCGCCAAAGTGGCGTAGGTGAAGGTAAAGCCCAGCGAGAACACCATGGCGATCAACATCCGCAGGCCCGTGCGCAGCGCGTATTCGGGCAGGTGGATCGGATCGAGCGATAAAGGCTGCGCATTGAGCACCGCCAGTGGCTGGCTCAATAGGCGGCTGGCCTGCGCAAAAGCCACAATAAAACCCAGCACAAGCAGCGCGGCCAGCAGATCCCAGCCGCCGGGCAACAGGCGGCGGGCCTCAATCGAGACGGGCGGCAGAATCCGCATATCCGGCTGGCCTCGGAGGGGTGGTCAGACAAAGGGTTTGGCGTGGATTCGCAAGAATTCGCGCGGGCGCACAGAAGCATTGTCTATCCGCATAGGAAAGTGGTTTTTTGTGGCAGTTCGGTGCGTGGACGGCCCCCGATTTGTCGGTCTCGAAACCAGGATGGCGGGATGCGACCGTCGCCCTTGCACATTCCACTTGGCGCTTGCCGAACGCAAAAAAAACTAAAGCGACTGATAGTGGGGAATCCCTTGCAAACGGGCGCGAAATCGCTGTATTTACGCAGACTTAAAGCTCACTCATGTTCAGTTAGCGGACCGTAGAACTCAGCGGGCAGAGCGGCGATTCCGTCGATGATCGAAGGCGTGCATGGTGCGAATAACGGCGGACAATTTTCCGCCCGCATTTTTGCGCGCGTCGGCATCGACCGCCGTGCTTCCCTCGGTTTGCCGCTAGCGCAGCTTCTCCTCCTTAGCTGCCCCTAAGCGTCGGCTGCTCGATTGCGAGCGGACGTTTAGGGGAATTTTCGCGAAAGGAGTCGATCGAAGCCGCTAGGTGCGGCGAACGGAAGGAATGAAGACATGACTGACAACGCAGAGAAAACGGAAAAAGTCAGAATATTCGACACGACATTGCGCGACGGCGAACAATCGCCGGGCGCCGCGATGACATTGGAAGAAAAAATCGAAATTGCCGAACTGCTCGATGAGATGGGCGTCGATGTCATCGAAGCAGGCTTCCCTATTTCGTCGCAAGGCGATTTCGAAGCGGTAAGCGCCATCGCCAAGCAAACAAAAAATGCTGTCGTGTGCGGATTGTCGCGTGCGGGATTGAAAGACGTCGATCGCGCAGCCGAGGCGATGAAAGGCGCGGAGCGTTTCCGCATCCACACTTTTATTTCCACGAGCCCGGTGCACATGAAGCACAAGCTTCAGATGGGTCCCAATTCGGTGATCGAGGCAATTGCAGCATCCGTTGGCCGCGCGCGAAAATTCACCGATGACGTGCAATGGTCGCCGGAGGATTCGACGCGGACAGAGCGGGATTTCCTGTGTTTTGCGGTCGAAACGGCGGTGCGTGCGGGCGCTACCACGATCAATATTCCCGACACGGTCGGGTATTCCACGCCGCAAGAATTCTACGAACTTATTATGATGCTGCGCAATCGCGTGCCGAACATCGACAAGGCCGTCATCGCAACGCATTGCCACAACGATTTGGGCTTGGCAGTTGCCAACTCGCTCGCGGGCGTTTTGGGCGGCGCGCGGCAGATCGAATGCACGATCAATGGTATTGGCGAGCGTGCTGGAAATGCGGCGCTGGAAGAAATCGTGATGGCGCTGAAAGTCCGCAAGGACATCATGCCGTTTACGACGGGGATCAATACGCAACTTCTCGCGCGCGCGTCGAAGCTGGTTTCGAATGTCACCGGATTTCCGGTGCAGTACAACAAGGCAATCGTCGGCAAGAATGCCTTCGCGCATGAGAGTGGCATCCATCAGGACGGCATGCTCAAGAATGTCGAGACATATGAAATCATGCGTCCCGAGGATGTCGGCGTGCATTCTTCATCGCTCGTCCTGGGCAAACTCTCCGGCCGCCACGCTTTTAAGGATAAATTGGAAGCGCTTGGCTACGAACTCGATTCCGATGGCTTCCAGGAAGCGTTCAAGCGCTTCAAGGATCTCGCCGACAAGAAGAAACATGTCTTCGATGAAGACATCATTGCGCTGGTCGACGACGAAGTGATGCGCGGCAATGACGCAATTACCATCAAGGCGTTGAAGGTCGAATCGGGGATCGGCATAAAGCCCTCTGCCACTATGACGCTTTCGGTCGATGGCGAGGATAGGACTGCCACGACCACCGGCGACGGGCCGGTCGATGCCATTTTCAATGCCATCAGGGAGCTTTATCCGCATACCGCAAACCTGCAGCTTTTCCAGATCAACGCCGTCACGGCGGGAACGGACGCACAGGCGGGCGTCAGCGTACGGATTGAGGAAAACGGGCGCACAGTCACGGGCCGCGCCGCCGACACGGACACGATCCTTGCCGCGGCCGAGGCCTATGTAAACGCACTCAACAAGCTATTGGTGAAACGTGAAAAGAAGGCGCCGGAGGCTTTGACCGTCGCGCGATGAGACAAAGACCCGGCGATTAACCATCGCCGGGTTACATTCGCGGGAACAGGCTTTGCAAGAAACGTCATTCGAAAGGGAATAGGCATACTTATATGTTCGGTAGTCTTCTCGGCGCTTTGTCCAGCGATATGGCCATCGACCTCGGAACGGCGAATACGCTGGTTTATGTCAAAGGCCGTGGCATCGTTTTGAATGAGCCTTCGGTTGTTGCCACCATCACCACGAGGGGCGGCAAGAAATCGGTTCGCGCCGTCGGCAACGACGCCAAGATGATGCTGGGCCGAACGCCCGGAAATATCGAGGCGATCCGTCCAATGCGCGACGGCGTCATCGCGGACTTCGAAGTCGCCGAAGAGATGATCAAGCACTTCATCCGCAAGGTGCACAATCGTCGTTCCTTCGCCAATCCGATGATCATCGTTTGCGTGCCGTCGGGATCGACCGCGGTGGAACGCCGCGCGATCCAGGAAAGTGCGTTGTCGGCCGGTGCGCGCCGCGTGTTCCTCATCGAAGAACCGATGGCCGCCGCGATCGGCGCCGGTCTTCCGGTTTCCGAACCCACAGGTTCGATGGTGGTCGACATTGGTGGCGGCACGACGGAAGTCGCGGTACTCTCGCTTGGCGGAATCGTTTATTCCCGCAGCGTGCGAGTCGGCGGCGACAAGATGGATGAAGCCATCATCGGCTACATCCGCCGCCACCAGAACCTTCTCATTGGCGAAGCCTCTGCTGAGCGCATTAAGAAAGAGATCGGCACGGCTGCGCCGCCACTCGAAGGCAACGGCATCACGCTGGAAATCAAGGGCCGCGATCTTCTGAACGGTGTGCCGAAGGAAATCACCATCACGCAGCGCCACATCGCCGAAGCGCTGGCCGAGCCGACGAGCCAGATCGTCGAAGCGGTGAAAGTGGCGCTGGAAGCAACGCCGCCCGAGTTGGCTGCGGATATCGTGGACAAGGGTATCGTGCTGACGGGCGGCGGATCGCTGCTCGCCAATCTCGACCAAGTGTTGCGCGAAGAAACGGGCCTTCCGGTTTCCATCGCGGACGATCCTTTGTCGTGCGTGGCGCTAGGCACAGGCCGCGTTCTCGAAAACGCAAAGGTCATGCGCCACGTTCTAACGACGGCATTCTAACGCAGGGAAACGTCCTCAAGACGGCCGGGTAGAGTTATGGCGAACGGGTCGTGGAAGATCGCGAGAGGACGGGGCAATGCCCAGCTTCCGCTTGCGATTGTCGCGATCCTGGCCATTGTGCTGGTGCTTGCCGGCCGCGCGCAATCTTCCTTGTTCGACCGCGCGCGCGCGTCCTTCACAGATTGGACACGGCCCGCGTTGAGCTGGGTCAGTGCGCCGCTCGATGGCGCGGCGAACTGGTTTCACAATTTCGGCCACATCTTCGTCGTCTATCAGGAAAATCTGCAGCTCAAGGAGGAAAATGCGCGGTTGCGCCAATGGCAGAACGCAGCGCTGGTGCTGAACGAGCGCCTGAAGCGCTATCAACTTCTGCTCAACGCGGTGCCCGATCCGTCGCTGTCCTCAGTGACTGCGCGTGTCATCGGCCGCGCGAGCCGGCCGTTTCTCGACACGATGATCCTCGACGCCGGAAAGTCGAACGGCATCAAACCGGGAGAAGCGGTGGTGGATGACCGCGGCATGATCGGTCGCATCTTTCTTGCGGGTAACAGAACGTCGTGGGTGTTATTGCTCACCGACTTGAACAGCCGCATTCCCGTAATGATCCAGCCCGGCAATATCCAGGCGATCATGGCAGGCGACAACACATCTGCGCCGACGCTCGATACGTTGGCACAACGCGCGACGCTCAAACCCGGCGATGAGGTGGTGACGTCCGGCGATGGCGGGTTGATCCCGCCCGGCTTGCCGGTAGGTCTCGTTGCGATCGATGGCAGCGGTGGATTTCGCGTCGCGCTCCTTTCAGATTCCGCAACCAGCGAAGATGTGCGCGTGGTGGATTTCAAGAACCCGCCGGAACGGCCGCCCGCGCCATCGCCAAACGATCTTCCGGCTTCGGTTGCAGGACTGAAACCGGAGCAACCGCCGCCACCGCAAACGCTCACGCCGCAGGCTCTACCCGCCATCGCGCCGGCAATGCCCAACGCGCAAACGTCGCCAAAGCCCGCGACTATGCCCGGTACAAAGACAACAACTGCGCCGGCGGCAAACCGGACACCGTCACAGCAAACGCCGCAGTCTGACGATGATACGGCCAACCAATGAACGCCATGCAGGATCGTCTCGGCTGGTCGTTTTCTTCCACTCTCGCAGCGGCGATCCCCTTTGTGTGCGCAATCATCGGTGCGATCATCGGCAACATGCCGGTATCGCTGGTCGGCGGCGTGTTGCCGTCGCCTTTGTTCGCGCTGATGCCGGTTTACTTCTGGTGTCTCGTGCGACCCGATCTGATGCCGCCATGGGCCGTATTCGCTATCGGCGTAGTGCAGGATTTGCTCGGCGGCGGCGCGCCAGGCATATGGACCGCCACTTTCGTCGCTACCTACGCACTGGTCGACCGAGAGCGTGAATCCTTCGCTGGCCTCGCAGGCTTCGGCGCCGTGTTGGGTTTTGCCGGTGCGATGTTGACGGCGGGCCTCGTCGCCTATGCCATCGTCGCCTTCTACTACTGGCGACTGCCGCCGCTTTCGCCCATCGTCATCGAGATTGTCGTGAGCGTTGTCTTCTATATTCCCGTCGCTTACATCCTCAACTTCATTCATCAGAAGCTTGTTGGTCCCCTGCGGGGAGATTTCTGATGCCGCTATTCGATCGCAAGGACAACAGCCGTTACGCGAAGTTTACTCGCCGCTCGATTATGGTATCCGGCGGGATGACGGCGGCTTTCGCGTTGATCGCAGGACGCCTTTATCAGCTGCAGATTCTCGAAGGCAATGAGTTCATGACGCGGGCGGAAGAAAACCGCGTGAGCCAGCGCCTTGTAGCGCCACCACGTGGGCGTATTCTGGACCGGTTCGGCACCGAACTCGCCACCAACCGCCGCAACTATCGCGTGCTCATCGTGGCGGAGCAGGCGAGCCAGGGCATTGACGAAGCGATCGACACGATCGGCAAGCTCATATTGCTCACCGATCGGCAACGCGAGCGCATCAAGCGCGACGTTGCGTCGAACAAGCCCTTCGCGCCGGTGCCGGTCGTGGAGAATCTGTCGTGGGACGAGTTCGCGCGCATCAATCTGCATCTCCCCTATCTGCCCGGCGTACAACCCGATGTCGGCGAGACGCGCGACTATCCGTACGGCGCCGATCTTTCGCACGTGCTGGGCTACGTGGCGTCGGTGTCGCTGGAGGATAAACAGAACGACGACGATCCGCTGCTCGACCTTCCGGGCTTTCGCATCGGCAAGCGCGGCATCGAGAAGGCGTTTGAATATCAGATCCGTGGCAAGGCGGGTGACAGCCGCGTCGAGGTGAATGCCTATGGCCGCGTTATCCGTGAGCTTGGCCGCGATTCGGGAACGCCGGGCGATGACGTCTATCTCACCATCGACAATCAGGTCCAGCGCTTCACGGCGGAGCGGCTTGGGAGCGAGAGCGCAGCTTGCACGGTTCTCGATGTTTCCAACGGCGACGTAGTCGCACTGGTATCGTCGCCGGGTTATGATCCGAACGAATTCAATGTCGGCGTGACACCTGCGGAATGGCAATCGCTGACGACGGACGATCACAAGCCGCTAATCAACAAGGTGACCAGCGGCGAGTATCCGCCAGGCTCGACCTTTAAGCCGATTCTTGCTGCCGCGTGCATGGACAACGGTCTGGAGAACCTTCAGGTCAATTGCTCGGGCTCGATGGCGCTCGGCAATAACGTCTTCCATTGCTGGTCGTGGAAGAAGGGCGGGCACGGCCATGTCGATCTGAAACGCGGCATCGCGGTATCATGCGACATCTTCTTCTATGAAGCCGCGCGGCGGCTTGGCATCGACGTCATGCACGATGCCGCGCTCACGATGGGGCTGGGCGCCAAAACAGGCATCGAAATTCCCGGCGAACGCCCCGGACTGATCCCCAGCCGCGAGTGGAAGCTGAAGCGCTTCGGCATTCCATGGCAACAGGGTGAAACGCTGAACACCGGTATTGGGCAGGGCTATGTCACAGCGACGCCGCTACAGCTTGCGACTCTCGCCGCGCGCATCGCCTCTGGCAATGCCGTGCATCCGCGCATCACGCGTGTCGTCGGCCGCACGCCCCAGCCACGTCCCGAACTCACGCGTCTGTCATTTTCCGATAAGGCGATTCAAACCGTGCAGGCCGGCATGAACATGGTGACCAACGAGCCCGGCGGTACCGCTTATGCGTGGCGTATTACGCAACCGGGCTTCGAGATGGCAGGCAAGACCGGCACCGCGCAAGTGCGCCGCATCACCCGAGAGGATCGCGCGACCGGCCGCGTCGGTAATGCCAACCAGCCGTGGAATCTACGTGAGCATGCGCTGTTCATCGCTTACGCGCCGGTGCAGCTCCCCCGTTATGCGCTAGGCATCATCATGGAACACGGCGCGACACCGGATCACCCGCATGTGCAGATGGCACGCGATATTCTTCTCTACACGCAACAGCGCGATCCTGTGAAAATGCGCACCGCCTATCCCGTCAACGCCGCAGATGTCGGTTTCATGAAGATGCGCGGATGACGACACGCGCTTATGCCGCTGCCCGCCGCACGCTGTCGTTCCGCGACAAGCTGTTCGACGTGAATTGGGGTCTGGTGATGCTCATCACCATGATCGCCTGTGTCGGTTTTGCGATGCTCTATTCGGTGGCGGGCGGAAGTTTTCATCCCTGGGCCGCGCCGCAGATGATCCGTTTTGTCATTGGCATCGTGATTCTGGTCGGCGTGGCGACGGTCGATATCCGCTTCTGGATGAGTGCTGCCTATCCCGCCTATGGCGTCTCGCTGTTGTTGCTTTTGGCGACAACGATCATGGGCAAAGTTGGGGGCCTTGGCGCGCAGCGTTGGCTCGAGCTCGGACCGTTGCAGATTCAGCCGTCAGAATTGATGAAGATTGCGCTGGTCCTAGCGCTCGCGCGTTTCCTGCACGGCGAGGCGGTCGAGGACTTGTCGAAGCCACAGCGGCTTATCATTCCGGTCGCGATGATCGGCGTTCCCGCGGTGCTTGTGCTGATGCAGCCCAATCTCGGCACTGCGACCATTCTTGCCGCCGATGGCGCATCGTTGCTGTTCCTTGCTGGGCTTTCGTGGTGGTGGATTTTGCCGACAATAGGTTCGGCGGTTGCTGCCGTTCCGGTCGCCTGGCGCTTCATGCACGACTACCAGAAACGCCGTGTGATGACGTTCCTGAATCCGGCGTCCGACGCGCTGGGCGCCGGCTGGAACATCAGCCAGGCGGAAATCGCCGTCGGCTCCGGGGGTCTCGCCGGAAAAGGCTTCATGCAAGGCACTCAGAGCCGGCTGAACTTCTTGCCGGAGAAGTTCACCGATTTCATTTGGACAGTGCTGGGCGAGGAATTCGGTTTCGTCGGCTGCATGGCGGTGCTCCTGCTGTTCGCTGCTGTGATCTATTACGGCGTGCGCATCGCCATCTCGTCGCGCAGCCAGTTTGGGCGGCTGCTAGCCTTCGGCATCACGCTCAACTTCTTTTTTTACATCCTTATAAATGCCTGCATGGTGATGGGATTGATCCCCGTGGTGGGCATTCCCATGCCCCTCATCTCTTATGGCGGCACAGCCATGCTCACCGTATTGTTCGGTTTCGGGCTTCTGATGTCAGTGCATGTCCATCGGCAAGTGGAAATCCCGCGCAAGGCGGGAGGATTAATCTGAGATTCCTCGCGCAACCAGCCCGCGCATAGCGCCCGCGGCCTTGCGTCATTTGCTCTCGAAATCCTCGAGCTTTCCGCGGCATGGACAAGTGCGGGAGACCCCTGCTATAGCCCCCGTCCCTTGGCAGCCCGGCCATACCAAGAACGGGCAATTGGGTGATTAGCTCAGTTGGTAGAGCAGCTGACTCTTAATCAGCGGGTCGCAGGTTCGATTCCTGCATCACCCACCAATCATTCCGGATGAACCGTCTCTGTTTCGGCATGATCGAGAAAGATTTGTTTGCGGGTCGTTCGTGCTCTCTGCCGAGCGAGACGGTCCCCTAGATCCACAGCCGAAACGGTACGCCAGCATCTCCGTCTGTCAGCGATCAACTCAAGACTACGGCGATCGCCAGACCAACATTTGAGATATGAGGTGGCCAATTACGATGGGATGCTATCGTCTTCTCTTCAAGTAGATGCGTTGAGTTGCGGCAGTGTGCGGTCCTTGGCCTCAAAAAACTTTCGCGCAAACGCGAGGATTTCGCCCTTCGTTGGCTGATCGACTGTTTCGACTCCCAAGATGCGTGGCGCCAGCGCGGGAACATGGTCCCGAATGAAGCTCGCGAGTTCATTCTTGGCGGTGCCGTGACCGACAATCAGAATTTCATGTGAAAGCTGCAATGCGTCGGCCACTGCCGTCAGGTAGGCCTTGCTGTCATGCGCATGACCGGATCCTACGGACCCAGCTTTGTGATGGATGTTTCCGTTCCGGTCTTTCGCAAGGATCTGCTGTTCGGTCGTGCCGCTCTCAGCGAACTCAAAAATGGTGGTTTCGGCGTGATCTATATAGACAACGGCATGGAAGTGATGAGGCATTTTCTTTCCTTTCGATATAGTTTTACACATGAACCGAAATTGGAGCATCAGAGAAAGTCAATTCTTTTCTCCGATGCGATTATCGCGTTGTTGGTCTTTTCGATCGCGTTGAGTATTTCGTGTGGATCCGCCCGGGACGCCATCTCGCTCGCCTCCGCATCGACGCGATCTCTAACCTCGGGACTGTCGCGCCGAAGCTCTTCGAGCAATTCAATCAATTTCGTCGTCTTTTGTTCCGTAAGAATAGCGAGCTCTAGTGTCATCTGGGATCGAAGATTTCCCAACTGATCTGCACGGCGCTGCGTTGAGAGAATTAGGACAGCGAGGAAGAGCGCCATCAACGTCAAACCGTCCTCAAGCCAGGGAAACGGCGCCCGGTCGAGTACAACATGAACGATACGATCTGAAACAATGTTGACGGATATCCAGCAGGCTACAAAAATGAGTAGCACGGCCAGAAATGCGGGTCGCCCCAGCAGCGATGTGACCCAATCGGCAGCTCGTTGAGAGCGCGTGGAAGTTAGATGATGCTCAGCCGTCAATCGGGCGATAGCGTGTACGGTCTCTGCAATGTGTGGAGGTGGGGAGTTGCCATCGATCTGATTCATGGAGCTGAGCCCCACACAGCTACGAAATCGAACAAGTTATTGGCCATCGAATATGAGACCCGTCGGGAGAAAAGCGGTCATACGGGCTAAGGCGGCGCCGTTTGCCCCCGGTGCCGGACCCTGCACGAGCTGTGGCTGGCACACGAAACTGTCCGGGAGAGCAGGTGCGCCCATGCGCATTCTGCGAAACGTAACGATGCTGCGTCGCTTTCGATCCGTTTGTGCGCCGGGCATATCTTGGTGGCCGGCACGCAAGGTCGAAGTCGTGCTCCAAAGCTCGCCCAACCCGTGCTTGGCGCCACATGTCCCAATGCGAGAACCACTTCTCTCTGTGAAGCGCGAACATGATCGCTTGCCAGCGTCGCCGAATTAGCATTCTTCGCCGGCATCAAAAAGCGTGATCGCAACGGCGCGCTTCTCGGAGCGGTCCCGAAAGGTCTTTTGGCGCGTTGTGTCGGTGGGGCGATTGAACAGATGGATTTAGACACAATGAAATCATACGGCAAATTGGCTACGGCGGCTCTCTTGATTGTGGGCGCTGCTATCGGCGGAACGCTTGTTGCTTCGGGACCCGCGATCGCACAGGTATCGGTCGGGGTTGGAATTGGAAACCCCGGATATGGCTATGGCTCTGGGTACGGTCGGTACGAGGGCCCGTGCGCTAGCGCACGCTTTCGTTATTATCATCCTGGCCAATGCCGTGGCGGTTATTCCGCTGTGAACTACGGTCCTAATTACGATGGGTACTATGACTCTGGCTTTTATGGCCCTGGTTACTATGAACCCGCGGTAAACGGATTTTGGTTCACGGATTCTGGTGGAAATCGCCGTCATCACGATGGACATTTTAGCGGCGGCGGCTTTCACGGCCACGATAGCTTTCATGCCGGCAGCGGATCGCACAACCATCGCTAGACTCCCAGCGCATTCTTCGTAGCGAAGCGTCGCTATCGTTTCTACACGGCCCCAACGGCTTGCCGTTGGGGCCGTTCTTTGTCAATTCGGCAAAGCCAATTTCTGTGATAGCGTGAAATCATAGACCGGATTTTGCAGCAATTTTTCTGGATCGAAGATACCTATCTCCTTTGAGACAGTTTCTATTCTTTTTGAACCAGGATCATGCCTCGATAATGACTTTGAGCGCCTTCGTTTCGGCGGCGCGCCCGAAGGTGTCGTAGGCATCGAGGATGCGATCGAACTTGAAGTGATGCGTGATCAGGCGCTTGGGATCGATCTTCTTGGATATGACGGTCTTGAACAGCATTGGTATGGAGACTGTATCCACAAGCCGCGTTGTGATCGCAATGTTACGATCCCATAGGCTTTCGAGGTGAAGATCGACCTTCTTCCCATGCACACCGATATTGGCGATTGTACCGCCGGGCGTGACGATTTTTTCGCACAATTCGAATGTGGCCGGGACACCCACAGCTTCGATGGCGGTATCGACGCCGCGTCCGCCCGTCATTTTCATGACGATATCTGCGGTGTCGCCAGCAGAACTGTTGATTGCCGAAGTGGCACCGAAGCGCTTAGCGACCTCTAGACGGTTGTCGTCGAGATCGATCATGATGATCTCCGCCGGAGAATAGAATTGTGCTGTCAGAAGAGCAGCCAGTCCGATCGGGCCTGAACCGACGATCGCGACCGTACTCCCCGGTTCGATCTTGCCGTTTAGAACGCCACACTCGAAGCTCGTAGGCAGGATGTCACTGAGCATAACCAGCGCTTCTTCGTCCGCGCCGGCGGGAATGGGATAGAGGCTGGTGTCGGCGTGGGGAATGCGGACGAATTCAGCCTGCGTGCCGTTGATAGTGTTGCCGAGAATCCATCCGCCGGTTGTGCAGTGCGAATACATCTGTTTGCGGCAATACACGCATTTCCCGCAGGCGCTAATACACGAAATCAGGACATGATCGCCTGGCTTGAATACCGTAACAGCGGGTCCGATCGCTTCCACGACACCAACGCCCTCGTGGCCCAGAATGCGGCCGGGTTTGCAGCTTGGAAGGTCGCCTTTGAGGATATGCAGATCCGTACCGCAGATCGTCGTTTTGGCGATTTTCACGATTGCGTCGGTCGGCGCGGCGATTTCCGGTTTCGGACATTCTTTTAAGGCCTTCTCGCCGACGGCCAGATAGACGAGTGCTTTCATGGCAAAACCCTTCGCACGTGTTCCGATTGCGGCATCGTGGTGAGGCGATGTCAGATATCGCTCTGTCGACTAGCGTATCGCGGGGAGCCCCATCACAGTGCTGGCGATCAGTTCGGAGCCGTTTGCAATTTCCGCCGGGAGCTCGCCGATACAACTCGCCGATAGTCCCGCAGTTCCCTATCGCGGTCTGAGACCCCATCCGCTGGTCCTGAAACCGGCGAGTTCCTCATCGTTCAGCATACCGGGCAACAATCCGAAGCTGCGCCCTTCTCGGTCGGCCCACCTCGAACTCCGCCATGGAACTTTCTGCCGCGTTGCGGATTGCATAGTAAGGAAATCCCAAAAATATATGCTCCGCGCTCTTAACAAGCGCCATTAAGAGCACGGTCGGAAATGCTCAAGCCGGTAGTATTGGTCGTCGATGGCGATGCGCTCGTCCGAATGAGCGCCGTCCACATCGTCGTGGACGCCGGTTACTTGTCTCTTGAAGCGTCGAGCGCCGAGCGCGCGATCGCACTGTTGGAAAGCCGCAGCGACATCCGCGCGGTTT
>Ga0265340_10001735_pt1 | contig 12500 bp, 9 predicted proteins | sample 4CB225metaG_FD_202082 | JGI IMG/M metagenome (GOLD analysis project Ga0265340, IMG submission 202082) | Rhizosphere microbial communities from Carex aquatilis grown in University of Washington, Seatle, WA, United States - 4-CB2-25 metaG | ecosystem: Host-associated > Plants > Roots > Rhizosphere...
CACGGAAGGGGGGCACCGCGGGGGTGCCCCATTTCGTTTCTGGGCCGGCGTCGCGTCGCGTTTCGCCGCCCATCCCGCAAAAATGCGCTATGCTCGGCGGCGCTTTCGGCCAGTCGTTGTTTCTGGAAGAGGGGCGAAGCACGTGGCTGACCTGCCGTCTCAGTCGATGCTGGAGCAGACGCTCGCCGCGGCCGTCGCCGTTCACGACGAATACGAGCGCACCGCGCTGAAGGGCGTCGTCGACCGTGCCTGGGCCGGATTCTATGCCGCCTACGTGCTCGGTCGCCTCGGCGATTTCGCGCCGGCGAGCCGGCTGGCGGCGCTCCTCACCGAGGTCGAGGACATCTCCGACTGGGAAGCGGTCGCCGCCAACCACGTCCTCATGAAACTGCGCTCCTGAAGCGCATTTCTGGAGCAATTGCAGGAAAAGTGGACACCACTTTTCCGTCCGGAATTGCGGAAAGCAAAGCAATCGAGATCAATTCGCGATTCGATAAGATCGTGAATTGATCTAGTGCGGCGGATGATAGCCGGCGCCGAGATAAAGCCGGTATGTCGCGATTGTCCGGCCGAGGCGCTCGATCGGGATCGTGCCGATGAGATCCAGCCGGTCGAAGCTTTCCGTCACGCCCGGCGGCAACGGCGCCTCGTCGAGATCGAGCACGATCGCGGACCGGCCCGCGCGGGAAGGATCGCGCCACAGGTCGAACTGGTGACACGTTACCGTGCCGATGCAGGCGACATCGGCGTCATGCAGCGCGAAGCCGAGCTTGGCCGAGGTCTGGTAGTAGGTGCCGGCGACGAAGCCGGCGCCCCGGCGCGTCTGCTCCGTCGCGACGCGCTGCGCGACCTCCCGCCACCCGAACACCGCCGCCGATTCGATATCGCCGCCGCTCGCCAGCGGCGCGATGGGCGCGACGGCGTAGTTCGCGAGGTACATCGCCGCGAAGGCCGCGCCGTAGACGAGATGCGGCAGGAAGAACGGCCGCTTCAGATAGAGCGGCATCAGCGGAAACAGCGCGACGTAGGCCAGGATGTTCCAGTAGTTGAACACGGTCACGCGCAGCGACTCGTAGAAGAACACCGCGCTCGACAGGCAAAACAGCGTAAGCGCGAGCGTGCGCAGGATGGCCGCCGCCGGGTCGCGCGGCGGCGAGCGAAGCAGCGCGATGAGCGCCGGGATGAGCGCCGGCGACAGCGACACTGCCGCGCCGATGAGAAACCGCGCCGCCCCCGGCAGCGATCCGTCGCCGAAAGCTCCGCCGAGCCGCGCGAAGTGAAACTGGAAGCCCGGGAAGCCGTGCGCGAGGTTCCAGGCGAGCGTCGGCGTCTGGATCGCCAGGCAAAGCAGCGCCGCGAGATAGAGATGCGGGCTCGTCAGCAGCCGGCGCAGGCGCGGACGCATGACGATGACCGCCACGACCGCCAGTGCGATCAGCACCGCCGTATATTTGGCCAGCCCCGCCAGGCCCAGCGCCGCCATCGCGCCGTAGAGCAGCCAGGGTCGCGGCCGGCCGGCCCCATCAGCCTCCTCGTAACCCTCGAAGAACAGCACGAACAGGTGGATCGCGGCGAGGCCGAGAAAGATGAGCAGATGGTCGGGGAACGCCAGCCCGGCAAAGCTGAACATGATCGGCGAGGCCAGCCAGATCGCCGCCGCCGCCAGGAGGTAGCCGCGCCAATCGGGTCCCGCCAGCCGCCGCGCCCACCACGCGAAGATCGCCAGCGTTGCCAGCGTCGTCAGCAGCGGAAATAGCCGCAGCGCAAGCGTGTTCCAGCCCAACACCGAAGCGAGCCCGAGCAGCCAGGCGTTCAGCCCGGGGTGGTCGTAATAGGCGAGTGCCGGATGCTGGCCCCACAGCCAGTAATAGGCTTCGTCGTCGACCGGCGGCGCGAAGAGATGGAGCGCCAGCCGCAGCACCACGAAGACCGCCAGCACTGCGATCAGCCCGCCGCCGGACATCGCCGGCGCGGTGTGGCCGGGATCGGGTGGCGGGTTTTGCTGCTGTGATGTCGGGCCGGCCGAAGCTGCGCTGTCGTTCACGGGCTGGCCGCTCTCCTGCGGGGGCGATTCCGGATGATGTTACCATCCGCCGGAGGGCCCGACGACGCCCCGGAGCGAGCGCCGCCTGCCGCGAAGGCCGTTACCGCGCGATGAAGGTCCTGCCGGTGTGGGCGTCTCGGTTTGCCTGGCCGATCTTCTCCTCGGCGCGCTGGCGGTTGAGCGTCACCAGCCGCGTGAGCAGTTCCTCTTCCGCCCCTGTCCCGGCGCCTTCACGTCGATCGGCATGGTCGCGGCCGCGCCGGCGTGTGCGAATCGCGGGTGCGTCGGGAGCCGCCGGGACCGGCCTCAGGCGATCAGCCCGTCGAGCGGTTTCACGGGGGCGCTATCCGGGAAGATCGCTGTCGCCAGCGTCGTCTCCGAGAGGCCGAGATGGTCGCGCAGCACGCCCTTGGCGATGGCGCGCAGGTCGGTCGTCGGCGCAAGGTCGCGCTGCTGGTAGAGCTGGTTTGGCTTCAGGCCCGGCCAGTCGGCGATCACGCGGCCGCCGCGCACCGCCCCGCCCATCAGCAGCGCCACCGTCGCCGTGCCGTGGTCGGTGCCTTCGGTGCCGTTGATGTGCGCCGTGCGCCCGAACTCGGTGATCACCAGCACCGCTGTCTCTTTCCACACCGGCCCCATCGATGTCTTCAGCGCGTCGAGAGCGCCGTCGAATGCCGCGAGCAGCGTCGCCAGCCGCCCCTCGGCGGCGCCTTCGCTGGCGTGCGTGTCCCAGCCGTCGTAGCTGATCGCCGCCAGCCGCGGGCCGGCGGGGTCGGCGATCAGCTTCCCGGCGCCGCTGGCCAGCGTCGCGAACGATCCGGCAAGCCCGCCGCCCTTCGGCGCCGATCCCATGCCGCCGTCGCTCGCCGCCATCTGGTCTGCCGCCCGTCCGCGCGCCAGCGCCGCGGCAAGCTGGGCGTCGCTCTCGCCATAGAGGTCGGCGAGCCGCGTCAGGGTATCGCTGTCGGCCGGGTGGAAGCCCGGCGGCGTCCAGGTCAGCGTCGGCGCCGCACCGCGCAGGATGAGCGGCACCGTGGCGCTCGCCGCCAGCCCGCGCGCTGGCGCAAGTCGGTCGGCGACCGGCAGCGCCGCCGCCACGCGGTTCAGCCAGCCGCTGCGCAGCGCGCCGGGCGTGGTCGTGCCGTTTTCCAGAACATCCTGTCCGTCGAAGTGCGAACGGTCGCGGTAGGGGCTCGCCGCCGCATGCACGATCAGCGCCTCGCCCTCGCCGTAGGCTCCGTGGAGTTTCGCCATCGCCTGGTTGAGGCCGAAGAAGCCGCTCAGCGGCAGCGTCGGTTCGTATCCGGCCGTGCCGATCGCCATGTCGCCGCGCAGGCCCGCGTAGTCGGGATCGCCGACCGGCGGCACGACGGCCAATCCGTCCATCGCCCCGCGCAGGATGACGACGACGAAACGCGGGTCGCGGGTCGCCGCCGAGGCAATGCGCGGCATCGCCGCCCACGCAACGAAACTGCCGGCGCCGGCAATGAACAGGCGGCGGCTGGGGCAGAGCAGGGCGTCGGTGAGCGGGCTCATGGCCATATCCTCCTGGCTATATTCTCTGGAAGTCGGGGCTCATCAGCATCAGCGACAGCCCCTGATGCCGCGTTTCGGCGCGCGCCACCGCTTCCGTGGTCTGCCCGGAGGCGCTGCCCGCGAAGATGTCGGCGGCGAGATCGGAGGGGTTCGTCGTGGCGTCGGTGAGCTGCGCGAATTGGTTGGCGATGTCGAGCCGGGTAGTGATCGCGTCGGGTGCCAGCCAGGTTGCGCTGCTGTCGTCGTAGCCGGCCGGCGAGGGTGGGTCCCACGGCATTTGGCCGAGCGTGCGCAGCGAACGCACGATGAGATCGGGCGGCGGGTCGATGTCGAGCGCGCGCAGCCCCGCCAGCACGAATTGCTGCGGCGTGCGAAAGCGCCCCGGTCCCTGCCACGCCGCATCCATCGTGACCAGCGCGCGCGAGACCTGCATGAGGTCGCCGCCGCTGGTGGAAAAGACGTGCGCGAGTTGATCGACCGCGGCCTGCGGCGGGCTGTCGGCGATGAAACCGAGCGCCAGCTTGCTGGCGAGGTGCCTGGCCGTGGCCGGTGAACCGGCGAGATCGGCAAGCAGCGTCATCCCCTGCTGCTCGCCGGGCTCGGCATAGGCCTTGCCCATGATCGCGCGCGTGCCCGGCTCGTGCGCGTTGGCGCGAAATTCGAATTGCCCCGCCGCGATCTTGTCGTTGCCGCCGCGCGAGAAGCTCCACCCGGAAAGAATGTCAGCGACCGAGGTCACGTCGGTCTGGGTGTAGCCGGCGTCGACGCCGATGGTGTGCAGCTCCATCAGCTCGCGGGCGTGATTTTCGTTGAGCCCGCGCTTCTGGCGCTGGCCGACCTGCGAATCCGGGCCGACCGAATCGACGTTGTTGAGATAGGCGAGCATCGCCGGGTGCTGCGTCACCGCGACCAGCATGTCGTGAAAGCGCCCGAACACGTACGGCCGGATCGCCTCGCGCTCGAACGCGCCGACGAGCGCGCGTTCGATCTCGCCGGAGGCCGCCTGCACCGCGAAATGGTTGGTCCAGAACGCGACCAGCCGCTCGGTGTAGCCGATCTCAGCCTGCCGGGCGCGCCGCACGCGGGCCGCGATCTCGGCGCGATACAAACTGTCGGGGCTGAACGCGGCCGCCCCGCCCATCATCCCGCCATCCGTCATGCCCCCACTCGTTATGCCCCCACTCATCATGCCGGGCGCCGTCTGCGTGGCGGCAGCAGAAGGCGCGGTTTGCGCTGCCGTCGGCATAGCGGCCGGCGCCGCCGCCTTGGCTTGGCCGGACGTTGCCGGCTGGCTCGCCACGACCCTCTCCGCTCTCCGCGCGTCCTGAAAGGCGCGAAGCGCCTGCATCGCGGCGCCGGAAGAGGGCAGGTCGACATCTTCGATCAGGGCGACGTCCGGCGAAAGCTCGGCGAGCAGAGCGCCGCGCGGGTCGGCGGTGATCAGGCCGGTGTCGCCCGGCCGCGCGCCCAGCCCGAAACGGTTGAGCGCGATCACGGCAGCATTGGCAATCATGGCGTTCCGCCTCCGGCGAACGCCCCACAGCCCACAGGCGTAACGCCCGCCGGTCGCGGTCCCTACGCCACCCCGGAAGATTTAATGTGCCGGCCTGTTGTCAAAGTCTTCTGCCGAGCGGAGTCAGGGACGCCACATCACGTCGCGCGGGAGCGCTACCACACCAGACAGAACCTGTCGCCGCGCCCCTCGCCATTCCGGGTCTGTTCCCCCATATTTGTCCGTATGAAGAGTCCCAAGAATCCCGGTTTTGGCGAGGCGCCGCAGAAGCCCTTCCAACAAGAGGCGAGGAGCGGCGAAGCCGCGACCGGGAAGGCAAAACAAGAGGCGAGGAGCGCCGGAGGCGCGACCGGGAAGAATCTTAGAACTTCCCGCGGCACCTCCATGGGCGGGCGCGGCTCGGCCAAGGAGCGCGCCGCCGTCGGCATGAATCCGGTGCCGGGCGTCAACGTCGACCTCGAGGACGTCGCCGCGATGCCGGCCTCCGCGGTCACCGCCACGGTCGAGGCGCTGTCGTCGCTGATTGAGACGGGGCGGCCGGAGTTCCGCGACAAGACCTGGGTGCCGCACCGCCCGCCGCGCCCGGAAAAATCCGAGGGCGGCATCCCGCTAAAAATCGTCTCCGAGTTCGAGCCGAAGGGCGACCAGCCGACGGCGATCGCCGATCTCGTCGCCGGCGTGAACGCGCACGAGCGCGACCAGGTGCTGCTCGGCGTCACCGGCTCGGGCAAGACCTACACGGCGGCGAAGGTCATCGAGGCGACGCAACGCCCGGCGCTCATCCTCGCCCCGAACAAGACGCTCGCCGCCCAGCTCTACGGCGAGTTCAAGTCGTTCTTCCCGGAAAACGCGGTCGAGTATTTCGTCTCCTACTACGACTACTACCAGCCGGAGGCCTACGTCCCGCGCACCGACACCTACATCGAGAAGGAATCCTCCATCAACGAGCAGATCGACCGCATGCGCCATTCGGCGACGCGCTCGCTGCTCGAGCGCGACGACGTCGTCATCGTCGCCTCGGTCTCCTGCATCTACGGTATCGGCTCGGTCGAGACCTATACGGCGATGACGTTCGCGCTCACCGTCGGCGAGAAGATCGACCAGCGCCAGTTGCTCGCCGACCTCGTCGCCCTCCAGTACAAGCGCGCGGATGCCGATTTCCGCCGCGGCACCTTCCGCGTCCGCGGCGACACCGTCGATCTCTTCCCCGCCCATCTGGAAGACCGCGCCTGGCGGATAGAGCTGTTCGGCGACGAGATCGAATCGATCACCGAGTTCGACCCGCTCACCGGCCAGAAGGCCGGCGCCATGAAGACGGTGAAGGTCTACGCCAACTCGCACTACGTCACGCCGCGGCCGACACTGGCGCAGGCTACCAAAGGCATCCGCGAAGAGCTGAAGCTGCGGCTGGACGAGCTTACCCAGGCCGGCCGTCTGCTGGAGGCGCAGCGGCTGGAGCAGCGCTGCCGCTTCGACCTCGAGATGATCGAGGCCACCGGCTCCTGCGCCGGCATCGAGAACTATTCTCGCTACCTCACCGGCCGCAAGCCGGGCGAGCCGCCGCCCACCCTGTTCGAATACCTGCCCGACAACGCGCTCGTCTTCGTCGACGAGAGCCACGTCACCATCCCGCAGATCGGCGGCATGTACCGCGGCGACTTCCGCCGCAAGGCGACGCTCGCTGAATACGGCTTCCGCCTGCCGTCGTGCATGGACAACCGGCCGCTCCGCTTCGAGGAATGGGATCTGATGCGTCCCGAGTCGGTCTACGTCTCCGCCACCCCGGGCAGCTGGGAGATGAACCGCACCGGCGGCGTGTTTACCGAGCAGGTCATCCGCCCCACCGGCCTCATCGATCCGCCGGTCGAGATCAGGCCCGCCAAGACGCAGGTCGACGATGTCGTCGGCGAAATCCGCGACACCGCGCTGGCTGGCTACCGCACGCTGGTGACCGTGCTTACCAAGCGCATGGCCGAAGACCTCACCGAATATCTGCACGAGCAGGGGGTGCGCGTGCGCTACATGCATTCCGACGTCGAGACGCTGGAGCGCATCGAGATCATCCGCGACCTCAGGCTGGGCGCCTTCGACGTGCTGGTCGGAATCAATCTGCTGCGCGAGGGGCTCGACATTCCGGAATGCGCGCTGGTGGCGATCCTCGATGCCGACAAGGAAGGCTTCCTGCGCTCGGAGACCTCGCTGGTCCAGACCATCGGCCGCGCCGCCCGTAACGTCGACGGCAAGGTCATTCTCTACGCCGACCGCATCACCGGCTCGATGGAGCGCGCCATCGCCGAGACCGACCGCCGCCGCGAGAAGCAGGTCGCCTACAACACCGAGCACGGCATCACGCCGGAATCGATCAAGAAGAACATCGGCGACATCATGTCGTCGGTCTACGAGCGCGACCACGTCATCGTGCCGACCGGGCTGGCCGAGGAGGGCGCCCTCATCGGGCATAATTTCCAGGCCAACCTCGCCGATCTCGAGAAGCGCATGCGCGACGCCGCCGCCGATCTCGAGTTCGAGGAGGCCGCGCGCCTGCGCGACGAGATCAAGCGGCTGGAGACGCTCGAACTCGCCATCCACGACGACCCGCTGGCGCGGAATCCCGGCGAGGGCGACAGCGGGCGTTCAGGCGCCGATCCGAGCGCAGCGAGGCAAGGCCAAGGGGCCGCCGGGCGGTCAGCCCGCCCCCGCGGAGGCGGCGAGCAGAGCGAGCCTGCCGTGAGCGAAAGGAATCGTCCAAGGAAGAATTCCTTGGACGAAATGACTGTGCGCCGCACCGAAATCCCGGTGCCCGGCAAGCGCCCGGCCAAGCCGTCGCTCGATGATATGGGCCCCGGCCCTGACCGCGAAATTCCGGTGGCGCCGCACCGCCCGCATCTGCCGAGCCTCAAGGAAACCCACGGCCAGGATTTCACGCCGATGACCGGCGGCGATCGCCCGAAGCCGCGCTCCATCGGCGGCCGCGCCGGCAGCCACGCGGGGAAGAAGAACCGGCGCTGACGTCTAGGCCTTCACCAGGAATGCGATGCGGCCGACCGGAGACTGCCGGATTCGTTCGGTCGCCTTCGTCGCGGCGAGGAACTCATGAACGGCGAGCGCGCAGCCGCTCCACGCATAATAGTCGTCGAGCACGATCAGGCCGCCCGGCAAGACATGCTGCCAGAGATGTTCAAGGCATTGCTTCGTCGATTCGTACCAGTCGACGTCGAGGCGCAGCACCGCGATCGGCGGCGGCGCAAACGTCTTGAACGAATCCTCGAAGAACCCCGGCACGATCCGGATGGTGTCGGATGTAGCCCCCGCCATCCGGATCACGGACCGAAAGTCCTCGATCGTGGCCGCGCAGTTGTCGTAGTAGCCGGGAGCAGAAGTATCCGCCTGCCACGTCTTGGCTGCGTCTCCGTCGAGATCGCCGGCCGGCGGCAGGCCCTGAAACGAATCGAGAAAGCAGTAGGTCCGGTTGGGGCCGCCGACTTCGACCAGCGCTGCCGCCATGCCGCCGCGCCAGGTCCCGCATTCGACGACGGCGCCTGCTGCCAGCGCCGGATTGCGAAAGGCGAGCGAATTGGCAAGCGCGAGGTTGTCGATGAAGCGCAGGTGCCGGATCATCGTAAACTTGCGGTATTTGAACGACAGCGGCAGATAGCGGATCAGGCTCGCCAGATAGTCTGCGCCGCGCCGCAATTGTTTCAGTCTCATGGGCGGCGTCCCGAGGGAAAAATCCCGGCGTCCGAAGCTCATACGACAGAATATGGACTGAAGACTGTCGCTCGCGAGATCGCGGGTGTCGCAGACTCTTCCATGGGAACGCTAATCCGGCGTTAAGCGCGGGTTCTCGCCCCGGCAGCCACGCCGGCACCAAGCGTCGGCGATAGCGCCCGCGCCAGGGCCGGTCCTCCCCCGCGCAGCGGGGGAAGGGGCGAGGCGCGGTTCGCGGAAGCGAACGAAACAGGCCGGTGGCCCGTTTCGAGCAACGAGCGCCGACGTCCGGAAGGCGCTTCAGAATAAATCCGCCCGGCTACCCCGGCTTCACCGCCGCCAGCAGCTTGAGCCTGGCCCGAACCGTAAACCCGATCTGCTCGTAGAGACGGATCGCCGCCGTGTTGTCGGCCCAGGCGTGCAGGAACGGCGTCTCGCCGCGCGCCAGAATCTTCCGTGCAACGAATATGGAGAGCACCCGCGCCAGCCCGCGCCCGCGAAAGTCGGGGTGGGTGCACACGCCGCTCACTTCGCTGAAGCCATCGACCTTCATGCGCTCGCCGGTCATCGCCGCCAGCCGCCCGTCTATGTGGATGCCGTGGAAGGTGCCCAGCGCCTGCGCCCTCAGCGTGAAGGGTCCGGGCTCGGTGAGCTGCGCCAGCTTGAGCATCTCCGCCGCGTCTGCCTCGCTCAGCGCAACGATGCGCGCATCGGCCATCGCCTCCGGCTGGCGCGACAGGATCATCTGCACCACTTCGCCGGTGCGCACGCTGACGAGCCCCGGCGGCAAGGGCGGCGGCGCAAAATCCCACATCACCATCACCTCGCCGGGCTTGGGCAGCGCGGCGAGCGCCGCCAGGCTCTCGGCGCTCCCGTCACGCGCCGCCGCGAAGGGAATGATGTCGGGCTGGTAGCGCCGCGCCAGGTCGCCGCCTTCCGCGAACTTCGCGTGCGGACCTGTCAGCGCATTCCAGACGAGGCGGTCGAGCGGATGGGTCATCTATGAAGTGGTGATCGGCTTCCGCATCGTTCGCCGCGTTAAAGGCCGCACCTACACTGGGATAACGGAGACAAGGGATCGGTCTGGCTCAACGACGGTCAATAGAAGCGCTGCGGCGAGTATCGCGAGTGCGACGGCCCCGCAAAAATAGAACAAGTTCACTTTGCCGTTAGAACCGAGGCGCCATTTCCAGATTCTTATCGGGCTCGCCCTGCTTATCGCGGTACCAAGCGTGATCTCCGGCATTAGCTCACCGTATCGATCTTCGATCGTCCGGGCGTGGTCCACCGCTCCCTTCAGCAAACGATGATACCAGTGCCTATCCATAAAATAAAAACCGCTCCAAACGGTAAGGGCGACGAAAACAAGAACGACTGAAAGGTGAACCTTAATACCGAGAATCAATATCGGAGAGAGATGATTCTGAAAGGTGAAGCCAATCGCCGCGATCATCGCCCCGAGTACCGTTATCGCGTAATTCCGGATCGTCATTTCTATGTTGTTGAAGTGTTGTTGAACCTCGACGACCTCTTTCCAAGCATTGAGGACCAATTCCAAATTCCCGTAGAAAATTGGTTTGAACGGGAGAAAGTTAAAATGCTCCAGTAGCTGATCAAAGCGATCTATGGAGACGCTTGGAGTGACGTGCTCCTTTGTCGTGTTGCGTTCTCGCTCCACGTCCGCATCTGTCCAGTGACTCACGCCGCGGAGGAGGTCGTACCCTTCGCTGAATTGTGCAACGCCGTACTCCGCGAACACATCTTGGACGCCGGCCGCTTGAGCCATCGCGACGTCCTTGAAAAGGTTGTCACCAACATAGACTGTGCGCGTCGCCTTTGCGCCCACTTCGTCAATGATGCTCTTGAGAAGTGTGGCATTTGGCTTCAACGCGTCCTTCGGCGTATGTCGCACCTTGGTAATTTGAAGTTCGTAGAATTCGTCTGCGGACGAACGTACTCGGTCGAGGGACACACCTGCCGGAAGGTCGTGGTCTTCGGGTGCGTAAAGGTAGTCGATAACTCCGTCTAAGCCGAATTTCTTCAGCCGATAGCCGCTATAAAAAGACAGCGATTCAGTGTGGGCAATTATCAGACTCTGTCGCCTCTTAACCGTCCAAAGTGTCTGAAGCACCGTTGGATAAAGCGTCGTCGCTCGGTCTCGAAGACGTTTTGAATCTTCAAGTTCTTGCCGTAGCATCTCGCGCAGATCGACGGCTTCAAAGCCGGGCAGCCTAAGATCGTCCAGTAAGAACGTGTATTCGGAGGTTCTCGCCCGTTGGTTCACCGCGCGGATAGCGCTTTGGAGCGTTACGTCGCTGAGGGATGTCTTCGCTCTAAGCCCCTGATATATAGGGTAGAATTGACCGCGCCACAGCTTGAACCAATCGAACAAAGTGTTGTCCAAATCGACAATGAGAACGCTTGCTTCAGCTTTCATGATCTCGTCCTTTGGCGCGGAACGAAAGTAGAACAAAGTCGGGTGTATGTGAAGACCATTGGTGCGAAAAAGTCGCGCCACTGACCACCCCGGGGATAACTCCCCCGCTTATCCCCGCTTTCTGCCCCTCACTTATATTCTCCGATTGTCCCCTCCCGCCGAGGGCGGTGCCCGGTACCGGCACTGGTCATCGCGGAGGGGATCGGCGCCCGCGTCGGCGGAACGCCGGTGGTCCGCGTGAGCGGCCGCCGGTTCCGGCCGCCGGCCCGGGGTGCTGTCCGGAATGCCCGCCGGCACTATGACCGGCTGTTGGTGTGACCAACCGTAAGGACGCCGCGGAAGGCAACTTCAGCAGCGTCCGGAGAGCGGAACGGACGGCGGAAAGTCGCCGGGCGGGCGTTCGCGAAACGCCGCTTGAATAAAATCGGAAGGCGCTTCGTGAGCGCCCGCCCCTCGGCATGGGCACCGGGGAAAGATCAGAGGAGGGGACGAGGCAACCACCTGCGGGCCGCACCGGCGCGCGGGAATGCGGACGCGCGTCCGCGCCAAAGGGAGAACGGTCGATGAGAAATGACCCGCCGGAAATCAGAATCGAGCCGTTGCGGCCCGAGCTCGCCGAAGCGCTCCGCATCATCTGCACCAACCTCGGCATCGCCGAGAAATGTCAGTTCCGGCCGTGCCTGCGCACGAAGCGCTGCTCAACGCGCCACGTGCTCTGCTGGCAGTATCTGCGCTACGAGATCAACCCGCTCATCCAGCGCGCGCTCGCCTACAACTGGCAGGCCCGCGTCGCCGCCGGCGAGGTGGTCAATATCCCGCCGGTGAAAGAGCACGACTTTCAGCGCCTCCTCGAACGCGAGCGCGACGACAATCCGGAGGAGGCGGCGCGCTTTGCCGCCGGTGCTGCCCGGGCCGTCGCCGAACAAATCGCAGCCGAACGAAAAGCGGCGCGCAAGGCCACGCGTGACGTTGACGCGGCATCGACCGGCGCGGCCGCAGCCGATCCCGTCCCGCGGCGAAGGCTCAGGGCCCGCTCGTCACCCTGATGCCGCCGATGATGGTGCCGGTGTTGACGATGGTCGACGAGCCGCCCGAACTCGTCACCACGAGCCCGGTCGAGCCGCTGATCGTGCCCTTGTTCACCACGCTCTTCGCCGCGGTGCCGGTCACCGTCAGCCCGACCTGCGAGCCGCCGGAGATGTGGCCGGTGTTGACCACGCCCGTGGCCGGCGAGCCCACGGTCGTCGCGCCGCGGTTGCCGG
>Ga0265340_10001738_pt1 | contig 12491 bp, 10 predicted proteins | sample 4CB225metaG_FD_202082 | JGI IMG/M metagenome (GOLD analysis project Ga0265340, IMG submission 202082) | Rhizosphere microbial communities from Carex aquatilis grown in University of Washington, Seatle, WA, United States - 4-CB2-25 metaG | ecosystem: Host-associated > Plants > Roots >...
CGAGTGCGCCGCGCCGCTCGGCATCGGTTTCCTCGGCGCCGGCTTCTCGCCGAAGTGGACGCGGGCCGAGACGCCGGTGATGCCGAAGTCGCGCTACGCCATCATGGCGCGCTACATGCCGAAGGTCGGCCGTCGCGGCCTCGACATGATGTTCCGCACCTGCACCATCCAGGCGAACCTCGACTTTGCCGATGAGGCCGACATGGTCATGAAGATGCGGGTCGGGATTGCGCTGCAGCCCGTGGTGACTGCGCTGTTCTCGAACTCGCCGTTCACGGAAGGGCGGCCGAACGGCTACCAGTCGTTCCGCTCCGAGATCTGGCTCGATACCGACCGCGATCGCACCGGGATGCTGCCGCTTGCCTTCGAGCAAGGCTTCGGCTTCGAGCGCTACGTCGACTGGGCGCTCGATGTGCCGATGTATTTCGTCAAGCGCGGCAGCGACTATCACGACGTCGCCGGCGCCTCGTTCCGCGATCTGCTCGCCGGAAAGCTCGCCGCATTGCCTGGCGAGCGGGCGACGATGTCGGACTGGAAGAACCACCTGTCGACGCTGTTCCCCGAGGTGCGGCTGAAAAGCTATCTCGAGATGCGCGGCGCCGACGGCGGCTCGGGCGCCTTCATCGCGGCGCTGCCGGCGCTCTGGGTCGGGCTGCTCTACGATTCGGCGGCGCTCGATGCGGCGTGGCAGATGGTGAAGGACTGGAGCGCCGAGGAGCGGCAGGCGCTGCGCGTCGCCGTGCCGGTGACCGGGCTGACGACGCCGTTCCGCGGCCGCCCTGTGCGCGAGATCGCGCACGAAATGCTCGAGCTTGCACGCGGCGGGCTCGCGCGGCGCGACAAGCGCAACGCTGCCGGCGAGGACGAGACGATCTTTCTTGCGCCGCTGTTCGAGATCGTGGAGAGCGGCAAGTCGCCTGCCGACCGCCTGCTCGACGAATACAGGAACGCGTGGGACGGCGACATCGACGAGATTTTCCGTCGCCACGCGTACTGAGGCGCGGCCGGCGGCCGCCGTCATCCTGGAAAAGAAAATGCCCGCCCCGGTGAGGGGCGGGCCAGTCTGACGAAGACCCAGGGGACCAGGTGCTTCGCCGAATTCGTGATCGGTCGCTCAGCCTGCGCGGCGCGTCTCCAGCGCCTGCGCACGCTCCGCCTTGCGGTGCTCGTGCGCCATGGCGCTCAGCCGCGAGGAAGGATCGTCGCGGAGCGGGGTGGCGAGCGCGGAGGCGACGTCGGCGTGGCTCAGCCCGATGTCGCGCAGCATGTGCGCGTCCCAGCCCATGAGGGCGCCGACGGCGCGGCGATTTCGGTAGGCCGTCCACAGCGCCATTCCATTGGCGGCGGCCTTCTCGAGAAGCTGCAGGAATGCGCCTGCGCGCTGCGCGGAGCCCTCAAACAGTTCGGTGGCGGCCATTGTCATGTTCCTTCCGCAATTCCGGTCTAGAAGCCCGTCAGGTCGATGCGAATAAGCGCTTCGTGCCTCTCCCGACACCCGATATGTGCACCTTGGGGATTGATCATTCCAACGAATGTTTGTAATGTCGCTGATGACTTTCAGTGATCATTCGTTGGAGTGAGGCTCGTGGCAACAACGCTCGATCTCGACCAGCTCAAAACCTTTGTGGCGATTGCGGAATCCGGCAGTTTCACGCGCGCGGCCGACCTCGTTCACAAGACCCAGTCGGCGGTGTCGATGCAGATGCGCCGGCTCGAGGAGCGCATCGGGAAGCCGATTTTCATCCGCGACGGCCGCCAGTCGAAACTGACCGAGGACGGCGAACGGCTGCTCGGCTATGCCCGGCGAATCGTGCGCCTGTCGCACGAGACCATTTCAGCCTTCGATGACACCGGTTTGTCGGGCTCGGTGCGGCTCGGCACGCCGGACGATTATGCCGACCGTTTCCTGCCCGAAATCCTGGCGCGCTTCGCCAATTCCAATCCGCGCGTCGAGGTGTCGGTGTTCTGCGAGCCGTCGCTGACGCTGATGGAAATGGCGAAGAGCGGCGAACTCGACCTTGCCATCGTCACCGCCTGCGGCGAGATGCCGACCGAGGTGCTGAGGCAGGAGCCGCTGCTCTGGGTGACGTCTGCCGCGCACCGTGTCGAGAAGGAAGAGATCGTGCCGCTGGCGCTCTCCAAGCCGCCATGCGTGTGGCGGAGCGCGGGTCTGGACAGCCTGACCTCGGCCGGGCGCAAGTACCGCGTGCTCTACACCAGCGGCAACTCGACCGCGATTTCGGCGGCGGTGCTCGCCGGCCTCGCCGTCACCGTGCTCGCCGAATCGGCGCTGCGTCCCGGCATGCGCGTGCTCTCCGAGGCGGATGGCTTCCCGCGGCTGCCCTCGTGCGAGATCGGCATCATCCGCTCGTGGAACCGGCAGCCTTCGCCGGTGATCGACAAGCTCGCCGAGCACATCGTCTCCTCGCTCGACAACCTCTCGGTGCCGGCGGTGGCGGCGTAGGGACGGCCATCTTTTCCGACCACCGAACCGTTCAGAACACAGACCTGTTCAAGTGAGCGCCACCTCTCCCATAGGGAGAGGGCTGCATCTCTTGAGAGCGTAGCGAACTAGAGATGAAGGGTGAGGGGTTAGCGCCTCACCGGAGAAGGCATAACCCCTCACCCCATTCGCCTAATTCGCTGGCGCTCATAAGGCTCATGGCCCTCTCCCTGTGGGAGAGGAGGACTCCCTGCCGTCACCCTGAAATCGAAATGCGCGCCGCTCTTGGCCCGCGCATTTCTGTTCCGCTTCTGCCCCGAGCGGCAGAAATCCAATCCTTGAGAGCGCGCGCCGCGGCGCCTACATCCTCACCAAGCGCAAAATAATTCCCCTCGCGCATCAGAATTCCAAGGAGAAGCCCCCATGTCCCTCCGCATCGGCGATGTCGCCCCGGATTTCACCGCCAACACCACCCAGGGCCCGATCAGGTTCCACGAGTGGCTGGGCGATTCCTGGGGCATCCTCTTTTCGCACCCGAAGGACTTTACCCCGGTGTGCACCACCGAGCTCGGCGCCGTGGCCAAGCTCAATCCCGAGTTCAAGAAGCGCAACGTCAAGGTCATCGGCCTCAGCGTCGATCCGGTCGACAAGCACGCCGGCTGGGCGAAGGACATCGCGGAAGTCTCCGGCTTCGCGCCAGACTTCCCGATGATCGGCGATACCGACCTTGCCGTCTCCAAGCTCTACGACATGCTGCCGGCCGCGGCGGGCAATTCGTCGGAGGGCCGCACGGCCGCCGATAACCAGACGGTGCGCGTTGTCTACATCATCGGGCCGGACAAGAAGATCAAGCTGTCGCTCGCCTACCCGATGACCACCGGCCGCAACTTCGATGAGATCCTGCGCGTGGTGGATTCACTTCAGCTCACGGCGAAGTTCAAGGTGGCGACGCCGGCCGACTGGAAGCAGGGCGGGGATGTCATCATCGGCGGCTCGGTCTCCGACGAGGACGCGAAGAAGACCTACCCGAACGGCTGGAAGACGCCGAAGCCGTACATCCGGATCGTGCCGCAGCCGCACTAGGGCGGCTTGATCGCCGCACTCACGCGCGGCTCACTTCGCTACGAGATACAAAAGCGCGCTCCGGCAACGGGGCGCGCTTTTTTGTTGTTATCTCCTATCCCGCCCAACAAGCCGGGAAGATTGGGGAGGCACTTCATTCTGTTTTGTCTGCGACGGGCGAATTTAAAAAGTACGAGCTGTCTAAGCTCACCCTAAAGCACGCGGAGAATTTCGTTCTTTCTCCGGTTTGGTACGAGAGTTGGTCGGGCGCGAAGCGACAATGTGTCGTCGAAGCGCTCAAGGCGACCTTGTTTGACCATGTGCCGATAGCGGAAAGTCCTGATCTTATGCTGTTTTAGGGTTGTGGCGCGACAACGCCACACAACGCCGAAACGCACTACCTTCCTCTTTCCGTCATGGCCGGATTTATTCCGGCCATCCACGGCCTGTTTTTCGTCGGTGAAGGGAAGCCGTGGATGCCCGGGACAAACCCGGGCATGACGGCCACGGTGCGGGGATAACCCGCCCGCGTATCCCCGTCTTGGCGACCTCACTTATCTTGATCCTTGTCCCGACCCGTCGAAGGGGCGCGCTCATGAGGCGTCTGATCGCGGGGTCGACTTGACGGTGGCTGGTGTCGGTAATGACACCGGCTGGATGTGGCGCCGCGGCGGCCTCCGTTATCGGGGGCCCGGCCGGGGGAACCTGGCCGGCAGGGATTCGCACTCCCTCGCCCCGGCCGGCGCCCGCAAGTAGTCCGCCGGCACTACGACCGGCTGTCGGTGTGACCGACCTTAAGGGCGGCGGGGCAACCCGCCGTTCCGGAGAGCGAAAGCGGAACGCTGGAAGACGCCACGGCGGGTGCCCGGCTGAGCGCCCCATTAGACTAACTGGCATGGCACTCGGACGAGCGCCCGCCGCCCCTTCGGGGGACACAGGAAGACAGGGGACGAGCACGGAAAGGAGACGATAACTCGGGCGGAAACGCGTCGCGGGAACGGGAGCGCGCGCCTACCTCTCACCCGCTCATTCCCGCGAAAGCGGGAATCCAGGGGCGCGGAATCGCGCACGAACTTCGGGGACCGGAGCCCCGCGGCACTCCCTGGCTTCCCGGTTGCTGGCTGGCGCCGACCCCGGGAATGAGCGGACAAATTGAAACGGGTGCGATCGATAAGGCGAGATGTCCCGCGCTCTACAGAAACCGCAGGTCCGTTCCCTCCAGCACGAGGCAGGTGAGGGGGCCGCCGTAGACGCAGCCGGTGTCGATGTCGATGCGGTTCGGGCGGATTTCGGGGCGGCCGTCGTCGGTCGGGGTGTGGCCGTGGATGACGACGACGCCGTGGTCGGTGTCATCGTGGAGGAATTCGTCGCGGATCCAGATCAGGTCTTCCGGCGTCTGCGCTTCCAGCGGAACGCCCGGGCGGATGCCGGCGTGGCAGAAGAGATAGTCGCCGAGGCGCACCGAGGTGGGAAGGCCTTCGAGGAAGGCGCGGTGCGCGGCGGGCATCTTCTCGGCGAGCTGGTTGGCGAGGCTGGTGTAATTCTGGCCACGCGTGTTGACGCCGTACGATTTCAGCGTGGCCTTGCCGCCAAAGGCGAAGAACGTCGGCGCTTCCTCTTCGGGAGCGCGCAGGAAATCGAGCAGCTTCTGGTCGTGGTTGCCGCGCAGGCAGATGACCTCCGGATCGCCGGCCGCGAGGGTGACGAGGCGCTCGATCACGGCGGCGGAGTCCGGGCCGCGGTCGGTGTAGTCGCCGACGTGGACGGTGACAGCGCGCGCGACCGGGCGCGCGGCGGTATCGGCGGCGATGGCGGCATGCACGGCCGCCAGTGCGCCGTCCATGCCGTGGATGTCGCCGATGGCGTAGATGCGGGTGCCGTCCGGTGTGCGCGCCTCGCCGACTTTCACTGTGAGAGACTCCGCCCGCCACCGATGATTTGTGCCGCGGTCATGCCCGCCGGCGCCCGGGACGGCAACAAAAAAGCGCGCCCGGAGGCGCGCCTTCGAAACGGGGAAGGGGCGATACGGTCAGTTGAAGTGGTAGTTCACGCCGAACAGGACCGCCTGAATGTTCTGCTTCACGCTGCCGATGTTGTCGCCCGGCAAGGTAACCGTCGTCGGCGAGAAGTCCATGTAGTCATATTCGCCGAAGAACGACCAGTGCGGGTCCTTCTTCCACTCGGCGCCGATACCGGCCGTCCAGCCGGACTGGCTGAAGGTCGTGGACGCGACGGTGTCACCTCCGGCGACGATGCTGGTATGCGTACTATTCCAGGCCAAGCCGCCCTTGGCATAGATCATCCAGTCGGGAGACGGCAGATAACCGACGCGGCCGGTCAGCGTGGCAAACCACGGGATGTTACCCTTGAGCTCGGCACCATCGAGGAGGTCGGGATAGACAGAGTCGCTGAGGCCAGTCCCGTCCCACATGCCTTGAACGCCGATGACCCACTGCGGCGCGATCTGGTAGTCGCAGCCCACCTGAGCACCGCCGAGGATGCCAGTCGCGCTCAGGCTGGCGATCGGGTAGCCCTCGACCTCGTCGGTGACCTTCGTGCTTTCCCATCCGGCGCCGATGTTGCCGCCGACGTAGCAGCCGGTCCACGTCGACATCGCCGGCGAAAGCGGCTTCATGCCCGCTGCCTGGGCCGATGGAATTGCGAATACTGCCGTCGCTGCCAAGGCAGCCCAAACGCCCAACCGCATGGCCAGGACCCTCCTCGAATCAATCCGCCGCGCTTTTCAGGGTACGCTTCGCGCTTTGTGCGGTCCACGCGCGGGACGCGCTTGGCTGTGGAGTATGCCTGCGTCACGTCCTGCTGCCGTCAAGCGGAGCTTATCGCGCGATTGGCAACCAACGTGTTAACAAGCGGCCTATCATGCGCGTTCTTGCCATCGAGAATTTTGTCGCTACGCCGCTCGGCCTCGTCGGTGCCGCGCTCGCGGACGCCCGCGCCGAGGTCGACCTGCGCGCGGTGTGGCAGGGCGCGGCCGTCCCGCAAACGGCCGACGGCTACGACGGGCTGGTGGTGCTCGGCGGCGAGCAGAGCGCGCTTGACGATGCGGATTATCCTGCCCTGCCGGGCATCGTCGCCCTTATCCGTTCGTTCATGGCGGCCGACAAGACCGTGCTCGGCATCTGCCTCGGTGCGCAACTCGTGGCGCGGGCGGCGGGGGCGACCAATATTCTCGGGCGGCCGATCGAGTTCGGGTGGCATGCGGTGACGCCGACCGCGACCGGGCGCGCCGATCCGGTGGTGGCGGCGCTTGGCGATGGCGGCCCCGTCTTCCACTGGCACCTCGACACCTTCACGCTGCCGCCCGGGGCGGTGCATCTGGCGACGAGCGCGCAGACCGAATTCCAGGCCTTCCGGCTGCGGCGGGCGGTTTACGGCATTCAGTTCCATTTCGAGGCGGACCGGCCGCTGGTCGCGGAATGGAGCGATCAGTTCGCGGAGGTCATCGCCACCTATGCGCCGGACTGGCAGGCGCGGCTTCCCCGCGATGCGGCGCTCTACGGTCCGCGCTCCGACGCGGCCGGTGCGGCGATCGCGCGGGCGTGGGTCGGGCTGGTCGGGCCCCGGCGCGGCTAGTCGACGATGATGATGTGCAGATTGCGGGGGCCGTGGGCGCCGCGCACGATGGTCTGCTCGATGTCGGCAGAGCGCGAGGGGCCGGTGATCATGTTGACCGTGCGCGGCATGGCGCGGCCATACTCGGCGCGAAGCTTCTTCCAGATCATCTCGTAGTCGCCGGCAAGGTCGTCGCGCAGCAGAACGACGATGTGGGTCTCGGGCAGGAAGTTCAGCGTGGTCGGGTTGGCGTTGCCGGAGACCAGGACGAGCGTTCCGGATTCGGCCACCGCGCCGAAGGCATGCGAGAGGCCGACCGGGTCGTGTCCGTCGCTCGGGCCCTTCTCGCGCTCGATCTGCGTGTGCTGCCAGGGCAGGGCCTCGAGCAGCGCATCATCGCCCATGCGCACCTTGGCCGGCAGGTTGCGGCCGCGCAGGTATTCCGCGACGGCGTCCGGCACGGCCGTGGTCGAGGGCACGCGGATGGTGGTCGCCCCGGTCTTCTCCACAAGGCGCGTGAACAGGACGAGCTTGGCATCCGGCGAAACCTGGCCGCGCGCAGGAATCACGCCTGGTGCATGCTGAAGGAGCCGGCCATCGACGGCGGCATTGCGGGCGGAATCTTCGGCGTGTACGCCGAGCGAGCGGCGGATCTTGCCCAGAATGGCGTCGCGGGTGCTCATGCGGCGTTGCGCTTTCGGGCCGCCCACATTTCCTGAAACGTGGCGCCGGCCGGCGCGGGCATGTCGCGATATTTGGTCCAGCCGGAGGCGAACGGCAGGCGGCGGAAACGTCCCTTGCGCGCGCCCATATTGCCGAGAATTCGCATCGCGATCCCGGTCACGAATTGATAGAGCCGCGGGCGCCTGGCGAAAAACGCCCAGAGGCCGAGGCCGGTGCGGTAAGTGGTCGGCTGGAGGTGGCGCTCGAACTCGCGCTCGCGCCAGTGGCGCATCATGTTGGGCAGCGGAATCTTCATCGGGCAAACGGCCTCGCAACGCCCGCAGAAAGTCGAGGCGTTGGGCAGGTTGGCGGCCTTGTCGATGCCGATGAGCTGTGGCGTGAGCACAGCGCCCATGGGGCCGGGATAAACCCAGCCGTAAGCATGACCGCCGATCTCCTGGTAAACCGGACAGTGGTTCATGCAAGCCGCGCAGCGGATGCAGCGCAGCATGTCCTGGAACTCGGTGCCCAGCATCCCCGAGCGGCCGTTGTCGAGGATGACGACGTGGTACTCGCCCGGTCCGTCGGGGTCGTCGCGGCGGCGGGGACCGGTGGAGAACGTCGTGTAGACCGACATGTCCTGTCCGGTCGCCGAGCGGGCGAGCAGCCGCAGGATCTGGCTGGCGTCCTCCAGCGTCGGCACGATCTTCTCGATCGAGGCGAGCACGATGTGCACCTTCGGCAGCGTCTGGGTCAGGTCGCCGTTGCCCTCGTTGGTGACGATGATCGAGGTGCCGGTCTCGGCCACGAGGAAATTGGCACCGGTGATGCCGACGTCGGCCTCCAGGAAGCGCTGGCGCAGCACCTGCCGCGCTTCGCCGAGCAGCTTGCCGGCGTCGGAGAGATCGCGCTCCGGCGGCAGGTGGGTGTGGAGGCGGCGGAAATCCGCCTCGACCTGCTCTCTGGTCAGGTGCACGGCCGGCGCGATGATGTGGCTGGGCGCCTCGTCGCGGATCTGGATGATGTATTCGCCGAGGTCGGTCTCGACCGGGGCGATGCCATTTTCGGCGAGGTACTCGTTCAGACCGATCTCTTCCGAGATCATGGTCTTGCCCTTGGTCACGCTGAGGGCGCCGACGCTCCTGCAGATGTCGAGCACGATGGCGCGGGCGTCGTCTGCGGTCTCGGCCCAGTGCACCACGCCGCCTTCTTCCAGCACCTTTTCCTCATAGGCTTCGAGGTAAAGGTCGAGGTTTTCCAGCGTGTGGTTCTTGATGGCGCGGCCCTGTTCGCGCAGCCGCTCGAACTCCGGCAGCTCGGCTACGGCGGCGGCGCGCTTTTCGATAAAGCCCGTGCGGATGTGACCAAGAGCCTGCTGGAGCTGCGGGTCGGCCAGCGCGGCGCGGGCGTTTGCCTTGAACGTCGGGGAGGTGATCTCCATCGGCTATTCTTCCGGTTCGCCAATCGCGGGGCCATCGGCCATGCCGGCGAGCACCTCGGCGACATGACGCACCGCAACCGGCCGGCCCTCGCGGCTGAGCTTGCCGGCCATGTTGAGCAGACAGCCGAGATCGCCGGCGAGCAGCGTTCCCGCGCCGCTACCGGCGATCGCCGCCGTCTTGCGCTCGACGATGGCGTCGGAGATGTCGGCGTATTTCACGCAGAACGTGCCGCCAAACCCGCAGCACACGTCCGCGTCCTTCAGTTCGACCAGCTTCAGCCCGTCAACCGATCTCAACAGGCGGCGCGGCTGTTCGCGCACGCCAAGCTCGCGCAGGCCGGAGCATGAATCGTGATAGGTCACCGTGCCCTGGAATGCCGCCTCGACGCCTGTCATGCCGCGCACGTCGGCGAGGAAGCTCACGAGCTCGTGGACCTTGGCCGAAAAGGCCTTGGCGCGCACGGCCCAGATGGGGTCGTCCTGCAAGAGCTCCGGATAGTGCACTTTCAGCATTCCAGCGCAGGACCCGGACGGCGCCACGACGTAGTCGTAGGGCTCGAACGCGGCAATCACCTGGCGCGCTATGGCCGCGGCATCCCTGCGGTCACCGGAGTTGTAGGCCGGCTGGCCGCAGCAGGTCTGCGCCGCGGGCACATCGACCCGGCAGCCCGAAGCCTCGATCAGCCGGACGGCGGCAAAGCCGACGTTCGGGCGAAACAGGTCGACCAGGCAGGTGACAAAGAGGGCGACGCTTGGTCCCTCTGTCGGGCCGGTTGGGAGTTCTGTGGACTGGCCGCTCGCTGTTCCTGCCATGGGCCTTCGCGGTATATGGTGTTCGAGGGTTCGGCCATGTCATCGATAGTCGAACCGCGGTCAAGTCGGCCGCACTATATTCGCCTTCCGTCCGCCAGCAACGGCGCGATATTCGAGAGCCATGTCCGCCATCATCTTTCCCACGCCCGATCCCGCGATTCTCTCCGAACGCGACGCGATCGTTTCCGGTCTGATCTCGATTCTCGGGCGCGAGGGCGTGATTACCTCGGAGACGGAACGGCGCGCCTACGAGACCGACGCGCTCACCGCCTATCGCATCGTGCCGCTTGCGGTTGTGCTGCCGGCGTCGACCGAGGAGGTCGCAGCGGTCCTCAAGTTTCTGTCCGAGCGGGGGGTGAAGGTCGTACCGCGGGGTGCCGGTACTTCGCTTTCGGGCGGCGCGCTGCCGTCCGAGGACAGCGTCGTCGTCGGGCTGGCGCGTCTCAACCGCGTGCTGGCGATCGACTACGAAAATCGCGTTGCCCGCGTCGAGGCCGGCGTCACCAACATCAACATCACCAACGCGGTGTCGGGGCGTGGCTTCTTCTACGCACCGGACCCGTCGAGCCAGCTTGCCTGCACCATCGCCGGCAACATCGCCATGAACTCCGGCGGTGCGCACTGTCTGAAATATGGCGTGACCACCAATAACGTGCTGGGCGTGAGGATCGTGCTCATCGACGGCACCGTCGTCGATCTCGGCGGCGATGCGCTCGACGCCCCGGGGCTCGACCTGCTCGGGCTCATCGTCGGTTCGGAAGGCCAGCTCGGCGTCGTTACCGAGGCGACGGTGCGCATTCTGCGCACTGCGGAGGGCGCGCGGCCGATGCTGATGGGCTTTGCCTCGGCGGCCGAGGCGGGGGCCTGTGTGGCCGCGATCATCGGCTCCGGTATCATTCCGGTTGCGATCGAGTACATGGACCGGCCGGCGATCAAGGTCTGCGAGGCGTTCGCCAACGCCGGCTACCCGCTCGACGTCGAGGCCCTGCTGATCGTGGAGGTGGAGGGTTCCGAGGCCGAGATCCACGACCTCATCGAGCGTATCAAGGCGACCGCCGCACCCTTCCACCCGCTGGCCACACGGGTCTCGCGCTCGGAAGCCGAAAGCCTCGCCATCTGGAAGGGGCGCAAGGCCGCTTTCGGCGCCATGGGGCGGATTGCCGACTACCTGTGCATGGACGGCGTCATCCCGACCGGCCGGCTGCCTGAGGTGCTCACCCGCGTCGGCGAAATCTGTGCGGGCTACGGGCTCGAGGTTGCCAATATCTTCCATGCCGGTGACGGCAACCTCCATCCGCTCATTCTGTTTGACGCCAACAACCCGGACGAACTCGTGAAAGCCGAAGCGGCGGGCGCCGACATCCTCAAGCTTTGCGTCGAAGTCGGCGGCTGCCTGACCGGCGAGCATGGCGTCGGGATCGAGAAGCGCGACCTGATGCCCTACCAGTTCACGCCCGAGGAACTCGACCTCCAGATGCGCGTGAAGAGCGCCTTCGATCCGAAGTGGCTGCTCAACCCCGCGAAAGTCTTTCCGCTGCGGGGCCGGCCGGCGGCGGCGTGATGCTTACACCCGCGGACGAGAACCATCTTGCCGCCATCGTTGCCGAGGCGGCGGCGAAGAAGACGCCGCTCGCCGTCATGGGGGCGGGCACGCGGTCGGGTCTCGGGCGGCCGATGCAGACGGCCGACACGATCTCCACGATGCTGCTTTCGGGGGTAACGCTCTACGAGCCGTCCGAGCTTGTCATCTCGGCGCGGGCCGGGACGGCGCTCCGCGACATCGAGGGGCTGCTGCGCGGCAAGGGACAGCGGCTCGCTTTCGAGCCGCTCGATCATCGCGGCATCTATGGCACCAGCGGCAACCCCACGATCGGCGCCATCGCGGCGGCCAATCTTTCCGGGCCGCGGCGCATCCAGGCGGGTGCGGCACGCGACAGCCTCATCGGCGTGCGCGCGGTCACCGGTTTTGGCAAGGTGGTGAGGGCCGGCGGGCGGGTGATGAAGAACGTGACCGGCCTCGATCTCGTCAAGTTTCTCGCCGGCTCGATGGGGACGCTTGCGGTGCTGAGCGAGGTGACCTTCAAGGTCCAGCCAGCGCCGGAGACCGAAGCGACGCTCGCCATCACCGGACTCGCCGACGAGCGCGCGGTTGCCGCGATGTCGGCGGCACTTGGCTCGCCCTATTCGGTGAGCGGGGCGGCGCATGCGCCGGCAGACGAGGGCGAGCCGGCGCGAACGTATCTGAGGGTGGAAGGCTTCGAGCCGTCGGTCAATCACCGGGTGCAGCAATTGGCGTCGGTGCTGAAGGAATTCGGGGTCGTCGATGTGCTGGGCCGGGGCACCTCGGCCAGTCTCTGGCTCACCGTTCTAGACGTCGATGCGCTCTCGGCGCCGTTCGAGGTGCCGCTCTGGCGGGTCTCCGTTGCGCCTAGCGAGGGGCCGAAAGTCGTGGCGCGCGTGTGCCGCGCGTTTCCGGCGCGCGTGCTCTACGACTGG
>Ga0265340_10001739_pt1 | contig 12489 bp, 12 predicted proteins | sample 4CB225metaG_FD_202082 | JGI IMG/M metagenome (GOLD analysis project Ga0265340, IMG submission 202082) | Rhizosphere microbial communities from Carex aquatilis grown in University of Washington, Seatle, WA, United States - 4-CB2-25 metaG | ecosystem: Host-associated > Plants > Roots >...
CCGCTACCGAGATGACCACTGATCTGATCGCCCTGAATCGTGACGTCCTTGACCTGACCTTGATCGACGTCATCGTAGAACTGCGAATAGGCCAGCGCGCTCGTCGTCTGATGCGATGCCGTGCCCTGGAACATATTGAACAGGAACACCAGCAAAAGCATGATGATGATCCAGAGGGCGAGATTGCGAAGATTGTTCACAGCGGTCCTTTCCCCGACGGGGTGTCCGCGATCGGCCCGCGGACCTGTCCTACTCTAGATAGGCACTTTCTAGCGTCTTGCCAGCAACAAAAACGTTAAGAAATTTAATGGGCTACGGCAATCGTGGCGTACAATTCTACTTACCAAGGCCGGTTAAAACGCCAGCCTCATAAGTAGTTCATTTACGCAGCTTTTGAACCCTTAGTTCCCCCGGCGGGCGGTTTTTTCCGCTTCAATGGCCAAAGTGCCCGTTCCGAAGGCAGACAAAGTGCGCGGCGCCGGTGCGACGATACACCCATGCAGCGTGGCGCCACCGCCCAGTGTGCCATCCCGGATCGAATCGAACAGCCGTTCGAGGCTGGCAAAACGCGGGCGGTAAGCTTCCCCCGAAACGCGCGACAAAACCGCTGCCAGCACACGCAGCCCAATCTCGCGCGGCGCCATCTTGAGCCGCACGGAATCCAGATACGCGCCGCCCTCATAAAATTTCGCAGCGCGCTCCATCAGGCCCCCGGTCATGCTTTCGAGTGCGTCGCGCGCGCGGCCCAGATGTTCTACGGCATCGGCAACGCGAACTGCCGTCAATCCTACGGCTTCCAACTGTGGCCACGCCGCGCGCAATTTGCTGCGGGCAAAGCGCGGATCGGCATTCATCGGATCTTCGATCCAGCTTTTCTTTAGTTTCTCCAGGAATCGGCGCAACTCCGCGCGCGATATTTCCAACAGCGGACGCACGACGCCCAATGCGGGGAACCCTGCGATGGGAAATGGCGCGACCGTGCGCATCGCAGACAAACCATCCAGACCACTGCCACGCGCGAGGCGCAAAAGAAATGTCTCCGCTTGATCTTCCAGACTATGCGCGACATAGAGCGCGTTGAGCTTGTGCGCCGTCATCCATTCGCCCATCAGGCGATAGCGCGCCTCACGCGCTTCCGCTTCGATATCGGATTTTGGACGCGCGGCTTTCGACGTCAAAACCTGGGCTTTCAATCCGGCATCGGTCGCCATTCGCACAACAGTCTTCGCATCCTTCGCGGAGTCGTCGCGCAATCCATGATCGACGGTTAGAACGACCGGCGCTGGGCGTTTGGATTTCTTCGCCCATTCCGCCAACAGCAGCATAAGCGCAACAGAATCGCCGCCGCCAGATATGGCGACCGCGCCGGGCCACACCGCGCCCGACGACAGCAATGACTCCAGATGGTCGGCGAATGCGCTTTGCAGCGAAGACGTAGCTTCAACGCGCGGCTTTGCGACAACAGCCTCCGCGCGCGCTTTTGGCGCCGCGGCCGGCTTCACATCAGTTTTTTTCGCGGGCGCCTTACTTGCTGCAGTGCGCTGCGATGCGCGCGGCTTTGGTTTGGGTAAGGACGGTTTTGGAGGCTTGCGGATATTTGCTCGGGAGCGCGCCAAGAGTTGTGCAGCCTTCTTCTTTCTGGTTCAGCGCGATCAGCGATTGACCGAGCTTGAGCATACTGTCTGGCGCGCGCCCGCTGGAACCGTAATTCTTCAATAGGACAACGAAGGAACGGGCGGCGTTCTGATAATCCTTCTGCACATAGGCGATATCGCCGACCCAATAAACCGCCTGCGGCGCAAGATCGTCTTTGGGGTGTTGATCGGCAAAGCTTTGAAACGCCGCGCGCGACTGATCGTATTGTGCTTTGGCGAGCAGGGTCATCGCCGCATCGAATTGTGGGCGGTACTGGCTTGTTTCCGCGCCTTCGGGCGCTGGTGGCGCTGAGGAAGCGGTAGATGGCGGCGCAAGCGGCAGCGGTGTGTTCGAGGGCAACGTGCCGAGAACGCCGGGTGGGGGAGCGAGTTGTTGCCCCGATGGCGCGGACGGCGCCGGCGCGGCCTGTTGATCGCACGGCAACGCATTGGCGCCCGACGCGCCGAGCTGCTGCGCCGACAGCGTGCAAAGCCTGTAGTCGAAGTCGCGCTGCATGCGGTCGATCTTCGCGTTGAGATCGCCGATCTTGTGTTCGAGGTTTTCATTCTCGCCGGTCAACCGGCGCAATGAATCTTCGAGATCGTTGACGCGCTGATTGAGCTGCGAGATCGCGGCATCCTGCGCCTGCTCTTTCTGCTCGCGTGCGGCTTTCTCTTCATCGCTTTCGCCGAACAGATCGGCCATGCGCATGACGCCGTCGTGGCGGTCCTGCATCTGTTCTTGCTGCGCGACGAAGATGCGCGCGGTTTGCGCGCGATCCAGAATCTCATCTCGCGAGAGCTGGCGCGCGACCGGCACGCCGTCATCGATCGCGCTGACATCCGCTGCGGCGCCGACAACGCCCGTCATGAGGCTCGCCGCGGCGATGACCGCGAACGGCCAGATGCGCGTGACGCGCGGTTTTCTAGTGCGCATGTTTTCACCCGTCCGAAAGGCGCGCCCTGCGCGCAAATCCTATCTCGCCGAAACACTTAGCCGAAATTGAGGCTTGGCGGAATTCTGCAAATTCCAAAGCAAAAGAGCGCCCCTTCACGAGCGCCCTTTCGATGAACAGACTTGGCAATTCCTACGAGGCGGCACCCGAGGTGATGGTCGTCACGCCGCGGCGGTTCTGTGCATAGCAGGATTCATCCGATTCCGTGCACATTGGACGTTCCTTGCCATAGGAGATCGTATCCACGCGGCCGGACGTAACGCCGAGGCTTGTGAGATATTCCTTCACGGCATTGGCTCGACGCGCGCCGAGCGCGAGGTTGTATTCACGCGTTCCACGTTCGTCGCAATGACCTTCGATCGTCACGCGGACGGACGGATATTTCTGCAGCCACGCGGCCTGACGCTGCAGCGTGCCCCTGTCTTCGTCGGTGACGGCATATTTGTCATAATCGAAATGCACGGTGTCGCCGACATTCACCTTCAAATCCTCGGCGCTGCCGGGAACGATGGTGGAGGTGGTGGTACTGTTGCTAGAGGCAACGGGCGGTGCTTCCGACGCCACGTTCTTTGGCTTCTCGGTGCACGCCACCAGAAGAAGAAGAGCGCTGGCCACAGCCGCAAATTTCAGTCCGGTTGAAAATTTCATCATAAAGTCCACTCCGAAGGATCGTGCATCCCAGTGCGCAGGAACACGACAGACTCGAGGGAAAAACGCGCACCGCCTCCAAAACGTTCAAATCGCCGTTTGGTCGCATAAAATCGCGACCTCAGCTTAGAAACTGCCTCCTACTGGATCAAGGGCGACCATGCCGGATCGGATGCCGAGCCCGGCGTCAGCACACGCTGCTCGTTGCGGCCAGTAACATCGACAGACCAGATACTTGAGCCACGTCCGCCGCGCTCGGTGCGGCCGAACATCAGCACACGGCCGTTGGGCGCCCAGGTGGGGCCCTCGTCTTCCCAGCCATCGGTGATCATGCGCTCGTTGGAGCCGTCGGTATGCATCACGCCGATGCGGAAGGCTCCGGCATTCTGCTTGGTAAACGCGATGAGATCGCCGCGGGGGCTCCAGACGGGCGTGCCGTTTTTTCCCGGGCCGAAGCTGATGCGATGCTGGTTGGAACCATCGGCATTCATCACATAAACCTGCTGCGAACCGCCGCGATCGGACTCAAAAGAAATCTGGGTGCCGTCTGGCGAGAACGATGGCGATGTGTCGATCCCCGGATCGGTGGTAAGGCGCGCGACACTGCGCGCGCGCAAATCCATCACATAGATATCCGAATTTCCGCCCGACTCCAGCGACATCACGACCTTGTTGCCGTCCGGCGAGAAGCGCGGGCTGAACGTCATATTCGGAAAATTGCCGAGCATATCCTGGCGGCCCGTTTCCATGTCGAACAGATATACCCGCGGCTTGTTACCGATGTAGGACATGTACGCGATCATCTGCGCCGTCGGATTGAAGCGCGGCGTCAGCACGAGATAGCTGCCATTGGTGAGGAATTTCGGGTTGGCGCCATCCTCGTCCATCACGGCAAGACGCTTCTTACGATTGAGCGCCGGTCCGGACTCCGAAATGAAGACGATGCGGGTGTCGAAATAACCCTTCTCGCCCGTCACACGCTGATATATGGCATCCGACACCATATGCGCGATGCGCCGCCAATTGTCCGGCGTGGTGAAGAACTGAAGGCCCGTCATCTGGCTACCGGATGAAACATCCCACAGGCGGAAATCGACACGCAGACGGCCATCGGGCTGCATCTGCACCTGTCCCGTCACCAAAGCCTGGGCATTGATGACGCGCCAATTGCCGAAATTCGGCTGCGCATTGATGTCGCTGATCTTGTCGACGAAAGACTTGGGATCGAGCGGCCGGAAAATACCGGAACGATCGAGGTCGGCGCGCACGACGCCTGCGATTTGCACGCCGCTAGGATCGCCAATGAAATCCGGAATCGCGATTGGCAGCGGCTGGATGTTGCCTTGGGTTACATCGACGCGAAGCTGCGCCATCGCTGGCGCGGCAAAGGCGAACATCACCGTTGCAAGAATGGCGAACAGGGCGGCAAGTCTTTTCATGTCCAACTCCAACTACTGGCCCATCATCTGGCGCGGATCGAAATGAATGATAATTGCACGCCACCGATTATATTCACTGGCTGGCAATTTATATGGCGCACAAGACAAGATTGCGCGTCTCGCCGCTCTTGCCGCCGCATACGCATAGGTGTTGTTTTCAGCTCGTGCTTGGGATTCTGCCGTTAATTGTGGCAACCCTGCGACCGAACCGTCCTGATTCAAGAAGATATCAAGATCGACAATTGAGTCTTCAGCAGGTGTGCCTATCGGAGGAGGATTCCAGCACATAGCGAGCTGCTTGCGAAAACTGTCGGCCAGGTTGGTGGCACCGATTGTCTCCGCATCAGCTCTGGTAATGAAGAGCGAAAAAGCCATCGCAATTCCGAGCAGCCTCATCAGCTTTTCGCAAAATCCCGATATCATTGCCCCATCATCTCGCGTGGATCAAAGTGAAATGGGTTGATCTCACGCCATTGATTGAATTGATCCGCGGGGAGTTTATAAGGTTGGCACTCGTAAATCGCCCGCTGCGCCGCTTCGGCCGACGCCTTGGTGTACAAGTTAGAAGATTTAAGATCGTCAGACGTTAGCTTCGCGACGCTACCATCAGAATTGAGCACCATGTCGAATTCGACGATCAGATCTTGGGCGTTCGGAGCGCCAATGGGCGGGCTCCAACACTGCTTGATCTGGCTGCGCAACGCGTCCTGAAGATCGGCTGTCATCGCATCCTGCGCGCCGAACGCCTTCACGTTGTGCGTGCCGATCTTCGCATTTTTGACGCTGGCAGCGGCCGGCGTCTGCTTGTTCAGGAGCGCCGCGATATTGTTGATGTCGAATTTTTGTTTCACCGGCGGCGCGGGCTTGGCGACTTCCGGCTTGATCTTTGGAACCGGCGCTGCCTCGGCCTTTATGATCTGCGGCGACGAGGGCACAGTATCGGGTACGTCTTCCGGCTTGGTTTGCGGCGTGACGACAGGCGGCGCCGGTGTCGGCGGTGCCTGTTGAACTTCTTCTTTCGGCGGCGCCTTGGGCTGGACTTTCACCATCGCGCGCAAATCGGTCTTGTGGCCGATGGTCACCAGATCGACCGGCACGACCGGCGGACTTTCATCGGCGATGTCGAGCTTGTGCGTAAAACTGAACAGCGTCGCGGCGATAATGCCGACGTGCAACAACACAGCCACGATCAGCCCGAAGGGCGCCGTGCGGTCGCTCACCGTGGTGAGCGAGAGCCTACTGTTTCTGATCGCGAGGCTTTGCGACATCGGTAACCAGTCCGATATGGGTGAACCCGGCGGCACTGATCTCCGCCATCACTTCCATCACGCGGCCATAATCGACGGACTTGTCGCCGCGCACGAAGATGCGCTGGTCGTAGCCGTTACCCGCGATAGCGGTGAGCTTCGGAATGAGATCGTCTTCCGGCACCGGCGTGTTCTGCAGATAGATATGGCCATTGCTTTTGATCGTGACCGAAAGCGGCTCGCGGTCCTGACCGAGTGCCTGCGCTTTCGTCTTCGGCAGATCGACCGGCACGCCGACGGTGAGCAGCGGCGCCGTCACCATGAACACGATCAGCAGCACGAGCATCACGTCCACGAAGGGCGTGACGTTGATCTCCGCCATGGGACGGATGCGGCCGCGCCGCGATCCGCGTTCGATGCGTTTGACGGCGAGCGCCATCAGCGCGCCGCCTTCTCATCGAGCTGGCGCGACAGGATCGCGGAGAACTCATCGGAGAAGCCTTCGAGACGGCTGGTATAGCGGCTAATGTCGTTGACGAACTTGTTATAGAAAATAACTGCCGGGATGGCCGCAAGCAAACCCATCGCCGTCGCGAACAGTGCTTCGGCGATGCCGGGAGCCACCACGGCGAGCGTCGTGTCATGCCGCGCGGCGATGGCAGAGAACGAATTCATGATGCCCCACACCGTGCCGAATAGGCCGACAAACGGAGCGGTTGCGCCAACCGTCGCCAGAAAGCCAAGACGTTTCTCGATGCCATCGGTCTCGCGCAGCATCGTGACCGTCATCGCCTTGTCGATGCGTTCGCGGATCGCCGGTAGCGAGGCTTCGCGCGGCGCGCCGCCCTCGAAAGCTCTGCGCCATTCGCGCAATGCCGACACGAACACTGCCGGCATCGGATTATCCGGCGACTTGGAGAATTGCTGATAAAGCTCATCGAGTGAGATGCCCGACCAGAAAACTTTCTCGAACTTGTCGCCACGGCGTTTCAGCGATGCGATCGCAATCGATTTGTTGATGATGATCGTCCATGACCACAAGGAGGCCAGCACCAGCAACACGAACACCAGCTTCACGATGATGTCCGCGCGCATGAACAGCGATACGACCGATATGCCGCCGACATCCGGCGTTGCAGAGCCGCCGGTCTGCGCCACATCCACATTCGCGGTGGGCGCCGCCAGCGGTGCTGTCTGCGCATCCTGACCCGTGGGTGCCGCGCTGGGTGTGCTCTGCGCCGATGCTGGCGCGGCCAAAGCGAGAGCCAGCGCCGTCAAAGCCGCGGCGATCCAACGCGTGAAATTCATCGGTATTCCTCTTTAGCGGCAAGTCGGCGCGGGACTTTACGAAACTTGCCCAAAGTTGCCTATTTAACGTGGCCGAATTTGGGCGGCCCATCGTTAAGCGACTGTTTCTGTTGCGCTTCGATCACAAATGGCGAAAGCTTGTCGCGCATTTCCCGCGGAATGCGCTTGGGCCGGCCATTGAGACTGATGATGCAGGCCTCGACCTCACCATGCGTGAGTTGCTGGCCGTTGCAGAACACATCCTGTGACGCGGTCATCCGCGCACCGGTGAGCGAAATTGCGGACGTATGCACTTCGACAAGATCGTTGAGCCGCGCGGGCCGTAGATATTCGAGCGCGGCTTTGCGCAGCGTCCAGGCGAAAGGCTCCGGCCCATCGAGATCGGCGAGATTGGTAATGCCCGCGGCGCGGAAGAACTCCGTGCGGCCGCGCTCCATGAAGCGCAGGTAGTTCGCGTGATAGACTATGCCCGAAAGGTCCGTGTCTTCGTAATAGATGCGGATCGGCAGGACATGAATCTTGCCGACGAACTGCCCGAAATGTCCGTCCTTCATTTCGGACATGGACGTTCTTTTGTGCAATTCGCTTTGGGCTGGACGATGCTCATCGTCACCACACCGGGCGTTTGCTGAACCGGTTGTTGCGGCTGCTGAACGACCGTCGCCGGCGCGGACGCTTCCTGTTTCGTCACATGGGTCATCACATTGCCGAAGCGTCCCCAGAACTCGAACAGGACAAGCGTGAGGATCAGCGCGATTGCAATGAAAGCCACATGGCGCAGGATCGTCATTCGTCGTCATCCTTGCCGAACAGAGCTATTTGCGCGGGATCGCGCGGCGGCGCCGCCAATCCGATATGCGCGTAAGCCGAACCGGTGAGAAGGCGCCCGCGCGGTGTGCGCTGCACGAAACCAAGCTGCATCAGATAGGGCTCGACGACTTCCTCGATGGCATCGCGCGCTTCCCCGAGCGCCGCGGCAATCGTTTCAATGCCGACCGGGCCACCGCCGAAACTCTCTGCGATCAATTTCAGATAGCGCATGTCGAAAGAATCCAGACCCTTGCCATCGACCTCCAGACGCATCAGCGCAGCATCGGCGATCTTGGCATCGACCTTTTTATGACCGGCGACGCTAGCGAAGTCGCGCACGCGCTTGAGCAGACGTCCCGCGATACGCGGCGTTCCGCGCGCGCGGCCCGCGATCTCGCGCGCGCCGTCTTGTGTCAGATCGAAACCCAAGACGCGCGCGCCGCGCTCGACGATCGAAAGCAATTCGTCCGGAGAATAGAAATTCAGCCGTACCGGAATGCCGAACCGGTCGCGCAAGGGCGTTGCCAGCAGACCCGCGCGCGTTGTCGCGCCAATTAGCGTGAATGGCGCAAGCGTGATCTTCACTGTGCGGGCCGACGGGCCTTCGCCGATGATGATGTCGAGCTCGAAGTCCTCCATCGCGGGATAGAGAATCTCTTCCACCGCCGGATTGAGACGATGAATCTCGTCGATGAACAAAACATCGCGCGGTTCTAGATTGGTGAGGATCGCCGCGAGATCGCCCGCTTTTGCCAGCACCGGCCCAGATGTGGAGCGAAAGTTCACGCCCAGCTCGCGCGCCACGATCTGCGCCAGCGTCGTCTTGCCAAGCCCCGGTGGCCCGGAAAACAGCACATGATCGAGCGCTTCCTGCCGTTCCCGCGCCGCTTGAATGAACACCGAAAGATTTTCGCGCGCCTGTTTCTGGCCGACGAACTCCGAAAGCCGCTTCGGCCGTAGCGAGGATTCCAACGTATCGTCTTCGCCACGCTCCGGCGCAACGAGACGGTCGGTCTTTGGAACAGCACTCGCCATCTATCGTCCCATTGCCCGCAACGACTCGCGGATCAGCGCGTCCACCGGAGCCTCGCCGAGATCGCGCACGATGCGCGCCACGCTTTCCGCCGCCTGCCCCTGAGAATAGCCGAGCTTGACGAGCGCCGCGACCGCATCGGCTTCCGGACCGCGCGGCGCGATGGCTGGCGCGGCCGTGCCGTCGTGCCCGCGGAGCATCATGGACGGCGCCTTGTCTTTCAGTTCGGTGACGATGCGCAGCGCGAGCTTCGGCCCAATACCTTGCGCCTTGCCGATGGCCGCCTTGTCCGACAACGCCAACGCGCGTTCCAGTTCGCGCGGGCTAAGCGCAGAGAGCACGTTCAACGCCACGCGCGCCCCGACATTTTGAACTGTCTGCAACAGCCGAAACCATTCACGTTCTTCTGCGGACGAAAATCCATAGAGACGAATCGCGTCTTCGCTGACTTTGGTTTCGATCATCAGCGCGGCACTTGCACCAACGCTCAGGCGCGACAGCGTCGATGATGGGCAATTCACCAGATAGCCGACACCGTTCACATCGACGATGGCGTGGTCGTCGGCGAGCGAATCCACAATGCCGGTGAGCTTGCCGATCATGCGAGCGCGGCCATGATACGGGACCGCGTTCCCGACAGATGCGCATGCGCGATGGCGGCGGCAAGAGCATCGGCGGCATCGGCTGCTTCGACACGCGCGGTGGGAAGCAAGCGCCTCACCATCAACATCACCTGGGCCTTGTCGGCATGTCCGGCGCCAACGACGGATTTCTTGATGTGATTCGGCGCGTATTCGGCGATGGCGAGTCCCGCCTGCGCCGCCGCCAGCAACGCAATCGCGCGCGCGTGTCCCAGCTTCAATGCGGCGGCAGGGTCTTTCGCGACGAAAGCCTGCTCGACCGAGATCGCAACCGGACGGTGCTGTTCGATGACCGCGCACACCGCGGCATGCAGATCCATTAGACGTGCAGCAAGTTCGGATTTCGCGTCGCTCGTGAACACACCATGCGCGACGTGGCTGAGCCGCGTCCCATCCATATCGATGACGCCCCAGCCCATGCGGCCGAGACCGGGATCAAGTCCAAGGATGCGAATCGCGGTGCCCACGAAGGGTTTGTACCTTGTTTGTTCGTGGCTTTCCTAGGCGAAATCTTCTTCGAAGCTGCTATCACGAATATTGAAATGATCTCTGACGCACCCCTCGACTGGTCGCAGGCAATTGGGCCGTTGTTCTTTTTTGGCGCATCGCTCGCGACTTTGCATGCGTGGGTCGCTTATCAACTCATAAGTGGTAGGGCGAACTGCTGGCCCTGGCAAACCAAAAGCAAGATCACGCGCTGGTGGCTGTATCGGGCTGAACAACCAGTACGCTTTTGGTATCGGATTGGCGCTTGGTCCTTTTTGTGCGCCTTCCTGGATTGGCTTGCTTTGTCGACTTTCGTTGGGCGATTTGGATAAGAGAAACTCGCGAAACAGCTATCGCGTTAGATCGGTTTCGCCTGTTCGTCGCCCATCAGCCCATTGTACCAGCGCAGCCATCCAGTACGGCACCATTCGCGGAAGCGCTCCATATAGAGATAGACGACGGGTGTGGTGTAGAGCGTCAGGATCTGGCTGACGAACAATCCGCCCACGATAGCGATGCCGAGAGGTTGCCGCAGCTCTGCACCGTCGCCGGTGATGATCGCCAGCGGCAGCGCGCCCAACATCGCCGCGAAGGTCGTCATCATGATGGGCCGGAAGCGCAACAGACAGGCGCGATAAATCGCCTTGTGCGCATCGAAACCATGATTGCGTTGCGCATCCAGCGCGAAGTCGATCATCATGATCGCGTTCTTCTTCACGATACCGATGAGCAGAATCACGCCGATGAGCGAGATCAGCGTGAATTGCCCAATCTGACTGGTCGCAGTGCCGGGAGGCCCGTGCGCAAAAAATTGATGATAGAGATTTTGCATCTTCCCGAAAAAGAGAATGGCAAGCAGCGCGCCGACACCGGCGGAGGGGAGCGTAGACAAAATCGTGATCGGATGGATGTAACTTTCATACAAAATGCCGAGCACGATATAGACGGTGACAATGGCTGCCAGAATGAGCAGTGGCTCGCTTGCCAGCGATTGCGTGAAGATCTGGGCCGTCCCGGCGAAGTCGCCATGCACCGAAATCGGCACATGCAGATCGCTCATCGTCTTCTGGATCGCAGCGGTGGCTGTGCCAAGCGACTCGCCTTCGGGCAGATTGAACGAGAAGGTCGTCGCGACGAACGGGCCCTGGTGATTGATCGACAGGGGCGTCGTGCCGGGACCGTATTGTGTCATCGCCGCCAGCGGCACCATCGTTTCTTGCGACGTGCTGACCGACGCGCCACTTGACGCGCCACCACGCGCGCTGTTGGTGAGCGCGTTGAGCTGCTGGTTGCGAACAGAGTCTGATGCGATGGCGGCCGCCGTCGGCGCGGCGCTGGAGGCAAGAACGGTCGTGCCGGCGACGGCGCCCGTCGTCTGTGTGCCGCTCGGCGTTCCGGCAGATGTGCTGACGTAGATATCCTTCAACGTGTCAGGGCTCTGCCAGAAGTTGGGCGAGACCTCCATCACCACGTGATACTGGTTCAGCGCGTTGTAGATGGTCGATACCTGCCTCTGACCGAATGCGTCGTAAAGCGTGTTGTCGATCTGCGTGAGCGATACACCCAATCGCGCAGCAGTGTCGCGATCGACCGTGAGTTCGACTTCGAGGCCTTTGTCCTGTTGATCCGAATTCACATCGTCGAGCTCAGGCACCTCGTTCAACGCATTGGTGATCTTGGGCACCCACTCATTCAGCTCATCGAGCGTATCGGCCTGAATCGTATATTGATATTGCGCGTTGCCCTGGCGGCCGCCGGCGCGGATGTCCTGCACGGTTTGCAGAAACAGTCGCGCGCCGGTGATGAAGGAAAGCTTCTTGCGCAACCGCGCAATCACTTCGTCGCTGGTGTCGCTTCGTTCGGACACCGGTTTGAGCGCCACAAACATAAATCCTGAATTCGTCGCGCCACCGCCGGGTCCGCCGCCGCCGCCGGTGAAGCCGACGACGTTCTGCACGGCGGGATCTTTACGCACTGTGTCCATGAACGCGTGGAATTTCACCTCCATTGCCTGAAAGGAAATGCTCTGATCGGCGCGAATGTTGCCAGTGAGCATGCCCGTGTCCTGCTGCGGGAAGAATCCGAACGGGATGATGCGGAAGAGATAGACGTTCAAGCAGACCGCGATGAGCAGGATGAACATGATCGTCTTTGGATTGTAGAGCGACCAGGCAAGACTTCTGTCGTACAAGCGATGCACACACGTGAAGGCTCGTTCGGACGCGCGCATCAGTCTGCCCTGCTTCTCGCGCGGTTTGTGACTGACCAGGAACGCACACATCATCGG
>Ga0265340_10001740_pt1 | contig 12485 bp, 10 predicted proteins | sample 4CB225metaG_FD_202082 | JGI IMG/M metagenome (GOLD analysis project Ga0265340, IMG submission 202082) | Rhizosphere microbial communities from Carex aquatilis grown in University of Washington, Seatle, WA, United States - 4-CB2-25 metaG | ecosystem: Host-associated > Plants > Roots >...
GCCAGGTCGCGCTTGCGCTGCCAGCTCTGTGAGAGGTCGATCACGGGCGCGACCGCGGGGAACACCCGGTCCAGCGGGATGGTCAACCAGTTCGGGAGCGTGACCCAGCGCTTGGCGTCGTCCCAGCCGGCGAGCGCTGCCGCGCTCTTGCGGGGCAGTGGCGCGGTGCCCTCGAACACGATGTTCTGGATCAACCCGACCAGCTCGTGACCACTGCCGGCGCCGGAGCTCCAGCACCCGCAGTCCGTACCCGGCGCGGTGGCATCCGCACTCAGCTTGACCGTTGCGGGATCGATCACACCCGGCGACCAGTACCGGAAGAACGCATAGCCGCGGTCGTCGGTGACCTCGGTGGCGGTCGCACCGCAGCTCTTCTGGTCGCGGGACACGCCGGTCGGGTCGGTCACACTGAGGGCACAGACCTGCCCAACGAACCCGGACCCCCTCGGATAGGGGTACGTCGTGCTCTGCGGCAGCCGGTCGAACTCGACAGTCACCGTCGCGTCCTTCACGGCGCTGTCCTGGTCGTTCGGGTTCGTCACCCGCACGGTGACGTTGACGCATCCGGTATCGCACTTGTGCGTGAACGGAGTGCCGCCTTCGGCGGAGGCTTGGGTACCGGGTGCGAAGAACGCCGCCGACTTCGTTCCGCGTTCGGAGTGCAGCCCGGTCTTGACCCCGCTGTACCGATCCGGCGTCACGGTGACCGTCAACGGGCAGTGGAACGGATTCGTCAGGTCAGGGCGGGTCGGCGGGACCGGCGCCTGCGCCACGACCGGCCGCACCACTCGCGTGGCCGGAACCGCGCGGCCAGCGGCCGCAACGGTCATGCCGTTCGGGCGACTCGACGTGAAAGTCGCTCGCTCCCTGACAGCACGGATCGAACGAGCAGCTGCCGCGGCGGCGGCGTCGGAGATCGGCCCGCAGAGGGCGTAACTGATGATTACCCGGCCGTTAGCGGTCGAGAACGAGTTCGACCCGACGACGCCGACAATGTCGTTCGCCAGGTCCCGGAAGGTTGGGTTCACGACGTCGGGCGCTGCGTAGCTCGAGCCGCCGCCACCTCCGCCACCCGGGGTTCCACCGCAGCCGCCACCACCGCCGCCGTAGTAGCCACCTCCGCCGCCGCCGCCGGCGGTCGCGTAGCTGGTGTTCGGGTCGCTGTAGCCGCAGTTCGCTCCGGCCGCACCACCTTGACCGGGTGCCGCGAGCGACGCCGGGCCGCCGCCGGACACACCGGGCGCGTCCACTGCCGAGCCGACGTCGGGCTGCGGGTTGTCACCCTCGGCGCCGGCCACGCCTGGCGCGGAACCGGTGGCACCACCGCCACCGGACTGACCCGCCGCGGAGTCACCGTTGCCACTACCGTTGTTGTCCGCGCCGCCGCCTGAACCGCCGTACGTGCCGCTGCCGCCGCCCCCGAAGAGCGCGTCGCCGCCGCCACCCCCGGCCACCAGTTGCAGCGAGCCATCGGCCCCGAAGACCGCGGACTCACCGCCTCCACCACTGCCGCCGAAACCCCCTGAACCGCCGCCGTTGCCACCACCGCCGAATCCGCCGGCGCCGTCGCCGTACACCGGGTTCGTCGGGCAGGTGTAGTCGGTCTCGGGCGTCGCGGTCGACCCACCTTGGCCCACCAGGATCGACAGGTCGTCACCCGGCGTCACCGGCAGATCGCCGTTGACCCCGCCGGGCAGGCCGCCACCGCCCACCGTGCCCGGGTTGAGGCAGAGGCCACCGCCGAACGCGCCACTCGCCTCGATCGAGATCGTCTTGATTCCGGTCGGCACGGTGAAGGTCTGCATCCCGCCGGTAAAACCGAACACCAGCGAGCACACACCCGGCGCGACCTGAGTCCCGACCGGACATGGGTCAGGTGCCGCAGCTCGCGGCACGACGCGCTGGGTCGGTGCGCCGGACGCCAGCGACGGCCCGACCGACACCAGTAACGAACCGGCGAGCGCCGCGACCATCGCGCCGCGCACGATGCGAGGGCCGGACGCGGACCAAACCTGGGTACGGCGCGACGGTGCCATGGTGGAGGCCTCCAAGACCGATCCGGACGAGGTTGACGGCTAGTACTGGACGGTGAAGGTGTGCAGGATGTCGCCGGGGAACTGGCCGGTGAGCGCGGACGCCATGCCTATGCACGAGCCGACCCGGGAGCAAGCCACCCACTCGACGTCAGCGCTACCGCCGACCGTGACCCATCGGCCGATCCTGCCGTTGGTCGCTGCGGCGAGAACCGCGTGCTCGCCACGCTGGTCCGGCTTCGCGACACCAAAGGCCACACAGTGCCCGCGTGAGACGCAGGTCAGCCCCGACAGCGTCGGGCTCGACGCCGGCAACTTGGTCACACTGACGTGGCCGCCATGGATCAACACTCGGACCGGCAACACCCCCTGTTTCTTCGATGTCGTGTAGCCGGTGCCGGCACAGGTGTTCTTCGTCCAATTGCATGCGACCGAGCTGATCGCACCAACCGAGGTCACGACATGTATTGCACCCGCGTGGCCGTTCGTGAGGGTGATTACGAATCCGAACTTGAAGTCGGCGGTCTGGCCGACCGCGACGCATGTCGTCTTGCTCAGACAGGACAACCCGCTCACGCCGGCCGCGTCGGCCAGCACCTGTTCGGTCGAAGCCTTGCCGTTGTGCAGCCGGATCACGACGCCCTTTGCCGAGCCGCTGTTCGCGGTCTTGCGCCGCGAGCCGACGCCGACACAGTTGCCCGGCGACGTGCACACCAGTCCGGTCCACGAGATGTACCCGCTGACTGTGACCGGCTTACTTGGCGTTCCCTTCGTCAACGGGATGAACGCAGCCCGGCTATAGGTCGTGGCATAGCCCGCCGTCTCGCAGGCGGTCGCCGACGTGCAGCTGATCAGAGCGGCTGACTCCGCGCCCGGGAACGCGATCGGGGCCTGCGGCTTCCCGTCATGCACCGGCACGACCTGGTTGAGGTAGTCGTCCGGCGGGAACGGGGTAACGCCGGGTGGGGCCGTTCCACCCGCACCCGCGCCGACCAGATAGCAGGTCGTCGATGCCACCGGTTTGCCTGGCGGGCACGAGAGCACGGGGCCGGCCGCTGTGGTGAAGGTCGATCCGACCAGGTGCCGTGGCCCGATCTTCGGGTGGGTCGTGGCGTAGCCGATCGACACCGTCCCCAGCACGATCGCGCTCACCGACAGCAGGACGATCAGCGCGCGGTGCGCTCTTACAACGGTCGAGGTCACTGCGCTGCCTTCCTTCTTGCCCCGGCCGACCGCTAGCGTGGTCGATGAGCCGGGGCACCAAGGAAAGGTTGCTGAACGGGCGTCACACGAGCGTCACACCGGCCGCCTTTCTGATTGCGCCGGCCTTCTGAGCGCAGAACAGCATCGGAAACACCCCGAAAGGACTCGGATGATCCGTTCGAAACAGGAGATCCTCGACACCCTTCGTCGTACCGGCGCGTACAGCCTGATCGAAGGCCAGGAGGACCGGTTGCCGGACCCGGTGGATCTCGAGCGCGACGCGCCGTTGTTGGGCGAGCTCGGGCTCAGCCGGGGGATGCTCGTCGACCTGATGGGCGGAAGTCCCTGAACCGCGCTCAGGTGATGTGCTCGATCAGCTTCTTCGAATGGCTCGCCGCGAAGGGTCCGGTCGGGAGGTAGGTCGCGACGATCGTGTAGCTGCCTTTCTTGAACTTCTTCAAAGACAGCGTCGCCTTTCCGCGGCGCAGCGGCACGGTCCCCTTCTTTTTCCCGTTGACCGTCCACCGCACCGACCCGGTCGGCGTCCCGGCGCCCGCAGTCGTCGAGGTCACGGTCGCGGTGATCGTGCCCTTTTTCCCGTGCGCTAACGGATCCTTGCTGGCCTTCAATGCCGTTGCCGTCGGCGCGGGCCCCGCGACCACGAGGGTGAACAACTCCTGTGCGGTCTGTTTCGCGGAGTCCGATACCTGGACGGTGAACGTCACCGTCGCTGCGGCCTTCGGCGTACCGCTCAGCACACCGCTGGACTTGCCGAGACTGACCCCGGCCGGGAGCGCGCCCGACGCAACCGACCACGAGTACGGCGGAGTGCCACCGGACGCGGTCAGCGCGTGTGAGTACGGCGAACCGGCGGACGCATCGGGCAGCGGCGGGTCCGTGAGCCCAGGACCCGAGGCCGGCGGCGGGTTCGCCGTGCTCACGTCGGTCGGGTCGGCCGTACCGTCCTTGCCCGCGTTGCCTTGGACGCCGGCATCGCCCTCGTCGCCCTCATCACCGGCGGTGCCGTCGCTCCCGTCGTTGTGACCAGGGCCGGCCTGGCTCTGGCCGTGCGTTCCGGCCGCCCCGGCGGCGCCCACCGCGCCACCCGCACCCGGCGCGCCGCCATTGCCCTTGTTGCCCTTGGTCGCGGTCGAGCCGCTGAAGACCGGTGTGGTGTTGGCGAACCCGGCCACGTCACTGGTGGCGTAGACCGCCGGCCCCTTGGCGTCGCCACCGTCACCGCCCTGGCCGCCGCGGCCACCATCGGCGCCGTCGCCACCGTCGCCACCGTTGCCGCCGTTGCCGGAGGTGGCGTACTGCGTGTCCTCGCCCTCGATTCCGACGCCGGCCCAACCACCGCCGCCACCCGGTCCGCCCGCGCCACCCGCGCCGCCGGCGCCGCCGGGCGCGCCGTTCGCTCCATTCGCGCCGGTCACCGTGTTGCCGCTGAAGGTCTCCCCCGACAGCGACACCGAGCCGGGGCCGTCGGCGTAGATCGCGCCGCCCTCGGCGGTCCCGCCGCTCCCACCGTCGCCACCGTCGCCCGCGCCACCTCCGGCGCCGCCCTCGCCACCCGGCCCACCGCTGCCGCCCGCACCACCGGGCAGGTCGTACGGCGGCAGCTGCCCGACCGCCGGCAGGCCCACGCCACCCCAGCCGCCCATGCCACCCCATGCCGCGGGCAACGGATCGATCGGGTCAGGCGGGCTGCCCGTGTTCGGGTTGGTGCGGGTGCTGGTGCCGGCGGTCCCGCCCGGTCCGCCCGCGGCGGCGGCACCGGCAGAACCGGCCGCTCCTCCGGTTGCGGTATCCGCCGTGAACGTGTCGCCGGACCCGGTCAGCTTCCCGATCGTGTAAATCGCGCCTCCATATCCGGCGCCACCGTCACCGCCGCCGCCGGGATCGCCCGCGTCACCACCGTCGGCGGACACCCCGGCCTCCGCGCCATCGCCCGCGGATCCGCCGGCCAAGCCGCCCTGCGGGGTGCCCTGGTCGCTGTTGGCGCCGAAGTTCCCGGAGCCGGCGCCGCCACCCGCACCGCCGTCGCCACCATCGCCGGCCTTCCCGCCCGAGCCACCCGCGCCGCCGACCACCGTGTCGCCTTGGAAGGTGCACGTGGTGATCGTCAGCGTGCCCGCGTTGTAGATCGCGCCGCCGAGGGCGTCGGCGCCGTCACCCCCGTCGCCACCGTTTCCGCCGTCGCCGCCCTTGCCGCCGTCGCCAGCGTGGCCGCCGTTGCCCGCGGCACCGCCGCTTCCGACGCCCGGGCCGCCGATCCCGCCGTTGCCGCCGTCGCCACCGTGGCCGCCCTTGCCCCCCGAGCCACCCTTGCCGCCGGCCTGCCCGACCACTCCGGAGCTGGTGACCTTGACGCTGGACAGGGTCACGGTCGACCCGGTCGCGATGTAGATCGCGCCGCCCTCGTCCGCCGGGCCGGTGTCGGCGCGGGCGCCCGGGTTGCCGCCCGCGCCGTTGTCGCCGGCGCTGCCGTCGGTGCCGACGTCGCCGTCCGTCCCCGGGTTCCCCGCCGTACCCGGCGCGCCCGGTTCGCCGGCCTCACCGGCCGTGCCCGGCTTGCCGTTGCCGCCGTTCGCCACCGCGGCCGGGGTGAGGTCTCCCTTGGTGAGCGTCAGGCCGTTGACGGTCAGGGACCCGCCGGTCACCGTGAAGATCCGGACCTTGCCGCCGCCGCTGATCGTCACCTTGTTCTTATTGGCGTCGAGAGTGAGGCTGTCGCCCTTCGCCAGCGTGATCGGCGCGGTGAGCGTGATGGTGCCCGAGCAACCGAAGTCGATCTCACCGCCCTTTTTCGCGGCCGTGGTCAGGGCGCTCGCGGTGCACTGTTTGAGAGTGGTCGGGCTGCTCGCAACCGCGAGCGGGGCCGCATACAGCCCGACTGCGCCGACCGCCGCGACGGTGGCGACGAACGCGCCGTATGCCGCCAGGCGGCGGTGAAGGCAGGGACCCGCGAACGACATCACTAACCCCCGTAACAGGTCGTCGGTCAGGAATTTTTGCACGAGCCCCGGCCGATTTCAGCAGCGTTCCGAGTTTCGCTGCGCCTGCGGGTTATCCCTTGATGTGACGTGGCTTGGACCAGCGGCCGTAACCCGCCTTCGCCCGCGCCCTCACCGCACAGGTGTAGCGAACGCCGGCGGCGAGCTGCTTCACCACCAGCGGCGAGTGCTTGCCTGTTGCGATCCGGCGCGGGTGGTGCGTTGCCAGGCATCGTGCCTCATAGCCCTTGATCCGCGAACCCCGTGGCCGGGCCTTCAGGAAGCCCAGGTGCACCCGGAACTTCGTCCGGCTCACATGCACGAGCGTCACCCGGGTCGGCGTGACGATGCCGCGCTTGAGCTTGAGCGACCGCGGCGAGAACGTGATCCCGGTCGCATCGACCTGCGTCGAGTCCGGACCCGGTGTCACGACCACCGTTCCGGAGCCGATCGACGTCGATATCCCCGCCGGGTCGAGCGTCGACGGGTCGTCGATTCCCATGTCGATCAGGAACTGGTTGGGAATGGTGATGTGGAAGAAGCCCTGGAACGGCGAGCCGGCACCGGCCAACTCGTGCGAGTTCGCGAGGTCGACCGTGATGGTGAACGGGTCGCCGGTGATGTCCGGCGGGATGCCCGACGCCTCGACATTGGTCGACATGTCCATGCCGTTGAAGTCGCCCCATTGGCTGGAGTCGTTCCACTGCTCGAAGTCGCTGACCTCGCCCTGGAACGTCGTGACGTTGGCGCCGGAGGTGCTCGGGCAGCTCCACGGCCAGCTGGACGTCGTGCATTCCGCGTTGACACCCATCTCGACCGGGTTTCCGGTGAAGGTCACGTCATACGTGCCGTCGCCGTTGTTGACGCGGTCGATCGCCATGTTGTCGGCATACCCATCGGCCTCGCGCGGTTGGAATGCGACGCGAACCGTGATGCTCCAGGTGTGGCCCGTCTCTCCAGGCGCCAGCGATGCGAATTCGCCGTACGGCGGGTCGTTGACAACTGCGCTCGAGTCGCTGACGAACACCTGCGCCGAGTGTGCACCGAAGCCTGAGGTGTCGCCCACCGTCACGTCCCAGGTCGGGTCGCCATCCGAAATGGTGGTGCTATCGCGAGTAACCGACACGATGCAGGGGGCCGAGGTCGGCGAGGCGCACCAGCCATCGCCGGCCGTCCGAGGTGCTCGCGCGACGGCGCTCGACGCGGGAGTGGCTGCAACCATCGGCACGAGCAGTGCGCCCGCCGCCGCAACGGCTAGCCCGATTGCAGATCGGTGTCTCATCGGTCCCCCAGGGATCGTCGCTACCAAAAGAAAATCACGGAATCCCACGAAAACCTGGACCCGACACCGCGTGCCGCTATCAGGTTGCCTCACGACCTCAGGCGCTCGTGAGGATCACCAGTTGCTGGGTCGCACGGGTCATGGCGACATAGCGGTCGACCGCGCCCTCGATGCCGGTTCCGAAGGCCTCAGGGTCGACGAGGACGACCAGGTCGAACTCTAGGCCCTTAGCCAGTACCGGAGTCAGCGACCGCACCCGAGATCTCGCCCGGAACGCGGGATCGCCGATGACGCAGGCGATTCCCCCGGCGTGTGCGGTGAGCCAGGTGTCGATGATCGCGTCCAGGTCCGAGGCAGATCCGTGGACGACGGGAACGCCGCTACTGCGGATCGAGGTCGGCACATTGGCGTCCGGGAGCACGGCCTGGATGACCGGCTCGGCTTCGGCCATGACCTCTTCCGGCGTCCGGTAGTTGATGCTCAGCGACGCCAGGTTGATCAGGTCGAGCCCGATCCGCTCGAGCCGTTCCTGCCACGACTCGGTGAACCCGTGCCTGGCCTGAGCGCGGTCGCCGACGATCGTGAAGCTGCGTGACGGGCAGCGAAGCAACAGCATCTGCCACTCCGCGTCGGTCAGTTCCTGAGCCTCGTCGACGATGATGTGCGCGAACGGGCCGGCCAGCTGCCCGACGTCGGCGCGCAGCGGTTCGGTCTGGTCGACCAGGACATCGTGGAAGTCCTCCCCGCGCAGCATCGACACCAAGCCCTCGCCGTACTCATCACCCCCTGCATGGATCAGGTTGTCGAGGACCTGTGTCACGCGCTCTCGTTCGGCCGCGACGGCCGCGTTGTGCCGGCGCTGCCGGCGTGACGCATCCGGGTCGCCGAGCCGCTGCCGGGCGGCATCCAGGAGCGGCAGGTCGGACACCGTCCAGGTCTGGGGATCCGCGCGCTGCAGCCGCTGAACCTCCTCCGGGCGCAGCCAAGGGGCACACTTGCGGAGGTAGGCGGGCACCGTCCACAGGTCGCCGACCAGGTCGGCCGCCTCGACGAGGGTCCACGCCCGGTTGAGGGCTCGGCGCAGCTCCGAGTTCTGCATGAGCGACTTTCGGAGCAGGTCCGGGGAGGTCTGGTCGTCGGCGTGCTTGTCCAGCAGGATCGCGAGCAGCTCTTCCCAGATCCGCTCGCGCGCCTCGTTGTGCGGCGTACCGGGCTCCGGGGCATCGAAGGCCTCGGCCCACTCCTCGGCACTCAGCCAGATGTCGCCCCAGTCGGTCTCGATCATCATCCCCTTGGTGGGCGGCTCCTCGTAGATCCCCACGGCAGCCTCGATCGCCTGCACCAGGTCGGCCGACGACTTCAGTCGGGCCACGTCCGGGTCGGTCTCGACTGCTGCGGCGGCTCCCTCGGTGACCAGGTCGCGCAGGGTGCAGATCTGCACGCCTTCCTCGCCGAGGCTCGGGAGCACGTCGGCGACGTAGGCCAGGTAGGGCTGGTGCGGGCCGACGAACAGTACGCCGCCGCGGTGGTGACCGAGGCGCGGATCGGAGTAGAGCAGGTAGGCGGCGCGGTGCAGCGCCACGACGGTCTTCCCGGTCCCCGGCCCGCCGTCGACCACGAGCGCGCCGCGGGATCCGGCCCGGATGATGGCGTCCTGATCGGCCTGGATGGTGCCGAGCACGTCTCGCATCCGGGCCGATCGGTTACCGCCGAGGCTGGCGATGAAGGCGGACTGGTCGTCGAGCGCGGCGGCGTGGCCCGTGAACCCCTCGGGGGTGAACACCTCGTCCCAGTAGTCGCTGATCCGCCCGCGGCTCCAGCGATACCTGCGCCGGCTGGCCAGACCCATCGGGTTGGCGTGGGTGGCGCCGAAGAACGGCTCGGCCGCGGGAGACCGCCAGTCGAGGAGCAGGGGTCGGCCCGCGCTGTCGCTGAGACCGAGCCGACCGATGTACACCGGCGCTGCGTCATATGCGCCGACCATGTGTCCGAGGCACAGGTCCAGGCCGAAGCGGCGAAGCGCCCGCAGCCGAGCCCCCAACCGATGGATCTCCATGTCCCGGTCCATCGCGTGTTGCCCGATCCCGCCGGCCGCCTTGCGCTCGGCATCGAGGCGTTCGGACAGGTCGGTGATCGACTGCTCGAGGCTCTCCGCGATCGCGGCGAAGTGGTGCTCGTCGTCGGCGATCAGCGCTGGGTCGGCCTTGAGGCTGAGGCGCTCAGGGAGGTCGAACGCGCTGATCGTCACGGGGTCCAGATGATCACCTCCGAGCGTCGGTTCTGGCTTCGGCCGACGATTGTGCGGCACGACCGGGGTCTTGCCGCAAGCCCCCGGCTCGGCTATACCTTGAAGTAGAGGGAGTTTCATCCTCCCCCAGCCCCGCGGATCAGGCCCAGACTGAGGCAATCCGTCGGTTGTAGTCACGGCCGCCGAGTCGGCCGATCATGAACAACACCGGTGCGGGCATCACCTGACGTAGCCCGGCCGCGGCCTGCGGATCGGCGCCGTCCATCAGCCAGGCGAAGAAGGTTCCGGTGCCACCCTTGTGGGCCTTGCGGACCGCGGTCTGTGCGGCCTTCATCGCGGGCGTATCGCTCTGGCCGGCCGCGAACGGCTCGAGATCGCGCTCCTCATGCACGGCATGGTCGTCGAAGCTGCGATGCAGGTCTGCGACGGCGCTGCGGGCTGCCACGGCATTGTCCGCGGTCGGATCGGCGTGGAACTCCTTCATCGCGGCGGTGGCCGCATCAAGCGCGGTCAACATACGGGCGTGCTCACCCTCGAGGTCACTGACCAGGCTCTGGTCGGCACCGAGCTCGCGCAAGGCCGGGAAAAAGATCGTCTCCTCGTCCGTGTGATGGTGATGCAGTTGGACGTCGACATTGTCCCAGGCGGCCGACAACTCATCGGCGCGCTGCCGGGACCCGGGCGGGAAGGCAGCCAGCGCCCGATCGAAGCGCCCGAAGTCGTGACGAAAGGCGGCGTGGATGACGACGTTCATCGACATGTGCTCAGTCATTGGATGCCCATCCTCCGCTATGCCAGCTCCGCACGCGCTATACCAGCTCCGCGCGGGCCGGGCGAGGCTCTGATCGCCGTCGCCGAAGCGGCGACGGCGAACTCGAGCCCGGACTTGATGTGCTCGTCCTGGCGCTCTCGCTTGTTGCTCCACGATCGTTGTGGCATGGTCAGATTCACCTCGCTCGTCGGTAGGTAGCCGCGCGTGCAATCTAGGCGCGACGACCGGTCAGCAGATGAGCGACACCGATGATCAGCGCGAGAATCAAGCCCCACCACAGAACGTGCGCAACGAAGCCGAACCCGGCAAACAGCACGAGCAAAACGAGAGCGACGATAAGCAACACGTTGACCTCCAACAAATCGGGGGCCGGCTGACCCACCATCGTTGGTACCCGATCACCACCGCGCTTATTCATGACCGACCGCCGCGGTTGCTCGCCGAGGGCTCTAGCCGTTGCTGTCCGGTGCGAGCGCGTCGTTGCCGGCGAAGCGTAGCCGCCGCCGAGCTTCTTTCTCGATGGCGAGGCGATACCCGACGGGGTCCGGCAGATAGCGGGCGGCCACGCCGCGGGCCTCGCCGACCTTTTCGTAGACGATCGACACCGGCACTTCCGGGAACTCTTCGGTCAGCGCGTCGACGGCGTCGAGCAGCGCCGCACTGACTTGAGCGAGCCGTGACAAGCGGGTCGCACTCGAGGCCATGATCACCCCAATAACCGGGTCGGCCCCCTCCCAGAAGCCGACCAATCGTGCAGTGGTCAACCGCGCGCTTCTGGCGGTCTATCGATCCCGATCATACATACGGCGACCGTCGCATCGACCCAGAGTTGACCGGCTACGATGATCAAGCCCGACAGCAGCGTCGAGCGACAGCTCATCCCCTGTTCGCTTGACCTGACCTGGAGGGAACTCCGTGGGCCTCGGCTTCTCCGTCGACGACAGCCATGACAAATACACCGTTCTTTCGGTCGCCGGCGAGATCGATCTTGCCACCGCACCGAGCCTCAGGATGCACCTGCTCGACCTCATCGAGCAGGCGAAGATCAGCCTGATCGTCGACCTCGAGGCGGTCGACTTTCTCGACAGTACGGGCCTCGGTGTACTCGTCAGCGCGCTCAAGCGGGTGCGCGGATATCAGGGTGATCTGGCGCTCGTCTGCACCCGCCCACACGTTCTGAGGGTGTTCGACATCACCGGCCTGTCGAGGGTCTTCGCGATTCACGAAACCATCGACGCCGCCCTCAACGGGTAGCGCCGAGGTTGCAACGGCTCAGATTGGGCATAACCAACACATCCAGGACATCAAAGTTTCGACGCGGACGGTTGTGTTGGCGGCAGCTCCTTCGAGTCTGGCGGCAGCTCGGGAGTTCACCCGAGACACACTCCGGCGATGGCACCTGTCCGAGTGTTCGGGCGACACGCTCGTGGTCGTGAACGAGTTGGTGACGAACGCGATCATTCATGGCGAAGGGCCGGTCACGTTGACCATGACGCTTCACGACCCAATGCTGCACGTCGTGGTCCGCGATCACTCGCCCGCGCAACCCGCGTCGGAGTCGCTGACCGATGAACGCACAAGTGGCCGGGGGTTGGCCATCGTCGAGGCGATGACGACCGACTGGGGCTATTCGAAGTCGGCAAATGCCGGCAAAGACGTCTGGGCCGACATCGTCGCCGTGGGCGCGTCCGATCGCTAACCGACTCGGCGCGTCTGTCGCTTTTTGGGCTGGCGCCGCCGTTTATCGATGATCGCGTCGCGGTAGGTACCGGAACAACATTGTTGACTTCAGCTTCGCAGGACGACTGGACGGGAGAGTCACACCATGTCGGTCGACGTCGGCATTTGTCGGCAACCAGATCTGCAAGCCCTGGATGCGGTGCGGGTGGCTCTGGACAGCAGCAACGACCAGCTGTGGGACCTGCTCGAGTCGCTTCCGTCGGGACACCCG
>Ga0265340_10001742_pt1 | contig 12478 bp, 8 predicted proteins | sample 4CB225metaG_FD_202082 | JGI IMG/M metagenome (GOLD analysis project Ga0265340, IMG submission 202082) | Rhizosphere microbial communities from Carex aquatilis grown in University of Washington, Seatle, WA, United States - 4-CB2-25 metaG | ecosystem: Host-associated > Plants > Roots > Rhizosphere...
ACCCCCGGACCAGGGATCTGGGCGCCGCCCTGACGGCCGGACTGCTCTCGGTGGCCTTCAACTTCGCCACCTTCGACGCGCTCGGATTCGCCATCTGCGCCGGGGTCTTCTTTCTGCTGCTGGGGGCCACCGGAGCGCTCTGGCGGCTGACCACTGACGAACGCCGCGACGAACTCCGCCCCAGCGCGGTCGCTCCGCGCGAGCTCACCCCGAGCTGGTCCGCCCGCGCCGAACCCGGGCCCCGCACCTGGTTCGCCGGGCCGGCCCAGCTTGCGACCGCGGCCATCGGGATGCTGCTGGTGCTGATCCCCGGGGTGGTGCACAGCGACTACATCGCGCTGGGTTCGGTCCTGCTGGAAGGACCGGGCCAGCACAACAGCGGCAGCAACCTGTACGCCTGGTCGCCCTATCTGGATCTGCCCTCGGAGATCGCCCAGCGTCTGGTGATGAGCCCGGTCGCCGCTTCCGATCTGCGCGCGCACGGTTTCGGCACCGACTACACGGTGGCCGCCGGTATCGGCAGCCTGATGCCCCGGACCGACCGAACCGGCCGGGGCTCGTTGATCCGGATCCAGGTTCAGGCCACCACCGCCGCGCACGCGGTGGCCGATCGGGACGCCGTGATCCGGGAATTGCAACAGCGTTTCGCGGCCGCGCAACTCGCCGCCGGGTCACCGCCGACCGAACTGATCCAGGCGGTCGCGCTGGCCTCGTCCGATCCTCCGGCCCAGGTGACGGGTAACCGCAAACACGCGCTAGTCACCGCCGGGGGCCTGGGCTTCGCCTTCGGCGGGATCGGCCTGCACCTGGCCGGACGGTGGCGGCAACGGCAGAACCGGCAACGACAGCAGAACCGGCAACTACGGAAACGACGGCGGAGACTCGATGGCTGAACCGGCCGCAGGCGGTTACCCCTGGTACTGGCGGCTGAAGGGGACGCTGCCGGAACCGGTGAAACAGTGTGCCCGCCGGTGGACGGACGTGGCCGCGGCGCGGACGCTGGGATCGGTGAACCGGGGCCTGGACCCCGATCGGGTCTGCCTGACTCTGGACGACGGGCCGGATCCGGACGTCACCCCCGGCATCCTCGCCGAACTCGCGGCCCGCGCCGTCCATTGCACCTTCTTCCTGCTCACCGATCAGGTCCGAAGCCATCCGGAGCTGACCCGGCAGATCGTCGCAGCCGGTCACGAGGTGGCCCTGCACGGGAAGGATCACCGCCCGGTCTCGCGGCTGTCGCTCAGGCAGGCCCAGCGGTATCTCACCGCCGCCCGCGGTGAACTGGAGGACGTCGTCCAGCAGGAGGTGACCTGGTACCGGCCGCCCTACGGGGCCCAGTCACCGTCGAGTTATCTGGGCGCCCGGCGAGCCGGCCTCGAGGTGGTGGTCTGGAGCAGTGACGCGAACGACTGGGTGGATCGGCCCGCGGACGAAGTGGTTACCCAGTCCCTGGCCGGTGCGACCGGTGGCGCAATCATGCTCTTTCATGAGCGGCTCGAGCCGCATCCGGTCCGCGGGGCCCCGACCACCTCCTTCGCCCGGGTCGCGGTGATCGGGGCCATCCTGGACGGCCTGCTCGAGCGTGGCCTGCGCCCGAGCACCATCGGCGAACTGCGGGCCCTGCACCGAACCGCCTGGTTCCGCCCCTGAACGCCCCGCCCCCAGTCCCCATTAACCACCAACCCCCCACTACCGTGATCACCGCTAGCGCCCACAAAAGCGCCACGGCCGCAGCCGATCCCCGGGCTCAAACGGTGATCACGCGGGGTGGCTGGTCAGCGCAGTTTGCGAGCGGGGACGCCGGCCCAGACCTCTCCGGGCGGGACATCGCTGAGGACGACGGCGCCCATCCCGATCACGGCGCCCGCGCCGATCCGTACCCCTTCCCGGACGCTCGCCCCGGTGCCGAGGTAGGCCCCGGGCTCAACCACCACCCCGCCGGACAACAGCACGGCCGAAGCCAGGGTGCAGCCGTCCCCGAGCACGACGTCGTGGGTCAGAACACAATTGGGCATCAGCACCACATGCCGGCCGATGCTCACATCGCAGGTGGCCACCACCCCGGCCAGCACGATGACGCCGACCGCGAGCCGGGTGGAGGGGGCCAGACAGGCCCGGGGATGGATGATTTCGCCGTATCGCTGGTCCGGCAGCCCGAGCCGCTGGACCAGCCGCGATCGGCGCTGCGGATCCGCTGCGGCGGCCACCGCGGCCACCAGCAGAACCGTGGCCTCCACGGTGCCGGCGTCCGTGGTCGGGCCCAGTACCGGCAGACCACCGATCGATCGGCCCTGTTTGCGCTCGTCATCGTCCAGGTACCCGATCGCCTGAACCCCGGACCGGCCGCTCTGGGTGGCCTCGATCGCCTCCCGGGCCAGCCCACCGGCTCCGAGCAGCAGCAGTTCGGTGGTTCTCATGCCGGCCCCGGCACCAGTTCCGGGGTTCTCATGCCGGTCCCGGTTCGGCGGCGATCAGAGCCCGGACCTGGGTCCGCAACGCCAGCAGGGCCCGCAGCGCCAGCAGCCCACCGGCCAGGCCGGTACCGACCAGGGCCAGCAGGTCGCGCCCGAGCTGATCGGGAACCAGCGGTTCGGGGACCAGTCGCTGGATCGCGACCGCGACCCCGACGATGATCAGGACCGAGCCGAGCGGCCTGAGCATGACCGCCAGCAGGGAGAGCAACGACAACCGGAGTTTCGCCGCGATCACCACCAGATGCAGGGGAATGATCACCACGATGGCGATCAGGCAGTGCGTCACGGCCACCCCGACCACGCCGCCGAACTGCTCCCCCACCGGCAGTCCGATCGCCAGCAGACCCAGCCAGGTGAGCTGGAGCAGGAACAACCGCTGGGTGTCGCCGAGCGCGACCAGCAGGTCGTACAGCAGTTCCAGCACCACCCGGCAGGCCCCGAGCCCGGCCAGCCAGATCAGGATCGGAGCCGAGCTCAGCCACTGGTGGCCGTAGACCACCCGAACCAGCGGGTAGGCGCAGGCGCCCAGGCAAGCGGCCACCGGCAGGGTGACCGACAGCAGGCCACCGAAGGAGTCGATCACGGCCCGGGCCAGCCGGGGCGGATCGTCGAGCAATTGGGTGAACGCCGGCACCGTGACCTTGCGGACCGGCTGGGAGAGAACGGTTACCGGCCAGCTCGAGAGGTTGAAGGCCAGCAGGTAGGTGCCCAGGGCAACCGCGCCGGCGCTGTGCCCGACCACGTAGTTGTCCAGGTTCAGGATGGCGAAGACCACCAGGCTGGCCCCGGCCAGCGGCACCCCGACCCCGAGCAGGTGGCGCACCTGGTCCCGGGCCCAGCCGAACCTGAGCCGGGACGGTGAGAGCAGGACGAGCTGGACCGCCGACACCAGGCTGCCGGCGACCCGGCCGATCGCCAGGCTCATCGCCCCCATCCCGGTCAGCGCCAGGACGATTGACACCACCGCTCCGACCCCGAAGTTGGTGACGTCGGCGATGGCCCGCCGTCCTTGCCAGAAATGCCGCTGCAGCAGGGCGACCGGGACGGCGACCAGCCCGTCGATCAGCACGGCCAGGCCCATCACCCGGATCGGCCCGACCGCCGCCGGAGCACCGAACGCGGCGGCCAGCCGGGGCGCGGTCGCGAAAATCACCGCATAGCAGACCAGGCTGCCGGCCAGGCTCAAGGTGGCCACGGTGGGAGCGACCAGGCGCTCATCACCCTGGTAGCGCACCAGCGCCACGGAGACACCGAGTTCGTTCAGGCTGAGCACGGCGGTGAGCGCGACCAGGGCCACCGCGTAGACCCCGAATTCCGGTGGCCCGAGCAGCCGGGCCAGCAGCACGCTGACGCCCAGGCTGCTGAACCGGACCACGACCGTGGCCAGGAAGCTCCAGCGCAGGGCCGCTACCACCCGGCCGAGAAGGACCGGTTGCGGAATCGGCGCCGGAGGGATCGGCACCGGGGCGAGCGGCGCGCTCACCGGCGGTTCATCCGATCACCGCGGTGGTTCATCCGATCGCCTGGAGCAGGACGTCGACGACCCGCTGCTGCTGATCCTCGGTGATGCCGGGGAAAAGCGGCAGCGAAAGGATGCCGGCCGCGGCTCGATCGGCCACCGGCGCCCCGTGCGGCGCGGTGCCGGCGAACGCGGGCTGACGATGCACCGGGATCGGGTAGTGAATGGCGGCGCCGACCCGCGCGGCCTGAAGATCGACCAGCACCTGGTCCCGCTCCGGCACCCGCACCACGTAGAGATGCCAGACGTGCAGGTTGCCGTCGCCGGTGACCGGGGTGACGACGCCGGTCCCGGCCAGAAGTTCGGTGTACCGGGCGGCGGCCCGGCGGCGCTGGCCGTTCCAGCCGTCGAGGCGGCGCAGTTTGGCGCTCAGGACCACCGCCTGGAGAGTGTCGAGCCGGGAATTGAACCCGAGTTCCTCGTGCACGTACTTGCGGTCGCTGCCATGGTTGCCCAGCCGCCGCAACCGCGCCGTGGTCAGCGGATCGTCGCTGACCACGGCGCCCGCGTCACCGTAGGCACCGAGGTTCTTGCCCGGGTAGAAACTGGTCGCCGCGGCCAGCGTTCCGGTCCCGATCCCGGCTCCGTGCTGGGTCGCGCCCTGGGCCTGGGCGGCGTCCTCGATCACCACCAGCCGATGGGCCTGGGCCAGTTCCCGGATCGCCGTCATCGGGGCCAGTTGCCCGAACAGGTGGACCGGAATCACCGCCCGGGTGCGGGAGGTGATCGCGGCCTCGACCGCGGTCGGGTCGATCAGCAGGGTGTCGTAGCTGACGTCGACCGAGACCGGCGCGGCCCCGACCCGGCAGACCGCCTCGGCGGTGGCGACGAAGGTGTTGGCGGGAATGATCACCTCATCGCCCGGCGCCAGATCGGCGGCCCGCAAGGCCAGTTCCACGGCATCGGTGCCGTTGGCCGTGCCCACGCAATGCGAGCGGCCGCTGTAGGCGGCGAATTCGGCCTCGAAGGAGGCCACCGGTGGCCCACCGACGAAGGCGCCGGAGGACATCACCTGGGCGAAGCCGTGCGCGACCTCCTCGGCGATGTCGCGGTGCTGGATGAGCAGGTCCACCAAGGGAACCGGACGGACGGCAATGGTTTCGGAAGTGGTCATGATTATCCTCGGGTCATGGAACCGGTACTGGATCCGGTCATGGATCCAGTACCGGCTCCGGAAAGGCTGACGCCCCTGGCTTCGCGCCGCAGCACGTCGATCACCCGGTCCTGATCCGCGGTGGAGAGTTGGTGGTACAGCGGGAGGATCAGCGATCGGGCGGTGAGTCGCTCGGTGACCGGCAGCGAGGTATGCGAATGGCCCGCGTAGGCGGGCTCGCAATGGGCCGCCATGATGCCGCGCCGGGCCGAGATGTCGTTGTCCAGCAGCACTTGCAGCAGGGCGTCCCGGCCGATCGGGAAGGAATCCGGCAGCAGCACCCAGAACGACTGGTAGTTGCTGGTTCCGTATTCGGGATCGGTGGCCGTGATCAGGCCGGGCAGTTCGCTCAGGGCCTGCTGATAGCGGGCCGCGAGTTCGCGTCGCCGGGCGATCATCGCCTCGAGCCGGCCGAGCTGGACCAGGCCGAGCGCGGCCTGGAGATCGGTCATCCGGTAGTTGAACCCGACTTCGGTGTAGGACTCCAGCGTCACCGTGTTGCTGCCGTGCCGGGCCGCGGCGGACAGGTTCATCCCGTGCTCGCGCAGCCGCCGCCCCCGGTCGGCCAGCGCCCGGTCGTCGGTGACCAGCATGCCCCCTTCCCCAGTGGTGAGCAGCTTTCGCGGGTGGAAGGAGAAGGCCGCGTACCGGGCATCGGCCCCGATCGGGCGCCCCCGGTAGGTGGATCCGACCGCGCAGGCCGCATCCTCGATCAGGACCAGGTCGCGTTCGGCGCAGAAGGCCCGCAGCGGGTCCAGATCGAGCGGGGTGCCGCCCTGGTGGACGGCGATCACCGCGCAGGTGGACGGCGACAGGACGGCTTCGATCGTCGCCGGGGTGAGGTTCTGGGTGACCGGGTCGACGTCGGCGAAGACCGGCACGGCCTGCTGGTGGCAGACCACGTTGGCGGTCGCGATGAAGGACAGCGACGGCACGATCACCTCGTCGCCGGGGCCGATCCCGGCCATCACCAGGGCCAAATGCAACGCGGTGGTGCAGTTCGAGACCGCGACCGCCGCCGGGGCCTGGACCCGGGCGGCGAAAGCCGCCTCGAAGGCCGCCACCCGCGGCCCCTGGGCCACCCAGCCCGAGCGCACGGTCTCGGCCACGGCCTCGGCCTCGGCCTCACCGAGCCACGGGATCATCACTGGTATCCGGCTCATCTGCTGCTTCCTTCTCGGGCCGCCGGGGCTGGGCTGATCCCGGCTGGGCTGATCCCGGCTGGGCTGATCCCGGTTGGGCTGGTCCCGGTTGGGCTGGTCAAGGCGATCCGGTCGGTGAGCGTGCGGATCCGCCGCGGCCAGCCGTGGGCGGAGGCGAACTCGCGGCGGCCGGCGGACTCCGCCGCGGTCAGCGGATCGTCCAGGGCGGCCTGCACCGCCGCGGCGAAGTCCTCCGGGGTGCGGGCCACCTGAACCAAATCGGTGTCCAGCCAGCGGACCGCGGGCAGGTCGGTGGCCACCACCCGGCGACCGGCGGCCAGGTATTCCAGAAGTTTGAGCGGGAAACTGGCCCGGTTGAACGCGCTGTCGCCGTAGGGCAGCATCCAGACGTCGGCGGCCGCCAGCACCGAGGGCAACTCGGAGTAGGGCCGCGGCCCGACCCAGTGCACGTTCGGGCGGCTCAGCAGCCGATCGAGCCGGTCGCCGGTGGCGGTCCGCTGCCGGGGCCCGACCAGCAGCACGGCACAGTCCCGCTCGGCCACGGCCGCCACCAGGTCGACGTCGATCCGGTCACCGAGATGGCCGACGAATCCGACCACCCGGGAGCCCAGCGCGGCCAGGTCGGCGGCTGGTTCGGTGATCGCCGTCCGGGCGAAATGGGCGACGTCGACACCGTTCGGGATCAGCAGGGCCTTGATGCCCTCCGCCCGCAACCGCTCGACCAGGGGTGGGCTGACCGCCGCGACGACATCGGCCTGCCGCGGCAACTGGACGGCCCGCACCGGCAGCGCCGGATCGTGGATTCCCATCAGACCGGCTCCGGCGGCCAGGTCGTCGCTGGCGTAGAACACCCGGAACCGCTCCTTCAGCACCCCGAACAACGGATTCAGCGACATCAGCACGACCGCGTGCACGGGCCGGGAGCCGGCCCCGGTGAAGCCGGACCCGCCGACCGCCCGGCGCATCGCCCGCCGGGTCAGGGCCAGCGCCAGGGCCTTACCCACCCGCCGCTCCATCAGTGGATTCACCCGCGGCCGGACCACGGTGATCGAGGTCTCCACCCGTTCCCGCTCGGGGTGACGAAAAGCCTCTCCGGCCGCTGGATTCCGCCAGCGGGTCAGAAAGGACGTGGGCGGCTCGAGATAGATCACCTCCGCGTGCCGGGCCAGTTCCCGGGCCAGGTGATGGTCGAGCATCGTGGTCGCGTGCCAGTAGGTGGCCGCGCAGATCATCACCAGTGGACGGGCCGGGCCGGCCGGCCGGTACTCAGGCTTCGGCACGCCACCACTCCACCAGCCGGCTCAGCCCTTCTTTCAGACCCACGGTGGCCTCGAATCCGAGTTCGTCCCGGGCCGCCGCGATGCTGGCCAGCCGGCGGGTGACACCGTTCACGGCCCGTTCGGGACCGTGCTCGACCTCGAGATCGCTGTCCATGGCCGCGAGCAGGACCTCGGCCAGCCCCCGCAGGCTGGTCTCCTCGCCGCTGGCCACGTTGAACACCCGGTTGGTCAGTGGCGAGGACATCGCCAGCAGATTCGCCCGGGCGATGTCCTCGGTGAAGACGAAATCCATGGTCTGCCGGCCGTCGCCGTGGATCAGCGGCGGCAGACCGGCGGCGATCCGCTCCATCCAGCGGACCAGTACCTCGGTGTAGACGCCATGCACGTCCATCCGCGGGCCGTACACGTTGAAGTAGCGCAGGGCCAGGTAATCCAGACCCTCCATGGCGTAGAAGCTGCGCATCAGCCCCTCGTTGTAGACCTTGGCCGCACCGTAGATGGTGTCGTTGCCGTAGGGGTGGTGGTCCTCGGTGGTGGGGAAGCTCTCGGCCAGCCCGTAGACCGAGGCCGAGGAGGACACCACTATTTTGCGGACGTCGTGCGCGGCCGCGGCTTCCACCACGTTGAAGGTTCCGTTGACCAGTACATCGTTGGCCAGCCGGGGCTCGGCCGCACACTGGGTGATCCGGATCGCGGCCAGATGGAAGACGCCGTCCACCCCCTTGGTCAGCCGATCGACCAGGCCGACGTCCCGGATGTCCCCCTCCACCAGTTCCACCGGGCCCTCCCGGAGCGCGCCGGCCAGGTTGGCCTCGCGGCCCCGAACCAGGTTGTCGAGCACGACGACGCGACCCGCGCCGGCCGCGAGGAGCTGATCGACGACGGTCGAGCCGATGGTCCCCGCGCCCCCGGTGACCAGGAACCGGCTGCCGGCCAGGGGAACGGCGTTCACCGCTCACCTCCGCGCAGCGGTACCACGGAACCGGCGAACCGGTAGCTGCGGGAAGCGGCCTCCAGAATGTCCAGCACTCTCAGACCGGACCAGCCGTCCGTGACCGGGTTCCGGCCGGTGCGGATGCAGTCGGCGAATTCCGACATCACCGCTTGCAGGGCCTCGTGCTCGGGCAGGGCCGGGGCGATCATGTCGCCGGAGCGGTAGGACACGATCGCCTGCTTCCGGTCGTCGACGTCGATCGCGGCCGGATCGGCCAGGTCCACCCCCCGGTCGTAGAGCGAGATCCGCTGCGAGGGGTTGAGGTCGTCCCAGACCAGGGTCCGGCGGGAGCCACCGATGGTGGTGGTCCGGACCTTCACCGGGCTGAGCCAGTTCACGTGCACGTGCGCGATCGATCCGTCCGGCAGGTGCAGAGTCAGGTACCCGACGCAGGCCTGACCGGCCCCGATCGGATCGGCGCCCTGGGCCGAGACCGCCAGCGGTCGCAGTCCCCCCGGCAGAATGTGATCCAGGATCGACAGGTCGTGCGGGGCCAGATCCCAGAACACATTGACGTCCGGCTGGACCAGCCCGAGGTTGATCCGGACCGAGTCGACGAAATGGATCTCGCCGAGTTCGCCGCCGAGCACCAGTTCCCGGATCCGCTGGACGGCCGGGGTGTAGCAGTAGGTGTGGTCGCACATCAGCACGACCCCGTGCTGCTCGGCCGCCCGGACCAGGGTGAGTCCCTCGGCGTAGCTGGCGGCCAGCGGTTTTTCCACCAGCACATGCTTGCCGGCCTCGATCGCGGCCCGGGCGACGCCGACGTGGCTGGCCGCCGGGGTGGCGATCGCCACCGCCTCGATCTGAGGATCGGCGAGCACGGCGGCCAGGTCGCTGCCGGTGCTCACCCCGGCATAGCCGCCGGCCACCCGCTCGGCCCGCCCGGGATCGCGGTCCACGACCGCGAGCAACCGGGTGGCCGGGGACTGCAGCGCGTTACGGATCAGATTGGGCCCCCAGTACCCGGCGCCGATGACGGCGACCCCGACCGGCCCGGACCGCTCCGTGCCGGATCGCTCCGGCCCGGACCGCTCCAGCCCGGACCGATCTCTGCGCAGCACCCGGACCGCATCTGCGGTCTTCGCCCCGACGTCTAGCGACATACCCCACCCCGTTGTCATCATTGCTTACTCTAAGTACGCGATGTTAACGCTGCGAAATTGACTTGTCAGGCGATCGCATACCCCAACTGAACTGCGGACAACGTCGGAGCGGTGTTCCGGGTCGAATTCGTGCTCAGCGTGGCCTGGTACTGGACGTAACGCTGGATCCCGGGGATGTCCGCTCCAGCGGTCACCGTGGTCCAGGCCGACCAGCCGCTCCCTCCGGCCGTCGCCGACGGACCGGTCCGGACCTGGTAGACGATCGCGGTCCCGGTCGGGACCGTGGCCGTCGGGGTGAACGCCTGCCAGTCCACGGCCGCACCGGCATCGATCACCGCGGAGGTGAAGGTGCCGCTGGCGGCGTACGGCGAGAGCCAGACCGAATCCAGCAGCAGCGGATTGCTGTCCACCGTGCTGTCCCGGACGCTGACCTTCATCGCGACCGAGACGCCCCGAGCTTGAGTGGCCACCGTGACCCCGTCCACCGAGAAGACGGCCGTGGTCGCGGTCCAGTCGATCGCGTACCGGTGGGACGCCCCCAGCAGGGTGGCGGCCAGATTGGTGGTCGTGGTGCCCAGAATCCCGTTGTCCGTCTCCGCGACCAGGCCGCCGGTGGTGGTGGTCCGGAAGGCCACCCAGTGATTCAGCACCCCGCTGAAATCGCTGTCGGTGGCCCCCAGCCATTGCCCGTTCACCGCTTTGAGCGTGGCCACGACGTCCAACTGCCGGCTGGTGGCATAACCGGCGGTGGTCTGCAACAGCCGCCCGCTGACCGTGGCCACCCCGCCCGCGACGGCAACCGAGCTCCCGGTGGCCTCGGACGTCGAGGTCCAGGCGGCCGGGGTGGTGGTGCCGGAGAATTCCTCCGTGACCGCTGGGGCCAGGGTCAGCTCCCCACCGGCCCGGGAGGAGAGATAACTACCGCTCACCGTGCCCGGGCTGAAGTCCGCCGTCGTCGTCTGGGTCACCGGAGTCACCGGCGGCGCGTACTGCGCCGGCGCCGCACTGGCGATTGGCGACGTGGTCGAGTTGGCCGAAGGATCCGCGGAGGTGACCCGGTAGTAGTACCGGGTGTTCGCGGTCAGGCCGGTGAGACTCACCGAGTGCGCGGTGAGCGAGCCCGCAGCGGTGGCGGTCGCGGTCAGGGCGGACGCCGAGGTGCCGTACGCCACCGAGGAGGTGGCCGCCTCGTTCGTCGTCCAGGTCACAGTGGCGGAGGTACCCGACCCGGTGGCCGTGAGCGCCGAGACCACCGGTGGGGTGGTATCGGCCGGCGGCACCGGAGCCGGGGTGAAGAGCACATCCACCCAGTAGTTCGTGGTGCTGCCGCTGGTCGGGAAGGCCCGGGCGCCGTAGGTGTAGACCCCGTTCGGGTCACCCGCCACCCCGATCGGGGCGGTCAGCGGTCCACGAGTGACTCCGGAAGTCGCGAACCCGTTCTGGGTGAAGGCGAATCCCCCGTTGTCGGCGTGATAGCTGGCCACGTAAGTGGTCCCGGCCGTGACACTCACCGGCTGGGCGAAGGTCACCTGCTGCCATCCGGACGTGGACTCGGCACTGAAGGTGGCCTTGGCCAGCTCCGTCCCGGTAGAACTCCACAGCGTGCCGACATGAGTTCCGGTGTTGGCCGGCCCTTTGTAGAACCGGACGCCGCTGACCGTCCCGTTGCCGGCCGGGCTGAACTTCACCCCGACCTCGACCGAACGGTCGTCGCTGTCGGAGGGGACCGCCGGGGCGGTGTCGTCGGTCCAGAGCGAGCACGGGCAGGTGGTGCTGGCCGCCTTGGCGGTCAGGAAGGACCATTGCACCGGCTTGACCATGGCATTGCCGGCCAGATCGGCACCGGTGATCTTGACCGTGTAGGTGGTGTTGTTGGCCAGCGCCGCGGTCGGGGTCACCGTCACGGAGTTGTCCGCCCCGATCGTCACGGTGGAGCCGACCACCGTCGTGCCGGGCCCGGTCAGGGTGGCCTGCACCGAGGCCGGCGCCAGGGCCTCGTTGAAGGAGGCCACCGGAGCCTGGTTGATCGGCACGCTGCCGGCCCCGTCCAGCGGGCTCAGCGAGACCGCGACCGGGGGCGCGGTGTCGTTCGCCGTCCCCGGCGCGAACACCACATCCACGCCGTAGCCGGTGGCGTTGTAGGAACTGGTCGGGAACCCGCCCGGAGTCGTGCCGTAGATCCCGTTCGCGGCTCCGGCCACACTCGCCGGCGCGGTCAGCGGGCCGTTCACCCAGGCCGAGCTCAACTGGCCCGAATCCGCCGCATAATGACCGGCCGGATCGCTGTACGAGGCGATGTAGGTGGAACCGGCCACGACCGCCACCGGGCTCCCGAAGAGCACCTGCTGCCAGCCGGAGTCCGTCTCCGAATCGAAGACGGCGGAAGCGATCAGCGCCCCGCTGGTGGTCCACAGCGAACCGACGTGGGTTCCGGTGTTACCGGCCCCCTTGTAGAAACGGACGCCGCTGATCAGCCCGTTGACCGTGGGCTTGATCCGGACCCCGAGCTCCAGCGCCGAGGAGTCGTTCGCCGAGGTGACGGCCGGTACCCGATCGCTCGGGTAGAGCGAGCACGGGCAGGCGCCCGGGCCGGACAAGGTGAAGGTCCAGGAATAGGGCATGGTCATCGTGTTACCGGCGGCGTCCTTGGCCCCGCTGACGGTGGCCGTGTACGTCGTCCCGGCCTGCAGGGCCGCGGTCGGGGTGAGGCTCGCGATCCGCCCACTGGAATCCAGCGCGACCGTGGCCGGCACCGGAGTGGAACCCGTCTTCAGCGAACCCGTGAGCCC
>Ga0265340_10001743_pt1 | contig 12477 bp, 15 predicted proteins | sample 4CB225metaG_FD_202082 | JGI IMG/M metagenome (GOLD analysis project Ga0265340, IMG submission 202082) | Rhizosphere microbial communities from Carex aquatilis grown in University of Washington, Seatle, WA, United States - 4-CB2-25 metaG | ecosystem: Host-associated > Plants > Roots >...
AGTCACATAGGGTGCCCCCATGCGGACCGCAACCGTCGAACGCAAGACGCGGGAAACCGAAATCGCGGTTTCCCTGGACCTGGACGGGGCCGGCGACAGCGATGTCGATACCGGCGTCGGCTTTCTCGACCATATGATCGAGAGCTTCGCGCGTCATTCGATGATCGACCTCAAGGTCCGCGCCCAGGGCGACCTCCATGTCGATTATCACCACACCACCGAGGACACCGCCATCGTCATCGGCCAAGCCGTGAAAAAAGCGCTCGGCGATTTCGGCGGCATCACGCGCTTCGGCTCGGCGCTCATCCCGATGGACGAGACGCTGACGCGCGTCGCGGTCGATGTTGCGAACAGACCTTATCTTGTGTGGCGGGTGGACATCCCCAAGCCGAAGCTCGGCGAGATGGACACCGAGCTGTTCAAGGAATGGTTCCAGGCCTTCGCTCAGAACGCCGGGATCTGCCTGCACATCGAGAATCTGTACGGCCAGAACAGCCACCACATCGTCGAAAGCTGCTTCAAGGGGCTGGCCCGCGCGCTGCGCCAAGCCATCGCCCCCGACGAAAGGCTGGAGGGCGAGATCGCCTCCACCAAGGGCGTGCCGGGCGAAAAGGCCTGATGCGACCCGTATGCTCGCTATCGATGTCGCCCGCGGTGTCAGCCGCCTCTTGATCCAGGAGGGCTTCAGCCCAATCCTGGAATTCACGCTCGCCAATGGCAGGAGGCTCGATGTCGCCGCGCTGGGCGCCGACGGCACTATGCTGGGTGTGGAGATCAAGGTCGCGTTGGGCGATCTCAAGGGCGACCAGAAATGGCCGGAGTATCTGGAGTTCTGCGAGCTGTTCTATTTCGCCATCCCGCCCGGCTTTCCCGATGAGCATGTGCCATCGGGCACCGGGCTGATCGTCGCCGACCGCTATGGCGGAGCGATCGTGCGTCCTTCGTCGCGCACCGCGCTACACGCCAGTCGCCGCAAGGCGGTGACGCTCAGCTTCGCCAAGGTTGCCGCTGAACGGTTGTCGCAAATTCTGGAAGCCGCCAATGGTCTCTAAAGCGCAATACGAAAAGATCGCCCTGTCGTTCGAGGGCACCGAGATGCGGCCGCATTACGGCCAGCCTTCAGTCATGGCGTTCGGCAAGTTCCTCACACGGCTGAGGCCAGAAGACGATCTGATCGTGATCCGAGTGGGCTCGATCGACGAGCGCGACATGCTCTTGGAGATGGATCCGGAGACCTTCACGCTCACAGACCATTACCGCAACTTTCCTGCGATCCTAGCCAGGCGGGCGAAAATCGACAGCAAACGGCTCAGCCACATGCTGGAGCAACACTGGCGGCGCGTCGCGCCGAAGGCACTCTTGAAAAAGCGGGCGGGGCCGAAAGGCTGAGATTTCGCCCACTTTGTCACATCATCGCACCAGTTCGCCGAAATTCAACGGCCCATACTGGCAACCCGGCCCGGTCAATCGGCTATATTGCCTGGAAGCAAACAAGAAACCGGGCATACAATTCGCGGGGAGGCATCAGTCATGCCGGAGGAATCGGAACAAGGCGCGCTCACGGAGGCGCAATGGCGCCGACTGAAGAAATACAATCCGTTTCTGGTCAGTCTCAATGATCGCCACGGTGCGAGGCGCGACAATCTGAAATTGTTCGACGGCGAATCGAAACTCGTCAAGGTGCCGATCCTTGAGTTCGACGGCTATCCGGCGGAGTCCGATTACCCCTATTTCGCACCGGCGCTCATCCTGGTAGGCGCGACCGCATTTCTCCCGCTCGCGCCGTTCGTGTGGCCGCACAACAATGTCCTGATCGGCGGCATCTTTTTGGCTTACGTCTGTGCCTGCATCGTTCTTGGGGTCGCGGCCGCGTTTCATCTCGTGTACATGCGCACGCTCTACAAGACCGCGAGCAGCGACATCCTGGCGGCGAACTTCGTGACAAGGGCGCGCGGCATTCGGGAACTGATCCACACCTTCAAGAGAATTCTGCGCTGGCGCCGCTTCATGCGCTACGCGATGAATTTCGGATTCTTGCTTCTTGTGGCCGCCGGTGCGGGCTACGGATTTCTCGCCGGGCGGACGCTGCTGGAGACGCAGCCCAACACGATGCTGATATCCGGCGCTCTGTTCGCCACCGGCGTCGTGTGGCTCGTGCTGTTCGAGGCTGGCCGCCGGAAATTCACCCGCGACGTCGATCCGTCTCTCGCTCTGGCGATCATGGTCGAGGAGATCGGCGGCCAGTTGCTTGCCGGCCGCCAAGCGAGGCTCGTCGGCGGTGGATCGGGCTAAAGGCTAGCGCGGGCTTCGCTTCGCCAATATCCGCTGCAACGTTCGCCGGTGCATGTTGAGGCGGCGCGCCGTTTCCGAGACATTGTGGCCGCAAAGCTCATACACCCGCTGGATATGTTCCCAGCGCACGCGGTCGGCCGACATCGGATTTTCCGGCGGCTTGGGCTTGGAGCCGGGAGGCGCGAGCAGCGCCGCCATGATGTCGTCGGCGTCGGCGGGCTTGGGCAGATAATCGATGGCGCCGTATTTCACCGCGGCGACCGCGGTCGCGATATTGCCGAAGCCGGTCAGCACCACGACGCGGCTGTCAGGGCGCACGCCGTGCAGTGTCTCCAGCACATCCAAACCGTTGCCGTCCTCCAGCTTGAGGTCGACGACGGCATAAGCCGGCGGCGATTCCTTGACGCGGGCTTTGCCTTCGACGACGCCCTCGGCGATCGTCACGACGAAGCCGCGCAACTCCATGGCGCGCGCCAGCCGCTCGCGCAGCGGGCGGTCGTCTTCCACAATCAGCAATGTCTTGTCTTCTGGCATGGTCATCGTTGTTGTCCTTGATTGTAGCGCAAATAGGGCGAGGCGCTGAAGGCGTCAATCCTCCTGCGCCCGTAGCAAAGCTGTTTCGCCGTCGATTTGACCGCGGGGCCAGGAGGCACTGACGCGCGCGCCCCCGCTGACAAGGTTGACGGCCTTAACCGTACCGCCGGTTTGTTCCAGCAGCGTCTTGGCGATGAAGAAGCCCAGCCCCATGCCCTCGCGTTTACCTAATGGAGCGGTGTGCGGCCCCATCTCGGTGGCGCCCAAGGCGTCTTGGCCGGGGCGCGAGGTGATGTAGGGTTCGCCGATCCGCTCGATGATGTCCGGCGAAAAACCGGGGCCATCGTCCTCGACCGTGACGCTGACCGAGGTGGGGCTCCAACCGGCCTCGATGCGCACCCTCGAATTGGCGAAATCGGCGGCATTTTCGATAATGTTGCCGAGCCCGTGCAACAATTCCGGCAACCGCCAGACCTGGGGCTGCGGCTCGTCGCGATTGGACGGCGCGGCGGCGATGACGATGTCGAGATCCTCGCCGCGATAGGTGTCGGCGATGTCGTCGAGCAGCGCGCACAGCGGAAGTCGCGCAGTGGCGCCCAGCATCGCCTCTTCGGGCCGCGCCAGGCGCATGAGGATCATGCGGCAACGCTCGGCTTGGCTCCTCAACAGGCGCACATCCTCGGCCTCCTGCGAACCGGCGGGGAGCACGCGTTCCAACTCATGGGCGACCACCGCGATGGTGCCGAGCGGCGAGCCCAGCTCATGGGCGGCCGCCGTGGCCAAAGCGCCAATGGACGAAAGGCGCTGTTCGCGCGCCAACGCCAGCTGAGTGGCGGCAAGGCCTGCCGACATCCGCGCCCCTTCGCTGGCGATCCGCCAAGCATAGATCGAGGTGAAGCCAATGCCGAGCACGAGTGAAGCCCACAATCCGGCTTGATAAAGGTCCGGCAAGAAGAAGTGCTGGCCCCGAGTCCAGGGTAGAGGCTCATGCACCACCGAGATCAGCGACGCCGCCGCCAATGCGATCGCGCCCAGGATCAGCGTGTTGCCGAGATTGAGGGTCGAGGCTGCGATCACCACCGGAGCGACGAACATCAAGGCAAAAGGATTGGCGATGCCGCCGGTGAGATAGAGCAGCGCCGCAAGTTGCAGCACGTCGTAAGCGAGATAGATCGTGGCCTCGCGATTGGTGAGCCGGTGGCTCGGCGGATAGCGCAAGGCGAGCACGATATTGAGCCCGGCGCTGAACGCCACGCAGGCCAAGCATTGGACAAGCGGCAGGGGATAACCGAAGCCGAAATAGACGACGAACAAGGCGGTGGCCTGTCCGGCGGTCGCCATCCAGCGAAGGTTCGACAGCGTGCGCAGACGCACGCGCCCGCGCATCGCCCAAGCCCGCGCCGTGGGGAGCATGCGTTGAGACTGTCCCTGACTCTCCGTCGCACTCATGGGCTGGCCGGCTGCCTCTTGCGCACGCTACTATCCATCGAAGCTACATGAGCTAATCCTGCCCGGGGTACACAATAGGTAATGATCCGTACACCACTGGCTTTGATTCCCTATCTTATCGCGGCGCTCGCGGTTGGGGCGGGTCTTTTGTGGCATGCCGGCGATTTGCTGTCCGCCACAAATCCGGTCGCGAGCCAAGGCGAGGCGCTGGTCGGCGGCCCGTTTAGGCTGATCGACCAGGACGGAAACGAGCGCCGCGCCGCCGATTTCCATGGCCGGTTCATGCTGGTTTACTTCGGTTACAGCAATTGCCCCGATGTGTGCCCGACGACACTCGCCGTGATGGCCGACGCGCTCGACAAGCTTGGACCCAGGGCCGGCCGCGTCGTGCCGATTTTCGTCACCGTCGATCCCGAGCGCGATACACCCAAAGTCCTGAAGGCCTATTTGAAGGCGTTCGGCCCGCGCTTCGTCGGCCTGACCGGGGCTGAGAAGGAGGTTGCCGCGGCGGGGCGCGCCTATCGCGTCTATTACAAGCGCGCCCCGCTCAAGGACGGCGGCTACGCCATGGACCATTCCAGCCACATCTATCTGATGGGACCGGACGGAAAATTCATCGCCGATTACGACGAGACGCTCGGCCCCGACGGGCTGGCCGACGCGTTGAGGAAGCAGCTTTAGACGCCGGGCGCCGGCAACCCGGCTTGCGAGCAGGCCGCGATCAACGTGTTGCGCATCAGGCAGACGATCGTCATGGCGCCGACCCCGCCGGGTACCGGCGTGATATGGGCGGCGAGCTTGGTGGCCTCGTCATAATCGACGTCGCCCACCAGCTTCGACTTGCCTTCGCCTGCGTCCACACGATTGATGCCGACATCGATCACCGTGGCGCCGGGCTTCACCCAATCGCCCTTGACGAAATGGGGCTTGCCGATGGCGGCAACGAGGATATCGGCGCGGCGCGCCAGTCTCGGCAGATCGCGGGTCTTGGAATGGGCCATAGTGACGGTGGCGTTGGCGGCGAGCAGAAGCTGGGCGGCGGGCTTGCCGAACAACAGCGAGCGGCCGATCACCAGCGCATCGAGCCCGGCAATCGGGCCCAGCGTTTCCTTCAGTAGCATCATCACCCCCGTCGGCGTGCAGGAGACGAGCTTGGCGCGGCCGCTGAGCAACAGTCCGGCGTTGGTCGGCGTCAGCGCGTCCACGTCCTTCCTGGGATCGAGGGTGTCGAGCACCGCCTCTTCGCGGATCTGACCGGGCAGCGGCAATTGCAGGAGTATTCCGTGTACGGAATTGTCGGCATTGAGCGCACGCACGAGTGCAAGAACCTCTGCTTCGCTCGCGCTGGCCGGCAGGTGGCGATGAACCGAATTGAAGCCCAGCGCCTCGGCGGTCTTGTTCTTGTTCCGCACATAGACTTCGCTGGCCGGATCGTCGCCGACCAGAACCGTGGCAAGCCCCGGAACCAGGCCGTGATCGGCCTTGAGCCTCGCGGTTTCCTGCGCGAGGCGCGCACGCAAGGCGGCGGCATGGAACTTTCCGTCGATGATGGAGGCGCTCACGTCGCTTCTCCCAAACCTTCGAGACGGGCCGCCAAGAGGGCGCCGTCGCCCGCGATTTCGATCCGTTTCAAGCGCGCCGAGCCGCCCGACGCAATACGCACCGCCGACTTAGGTACCTTGAGCGTAGCGCAAAGCAACTCCACCAGCGCGTCATTGGCCTTGCCCCCTTCCGGCACCGCGCGCACCCTCGCCTTTAGATAAGGGATGCCGCCGGCCCCTTCGCTCCAGCCCTCCACCGCATCGCGCGCGGATTTGGGGGTCAGGCGCACCTGGAAGCTGGCACCGCGTTCCCCAAGCCGGACGCGCACCGCCATCGGGCTACAGACCGTAGCGGGCGTCCAGCCAGATCACCCCATATTGCAGGAACCAGATCGCGATCAGCACGATCAAGGGCGAGATGTCGATGCCGCCGAATGGGGGAATGACGCGGCGGATCAGGCGGAACACCGGATCGGTCATCGCGTCGAGCAGGCGCACCAAGCTGCGCACGATATTGTTGTGCATGTTGATGACGTTGAAGGCGATCAGCCAGCTTGCCACCACCGAGGCGATCACCACCCACCAATAGATGTCGAGCAGGAGGAGGATCAGCGACGAAATGGGGTTGAGCATCAGAATCGGGGACTCCGGGCAGGCAATCCGCGTTTTGCCAGCCCGGGCGGGTAACCGCAAGGTGCGCCGCTTGACAGCTTTGGGGGGCGCTTCCTACATAGCCCGGCCTGCCCGGCCTAGCTCCAAAGGAGCGAAAACGGGCGCCAAGCATGGCTTGGGGCTGTAGCTCAGTTGGGAGAGCGCCTCGTTCGCAATGAGGAGGTCAGCGGTTCGATTCCGCTCAGCTCCACCAGCCTTCGCTGCGCAGCAGCGAGGGCTGCCGCGTCAAAGCGCGTTAGCGCGAAGACGGGCCGAACCACGGTTCGCGCAGCTAAGGCTCGGCAAGCCACCCCCCTCGCTAACCAACGCTTTACCAAGCTGGATTACATGCTGGAGGGACCGCGAAAGTCCGATCCATGCGCCGTTCCGCCCTAGCCGTCCTGCTTCTTGCCTTCGCACTGGCTGTGCCGGCCGGGGCCGACGGCAATGGCAGGAAGCCTCCCGTCCACAAGATCACCCAGTCGACCAGCTATCTGATGATCGATCCGATCTACACGACCATCATGGACGGCGACCGGATCGAGGGAATGTTGATGGTCGGCATTGGCCTCGACGTGCCGAACGCGGAGCTTCGCGCCAGGACGGAACAGGAAATGCCCCTGCTGCGCGACGTCTATGTGCGAAGCCTGATGGCCTTTACCGCAACCTCGGTGAGAGCTTGGCGGCAGCCCGATGTGGCGGAGATCGCCGACCGTCTGCAACGCGCCACCGACCGCACGCTGAAACGCCCAGGCGCACGCATCCTTCTCGCCCAGGTGGCGATGCGGCTCACAAAATAGGTGCAAGACCTGGCTTCTGCCGGGCCTTGCCTGCCCTTAGGCAGTAACGCTTGCCGTTGTGCCGGCGGTGCTGGATGACGCGTTCTTGGCGAACACATCCAGCAGCGCCAGAATCGGCGACGTGGACGATAGGCCGGCCGAATTCTGCGTGCTGTCCGAGTCCTCGAACGCCTTGATGGCGTCGCTGAACTGGCTGGACGTCACGCTGCCGCTGCCGGACGTATCCAAAGCCGAGAAATCGGCATCCGCTTCGGCTGTCGTCCCGCCGAGGTTGGTGACGAAATTCTCGAACTCCGATTTGCTGATGCTGTTGTCTCCATTTGTATCCATCGCCTGGACGAATTTGGAAGCGACGTCGTCCGCGGATGGCGGCACGCCGTTGCCATGGTGGTGATGGTGGCCGTGCGCTTCCTGAGTCCCGCTCGGCGCGGCATTCTGCAGATCGCTCGCCAGCTGCGTCTGGGTCAGACTACCCGTACTGTTCTGGTCGAGCGCGGAAAAGAGCGAATCGGCCTCATCGGTCGTGCCGCCCTTGCTGGTGATGTAGGATTCCATCTCGCTCTTGCTGATCGAGCCGTCGCCATTCGTATCGATGGACGAAACCAGGCTGGAGAGCGGGTCCGTCGAGGTGGATGAAGATGTCGAATTCGAGCTGGTCGCGGATTGCGATGCACTCTGATCGTTCTGCATCATCATCAATAGGCCCAGGATCTGGGCGCTGAGGTCGCCCTTGCCGGTTCCTGTGAGCGTGTTGTCCGTGCTGACGGCCGATGTGGACGACGTGGCCGAAGTGGAATCGCTGCTGGTGGATGTTGAATCGGTTGTCGATTGGATGCTGTTGAGTTGACTGAGCAGGGACGCCAGGAGCTGGCTTGCATTGCCGGCTCCGACTCCCCCGATACCGCCGATAGACATGGATTGTCTCCTGACTAAGTGACTACCTAGCGCTCCCCACCGGTCCGCAAAGCATGGGCCGTGCCCAGGGCCTGTCCCCGGGTGCACGGCCAAAATCACGGTTATGGAGAGGTTATTTCGGCATACCTTGCGACAGATCGGGCATTGTTTGCCGCAAGGGGCATGTCTTGCTGGGCAAAAGAGGCCGCAGGGCCCGCCGCCGCCGGATCCACTGTTTCTTCCGAAAAGCGCGATGTTATAACTCGCGCGATGAGCGAACCCCTGATCGCGGCCGCCGGGCTGAGCGTCACTGCCGGCGGCGCGCATATTCTTGACCGCGTCTCTTTGGCGGTTCATCCGCGCGAGATCGTCACCCTGATCGGGCCCAACGGCTCGGGCAAGACGACGCTGCTCAAGGCGCTGCTCGGCCTGATGCCGTCTCAAGGCACGATCACGCGCCGGTCCGGCCTCAAGATCGGCTATGTGCCGCAGCAATTCGGCCGCGACGCCAGCATGCCGGTGACGGTGGTGGGATTTCTCACCCTCTTCGCGCCGGCCAAGGCAGCGGAAGCGGCGCTCGCCCGCGTCGGGATCGCCGCGGCAAAGAACCGGCAATTGAGCGCGCTTTCGGGCGGCGAGCTGGCCCGCGCGCTACTCGCGCGCGCCATCGCCGGGCGACCCGATCTCTTGGTGCTCGACGAACCGCTGTCCGGCGTCGACGTCTCCGGCGAGGCCGCGCTTTATCATCTGATCGCGGAGATACGCGACGAAATCGGATGCGGCGTGCTCCTGGTCAGCCACGATCTGCATGTGGTGATGGCGCAGTCCGACCGGGTCGTCTGCCTCAACCGCCATATCTGTTGCGAGGGCGATGCCCATTCGGTGGTGCGCGATCCGGCCTTCGCCGAATTGTTCGGCGCGCGCGCCGCGGGCGAGCTGGCGCTCTACGCCCATCATCACGACCATGCCCACGCCCCTTCGGGCGCGACGGAGCCGGTCGGCAATGGATGATTTTCTTTGGCGCGCCGTTCTGGGAGCGGGACTTCTGGGCGCGGCGTGCGGCCCCATCGGCTGCTTCGTTCTGTGGCGGCGCATGGCCTATCTGGGGGAGTCCGTCGCCCATATGGGCCTGCTCGGCGCCGGACTGGGCCTGTTGATCGGCATCAATGCCTTGGTGGGCACGGCCATATTGGCCATCGTCGCCGCCCTGGTGATGGCGCGCGCCGGCGACCGCACCATTCCGGCGGGGACATTCGTGGGCATCGTCGGCCATGTCGGGCTGGCGCTCGGATTCATTCTGCTGGCGACTATGGAGACGGTGCGTGCCGATCTGCTGGGCTATCTGTTCGGCGACGTGCTGGCGCTGTCGGCGAACGAAGTGACCGCCGTCGCGGCCGCCAGTCTTGCGGTACTCGTCGTCACCGCCCTGCTGTGGCGACCGCTGTTGCGCGCCGCCGTCGGCGGCGACATCGCCGCCGCGGAAGGCCATGGCGGGCGCTGGATCCAGGCGGCTTTCCTTGTCTTGGTCGCCCTCTTGGTCGCTTTCGGGCTGAAGGTCGTGGGCGCGCTGTTGATCGTGGCGCTCTTGATCATCCCGCCCGCCGCGGCGCGCCCGCTTGCCCGCACGCCGGAGATGATGGCCGTGCTCGCCGCTGCCGCGGGCGCGCTGGCTGCTCCACTTGGCCTGGCTGGGGCTTATGCGTTCGACGCGCCGGCAGGGCCCTGCATCGTGCTCGCGGCAGGCGCGCTTTTTGCGGCCTCGGCCTTGGGCGCCCAGCTTTGGCGGGCTTTTGCGAGGCCTCATTGAACGGCCCGTCAGAATGACGCAAAGCTTCTTCCGCTTTTTCCTGCGCCGCGTGATAAATTGACTTAAAAGGCGTCCGATGACGCCGGTATGGGGTGGGTATGAGTCTTCGCGGCCGGCCGATTGCCGTATGGGCGTTTCCGCTCATCATGCTTGCGATAGCCCTGTTCGTGCTTGGCGCGGACGCCTTCGGGGCTGCCGGACGGCTGCGCGGCATCCTGTTCGACGGCTACCAGACATCGCAGCCGCGCCCCTATGAGGACACCACCGCCGTGAGCGGCCACAGCGTGCGCGTTCTCGACATCGATGCCGACAGCACCGAACGCTTCGGCGCTTGGCCATGGCCTCACGCCGCCCTCGCCCAACTCCTCGGCGCGTTGAAGGCGCAAGGCGCCTCGGTCGTCGTGTTCATCAACCCGCTCGACAAGCCCGATCCGGCATCGCCGAGAAATCTTTTGCCGCTGGTGCCGCCCGGCCCCACCTATGACGGCGTGCGCACGGCGCTCGAGCGCATGCCGGCGCCCGACGATGCGCTGGCCTCCGCCTTTGCAGGCGTCAAGGTGGTGACGGGCTTCGAGCTAGGCGACGCCAGGCCGGCGCTCACCTTGGTGCTGAAATCCACCGTCGGCTGGTCAGGCGGGCGCAATCCCTTCGGCCGGCTGCGCGCCTTCGATCAGGCCTCCGCGTCGCTTCCCGCGATCGAAACAGCGAGCGCCGGCGTCGGCGCCGACAATCTGGATGCCGATTCCGACGGCGAGGTCCGGCGCATGCCGCTGGCCTTCCGCCTGCGCGACAAAGCTGTGCCCTCGCTCGAAGCCGAAGTGCTGCGTCTGATCCGCAGCAAGGACGCGATTACGCTGAAAAGCGACGACGGCAATAGCGGATTGTTCGGCAGCGCGCCCGGCGTTGCTTCCGTCGACACCGGACGGGGCGACCTGGCGACGGCGCCCAACGGCTCGCTTTGGATTGCCTATTCCGGACCGCGCCGCGAGCGCGAAGTCTCGGCCTCCGCTTTGATCGACAAGACGCTCGCCGCGGGCAGCTTGCAGGGCGCCATCGTCTATATTGGCGCGCCCGACGATTTGGTGGACACCCCGATGGGCTCGCTTCCCGCGGCGCAGGTGCATGCCGAAGCCGCCGAGAATCTTCTGCTGGACACGGCATTGCGCCGTCCGGCTTCCGCGGCCCAGGCGGAGCTGTTGTGCCTTGCGCTATTCGGGCTCGGCTGCGTCTTCATCTTCGCGCGGCTGGGGATGTATTGGGCGGGATTATTCGTGGTCTGCGTCATCGCGGCGGTGAGCACGGTCTCCTGGCGGCTTTATGCCAACCAGCACGTCCTGTTCGACGCCTTGGGTCCCGGCCTAGCGCTGGCCGCAGTATGGGTGGCCGGCGCCAGCGTGCGCGGCTTCGAGATCGCGCGCATGCGCAACCGCCTCAAGCTCGCTTTTGCCGACTCGCTTCCCGCGCGCGCCATCGAGCAGATCGCGCGCAGTCCCCATCTGATGAAGCTTGAAGGCGAAAGCCGCACCGTGACGTTCTTGGCTTGCGGGGTGCGCGGCTTCGCCGAGCTTGCGGCATCGTTCCGCGGCGATCCGGCGACCTTCACGCGGCTGATGCAGCGCGTGCTTGAGCCCTTGATGAACCAGGCGCTCAATCATGGCGGTACCATCGACAAGCTGACCGCCGAGGGCTTCACCGCCTTCTGGAACGCGCCGCTCGACGATCCCGAACACGCCATCCATGCTTGCGAGGCGGCGACCGGAATGATGGAAGTCATCGCGCGCACCAACGAAATCATCACCCATGAGCGGCGCATCGACGGGTTGGCGCTGTCGCCGGTGGAGATCGGCATCGGCATTTCGACCGGCCCCGCCATCGCCGGCGGCTTCAAGGCGCACGGGCGCACCGCCTATTCGGTGACCGGGGACTGCGCCGTGCTCGCCACCCGCATCCAGCAACTCTCCGGCCAATACGGACCGGCGGTGATCGTCAGCGAGGACACCCGCAAATCTTCGGAACGCGGCTTCGCCTTCCTCGAGGTCGATTATATCGCGCTCGGCCGCGACGAGCCGGTCAAGCTCTACGCCATGCTCGGCAATCCTGTGATGCGCGCCAGCCCGAAATTCCGCGCCCTGGCGACCTTCCACGACCACATCTTCCAGTCGGTGCGCGCCCAGCAATGGCAGAAGTCGCGCGAGCTGATCGAGCAGTGCCGCAAATTGTCGGGCGCCAGCCAGAGGCTCTACGATCTGCACCTGACGCGCATCGCCTATTTCGAGGACAATCCGCCCCGCGAAGATTGGGACGGCGCCTTCAGGCATATCTTGAATTAACAAGCCTCAAACGGCGTTCGTTGCGGGATGGCGCCCGCCTAGGCTATAGCTTTGGCGTCGGCACCCGTAGCTCAGCTGGATAGAGTGCTGCCCTCCGAAGGCAGAGGTCACAGGTTCGAATCCTGTCGGGTGCGCCAGCAATTTTATGGACTTACGGACGGACGCCGAACGACCCGCGC
>Ga0265340_10001744_pt1 | contig 12477 bp, 9 predicted proteins | sample 4CB225metaG_FD_202082 | JGI IMG/M metagenome (GOLD analysis project Ga0265340, IMG submission 202082) | Rhizosphere microbial communities from Carex aquatilis grown in University of Washington, Seatle, WA, United States - 4-CB2-25 metaG | ecosystem: Host-associated > Plants > Roots > Rhizosphere...
TTTGCGCGAGAGAGTCTGCCCGCTTGCTTGTTTTGTTTTTGGTGTTGAGCTGAGCCAGCCGTTGCGAGCTGGCGAATTTGCCGTCGCTGTTGGCGTATGTTACGAAGCAGGGATGCAGTCGATAAGGACTCAAGATGGTGTAGTTGACTGACGCTCGTGCTCTGCGCGGTGACTCAATCTTAGTCAAAAAGTTAGCCATTGAGCCGTGTGCGTAGGTGCTTCCCAACTAGGTCGGTTGCCTGCTACACGCTACAGCTCGGCGCTGGCCTAATGCCCATTTCGCCTGCGAAAGCGTTGCGTCGACGACTACCTGCGTCATTGGAATGCTGGCCGGCTTTGGCTCTCTAGACCCGGATGACACCGATTGGCGCGGCGAGGCTTGTGTCAAATGGTGCGGCAGGAGTCGAACGCAGACATAAACGCAGGCCCATGGTCCACCTCCCAAACGCGTTGAGCCGCAAGTAGGTGAGCCCCAAGCGCCGAAACCCGGCTAGAATGCCATTCGAGTGAGATCTAGTTTCAGTTTCCATGCGCCGATGCACCGCGCGGCACCCGCCAACGCTATGTGTTCTTTACTTCGTAAGAGCAAGCAATTGACGGGAGATTGCAGTCGATGAACTCGAGATTCGCAACCGTACTGTTTGCTGTGGCTATCCACCTCCTGGTCTGGGACGCCCAGGCACAAAACGGTGAAATCGAGAGCCGAGTGCTTGCACGTCGAATGGCTGACGAGGGTGCCACGTTCTACGAATCCGGGAAGTACGAAGAAGCGCGTGAGCGGTTTCATCGGGCTAATGCGTTGTTTCCTGCGCCGGCTCTCGAGCTCTGGGAGGCCCGATCGCTCAACAAACTTTTGCGGCTCGTGGAAGCCGAAGAGCGCTATGCGTCGGTAAAACGCTACCCGTTGCGGCCTGAAGACTCAGCTGTTGTCCGTGCCTCCGTTGCGGAGGCGATCTCCGAAGTCGAGAAACTTCGCAAGCGGATTCCCACCATCACGATTCAATTGCGCGGTGCGACACCGAGCGATCCCTCGATAGCGGTGCGTCTGGCGGACAAGGTCATCAATCCCGCAATGATTGGTCTGCCTATTCCCACGGATCCGAGCACTCCCACCTTAGTATTGATTTCAAACGGCGTTGAGCTTCGTCGTGAAACCCTAACTCTCAATGAAGGGGAGCACTACGTGGTGGTTCTCGATGCCGCAGCGCAGCCACCCGCGGTTGCTCCACTGTCGCAAGCCAACCTACCCGTACCGGCTACGGCCGAACCAGCTTACAGGTTCCAATCCAACCAATTTTCCACATCGCAGCCCTGGTATCGGCGCCGCGACGTAGGTTGGGCAATTTCCGGCGTAGGAGCAGCAGGTCTCGCCACCGGTATTGCCACCGGGTTGGTGGCGCTGAGCAAGCACAACTCGCTATCGAATAGCTGCCCTAATCACAGCTGCGACTCTTCCCACTCGGATGAATTGAGTGAGTTTCGCACCTATCGGACCATATCGACCATTGGCTATGTAGTTGGAGTGGTCGGACTTGGCACCGGAATCACGATTCTGGTGCTCTCGGCAAAGACACCGAAAGCCCCCATTGCAACCAGTCTCTCCGTAAGAGTGAACACGAACGTTGCTTCTCTCGATGTTCGCTTCTAGTCGAATCTTGAGCATGCTTCGAGCATCTTGCCGCGGGTTTTGCTGAGATGTGATGAATGGTCAGGCAGGGCGCAGGGGCTCGTGCTCAGGCGGCCACCAAGGGACCTGCTCCACCCGGACCGAAATGTACTCAAAAGTACGCCTTGGGGGGAAGGCGGGTTGTCACAACAAAAACTAGCTAATACGGACACCTCAGAGCACAAGTTTAGGGTATTATGTTTACGCTTGTATTTTTCAACTTGACGCGAGCGGACCATAACAATATCTGAAGGGTGGCCCATGCAAAACACGTCCAAATTTCTTATACTTGCGCTTGTCCATTCGTGCGTTGCCTGTGGCGGGTTGCCGAAGCTGACGGTGGGCACAGACGGTTCTTCCTCTGCTTCTGGGGGGCAAAACACCAACTACAACGGGACCGGGGGACAGGGCTATATCTTGCCAGACGCGAGCGATGGCACGGGTGGGACCGTACCAGACGCGGGCGACTGTGTGGGGAGCAGCTGTCAAACGGGGCCCGTTTGTGGCAACTCAGTGATTGAACCGGGTGAGTCGTGCGACGACGGCGACTCGAAACCCGGTGACGGTTGTTCGGGATTGTGTAGGGTCGAGCCAAACTACACCTGTCCGACTGCTGGTCAACCGTGCGTTCTCACTGTTGTCTGCGGAGACGGGAAGGTTAGCGGCAGCGAGGCATGTGACGACGGAAACAAACTCAGTGGCGACGGTTGTACTGCAGACTGCTCAGCGATTGAGGCACACTACAAGTGCCCGACGCCTGGGCAACCATGTGTGCTCACCACCACCCCGGCCGTTTGCGGCAATGGCGTTATCGAATCCCCGGAGACGTGTGACGATGGCAATACGACGTCCGGCGACGGATGTTCCAGCTCCTGTGTTCGAGAGACAGGTTATCAGTGTCCAACACCAGGCGCTAAGTGTACGCCTATACAGTACTGCGGCGATGGCGTGCTCAACGGCGTCGAGCAATGCGACGACGGCAACCTCAAGCCGGGTGACTGCTGTGACGGAACTTGCCACCAGGAACCCAATTGCACCTGTATAACTCCAACGCCAGCGTTGGTACCACCGAAACAGGTTTGCACCTCGACTATCATTTGCGGTGATGGGAAGCGCTCTGGCTCGGAAGCTTGCGACGACGGTAACACGGTCAGCGGTGACGGTTGCTCAGCGGATTGCACCACCGTTGAACCGGGCTACAGGTGCCCCTCTTCCGGCGGACTTTGTACGGCGGTTGTCACGGCCGCCTGCGGTAATGCCATCTTGGAGGTAGGCGAGTTCTGTGACGATGGCAACACAACCGCTGGCGATGGCTGTTCGAGTACCTGCAACGTTGAATCAGGCTACGTATGCTCAACTGCCGGTCAACTCTGTACGCCGATCGCCCGTTGTGGTGACGGCAATATTGACTATCAACGCTCGGAAACGTGCGATGACGGTAACACGACTGCCGGCGATGGCTGCAGTGCCAATTGCACTGTGGAACTTGGCTGGACGTGTACGCCGGTTCTCAACGGTGATCAGAAGACCTACAAGTCCAGTTGCGCGGATACCACCCAATGCGGCGATAAGAAGATCACCGGGGCAGAAACGTGCGATGACGGCAATCTGAAAGACAGCGACGGTTGTTCCAGTACGTGTCAGTTGGAGACCGGATGGGTGTGTCCGGTGGTTGGTGCTGCCTGTCGAGCTGCTCAATGTGGCGATGGTCTTGTCACCGGTCAGGAAGAATGTGATGACGGAAACGCCGCGTCAGGCGACGGTTGCTCGGCGACGTGCGTAGTTGAGACCGGTTGGATCTGCCCTACGCCAGGGCAAGCCTGTCGAGCTACCGTGTGCGGAGACCATGTGAAAGAGGGCTCCGAGCAGTGCGACGACGGAAACCTAATTCCCTACGACGGCTGTTCGCCCACCTGCACCATTGAACCCAAATGCTCGAACGGTGCCTGTACTGCTGTCTGTGGCGATGGCTTTAAGTTCGACAGCGAGGAGTGCGACGACGGAAACACCCGTTCTGGCGACGGCTGTAGTGCGGACTGCAAAATTGAGAGCGGTTGGTCGTGCCCTTTCACGACCCAGGACCCGCCCGCTAGCCTCAGTGTGCCCATTCTGTTCCGCGACATGATGTACTCGAGTACAACCGGGACGGGCGCACCAACCACGGGGCATCCAGACTTCGAGAACAATGCCTATACCAATTATGCTAAGTGCCCAGGCACTTCGGCCATTACTGGGCTTGTCAGTAACCAACTGGATGCGACAGATAGCAAGCCTGTGTTCGCGGCTTCTACTGGATTTGTGGGCAATACGACTACGCTCTATACCTGCCAGAGTCTCACGTCCGCTACCACGTTCGCGTCATGGTATCGCGACGACCCACTCAATGCGGTTGTTGCTTCCGCGCTCACCCTCCCCCGGCAAGGCACCACCACGACCTACGTGTTCGACAGCGACACGGACGCGCCATTCAACACGCTCGGAGGTTTCTTCCCGCTTGACGGCAAAGGCTGGCAGACCGCAGCGTTTTGCGCAGCCTGCCAAGTTACGACCCCACCTAGTTGGTGTAACCAATGTCCGGGGCCGAACAACTCATTGGTAGCCTACAACGGGCACAATTTCTCATTCACGAGCGAGCTTCGCTATCCGTTTACATTCAACGGCAACGAATTCTTCGATTTCACGGGCGATGACGATGTTTGGGTCTTCGTAAATGGTGTGCTGACCGTGGATTTGGGCGGAATCCACAGCAAGCAAGAAGGCAGCATTACACTGGATCCAACAAACGCTGCGCTCATGACCAAATTGGGCCTCACGCAGGGTGGAATGTATGAGATCGCGGTGTTTCAAGCCGAACGGCATGTCACACAGTCGAACTACAAGCTAACGCTAGGTGGGTTCGTTCATAAGCTTAGCACGTGCACCAGCACTTGCGGCGACGGCATTGTGACGCCGAATGAGGCCTGCGATCTCGGCAAAGATGCCGACGGCAAAAGCTTGAACACAGGAGCCTGGGGAACCTGTAATCCTGACTGCACTCTGGCCCCGTACTGTGGCGATAGCAAGACGCAGACCCCGCCTGAGCAGTGTGATGACGGCAACAACACGACGCTCTATGACAAGAGTCGGACGGCGTGCGGCCCAGGTTGCACATTGCCCCACTACTGTGGTGACACTACCATTGACGCGGCCTACGGTGAGCTTTGCGACAACGGTTCAAGCAATAACGACAGCGCGTATGGTCCAGGAATATGCAATACCCAGTGTCAACCTGGGCCGTATTGTGGTGACGGTTCCAAGAATGGTTCGGAACAGTGCGATACCGGTCTAGCCAATGGAACTCCAGCGAGCGATTGTGACACCAATTGCCTATACAAGTGCGGAAATGGGGTCCGAGACATCGGCGAACAGTGCGACCTAGGTTCCGCAAAGAACGTGGGTGGATATGGCGGGTGCAACGCTGATTGCACGCAGGGACCCTATTGTGGTGATGGTTTCAAGCAAGGCACGGAACAGTGCGACGACGGCAGGAATGACGGAAGCTACGGCACTTGCAGCCCAGGCTGTGTGCTTGCCGGCTATTGCGGCGATGGTTTGCTGCAGAACCCGCCCGAATCATGCGACCTCGGTTCCAAAAACAGTGCAGTTGCCTATGGCATAGGCCTCTGCACCAACCAGTGTCTGCCCGCGCCGTACTGCGGCGACAAATCGGTCGATAGCCAGTTTGGCGAGAAGTGCGACGATGGAGTCAATTCTGGGCTGCCGGGGTCATGTTATCCGGACTGCAGCGGGTGGGTGCCGCTTGACACCTGTGGCAATTCGAAGCTCGATTCTGGTGAGCAATGTGATGACGGCAACAAGAACGGTCAATGGGGCGATAACTGCGATGCTCATTGTCGGCTCAAGTGCGGCAATGGGATTGTCGACCAAGACACCGGCGAAACGTGTGACGACGGAGTCAACGACGGCAGCTACGGTGGCTGCACGTCTACGTGTCAGTATGCCGGCTATTGTGGAGACAACCTAGTGAACGGAACCGAGCAATGCGACCTTGGTCCCAACAATCAAGACGATCCCTACGGTAAGGGAACCTGCACCAAGGCTTGCCTACTTGGCCCTTACTGTGGCGATGGTCGTGTGCAGTCCGCTCATGAAGCTTGCGACGGGCAAACAAACTGCTTGGACACCTGTCAGTGGTGGAGCGGCGTGCTTGTAAAGTAGGCTTGCGATCTCGGTGTGTCCGGTCACAACAATGCCCTGGGTAGCCGGGGCATTGGAGTTTAACGCGGCCGGTAACGAACTACTTTGCCAAGTACATGGTGAGGGAATCGGCGTCGTTGGCCGCCGCGCGAGCTTGTTCGAGCGAAACTGCACCAGATTGCACGTAATCCGCCAGGCAACGCTCAAGGCTGATCATGCCCTCGCGCTTGCCCGCCTGAAGTAGCGTGCCCAGCTGCGCTGTCTTGGCCTCGCGAATGACGTTGGATACGGCGCGGTTGACGCGCAACACTTCCAGGGCAGCGATGCGGCCAGAACCCCGATGTCGCGGCAAGAGTCTCTGTACAACGACCGCGCGCAAAGCATCCGCTAGCTGAACTCGGATCTGTGAGCGCTGGTCTGCTGGGTACGCATCGACCACGCGTTCAACACAGGCCGTGGCCGAACCACTGTGAATCGAAGCCAGCACTAGGTGTCCGGTTTCTGCTGCCGTTAGTGCCAGGCGGATCGTCTCTGGGTCGCGAAGTTCGCCCACCACGATGATATCCGGATCACTTCGTAGTGCGTCGCGTAACCCTGCCGTGAAGCTCTTGGTGTCGCGTCCGATCTGTCGCTGGCGGACGATCGATTGTGACGAAGCCCGCAATTGGAATTCAATCGGATCTTCGAGAGTAACCAGCAAAATCGAGCGTTGCTCCAACGCGTGCCGCGAGAGTGCCGCCAGCGTTGATGACTTGCCGGAACCCGTGGCGCCGCACAGCAGCACGAGACCGTTGGGTAGCTCTGCAAGGTTGGCGAGGTTCAGCGGAAGCTGCAATTCGGCGAGGGTTGGCGCTTCTGCTGGCAGCAGGCGAATTGCCGCAGTAAGGCCAGCAGAGGCTTGATATAGCGTAATCCTCAACCGCTCGCGTGCAGACGTGCCAATGGCCGCTTCCACTGCAACGCCGCGTAATAGTTGGTCGCGCAGCGCTTCGTCGAGTTGAAACAGGCTTTCCACTGAAGTGCAACTGCCCTTATTGATGGGTTTGAGTTGTCCGTCAACACGAATGTAGACAGGCTCATTGTCAGCAGCGTGGATGTCACTTGCCCGCTGCAGCACGGCCTGTTCGACAAGGACTCTCAATTGTGCCGTACATCTCAACGTGCTTGCCACCGAATCAATCGTGGTTTCTCTCGACACGGATTGAATCGGTGTTGACATGGCGTGAGTCACCGAAGCCGCAACGGCGGGCTCTGGTTCTGGTGGACTCGCTGGACTTCCAGTTGACTGTGTAAAGGTGACATTGAGCCCACCGGTCTTGCGCGCCTCAACGGTAACGTCAAATGTGCCGATGCCGCGAGCCTCATAGCTGAAACTTAGCAAGGGCTGCTTGACCAGGAGCGCCTCACGATCTTTGGACAACACGTCACCTAGCAAATGGCGCAACACCGCATCCGGTGTCTTGGCCATCGTAAAGTGTCGACGTACTCCTTGGGCAAATGCTTGAGGCTCGTCATCAGTGCCCAGCCTGAGTTCGTCGGCACCTTGCTGTATAATGAACGATAGAATCTGATCGACACCGGGCATGGCAATTTGCAACGATAGTACTGATTGGGCCATTCCACCAGTTCTGCAGTGTGCGGGCCGAATTTGCGTCTATGCGGCCCAAGCCCAGCGTTCGCCAGGAGACTCTATTTCGTGGCGCTCATATCTCCGACTCCAATGAAGAGCCCGAGCAACGTCACATGGTCCGATAGCGCATCATAACGATATTCGCGGACCTTTGTGCAAAGAATTACTGAAGTGACGCCGCAAAGGTCGGCAGATAGCTCGGTACGCATGTCCTGCCCCTCCATGGTTCGAGCGACGTAGCCATCGAATACGAACGGACCCAATCGTGCGCCCAGGTGCGGCCCAGTGCTAAACCATTGCCAAGTGTGGTGCTGCCCACTATCGACGAATATGGCCGGCATAATGGGCACGCTCGCTCGCCAACTCAAGTCGAGATAACTTGACTTCGATACATACTGGTAACCAACGTCAGCGAGTGGCCCCAAAGCGCCCGTGGCGCCGTGTGGCGTGGCCACTAGTTCAACGTCACCGCCGAGCCTTGCTACCAGGGAACCCCAACCGCCGCGCACGACTCGTAACCCGTAGGCAAACCGATTGTCATACTCGGCTTGAAAGCCCCCTTCGCTTCCCCCCAGCGAGAGAGATTGCGTCGCATATTGACTGAGCAGGCGTGTCGTGCCCGCCGTTACGACCTTCATGGTTGCCATAACACCGAGTTCGGTTCCGTGTTGACCCACGCGCCATGCCGTGAGCTGCCCGCCAAATGCCATCATGCCTGAGACTTCGGACTTAAGTTCTGGCATAACGGCGCCGGAAACTGGGCTTGCCGGGCGGGCAACTGGGAAGGTTTCGGCAGTAGAATTGGAGTCTTGAGCCCAAGCGTTTGTAGTGCAGGCCAATGTGCCAACAACGAGCAAGAAAGCGGACCGAAACATCCGGTCCCCTATACCACGTTACCCTGCGAACCAAACGACAGGGGACTGGCTGATGCGAGATGTCCGAGACTAATACTTCGTGAAGTGGCGCAACTAGCTGCGCCACTTCACGAAATGCCTGTGCGTTGAACTTTCCAAGCCATTGTCAGCTCGGGGTGGCCTCAGTTATGGCTCTTGCCAATCAGCAATAGATGCCATCGCAGTCGCTTGTTGGGTATCCTTCGAGCGTCATAGCGCAGCGGCACCAGTCGCAGGAATTCACGGTGCAATTGACGCAACTATTGGTCGTACTGCACGATGATTGCGTTGTGGTTGAGGTCGCCCCACCCGTGGTCTGTGTTGTGATTGAGGTTGACCCACCCGTGGTCTGCGTTGTGGTTGAGCCCGTTCCACCGGCGCCGTTGACCGCGACGGTCACCGACCCGTTGTTCCCCGGAGAGTTCCAGGGCGTGTGCTGCGTGTCGTTGGGCGCAGTCTGAGTGTCGTTGGGGACTTGGTCTGCACCCGTCGGTGGCGACTGCGTGTCGTTGGGCGCAGTCTGCGTGTCGTTGGTCGGGCCGCTGGGCATGAAGCTGTCCGATGCGGTGCCGCCCGAGCCGGGACTATCGCTGTCACAGGCCGGTAGGACCAAGCCCCAGCAGCCGAGTGCAATGATCATTAACTGGCGCATAAATTGACCTCCTGGCGCGGCGCAAACTGCAGAGCAGGCGCGCTAGCACAGTCGTGAGTTAGTGGATTATCAGAGGTAATAGAGCGCTGAAACATTGCCGAGGAAGATGTTCCAGGGGTTGTCATAGACCGTGGTTCCCACGACGGTTCGAGACGACGTCTGCTTGATTGTCTGACCACCTGCGGGGGTAGTCTCGTTCTTGGTTTGATTTACGTCTATCTTGAGGCCAACGCTTGCTTGCAAAGCCAACTGCGGAATGCCGATGAATCCAAAATGGATCTCCGTACCAACGCGTGCGCCCATGTCAAAGTGTATGCCATTCATGTCACCATCGGTGATCGCTTGCTGCGCATAGCCGAAGTTCACTTCGGGAATCAGCTCGAAGACATAGTGTTTGGCCGATGCAAAAGCGATAGGGAGACCTCCGTGCACAACGAAAGCCGTTGGCGCGTTGGCGTCGGTTGACGTTGTTGCGCCATTCGCAGCAGGGGTTGAGTTACTACCGAACGTCGTCGTAAAGCCGAGACCCACATCGAGACCAAGGGCTGGGCTGAACCAATAACGGACGCCAACAACTGGGGCGCGCGCGATCTGGTTGTTTGGATAAGTATTTCCGAGATCTCCGAGGTAACCGTAGGGTACATTCGTGAAGCCCATATAGCCAACTGCCAGGTGTCCCACCATGGCGTCATGATCACTGTCGCCAGCCGGTTTATCGGCTGCGGGAGCCGCAGCGGGTGCTGCAGGCGCTGGCGCCGGCGCTGCTGTAGGCGCTGGCGCCGGTACTGCTGCAGGCTCGAAAGCAGGGGCTGCCGCGGCTTCGGCAGGAGGTGCAGCGGGAGCTTGAGCAAAAACATTGAGCGCAAGCAGATTCGCAACAGCGATGCTTGATGCCGTGATGTGATGTGAACGCTTCATTTGTCCAGAACCTCCAAATTAGGGCTTCTTCGAGTGACGGTATTGGCTTGTGGCTTTCAGTGCAGAACCGCCACTCAGCTAATCCCGAGCCCCATGACGAAAACACGAAACACTGAATGGGATCAACCTAGTAATCCAAGGCCACCCCGCGACTTGGCTGAAAAACGCACAGCTTGGCGCTAGTTGCCAAATTTCGTTGCAGCCACACAAGATTCCACTGGCTGCTAACGATTCTTCTTGCGTCTAATGGGTGACTACTCTCAATGGGCGATCAGTAACACAGTGTGTGTCAGACGTGCTTGCCATTGCGCGTAGCCCTTTACACGCCAAGTCACATGACGTCAGCTCGAGGTACTGTGGAAAGCTCAAAGCCCGCTCAAAAGAGACGGCCTTTTGGGCAGGCGCGAGGACTCTATGGGCATGGACAGGTCCAAGTTCGGCCATGCGTCACTCCGTGATAGCGAGTGACTCAACTAGCTCGTGCGTCCGTCAGCAAGTCATCCGCTAGCATAAGTGAGTCATTGAGTACTTCGACCGCGCTGGTTGGGTTCGACTCGACGCCGGAGCTTGCCTCTGAGTCGTTCTTACTCTTTAGAGACCTGCGCTGACGGGGTTCGCCAGTTGCCGGTGTTGGCTCAGCGCCGGACTTAACCTTGCGCCGATGGGCGATGAGGGCGCTGCTGATGGCCTCGAGTTGCTCCATTTGTGCGGCTTCCCCTTCCACATGGAGCTTGAGAAACGCGACAGCTCGACCCGCTTTGCCCAGCAGTTCGGTCTCCACGATTCGAAATTGTTCGCGCGCTTGAGCTGCCGCTTCTTCGGCCGCTATGACGAGCTGCGCGGGTTCATCGGTCGATTCCACTGCTTGCTGCAGGGTTGACAGATCGAAGTCGCCGAAGCGTGCGTCCGAGTGAAACTCAGTGTAGAAGGCGAGGAGATCGTGGATGGCCTGGGGTACCAGTTCAGACATGGGCTGAACGCTTGCACAGTATCCTGCTCTGGGCAAGTGCCTAAATATTTTTTGCTATGTCTCGTGTCGTGGCTGTTTGCTCCTCCACAGCTGCCGCAATGACCTCTGAGATGCTGTTCAGTTCGGCAAATTGGTTTACCACGGCCGGAAGGTATCTGTGTGTGCCGAACAATCAGGGCCGGTCGGTCATTGTTCCGCTTGCGTGCCAGCCAGGGTTACTGGCAAACGCTGCTGCGCAGGTCAATGAACAGAACCAGTACTCCATCTGGCCATAGCGCAGCCGCCCGGCGGCTGCTCGTCGATCAACCGGAGCTTGGCACACTGGATCGAGGGGCGTCGCGTTGTCACCGACCATCAGCGCCAACGAGAACAGGTCAATTGACTTGCGAACGTTCTTTAGTGGCACCGGGCCAAGCTCTACGATTGGGATGTCTTGTTCGATAGCCGCGTCGGCAATTGGTCTCGTGCAGATTACTTCGCCTGCATACGCTTCAGCCGCAACTCGCGCAGCGAGATTGACGGCGGCACCGAACACGTCTTGTTCGCGCTGAACGGCGTCACCGAAGTGCAGCCCGGCGCGCAGCGCCGGAAACCCTGGCTGTGTGCAGGTCCGCATCAAGAGTCGCTCCACGAGCTCAATGCCAGTGGTTGCCGAGGCAGACATTACGAACACCGCGTCGCCAATGGTTTTGATGAGTCGATCGGCAGGACCCAACGACGCTCGCGTAATTTCGGCGAATCTCGTGGCAACATCGGCCGCGTCATCGTCGCCTTGCGCCTCGGTCAACGCGGTGAATCCAGCCAGATCAACGAAGCAGAACGTTGCTTTTACTCGATTGATGGGCGCGGTTACAAGAGGTTGAGTCACGCAGTGGTTGAGAATAGACCCAAACCCACAGAGGTTGGCAAGCAACCAAAAGCGCCCAAGGTAGTCAGATGTCGCCCAAGGTCTCATTGCCGGTCAAACGGCGGCATTCGCATCTACCCACCCAACGTCATCGGGCAACGATGAGCTTTTCCCCGGTGATTGCAGGCTGATAGCTGATCACTGACCGACAGCATCCTGTTTGGTTCTGGCTCGTCCAGAATAGGATAATACCGTCCGGCAAAGCCAAGAACTAGCGCTCTGTGGTTTGGAATTCACTCTCCCATTGATGACGATGCGTCTGTAGGCTCAGTTGTTTGCACGGGAATCAACACTTGACGAACGACAATCAGTGCCGAGACCTCGCTGAGTGTCGTTCCCTGTGAGACCGTATACGGGGTGCAAAGCGTTCTGCTTGCTTGTAAGAAGTTACGCCGCGCGGGGTGTCTTGCTGTGGGTTCACGCGGCGGGCGCCAAAGCGACCTGCAAAATTGGTCGCTGACTTTTGCCTACAGTTGAACCGAAAATCACGCGTGCGTAAATGAGAGTTTCGATTTGACCGCGTCGTGTTCGCCAGCTACTTTTTGAGTTGGCTCGTTTTGTAAATCCGCCCGTCCTCGAAGGAGCTCGCCCATGTATCGCCCCGCCACTGCGTTAGGATTCGTCGCGTATATGATTCTCGTGTC
>Ga0265340_10001747_pt1 | contig 12457 bp, 9 predicted proteins | sample 4CB225metaG_FD_202082 | JGI IMG/M metagenome (GOLD analysis project Ga0265340, IMG submission 202082) | Rhizosphere microbial communities from Carex aquatilis grown in University of Washington, Seatle, WA, United States - 4-CB2-25 metaG | ecosystem: Host-associated > Plants > Roots > Rhizosphere...
GTGCGTTGGGTTGGCGGGTCGAAGAGAGCGCAGTCAACCACACGCATGGGCCAGCGCGGTGTCAATACGGCAGCGAATCAGGCAATTTGTGATGTTTTTTAGTGCCAGTGAAAGTGCCAGTGAACGGGTGATGAATGAGTAATTGGTGAGTAGTTGGCTGGTATTGGGTGCGTGATGTCGAGTGCTTGACAGATGTGTGGAAACACCTGATTCTATTGGCGTTCGTTAGTTATGAGGCTGTTCGCCTCTGGTGGTGGGGTGGTAGTAGCGGAGTAGTGGATTTTGAAAAAATCCCCTGACCCTGTTCGATTCCGACCCTCGCCTCCAATCAAACCCTTTATTTATAGGGGTTTTGTGGGAGTTGGGAGTCAGAGTTTCACCGGAATCTTCACCTGTATGGCTGCCCGTTCAGAAATTGGTCTCTGCTCGGTCAACGCACGCCCACTGCTCGCTAACGCGAAAAGTGCCGAAGCTTCACACTCATAACCGTGAGTGAAACGATGAAACAAGCATTCGGTCTGGTCCGGCGTCCCTGGGGTGTCTTCTACCTCAAAAACAAAATCACCGGCGTTCAAAAGAGTCTCAAGACGAGCGATAACTTAGATGGAGGAAGGAACGCGGCTGTTGCACGGCAGCAGACATTAAGGCAGGAACCCTGACACTCTCACGTCGGGGCGGGAACTGATATCGAATCAGGCAAGGCGGAAGGCCGGCTCACGGTGTCAGGAGACTTATCCGAAAGAATTGTTGCTGCGCGCTGCCGATGGCGTTGGTTTGCGTCGTGGTCGGACCGTTGGCCGTCACGGTCGGCGACACCTCAGTCCAATTAGTATTGTTCAAGTCGGTGTTGCTTTGCAGTTGGTAGATCAAGCTCGGCACCGAGCTCCACGTAACAGTGACAACGTTGTTCGTGAGGCCGAGCGAAAGGATCACTGGCGCTGGTTCCGCTGTCACCACATTGATGGTCGCGGTCGCCACTTGGGATGTGGAATGGTTGTCCCGGCATTGATACGTGAAACTATCCGTCCCGACAAAACCGCTCACGGGGGTGTAACTTAAACTGCCGTTGGTGCTCAATATCAGGCTGCCGTCGGCCGGGCCGTTATCCAACATGGCGGTCAAAGGTCCGGTCCCGCCCTGGGCGGTTGCCAGGATTCCGGGAGGCCCCACGCTCAGGGTTTTGTTGGCCGACATGCCGTAGGTGTCGTTGTTGGCAAATGCCGAATTGTTCACGTTGATGATCACCGTCGCCACCTTGGACGTGGTCTGGCCATCAGTACATTGATAGGTGAAACTGTCCGTCCCGCTGAAACCGTTCGCGGGCGTGTAACTGAACCCGCCATTGTTGGTAAGTGTCAGACTGCCGTGGCTTGGGCTGCCAACCTGCAATACGGTCAAAGGCCCGTTCCCGATGTCGTTGGCCAGAATCCCCGGCGCGGCCACGCGCAACGTTGTGTTGGTGGTGGCGTTGTACGTGTCATAGTTGGCTATCGAATTGTTGGTGCTCACGATCAGGTTGTCCACCGAGTAGGCATAAGCCGCCGGGGGCTGCGTCCACATGCTCAGGCCGACCCCGCCGTTGGTGTATGCCGGTTTGCCATCAAGTGTACCGTCGTCCGTTACGCTCAATGCCTGGATGCCGTCGAAATACGCAACGATGTTATTGCCTTGGAACGTCAACTTCACGGTGTGCCAATTCACCCCCACCCCGGGCAATGTCACCGCGTTCCCTATCACCGTGTAAGTGGACCAGGTCTGACATTTGATAAATCGCAAGATGGCCGTGCCATTTCCCGACGCGAGGCCTTCAGGGGATTCTTCTGGATAAATCCACACAGAATACTGTGCGCCGGTGGCTGCGTTCAATCGCCCGAAAATGGCGGCACTCGACGCGTTGTTTGCGGCAAACCGGATTTGCGCCTGCACCGAATAGTTCATCCAATTGCTGTTAAAATAGATGTATCCGTAACTGTAGGATGGGCTGTGCCCGATCAGCAGGCTGTTGGTGATGCCCCAGGTGCCCAAAACGGGCAACGCTCCGCTGGTGCTCGACACCGGCGTCCAGGGAAAAACCGAGCCGCTGTTGGTCGGGCGCGCGAAATTATCGTAGAAGAGTTCACCCGGCGCCACGACCATGATGTCCACGGTCGCAATGCCGGAGCTTTGCGAACCGTGGTTCGCCTGAAAGGTAAAGCCGTCCAAGCCGGTAAAGTTATTCGTTGGCGTGTAAGCAAAGGAACCATTTGCATTTAGAGTGAGCGTGCCGTTCGCCGGCCCGCTCACCAATGCCGCCGTCAGGTTTTCGCTCCCTCCTGAGTCGTTGGCCAGCACTCCCGGCGCTGACACCGTAAAGGCCGCTCCCTCCGGGGCGATATAAAAGTCATTGCTTGCCGTGATCTGGCCTTGGACCGAATGCCAGGCACCAATCACACTGAAAGCAAAGATGGTCTGCGCTTTCAACCGCGACAAGCCGATCGGGGGAAACATATTGCTTGATATTCTCTGTAGAGCCAAATCAAGGCAGAAATATAGCACAAAGCCTGCCAATTAAAAGCCGTGCCGGGTCGCTGGGAGTGCAACCGAAAGGGGGGCAGAAGGTGGAAGCGTGGGGTTAAAGCGGACCGGGCGACGTATTTCAAACGGCGTTGCGCGCTGCGGGGTGTTTCCGGCGTCACGCTGATCACGGGGTTGAGCTTCCCCTACGGCGTTGCCATTTCTGGAAACGAGCTTTTCGTCGCCAATGAGGGTAGCGGGGTAATTGGCGAATATGTGCCTTGGTTTTTGTTTGGTTAATCCCATCTTTTGCCACGTTTGTCCCATTTGAAGTTACGTGAATTTGAGCGTTGGGTTAATATCTCAAAGGAAATGATAACGAGATTACACCGTTTTAATATTGTCGCATGCAAGCTATTCTAAAGCCATTGACAACTTCTTCAAAAGATAGATGGACAAGGCTCAGGCTCGCGCCACTTTGGTTTGCCCTATGTTTGTGGAGCGGGCTGGTCATTCTGTTCACCTTTACACCCGCAGTTTTGAATTCGGAACGGTGGTCTGTTTCGCTGGCGCATGCCTGTTCGTTCTGGTTTCTGTGGATATTTTTCTTCCCAATGATTATCTGGCTCTCCTTGCGGTATCCGCTGGAGCGACCAAAACCATTTTTGCAGGTCGGCCTCCATCTGGTCGCCTGCATATTTATTGTCATCATCAGTCAAGCGGCTTATCGAACCTTCCTACCGTCACTGCCGCCACCGCCGCCACCGTCTGCGGCACAAACTCCACCGCGACCAATGGGTTCGCCCGGAATACGCGTGGTGCCGGACATCCTGATTTATCTGGTGACGATGAGCGCCTGCGTGGCGTTCGCGCATTCCCGCAAATCACAGGAGCGGGAGCGCCGCGCCATCGAATTGGAAGCGCACCTCGCACAAGCCAAACTTCAGGCGTTGCGGATGCAGATCAATCCGCATTTTCTTTTTAACACGCTCAACGCCATTTCCACGCTCATCCACACCAACCCGCACACGGCCGATGAAATGATCACGGACTTGAGCGAATTGTTCCGGGCTTCCCTCGAAAATTCGGACGACCAGGAAATCCCATTGTCGCGCGAACTGGAATTGCTCCGACGTTATCTCGCCATCGAGCAGCGGCGCTTCGGGCAACGGCTTGAAGTTGAACAAAATGTTGACCCGGAAATTCTCAATGCGCTGGTGCCTCCGCTCATCTTGCAGCCCATCGTTGAAAACGCGATCCGGCACGGAATCGAATCTCGAGCCGACTTCGGCCGAATTGTGGTTCATGCCGGGCGGGATGGCAACCAAGTTAAGCTGTCGGTCAGTGATAATGGAAAAAAACCGGTTGATGCTTCAATCATGGAGAACCAGCGGCAGGGAATTGGATTGGCCAACACCCAAGCGCGCCTGCAACAGCTTTACGGCAAAGGGCAATCATTTTCCATTGGCAACGGCGCACTGGGCGGCTGGACGGTGGAAATCAAAATGCCATTTTGTCCCGCGCCAAATACAAAACCGGTTATATGAAAATTCGTGCGATGATTGTGGACGACGAACCGCTCGCGCGGAAACGGATTCATCTGTTTTTACGCGACGAACCAGATTTGGAAATTGTCGGCGAATGCGCGGGCGGCGCGGAAGCAATCGAGCAGATCGGACGGCACAATCCCGACTTGTTGTTTCTGGATGTGCAGATGCCGGAAGTCAGCGGCTTCGATGTTTTGCGAGCCCTGCCGGCGGACCATTGGCCGATGGTTATTTTTGTGACGGCTCACGATCAACATGCACTGGAAGCCTTTGAAGTTCACGCCTTGGATTATATACTAAAACCATTCAAGCTAAGCCGGTTTCGGCAGGCTTTGCAACGGGCGCGTCAAAACCTTAATGCGCAAGATGTCAAAGGCCAGAACCGGCGTTTTCGGGAATGGTTATTAGCGCAGGAGGAGACCGCTTATCCCAGCCGCCTCACCATAAAATCTGGAGAGCACACGGTTTTCGTTGAAGTGAGCGATGTGGATTGCATCGAGGCCGCCGGCAACTATGCCATTTTGCACGTTGGCGGGACGAATCATATTTTGCGTGAAACGCTCGCGAACCTCGAAGCCAAACTTTCTCCGAAACGATTCCTGCGCGTAAGCCGTTCAGCGATTGTAAACTTGGACCGTATCAAAGCGGTTCAACCCGCGACGCGCGGCGATCATGTCGTCATACTCAAGAACGGCAAGGAATTCACGCTCACGCGCGGCGTGCGCGAAGTTCAGCAACGACTGGAATCTCTCTAACAAGTAAGTTTCAATCAGGTTTCAAAACGCAGCGGTTTCTTTTTCACGCCTCGTTCCATCGTCTCTGCCGGGAATTCATCCCATTTCCCCCACTGTTAGTCCCAAAAAAGGTGACGGGAATCATGTTTGGGTTACTACTCAAGTAAGAACAAATATGAAAACACGGTCTCCGAAAATTCTCTTTGCCGACGGTGAGCCGGCCATCCGCCATATTACTTCGATATTTTTATCACGCACCGGCTACAACGTCACAACCGTGGCCGACGGTCAAGCAGCATGGGAAGCGCTTGAAATGGAAACTTTCGATTTGCTGATCACGGATAATCAGATGCCCCAACTGACCGGCCAGGAACTGGTGTTGAAAGTGCGACAGCACGGACTGGAACTGCCCATAATCATCGCGGCGTCGCAGTTGGAATGCTTCCTCGACCCCGACAACGAAAGGCTGAGGGTCGCCCAGTTGCTTCAAAAGCCCTTCGGTCTGCTTGAACTCATGGACGCCGTGGAGCGCGTGCTGCCCGCAGCCTAGTCGCCTTCGCGTCTGTAAAGTAGCGGTTAAGAAATTTAGTTCAAGAATTCCAACAGGTGAAACAAACGCTTTTGACGGATAATTGGGTGGGCATCCGGCCTTTCCGCCCGGATGATATTCCACTTTTGTTCGACGCCGTGCGCGAATCGGTCAATGATCTCTGCGCTTTTATGACTTGGTGCCGCCCCGACTACTCGCTTGAAGACAGCGGATCCTTCATTGCGAAATGCGATTCCGATTGGGAGAAGGGGGAACAATATAACTTCGCAATTGTTGATATGAAAGACGGAACCCTGCTCGGCAGCGTGGGGCTAAATCGCATTGATCGGGCGCACAATTTCGCAAACATCGGCTATTGGGTGCGCCGGACCCGCACGCGACGCGGCGTGGCGACGGCTGCCACCCGGTTGATTGCCAGATTCGGGCTAAAGGAGCTTGGGTTCCATCGGCTGGAGATTCTTATTCCCGTTAACAATATGGCGAGCCAGCGTATTGCCCAAAAGGCCGGCGCCAAATTTGAGGGCATCCTGCGAAACAGACTGATCCTTGCCAATAAACTTCATGACGCCTTCCTGTTCAGCCTGACTTCGGGAGATTTGATTCCTCCCCCTCCTTTGTCAACGGCGGCAGCCACAGTATAACCTTCCCCGCGCAAAGCCGGGCATCCTCGCAGAGTGTTGTCCATGCCGTTGGAAACTGGATGATGGTCGGTTTCATCCCGTTTATCCCGCTGTTCGTCCCAAAGCGCACAACCAATTACAAATTCCGGTGTATTCCACTACGATTTATTATGTGTAAGCATCGAGTTTTTCTGGCTCGCACACAAAAACACGGAACAAACCATTGCAGCTTCAGACTGATTATGAAACATTTTATTTCCCGTTTATATGTCGCTCTTTTGCTTGGCGTGCTCAACGCTAACATCCTGTTTGCCCAAGGCACGGCATTCACCTATCAGGGACGACTCATGGATAACGGCAGCCCCTCCGCAGGCAACTATGATCTCATGTTCACCATTTTCGATGCGGCCAGCAACGGGAACCAGGTCGGAGCAAGCCTGACGAACGCGCCAACTGTCGTTAGCAATGGATTGTTTATGGTGACGCTGGATTTTGGGAGCAGTGTCTTTACCGGATCGCAGCGGTGGCTACAGATCGGCGTCCGCACGAACGGAAGCAGTGACACATACGCCCTATTGAGTCCGTTGCAGGAAGTGACTGCTTCACCTTACGCCATCACTGCCAATACCGCCAACACCGCGACGACTGCCGCCAGCGTTTCCGGGACAATCAGCGGCAGCCAGATTCAAGGCGGCACGGTCACCAGCACGCAACTGGCGTCGGGAACCGCCGCTGCCAACCTTGCAGCTTCCGGTCAAAGCGGTGTGGCTTCGGGCGGAATTGTTCTTTCCTCGGATGCCAATGCTACCAGTCTGCTCAACTCCGGCTACGCGAAAATTGGCCAGACCGAGTTGGGAGAACTCTGGACAACGCTTGGCCTGGCAATTGCACCCGAGCCACGTTTCAACCAGACCGCCATCTGGACGGGAACGCAAATGATTGTGTGGGGCGGTTACGACGGGACAAACTATTTCAACGACGGACGCATTTACAACCCGGCACTCAATACTTGGTCGGCGATGACGCCTTACGGCGCTCCCACCGCCCGTGTCGGTCATACCGCCGTCTGGACGGGAACGCAAATGATCATTTGGGGCGGTTATAATGGCAGCAGTTATTTGAGTGACGGCTGGCTTTACAATCCCGCCACCGACCAGTGGACGCCCATGTCCACCAGCAACGAGCCGTCAGTGCGCGAAAACCATACTGCCGTTTGGACGGGGACGAACATGATTATCTGGGGTGGTTACAACGGCAGCAGTTATTTGAGCAACGGTGCCAGTTATAATCCGGCCAACGACACTTGGACCTCCTTATCCACCACCAACGCGCCTTCAACGCGTGAAAATCACACGGCCGTCTGGACAGGCAACAACATGATTGTGTGGGGTGGTTACAACGGCAGTTATCTCAGCAACGGTGTGAGTTATAATCCGGCCAGCGATACCTGGATCGCAATTACCACCAATGGCGCGCCCGCCAAACGCGAAAACCACACCGCAATCTGGACGGGGACGAAAATGATTGTGTGGGGCGGTTACAACGGCAGTTATTTGAGCAACGGTGCGAGCTATAATCCGGCCAGCGACACTTGGACCGCAATAAACACCAATGGCGCGCCCACCCCGCGTGAAAACCACACAGCTGTCTGGACCGGCACCAACATGATTGTGTGGGGTGGTTACAACGGCAGCACTGAATTCAACACCGGCGGAAGCTACAATCCTTTGGCGAACACTTGGAGCGCGGTTGCGACAAATAATACGCCGACCGTACGCTATGGGCATACGGCGGTGTGGACCGGCACGCAAATAATCATTTGGGGAGGCACGCCGAGTGGCACCAGCGGGCTTGGTGATGGCGGCCTTTACAATCCAACCAACAACACCTGGAGCATGATGGCCTACTCCGCACCGGGTCCGCGCAATTCGCAGGCTTCCGTCTGGACCGGCAGTGAACTGCTTATCTGGGGCGGCTATAATGGAAGTGCCTTGAGCAATGGCGCAGCGTATAATCTTGCGAGTGACACATGGACGCCCATGTCAACCTGGACGAATGCGTTCTCAACCAATGCGTTCGCGACCAACGCCCCCTCGGCACGATACGGCCACACGGCGGTTTGGACCGGCACGGAAATGATCATTTGGGGTGGTTACAACGGCAGCAGTTATTTTAACGACGGCGCGCGTTACAATCCCTCCCTCGATAGTTGGAGCAAAATCACGACGACGAATGCTCCCTCGGCTCGTTGTTATCACACTGCGATCTGGACCGGCAGTAAGATGATTATTTGGGGTGGTTACAATGGCAGTTACCTGAGCACCGGTGCAACGTATGATCCAGCATCCGACACATGGATAACCATCACCAACAGCAGCGCGCCTGCCGCGCGTGACTATCATACCGCCACCTGGACTGGTAATAATATGGTTATTTGGGGCGGTTGGAACGGCAGCAGTTATCTGAACACCGGCGGAAGCTATAATGTTTCATCCAACACTTGGACCTCGCTTCCCACGAGCGGCGCGCCTAGTGGGCGCGCGATCCAGACTGCGGTCTGGACGGAAAGTCAGATGATTATTTGGGGCGGTTACAACGGAAGCGCGTTGAATGACGGTGGACTTTACAATCCATCGGCCAACTCCTGGGCATCATTGAACACCAGCAGCGCTCCCGAACCACGATACTATCATACGGCACTGTGGACGGGCAGCGAAATGCTCGTCTGGGGTGGGGAGTCAACAAACACGATATTCTTCAATGATGGCGGTTATTACAGTCCGACCGCGAACTCATGGCAATCCATGACCACCAGTGGTGCGCCGGCGCAGCGAGCACTACATTCAGCCGTTTGGACAGGCAACGAAATGCTTATCTGGGGCGGCGGAAACAGCACGGTCAACCTGAACGACACCTCCGCTTATACGTTGCCCCAAATTCTGTATCTCTATGAAAAGCAGTGAAGACAAATGCAGAAATAATTTTAATGCGAATGAAATCATTTTCCACCCCGCAGCTTGCAATGTTGCTGTCGGCCATATTGGCGTCTGATATCCACGCGCAAAGTTTCTCGATAGACTGGTTCACCATCGCCGGTGGCGGCGGCACAAGCACTGGCAGCGTTTATTCCGTTAGCGGCACCATCGGCCAGCCCGCCGCCAGCGGCTTGCCGATGACCGGCGGCAATTACTCGCTCACGGGCGGGTTCTGGGCGCTCTACGTGGTGCAGACCGCAGGCGCACCGTTATTAACCATCTCCCTCGCCAGCAGTGCTGTGATGGTCTCCTGGTCATCCGCTTCCACCAATTGGATACTTCAACAAAACGCCAATTTGAACAGCACCAACTGGCTCACCGCTCCCGAAACCGTCATGGACAACGGCACGTCGAAATACATCATCGTGAACCCGCCCGCGGGCAACCAGTTTTACCGTCTATTTCGTTTTCAGGAGCAATAACATTGCTGGTGCCGAGACCTGTTGAGCGGACTGGTAGTGACGGTTCATCCTGAATTCCACGATTGAATCTCGTGCTGGATTCACAAAGATATATCTGAATCTACTACGCTCTGGTCGGATAATTTTCAGAGAGAGAGCTTATGGTGTTGTTTCCTCCCGTTTTTCCTGCTGTTCATCCCAAATACAGCAATGGAGCGTGTGGTTGAAGTATAATTGTTTCAGTGCTTGATGAATTTTTGTTCAAGAAACAAACGAGCTACGAATTGAAGTCAATCGGCTGCCTGTATTTTACGGCGACGTTTTGAAACCACTCATGCGAAAACAGGAACTGGAAGCGAAATGGGAAAAATAATTTTAACTTTTATCGCGCTCGGCATCGGCGGACTGGCCGTTTCGGGGACTGCGCAAGCGACGACGAATACAATGTCACCAGGGGCGGTCGCGCCATCAAACTTGAGTTCTGACCAGCAGTCACCACCAGACCAAAAGGCGTCGCTGGAAAATAATTCGGGTGGCTCAAATTCCATTTTGTCGACGAAGTTGTTCCTGGCAAACCAAGCAGCGGCGGCGTCAGATTTCTTGCCGCCCGAAGCGGCAGGCACAAACGCCGATGAGCTGCGTTTGAATTTTCGCAATGTGCCGCTGGAAATGGTTTTGAATTATTTGAGCGACGCGGCGGATTTCATCATCGTGCAGGACACCCGCGTCACCGGCAATGTGAACGTCATCAGCAGCCATGCGATGACTCGCGACGAGACGGTGGATCTGCTGAATTCCGTGCTGAACAAAAACGGCTGCGCAGCCATCCGCAACGGGCGCACGCTGACCATTGTGGACAAGAACGACGCCAAGACGCGCGACATCCCGGTAAAGAGCGGCAATGACCCCGACGACATCCCGAAGAACGCGGAGATCGTCACGCAAATTATCCCGATCCGCTTCGTCGAGGCTCGACAACTGGTTTCAGATTTGACGCCGTTTGTTTCGCCGCAGGCCACGGTGGGGGCGAGTGACGCTGGCAATTCTGTTGTCATCACGGACATCCAGTCGAACATCCGGCACCTGATGGAAATCATCAAGGCGATTGACAACAGCGCGGAAGCGGAAACAGAAATCCGCGTGTTCCATCTGGAGTTCGCCAACCCGTCGGATGTGGCAAATGAGTTGAGCAGCGTTTTTCAAAGCAACACCAGTTCTGGTAATACCACACAGTCGCCAATCAATTTCGATGATGGCAGCGACGTCGGCCCCCCAGCCCTCTTTGGCGGCGGGAATGTTAATAGCAGCGAGAATGACCGCATTAAAACAGCGACGCAAGTAACAGTGGTGGCTGATTCGCGCATCCAAACGGTTATCGTGACCGCGCCTAAAGATCTGATGAACCAGATTGCGGGCATAATTAATAGCTTGGACGTGTCGTCGGACCGCGACCAGAAGGTTTTTGTCTATCATCTCAACAACGGCGATCCGAACCAGGTGGCGACGGTGCTACAAAACCTGTTCCAGAGCAGCAGCACGTCTGGCACCGGAACCAGTTCGTCGCAAAACAGCCCGCTCCAACAACGCGCATTGAACAGCGCGACCACCACGAGTTCGACCACCACCACTTCTGGAATAGGTGGCGAGAAGAGCACGGGCAATACAAGTGGTGACAACTCCAGCACGCCACAGTTGTGACTCATTCTCAATATTGTTCTTTGAGTCAGATGCGTGCCCGGACGGGCGGACAAAAGATAAAATATGCAATCGTAACAACCAGCCCCTTGGCGAGTCGCACCGCCGTCTGCCGCAACGGCGAACTTCCTATTGTGATGATCTCGGATTTTTTGGAGCTAATCATGCTGGCCACAGCATTGTAGGACTGGCTGACACAAGAGGAAGTGGCGGTTCGGCGCGGTTTCATCCCGTTTTTTCCAGTGTTCGTCCCAAAGCGCACAACCAATGACAAACTCCGGTGTATTCCTTTTAAGATTTACCATGAACTCTAAACACTACGCTCAAAACGACCGGAGGACAGACTTGTTTCCGCACTATATGAATTGCATACCTGTCAATATAGATTTTTCGATGCTGCCATCACTGGAGCAGCTTCCGGCTGCCTGGGCGGCACACACTTTCCGTCGGGGGTTAGGGTTGGGTCAGTGGACGACCTTGCAGATCGGCCCCTCCGGCGGTCTCCCAAGTTGGTCGGTCTGCCCTTCTGAGCGTCGCGCCTGGCGGCGTAAACGTCCGCACCAGGCATTTCATTTGCAGCAGCCATCAATGTGTGTTCTGGCCGCCCCACCAAAGACAACCTGTGGCAACCGCACTGCGGCCAGAAAATGCGGTTGCCACACATCGAAGAAAGAAATCAAATTATGAGAAATAACGTAATGCTTATCCTTGCCTTTGGACTGGCAACAGCAACTTGTGTTGCTCAAGGACAGGGAGGACCGCCTGGCGGCGGCCATCGGCCGATGTTTCCGATCATCGCTGCGCTGGACACGAACCATGACGGCGTCATTGATTCCAACGAGATCGCCAATGCCAGCGCCGCCTTGTTGACGCTGGACAAGAACGGCGACGGCAAGCTCTCCGCTGACGAATTGATGCCACAGCTTCCTGACGGTCAAAAATTCGCTCCCCCGGATGGCGGCAAATTCCCAACGCTGCCCATCATGAAGGCGCTTGATACCAACGGAGACGGCGAACTCGATGCCAGCGAAATCGCCAATGCCAGCACCGCGCTCAAGACACTGGATAAAAATGGCGACGGCAAACTGACCCGGGACGAAATAATGCCCCAATTCCCCGGCGGCAGACCGGATGGGCCGCCGCCCGGAGACCAGTGACCGCTTGGGTTTGGTTTCAAAGGCGGCGGCAAGCGTGAAACTTGCTGCCGCTTCTTTGGGAGGCAACGGAACAAACGCAAAGTGTCTGATGAAACCTGACAGCTTCAAAACGCATTTCACCATGAAAAACTTTTTCACATTAACACTTCGGCAGGCGAGCCGGATCCACAGTGTTTTGGCAGCAAAGAAATTTCTTGCGGTGGCTGTCAGACCCGTGTCTGAAGC